>Ga0302155_10001435_pt1 | contig 17273 bp, 17 predicted proteins | sample I_Bog_N3_1_FD_193508 | JGI IMG/M metagenome (GOLD analysis project Ga0302155, IMG submission 193508) | Peat permafrost microbial communities from Stordalen Mire near Abisko, Sweden - I_Bog_N3_1 | ecosystem: Environmental > Terrestrial > Soil > Wetlands > Peat | place: Sweden: Abisko, Stordalen...
GGCGGCGGCAAAGTTGTGCCGTGCGGCCAAGTAGTTGCGCAGCGACGCCACATCCACCAGCGACCAACTGAGCGATGCCCGCACATCCGTATAGCCAAACGGCCCAATAATGGTGGGGAAGCCGGGAATGCGCAACCCCTCTGCCGGTAGGTCAACCTGTAGCACGGTCTCCTTGCCGCTGGCATCCACCGAGGGCAGGAGAGACTGCAACTGGCTGAGCCGCTGCCCGCGCGCCGCCGCCGTTTGCGTGCCGCTCAAAATGACTCCCAGGTTGGCCTTCAGCCCACGCTGGATGGCTTCGTCGAGGGAGAGCTCGATGGGCTGAGCCGACACGTCACCCGTGGGCACGCTGCCCTGGAAGCTGGCCGCCGTCGGCGTGGACGGCTGAGAGCCGGGCAATCCGGGTATCACCTGAGCGGCCAACGGGCCGGGAGCCCAAACCGCAAGGCCCAGCGCGATGGCGCAAGCGCAGGAGGCGGGCGTGATCTTCTTGTACTCGAATGAAATCAACGTTGTTCAACTCGCGGCGACGCACTACAGCCCAAAAAGGATTGCACCTGTATGGATGCGCAGCTTGGGCGGCAGGGTTCTTAAATCCAGTGTATCGGACCAGGGGGCCGGCTCGCTGTGAACCGCTGTTGGAGCCAAATGGCAGCCGCCCTTAACGCGCCGTCGAGGCTTGAATCAGTTGCGAGGCCAGCGAGCAGAGCGCCTGGCGGCAGAACTCGCGCACGGCATCCTCGGTCCATCCTGCAGCCTGCGGTCCGCCGTGGGCCGCAAGCAGCGCGGCGGTATCCCTGGGGGTAAATCCGGCCACAGCGCGCAGCACAAAGATGGTACGCGGAACCGTAGCCAGCCCGGCAAGCCAGTTCCGCACGCGGTCGCGGTCTGGGCCTTCCAGCATTCTCAGCAGCTCCGCGCCCGATTCGCCGGCCGCATCCAGGTCGTCGTCGTCGATGCAGGTGTCGGCCGGCTTCAGCCCGCGCGGAGCGGCCAGGCACCCGGGATTGCGCTGTTCAATCGTGTCGAGGGCAGCGGCGCACAGCGCCCGGCGGCTGCTTGTCCGCCCAACTTCGGGATTGTGGCAGGCCCCGGCATCCGCATTGGCAATCGCCGTCTCCACCGCCCGTATGCTGTCTTCGCCTTCGCCGAGCAGCATGGAAGCCATGGTATACAGCCCTGCGGCAATCAAATCGAACATCTCATCCATGCCGTGCAGGGCGTTGGCGACGGTTGCATCGTCCTTGGGCTGGCCGTCGAGCAGGCCGTGAACACGCTCTGAAAAGGCATGAATTCCGTCTGGGAGCGGCTTCGGAGGGAACAAGCTGTCATTCGAAAGCGCGGGTTCCTGCGTCATGGCCACAGCTCCTCTCTGGGGCTCCAGTGCAGGTCGCCCCAGCCTTTATCCTCCACCCGGCGGGCCGGGGAGTCAATGCGGGCCTCCCGAAGCATAGGCGGAAATTCCATGCTGCTTCCAATTCCGGCTCCATTCTTTGGCAGAAGTGAAAGACTTTCCTGCACGACGGCATAAGGGCGCCAATCGGAGCCACAGGAAGTCTTGATTGGAACAGAGTTGGAAAGCTGCTCCCAGCCAATCCTATCCAATATTGAAAAAAGCTAAGCGTCCGCGGGAAAGAGTTGGGGCGTTTCCTTATGCCATCCTTATTTCGGGCTTCCGGCGCTCGTGCTATGATTCATCCAATTCCCCAGAAAACTCTAAGGAGCACGGCCTCATGAGATGCCGCTCGATCGCCTTTTTAGCTTCGGTTGCTGTCCAACTTGCTTTTCTAGCCTGCGTCTGCGCACCCACAGCCGTGGCGCAGACGTTCCGTGGGAGCATCAAGGGCACCGTTACGGACAGTACCGGGGCGGCTATAGCTGGGGCGCAGGTAAAGGTCTTCAGCCCATCCACGGGCCTATCGCGCACGGTGGCGGCGAACGACCGAGGGGAGTATGTGGCTTCGGAACTGCCGCTCGGCATCTACAGCGTGACGGTGGAGAAGCAGGGCTTCCGTACCACGACGCTGACGGAGATTCCTGTGAGCGTGGGGTCGCCGACGCGAGCCGACGCAAGGCTTGCCACTGGGGCGGTTGAAGAAGTGGTCGAGGTGAACGCCGAGGTGCCGCTGGTGGAGGTCACATCGAACACGACGGGCGGTACGATCGAGGCCACAGAGGCATCGGAGCTTCCGGTGAACGGACGCGACTTTACCAAGCTGCTGGAACTGGTTCCAGGCGCCTCAAGCGATCCGGTGGGATCGACGGAATCGGCCGGCTCGTACGGACTGTTCAGCCTGGATGGCAATCGCGGGCGTTCGAACAACTATCTGCTCGACGGCACCGACATGAACGACGGCTACCGCAACCTGCCGTCGATCAATCAGGCGGGCGTGTGGGGCTGTCCTTCAACCATCCTGCCGGTTGACGCGCTGGCGGAGATTCCGGTAACCGGCAGCCCGGAGGCTGAATTTGGCCGCAGCTCGGGCGCCACCGTCAACATCGTCACCAAGAGCGGTACCAATCTGTTCCACGGCAGCGCATTCGAGTACTTCCGCGACGGAGCGATGAACGCGCGCAACTACTTCAACACCGATGCCCAGCCCAAGAACTCGTTCACGAACCATCAGTTTGGCGGGTCGGCCGATGGCCCAATCGTAAGAGACAAGTCGTTCTGGTTTGTTGCCTATGAAGGGCAGAGAGAGAACGGAGGCTTGCCACAGTTGGGCACTGTGCCGGTGCTGGCAGACATCAACGCGTATACGGCCGACGGCGGCATTATCAACCCAGTGATACAGCGCCTGCTGAACAGCAAGCCGTGGGGTGCGTTGCCGGCCACAGGCGACGGCAACGAGACCTTCACCACACCGTTCAGCAACAACAGCGACAATCTCATTGCCAAGGCCGACGAGCATTTGCATCTATTCAGCCCCGAGGACCTGCTGACCGGACGCTACTTCTTCAGCCACGGCCTGCAGAGCTTCCCGTTGGGCATGCTCTACACGGGCAGCAGCGCGCCGGGTTACAACACCACAACGCCGACGCATGTGAATATTGTTTCGCTGTCCTATACTTCTGTTCCGAGGTCGAACCTGATATTTGAGCTTCGGGGCGGCTATAACCGCTTCCTGCAGCAATTTATACCGCAGGATACGGGCCTCAATCCGAATACTGCGTATGGCCTGAACACTTTCGCGCCAGGCTATACGGCGCTCGACCTCGGTTTGCCGACGATCGACGTTGGATCGTATAGCCCGATCGGCGCCACATCCAGCGACTCGCGCGGGCGCGTCGATACGAACTATCAGCTCTTCGGGAACGTCTCGCTGACCAAAGGCGGCCACAGCTATAAAGCCGGCGTCGAATGGAGGCGGACATTCATCGACAGCTTCATCGATTCCGGGCACCGCGGGAAGCTGGTCTTCAACAGTCTCGACGATTTTCTGGCGGGCAGCATCGATGGCGGCAGCTCCGCCGACGGAAACGGTACGCGCTACTCCTACCAAAACGGCGGCGGGGCCTACTTGCTGGATTCATGGCGCCTCAGCCACCGGATCTCGCTCAACTATGGCTTGCGCTGGGATTACTTCGGCGTGATTGGCGCCGAAAATAACGCATTCAGCATCTTTGATGTGAAAACCGGCGGATTGAAGACAGTAGGCGCTACCGGCGAGCCGGAGTCGCTGTATCCGAGGGACCTGACCAACTTTGCGCCGCGCCTTAGCCTGGCCGACGATTTGCTGGGCAACGGAAGACTGGTAATAAGAGTGGGCGGCGGCATCTATTACGATGGCGCATCGCAGGACTTCTTTGTTGGCAATCAGGCGTATAACACGAATGCCGGTGAGGCTGGCCCGGCATTCAACGGTATTGGCTTCGCATCCCCGGTGGTTTCAACGATCGCGTCCGGCACGCCGATCTTTGGCGACTATTCGCCGAGCAGCGTATTTACCGTCGACCAGGGCCTGGTGACGCCGAGGTATGGCTCCTACAACCTGAACATCGAGTCGCAGATAGCGCCAAAGGTTGCGCTGCAGGTGGGATACGTGGGATCGCAAGGCCGCCACCTCTACCACTTCCGCGATCTCAATCAAGTAAACAACGTTGTCGGCAGCACCGACAGTTGCGGAAACGGCCAGACCATCGGCTATGGCTCGCAGTGCTTCCCGACGTACACGGTCGGTTCATTTGTCGACATCCCGCTGTATTACATCAACCAGATCGAAACGAGCGCATTTTCCAACTACAACTCCGCGCAAGCGTCGCTGAAGGTGCAAGGCTGGCGCGGCTTGACCTCCACGCTGAACTACACCTGGGCACATTCGATCGACGATGCCAGCGACGGGCTGGACTTCGTTCCCAACGCTTCGCAACCCGACAACAGCTTCAATCCCCGCGGCGATCGCGCCAGCTCCAACTTCGACGTGCGGCAGCGCATGCAGTGGTATTGGACTTATAAGCTGCCCAAGGTCCAGCGAGCCAAGTGGCTCGCCGGCGGCTGGGCGCTCGACGGCATGTTCAACTTTGCCACCGGCCAGCCCTACACGGTCAGTTATCTTTTTGAAGGCGATTACAACGGCAGCGGCGAGTACTTTGGAAGGCCGGACATCATTGGCAATCCCCATGCTGGCGCGCAGGGAACCAACCTGCTGAACCTTGCTGCGTTTGCCGCGCCATGCACTGTCGATAACAACCCCGCAAGCGAAACATACGGCAACTGCATCAATGGGCATCCGGGCAGCGAGGGCCGCAACGCTTTCAATGCACCGAACTATACGAACTTCGATTTCTCGCTGACCAAGACCTCGCACCTGACCGAAAAGGTAGCGATCGAGCTTCGCGCCGATTTCTTCAACATCTTCAATCATCCCAATTTCAGCAATCCTCTGCTGCCGGGCTTTGGCGTCGATGTCTTCGGCAACAGCCACCAAGTCGGAAACCGCCTGGTGGCAGGCGCCGACCCGATCGCGAACGGGACGCAGTATCTGACCACCACCGCGACACCGGACGTGGGCAGCGGCAACCCGTACCTGGGCGGAGGCGGTCCGCGCAGCGCGCAGTTGGCAATGCACCTCAACTTCTAATACCGGACCGCGGCGCCTTCCGCTCAAATTTGAGTCCGATGGCTTTGCGAGCCTACCAACCCAGCGGATTCAAGACACATTTTCTGTCTTTGAGCGGAGGAGGCGTTGAGGATTGCGATTACGGTTAGAAGGTAGGCGGCTGAGACCGCAAAGGGAAGCAAGGTGAAGCGAGTCGAGGGCCACCAGTTCCAGAGAATAAAGCAAGCGGTGGCGCGGACCACGGCATGGGTGACGAAGATGCCGGTGCGCCCAAAGTGCCAGCCGATGACCGGCCAGTGAATGGATAGGCCGATGGCCAGCACCAGGGGAACCAGTTGCGGGCAGGTCCAGAAGGCGGCGATGGCGATGGGCCAGAAGAGCAGCATGGAAGCGAAGGTAGGCATGAGGACGTCCAGGGCCGCCGACTTGTCGTGCATGAAGTCAATCTTGAAGATGCGGGCATAGAGCAGGGCCAGCGGAAAAAGCAGTCCGCTGGCGTAAAAGGCGAAAAGTATCCACTGGTTAGGGTCAAGCACTACGTAGCCCATTGTGCCAAGGGCAGCCCACCAGGTTGCTCCGGCAAGCGGGATCGGATATCCGCCCCGCAGACGGAAAAAGGCCGCTTCACGGTCGGCAAAGAGCAGTTTCTTCAGTTCAACGGTATCGATCATGATCCGATTCTAGGCAGAAGATATTTAGATCATTCATGACAAATGTCATGAATGCGCATCTATTTCATCATTGGAGACCGGAATGCTGACATAGCGCCTGCCACCCACTTAGTTGCGGTCCGATGTCGCTGGGCAATCCTTCGCTGGGCCACCGCCAGATGACCTAAAGCTCCGGGGTTTTCCGGCGTACACTCCATATCAAGCGACATGTCCGCACACGGCTCCATCTCGAAGCAACACCAGCGCAATTGGGCTTGGACGTCGCTCATTTACGCCGGCTTTCTCTTCATTCAGCCAATCATGGAGCCGAGCCGCGGCCTTTGGCTCGCCACAGTCGCGGTCTTTGGGGTTTTCTTCGTAATCTTCTTTGGCTATATTCGCGCCACCGTCCAAGGCGCTCGGCTGCGCTTTTGGATGGTCGCGGCAACCTGCCTGCTCGGTCTTGCGACGTTTCCCTGGAACCGGGGCGGCTCCACATTCTTCGTATACGCAGCGGTCTTCCTTCCCAACAGCATCGATTCCATCCGGCAGGTTCTCCGGCTCTTCCTTGTGGAATGCATTCTGATTCTCGCCGAAGGCTGCATCTTCAACTTCACTGCCTCCAATAGCCCGTTCCATATCGGATGGCCCATCACGCCGATTGTTATTTTCTTTCTCGTTGTCATCGCGGGCGCCAACATCGTTTTTGTGGAACAAAAGCGCGCCGACAACAAGCTGCTTGCAGCACAGGAAGAAAACGTCGCGCTGGCTTCCGTCGCCGAACGCGAACGCATTGCCCGCGACCTCCACGATGTCCTCGGACATACTCTCTCCCTCATCGTCCTGAAGGCCGAACTCTGCGGACGGCTTATCTCTCTCGATCCAACACGCGCTTCGGCTGAGATCGGCGATGTCGAACGGGTAGCGCGTAACGCTATCACTGAGATCCGTGAGGCCATTGCCGGCTATCGTACGCGCGGCCTCGCTGCTGAGATTGAAGCCGCGCGCCGCACGCTGGATGCCGCCGGTGTCGCACTTGTCGCTGAGGGAACTCCCTTCGATATGGCCTTGCTAGACGCCCAAGCGGAAGCAGCTCTTGCACTGGCACTGCGTGAAGCCGTCACCAACATCGTTCGCCATGCGCGCGCCACCACGTGCCGCCTGAGTTTTGCCTTCGAAGCGGGTCATTGCCGCATGATGATCGAAGATGACGGCCCGCACTGCGCCCTTCACGAAGGCAATGGCCTGCGCGGCATGCGCGAGCGCATCGAGTTGCTAGGCGGCCGTTTTTCACTCCAGAACCCCGTCGGGGGTCACTGCGGAACGAAGCTTGTTCTCGATCTCCCGCGGCGCGAGTCCGCAACTTCATGAGCATCGTCGCGAAGTCGGCCCGGCCTATCCGCGTCCTTATTGCCGAGGATCAGACCATGCTCCGTGGAGCCTTGGCTGCGCTTCTCGATCTCGAACGCGACATAGCCGTGGTGGCCCAGGCTTGCAACGGCCGTGAGGCCCTCAGGCTCGCAAGCGAACACGCGCCTGACATTATCGTCACCGATATCGAGATGCCGGAGCGCTCCGGCCTTGAACTAGCCGCGGATCTCAAATACGGCAACAGCAAAGCGCGGGTCATCGTCCTGACCACCTTCGCGCGCCCCGGCTATCTGCGCCGCGCACTTCAGGCCGAGGTCAGCGGCTACCTTCTCAAGGAGCGGCCTGTAAGTGAGCTAGCAGAAGCCATTCGACGTGTTCACGCGGGACTGCGCGTCATTGACCCTGTCCTCTCAGCCGAGGCCTGGAATGCGGAGGAAGACCCACTCTCCGACCGTGAGCGCCAGATTCTCAAGTGCGCGGGTGCAGGGCGTTCCTCCGCTGAAATCGCTGCCAAACTCCGTCTTTCAGAAGGTACAGTCCGCAATTATCTCTCTGATGCGATTGCTAAACTTGGTGCTGCCAATCGTGTTGATGCCGCCCGCATCGCTCTTGCCCGAGGCTGGCTCTAAATTCGATCCGATTGCCGATTGCAGTCGAGAGTTCGTCACAAAGCTGCCCGCAAATCGATGGCGAAAAGCGCCGTTGGGTCTGGGGATAGAGTCTTTGCCAGAGGGTCGCAATTAGAAGATTGCGGCATTACTCTTCCAGAGCGCGATTTGACTTCTCAACCCCATTTTTCTCAGGTTTACCTTTCAGCAATCGGCGACAATTAGAAGAGAAGGAACGCAAACCATGAAAGTCTTGATCTTGGGTTCGGGAGGCCGCGAACATGCGCTGGCCTGGGCGGTAAAGCGGAGTGAACGGGTCACCGAGGTGGTGTGCGCCCCCGGCAACGGCGGCATGGCGCAGATTGCCCGCTGCGTTCCCGTGGACCTCAAGGATCTGGACGCCATGGTCCGCCTGGCCGTGGAAGAGCAGCCCGGCCTGACCATCGTCGGTCCTGAACTGCCGCTGTCTCTCGGAATTGTGGATGCCTTGCAGGAGCGCGGCCTGCGAGTCTTTGGGCCCACCCGCGCCGCCGCCATGCTGGAGAGCAGCAAGGCATTCGCCAAGCGATTTTTGCAGCGGCACAACATTCCCACCGCCAACTATGCTGTCTGCGCCACGCCCGCGGAATTCGAAAAGGCGGTGGAGATTTTTCATGCCCCCATCGTGGTCAAGGCCGACGGACTGGCCGCCGGCAAGGGGGTCATCATATGCCCGTCGCGGAAGATCGCCATAGAGGCTGCCGAAGGCCTGTTCAGCGGCAAACTGCTGGGCGAGGCGGCCGATCAGGTGGTCATCGAGGAGTTCCTGGAGGGCGATGAGGTCAGTTTTCTCTGCTTGGCCGACGGCAAGCATGTTGCGCCACTTGCGCTAGCCCAAGACCACAAGCGCATCGGGGAGGGCGACACCGGCCCCAACACCGGCGGCATGGGCGTTTACTCGACCGATACGCTGGTCGATGCCGAGATGAAGGCGTGGATTCTGCGCCACATCGCCCAACCAACGGTGCGCGGCATGGCCGAGGAAGGCACCCCCTTTGCCGGCGTGCTTTACATCGGGCTGATGATGACGGCGCGCGGGCCTCAAGTGCTGGAATTCAACGCCCGCTTTGGCGATCCCGAGACCCAGGCCATCCTGGTGCGCATGGAGAGCGATCTGATGGACGCGCTCGAAGCCTGCGTTGACGGCACACTCGCCGAAACCGAACTTCGTTGGAGCAAAGGCGCCTCAGCCTGTGTCGTCGCCAGCTCTGCCGGTTATCCGGGCAGCTACAAGACAGGCTTCCCCATCACCGGCCTTGACGCCGCTGCAAAGGTTGAAGGGGTCCAGGTTTTCCACTCCGGCTCGTCGCAGGCAGACGGGCAGATTCTGACGGGTGGCGGCCGGGTGCTGGGGGTCACGGCTGCCGCTCCTTCGCTTGAAGAGGCTTTGGCGCGCGCATACCAAGCAATGGATGAGATTCGCTTCGACGGAATCTACTTCCGCCGCGACATCGGCCATCGCGCGCTGAAGAAAAAACCTTAGGCGTATACCGAGATTGGCTCTTAATTCGCTGCTTCGGCAGACTCTGACGCCGGTTGAGGCTGCCCCTGCTGCCGCTGAAAGCAGGATCGGCAGAGCACCGGCCTGCCCTGGGTCGGTTTGAAGGGAACCGTGGTCTCCGCCGCGCACTCCGAACAGGTTGTCCGGGTCTCAGAGCGAACCCTCTGGCTTCCGCGGGCGCGCTTGGCCTTGCACTGCTTGCAGTGTTTGGGGTCGTTGGTGAATTGCTTGTCGTGGAAGAATAACTGTTCGCCGGCTGTGAACACGAACTCGGCGCCGCAATCGATGCACTTCAATACCTTGTCGGTAAACTCCATGGCCGGCTTCCCCGTAACAGGGAGATACCCCGAAATCGGCCATGATTCACAAACAACTTGCCGGTCCCGTTTCCCTGTCTTCGTACGTCTTTCAACAACAAGGGCCCGGGCCGCCAAAACATAAGCGGCTATTTCAATGCCTATCCGGTGAACCGGAGGACTTGGCTAACACTATCACGCTATGCGCGCAAAAAAACAACTCAATCAAAGTAACCACTCGTAACAGGCCGCCCCAGCCTGTCTGGGCTGGCTTGCAGCTCCCACTGTCTTTGAGCGGGAGCCGCCGGGGCGGCGCGTGTTACGAAGACTGTGAAGCTAGTCGGCCTCTTTACGAGCCTTCTTGCGATTCCGCTTGCGCGCCAAAGCCGCTTTTACACGCTTCTTCTCGCCGGGTTTCAGGTAGTAGGAGTGACGCTTGACTTCCTTGATGATGTCCTCCTGCTGTACCTTTCGCTTGAACCGGCGCAGCGCATTTTCGAGCGGCTCGCCTTCTTGTACGCGAACCTCTGCCAAAGAAATCCACCTCCAAACCTGCCAAAGGGCTTCCTCTTATGATACTGGCAATCGTGGAGTTGCGGTCAACCCGAAGCCCATTTCCTTCATAAAATCCTTTCGATTCAATGGAATTTGGACTCGTTCGGGCACTACCCGGATTCAAAGGCGATTCTGGGCTCTATTCCGCAGCCACTGCGGAGGCGTCCGGCGCTCCGCGGGGGCTGCCCATCGCACTGCCAGTCCGCGAAATGCAATACACTGCCCGAGGAGGCCTTGAACTCATGATCCGCAGCTACCAGGGGCGGCTGCCCCTGATCCCCGCCAGTTGCTACGTCGACGGCTCCGCCCAGCTCATTGGCGACGTCACCCTCGGTGAGCGCTCCTCCGTGTGGATGAACGCCGTCTTGCGTGGCGACGTGAACTCCATCCGTGTCGGCGCCAACTCCAACGTCCAGGACTGCGCCGTCCTCCACGGCCAGCGCAACCTCTATCCTGTAATCGTGGGCGACTGGGTCACCATCGGCCACAACGCCACCGTCCACGGCTGTGTGATCGAGGACGAAGTGGTCATCGGCATGGGCGCCACCATCCTCAACAACAGCCGCATCGGCGCGGGCTCCATCATCGCCGCCGGCGCCGTGGTCCCCGAGCACACTGTGGTCCCGCCCCGGTCGCTGTGGGCAGGCGTTCCCGCCAAGATGCGTCGCGAGTTAGGCGAAAGAGACCGCGCTCTCATCCGCGAATACGCACAGAACTACCTGGACTATGTGGAGATTTACCGCAAGGAAGAGGGAAACTGAGCAAGCGGTGGAAGAACTTGCTGCTTTGAAAGGGTACAGCTTTAGCCCCTGAGGGATGGTTTCTTCGCGATTACGACTTCTGCCACAGGCTTTTAGCTTTTCTCCGTCTCCGCCTTGGCGACTAGCGTTACTGTAACCAATCCAAGCAGCAGAATCGCTTCTTCCACATGTTCGCTGCGACGGTGCAGCCTTTCAAAGTCGATGCGGCTTGGACTTGCTGCGTCGGCCGCATTGATCGCACCGCCGGCTGCCATGCGGTCCCGCTCCATCGCAGCAATGATCCCAAACTGGGAGTAGACGGTGAAGGCGATCATCAGGATCACCAGCCCCATCGGGGCCAGCACCGCGCGTGGCTTGTAGACGCCCAAAGCTGGAGCCAGCGCCAGCAAGGACAACACCAACGACCCCGAGACCAGCCCCATGCCGTGCAGAATGCGCAGCAGTTCCCCCACAATCCGGCCCGCTGTGTGCGTGTCCGGCTGCAACGTACCGAAAGTGATGGCGGCCACGATGGGAAAGAAGATTTCACCGCCCAGCCAGACGATGAGCGCGAGATAAAGAAGAGTGCGGAGAAGAGTCTTCATGACGCAAGAATACAAGGGAACGGAGAGTTGCAAATAGCAAGATGGCGAATTGACCTCGCATCGCTTTACGCGGGCGGTCGGAAATTCCTTCCTAACCCAAGTTGAAAATTACCTGTCTAATCGTTGGAAAGAGGTGCCTGTCATGGCCCAAGCGCGCTTCATGTTACTTCTCTTCACAACCGTGGTTCTTGCAACAACAGCTCATGCCCAAAACCAGACAGCGGATCTCGCCGGAGTCCCTGGCTGCGGCGATCCATCAGCCAAATTCAGCGTGAATAAAGCCGGAGACCAACAGCCTGTCCGGCCTGAATCCGGTAAGGCGCTGGTTTATTTCATTGAGGACGATTCAAATTTCGACTCGCATCCCAAGCCGACCACCAGGGCAGGCGTGGACGGCAAGTGGGTGGGAGCAACGCATGGCAACTCCTACTTTTCTTTCTCCGTCGATCCTGGAGTGCATCACCTTTGCGCGAGCTGGCAATCCGGGGTGATTCTAGGAACAGACCGCAAAACGGCAGCGGCGCATTTCACCGCTGAAGCCGGGGGCATCTACTACTTTGAAGCGAAAAACACTACCTACGGCACCTCGAATTCAACGACGGCGGATATAAGTCTGACTCTTCTGGACAGCGATGAGTGGGCCCTTTTGGCAGATCAGTACGAACTGATCACTTCACAGCGAAAGAAGTGAGCATACAGAGGTGGTTCCCGTGGCAAGAACAGCTTTCGCAGTCCTCGCTCTTTCAATTGCTATGCTTTCGTTTCCAGCCTTGGCACAGGGCAACGCAACTGCGGCAGCCAGGGGAATTTCCGGTTGCAGCGATCGAAAGGCAAAGTTCGAAGTGAAGCCGTCCACCGGAAAGAGCCCCGCTCAGCCGGAACAGGGCAAAGCCCTCGTCTATTTCGTCGAGGAGGATATCAACACGAACGTCGTCACGCATACTAGCAGGGCGGATATCGACCGCAAATCGATTGGAGCCACAGACGGAAGTTCGTGGTTCTACTTTTCGGTTGATCCCGGCGTTCATCATCTTTGCGCAGCCACGCATTTTGGCATGTCGAGCAACGCGACCGCTGTGGTTCATTTCACGGCAGAGCCTGGGGGCACGTACTACTTCGAAATGAAAAACCTCTCGTGGCCTGGGGACGGAGTGTACGATGTCAGTCTGTTTCCGCTCGATAGCGATGAGGGGAAGTTTCTGACAACAAGTTACCAACTGGTGGCATCACGTCAGAAGAAATGACGGCTACACCCGCGAGACGGACGCACGTCCGTGCTCAGGAACGCATTTAAACTGTCGTAGCTGCTTGTTCCCTGTTCCCTACTCCCTGTTCCCTGTTCTTTTCAACGCCCGTCGCAGCACTGTCTCCAGCGCCGCCTTTACCTCGGCGTAGTCAGCGGGCGCGATCGTGCCGGAGATCTTCTCGCTCTCCAAGGCAAAGAGTTCTTCTTTAAGCACGTTCAGCAGGGAAGCATTCTTTGCCGCCGGCGACCCAAACACCGGGTAGTTCCCTGCCCCGGAGTCAAACGCCGCTCCAGGCATCCCAGCCGGCTTGCGCAACAAAAAAGCCGCGCCCGCAACCAGCAGCAGCGCCAGTCCGCCCATGATCCACCACTTGTACTTGCTCAGCGGATCGGGAGTGCCGATAGGGTTGCCGATGCCGCCGCCGGGCTGCCCGCCTGCCGCCGGCGCGTTCCCGTCGGCAGCGCCGCCTGAAGCGTCCTGCGCTCCCATTCCGGCGGGTTGCTGGCTGGTCGCAGCGCCCTGCTGCTCCCTGGGAATCGATCCTTCGCCAGAGAGCGTGAACTCGATGGCCTTCCCTGGAACCGCGTTCTTGGCAACGAATGTCTGCACGCCAGGGTCTTCCGGCACTGACTTGAAGGCCGTTCCCGACCCTGCCGTGAAGGTCATGCTCTTGGGCACAATCACGGCCAGGTTGTCGGCCGGCATCGTCACCTGCGCCTTGAACGTGTACTTGCCCCCGCTCAAAGGCAGGTTATAGCTGAGCTGAAAGAGCGTGTCCTTTTCGCCGTCGTCTGGCTGGATGGGAAAGTTGAACGAGTAATGTCCCTTGGGGCCGTTTGGCTCCATCTTCACCGAGGTGGGCAGGCCATTGGGCCGCTGCGCGCCTACGCCGTTCACCACCGCGTCGGAGGGCAATATGACGTCAAACGAGTGCGCGCTCCACTGCGTGGTCGGCGGCGAACTGGTGTTATGAACAAAGTAACGCTCCGTCACCTTGAGCTCGCCATTTGCGCTCTCCACCTCGATCACGTCGGCCTCGATAAAGACACCGGAGACCTTGGCGGCCACTTCATACACAGAGATGTCGCCAGATGCTCCGCCCTTGGGCGCTTCAATAAAGTATTCGGCGCCCTGGTGCGATGCCTTCACGAGAGCTGGGCCTTCGCCCTGCCGCTCCAGCGAATAATGGCCGCGCGCGTCGGTCGTAGTGTGCGCCTGCTCGCTCATCCCGGTCATGGGATTCAGCAGCACCACCGTGTCGCCCGCCGAGGGCTTGCCTGTGGTCTTGTTGGTCACCGTGCCGGTGATGGTGGCGGCATTTGACAGCGCGCCCGCGAACAGCAGGCTCAGAGCAAGAGAGCGAAGAACAATTTGGGTCGATTTCATGGTCTTGATGGATTCCTATGGGTGCGGCATTGGTTAGACACTGAAAGGCTTAAAGACAACCGCAGGTTCTTCGACTCACTGCGCTCGCTCAGGATGACAACCTTTGCGGAAATTCACGCCTGCTGCAAATGCTCAATCTCCGCCAGCAACTGCGCCGCCTCGTTTTCAAGCTGCGCCCGCTGCACCACAAAATCCTCTTCAGGATACTTGCCGGCGCGGTGCTCGAAGCTCAGGTCGCGCAGGTTTTCGTAAAGCTGCTCCTTGCGCTCCAGCAGATAATCCAGGCGAGTCTTCTGCCGCTGGCTGGCAAAGACGTTCTCCGGCCAGAAGGTGTAAAACAGCAGCGCCAATGCCAGCAGTCCGCCCGCCACCACGCCTTGCAAGGTTGTCATCGCTCAAAACCCTCCGTCTTCGGTGTCGCGGCGAATCTTTTCCCGGCGCGCGCGCTCAGCAGGATCCATGCTTGCGGAGTCTGCTCCTGTAGCGGCAAGCGTCTTGCCCACCGACCACCTGCGCACCAGCAGCACCGTGCCCAGCAGCGCCGCTCCAAATACAGCAAAAGGCGCGATCCATGCCACCAGATTAAATCCCTCGGTGGTCGGCGCGGCCAGCATCGTCGCTCCGTATTTGGCGGCAAACCAATTCAGAATCTCCTTGTCGCTCTTGCCAGCGGCGATGGCCGCGGTCAGTTCGTTGCGCTCCCGCCCGCTCTCAGGACAGCCCACATGATTGCACTCGCCCAACAGTTGGGCGCAGCCGCAGGTGCACATCAGCCGATGCCCAAGATCGTTGAAGCGCGAGCTTGCATCCGTGGCTCCCATCGAGAAGCAAACGGCCACAGCCAGCGCGCCCGCCTGCAATGCCTTCATCCAAACACCCGTGGAGGCGCACCTCATACAATGCCTCCCTTGAACGCGGGCTCAGTCGGCGCCGATCTCGCCGGTACGCGCACAACAGCGCTCGCCGGACTCAAACTGGGTACGAGAGCAATCGCAGTGCCCCATACCAGAATTACCAGTCCAGCCCAGATCCAGCCCACCAGCGGATTGAGAAATGCCTTGATGATCGGCTGCCCGCTGTCCGGGTTCGTGCCTTCGTACACCACATACAGATCCCACTCGGGAACCGAATGAATAGCCACCATGGTCTGCGGCTGTTCGCTGGCCAGATAAACCCGCTTCTCCGGCGTCATCTGGAACTGCTTTTTGCCGTCCTTGTACACGTCCAGCCGGGCGTACTCTGAGTTGTAGTTGGCGTTCGAGTCCTGCGTGGCGCCGACATTTTCCAGCGTGTAGGGGCCGATGGACATCTTGTCGTGGAGCGCCATTTCGCTCTCGATGTTGCGATTGAAGGCCGCCCCGGCCAGCCCGATCACGATCACCACCACGCCAATGTGGATGATGTAGCCGCCGTATCTCCGCGTATTCCGGCGCGTCAGCAGCCATGTGGCCGCAATCAGATTGCGCCCCGTCTGCCGCGAAATGACTCCCGCCCCGCGCAGAAACTCGCTCAGGATCGCGGTCATCACGCCCGCGCTCACCGCAAAGGCCACCAGCGCATAGAAGTTGCCCTGGTCCAGCGCGCCATCTTTCCATGGCCGCACACCAACCGCGAAGCAAACAATCACCGTAGCCCAGAGCGCGATCGAAGGCAGCACAAAGTTACGCCGAATGCTGCGGAATGATGTCGCCCTCCACGGCAGCAGCGGGCCAACGCCAGTAAGAAACAAGAGAAAAATGCCGATGGGCACGGCCACGCGGTTATAAAATGGCGCGCCTACTGTGACCTTGTTGCCCACCACATATTCACTGATGATGGGAAAGAGCGTTCCCCAAAGAATCACGAAGCAAGCCGTCAGCAGCACCAGATTGTTGAAGAGGAAGCTCGACTCGCGGCTCACCAGCGACTCCAGATGGTGTTCGCTCTTCAGGTGGCTGCGCTGCAAGACGTAAGTGAAGATGCACACCGCCAGCACCAAGCCCATGAAGACCACAAACCAGGTGCCGATGGACGACTGCGCAAACGCGTGGACCGAACTCACTAGTCCGGCGCGCGTCAGCAGCGTGCCCAGCAGCGTCAGCAGGAAGGTGGAGAAGATGAGCCACACATTCCAGCTCTTCATCATGCCTTTCTTCTCCTGCATCATCACCGAGTGCAGAAAGGCTGTGCCCGTCAGCCAGGGCATGAAGCTTGCGTTCTCCACCGGATCCCAGCCCCAGTAGCCGCCCCAGCCCAGTACCGCGTAGGCCCAGTGCATTCCCAGAAAGATGCCGCAGGTCAGAAACAGCCAGGTCACCATCGTCCAGATGCGCGTGACCTTGATCCATTTTTCGCCCGGATAGCGCATCATCAGCGCGCCCAGCGCAAAGGCGAACGGAATCGAGAAGCCCACATAGCCCAGGTAAAGCATGGGCGGATGAATCACCATCTCCGGATACTGCAACAGAGGATTCAGCCCATTGCCGTCGTCGGGAATCGCTCCCTGATAGAGGGCAAACGGCGGAGCGGCAAAGCACAGGATCATCAGGAAAAAGGCCTGGATCGCGGCGAGGATCGTCCCGGCATAGGCGTACAGCTTCACATCGGTCTTGTGCGTCAGCCGCAGCACGAATCCGTAGGCCGCCAGCAGCCAAGCCCACAGCAGCAGCGAACCCTCCTGGCCGCTCCACAGTGCTGAGAACTTATACGGTCCCGGCAGGGCGCGGTTCGAGTGCTCCATGATGTAGGTGATGGAGAAATCGTTGGTAAAGACCGACCAGATGAGCGCGAAAGCGGCTGCCGTGACGGCCACAAAGCTGGCGATCCCGGCCCGGCGCGCTGTATCCGCCAGGCGCTCCGGCGAGATGCGGGCCGGCTGACCGGTTGCGATCAGCCGCAGAGCCAGCGCGCCAGCCAGCAGATTGTAGGCGGCCAACGCCAATGCGATAAGAAGAGCAAAACTGCCAAACGCTGCCATTAAGACTCCACCATGATTCTCGCATGCGAGCGGGGAGCCGGATGGCATCCCAACGAGGGTATTCTCAACCCATCATAGGCCTTCGACGTGTGATTTGGCTCACACGATGGATGGAGGTCAGAATGGGAACGAGATTCCATGCGCTCGGTCGGCATCACCGGGCAGACGCATCTAAATTCGCTTCTATTCAAGAAGAGGAAACGACGCGCAAACTATTCAATTCATGCGCTTTGTAACAAGGGCACGACTTCACAGCCGG
>Ga0302155_10001437_pt1 | contig 17254 bp, 19 predicted proteins | sample I_Bog_N3_1_FD_193508 | JGI IMG/M metagenome (GOLD analysis project Ga0302155, IMG submission 193508) | Peat permafrost microbial communities from Stordalen Mire near Abisko, Sweden - I_Bog_N3_1 | ecosystem: Environmental > Terrestrial > Soil > Wetlands > Peat | place: Sweden: Abisko, Stordalen...
CATGGAGGGAAGGAAAATATGAAGGCTGCCATAATAGACCTGACTCAAGTCCTCAGAGAGATGCTCGACGAGTACCGGGAGCAGAGAAATTTCTATTGCGACATCCCAGACTGCTACGAGCAGTGCGTTCATCACCTGCATACCCAGAAGGGAATCATCAGGCGTTGTGCCAAGCACAAAGGTATGGATGTCATCGCAGTGCCGCACCTTCCGTCGTAAAGTAAGACATTGACACCTGTAGCCACGCAGGATAACGGTAGCTCTCGGGAATCAAGGGTACTCAAAACCCGTCAAGCATAAAAGTCAATCCATTAAATCATAACAGTGTGGCACCTCGAAAAAAAAAGACACCAGAACCCGATCAACAGGAGAGAAGGCTTGTCGTTTATGTGCCGTCCACCAAGCATGGAGTACGCAATCCTGACGCCGAAGTAGATCAGCGCGTTGGTGCCGTGATAAAGCTCTTGCTCGAAGGTGAGCCTTATTCTGAAATTGTGTCGAAATGCAGCGAATGGTACGGGGTTTGCTCAAGGACGACAGATCGATACATCAAGGCTGGCAACGAGAAGATCAGGGAGGTTATGAAACATGAGATTAAATCAATCGCATCTATCAACATTAACTATCTACGTTATACTGCTAAGTTAGCTGAGAAGATGGGACAGCCGGGAGTCTGTGTTTCTGCCATCAAGGAAATCAACTCCATGCTTGGCATAGGCCCGGACACAATCACTGCATCGGACAAGTTCGGAAATTCGATCACGTTCAACCTAACTCGCCGGCACAACATTGATACCGAACAAGTGGACGGTATGGGCGATGACTCGATAGACGTTGAGATTGAGGAGGACAACAGCGATCTACCAACTGGGCTGATACCGCTATGAGAAAGCCATTGACCAAGAAGAGAGCCGTCATCATGGCTCACAACATCCGAGCTCAATACGAGGGCTACAAAGAGCAGGGCATGCTCGCTGCCGCGAAATACATTCTACTCTACGCGGTTGAGCATCCAGAGGAAGACAAGGACGATAAGACCCTCGACTATGCCGAGGCCGAGAACGTCGTGCGATCATTCATCAAGCACCTCCTCAATAATAACCAGTTTGAGGCAGCCGCCGTGCTCATGTGGGGCAAGCAGGTATTCAACTACGAGCCAAAGAGCGTACGAGACGTCTGGAGGTGTTGCGAGCAGTACGACAAGCTGCTGATCCCCGGCTCTGGAGCCATGGGTAAGTCTTACAATGTGGGCGCAAAGTTCTACCTCGAGTGGTGGAAAGACCCAGAGTACACCTGCATCAAGGTCGTCAGCGCCACCAAGGAGCACGCCAAGACGAACATTTTCGCCTCCATGCAGAACTTTCACCGGCTGGCAATCTTGAGGCCCAAAGGCTGTGAGAGCCACGAGGCCGCTGAATCGATCAAGTGCAACTCAGACGAGAAGCAGGGCATTCACCTCATGGCTATCGCAAAGGGCGAGAGTGGAGCTGGTGTGCTGCGTGGATTCCATCCTGTTCCCCGCCAAGGAGAACCCCACCCGGAGTTCGGCATACTCTCCCGGGTGTTCGCGCTTCTGGATGAGGCCGAGGCAATCCCGTTCGGATGCTGGGAAGGTGTCAACAACATCGCATCCACGATCGACAGCTCATCCAAGAGCGGGCAAATCAAGATTGTGGCAGCGAGCAACCCAAAGAACCGAGCCAGCGACTTTGGGCAGCGATGCGAGCCGGTTGGCGGATGGACGATGATTGATAAAGAGACAGACCTCGAATGGACAAGCAAGGAGGGCTATCACGTCCTGCGGCTGGACGCTGCACAGAGCGAGAACGTCATCCAAAAGAAGATGATCTATGAGGGCTTCCAAACATACGACGGTTACATGGCGTATCTTCAGGCCGGGAGAACTGCGGAAAGCGACACCATGGCCCGGGGATGGTTCCCCGCCGAGGGTACAGCAATGTGCATCATCACCCCAGCCATGTTCGACAACTCGATCGGCATCTACCGCTTCATCGGGCCGGTCGTCCCATTGACAGGCATCGATCTAGCCCTAGAAGGCAACGACAATATGGTGGCGGCTCATGGCCGATTCGGACTTGTGGATGGATGGACGCCACAGTCAGGAAAGATCATTGCCTTCAACGAGCCGAGGGTAGGACTCCAGCTCGACGGGCTGGTGATGTTTCCGAAAGGCGATACCGTGAAGCAGACCAATGCCATCAAAGACTTTTGTAAGACAATGCGCATCAAGCCTGGTTGGTGCTGCGTCGATCGTACCGGCAATGGATCGGGAGTACACGACTGCCTGCGTAACGACATCCACTTCGGAGAAGATGTGATGGGAGTCAACTACGGTGAGGCAGCGACAGACAGCCGCGTGATGGCAGACGACGCCAAGACATGCCAAGAACAGTACGACGGGATCGTGACCGAACTGATCTTCGCATTGGCGAGATTCTTGGAGTTTGGCTACATCAAGATCAGTCCGTCATTCAGGAATGAAGAGCTGTCCAAGCAATGTGTGAGTCGCCGGTACAAGCAGAAGGGCAAGGGCCTCAATCGCGTGGAGCCGAAGAAGGAGTACATGCACCGCCTTCAAGCCAAGAGCCCGGACGCGATGGACGCTGTCAGCTTGATGGTTCACTTGTTCCGCATGAAGTCTGGCGAGATTGGATCGATGACTCCGCAGAAACCACCACAGAGAGAGGATCGCCAGCGCGAGCAGTTTGATGTTGGGAAACTCGATTTCATTGATTTCTCAGGTGATTAAAAATAGTCGAAAATAAAGTTGACGGCGATATTGCTTGGGTTATTGTAATCTCAATCAATAAATACCAATGAAACTCGCTCGATCAAAATCACAAATCAACTCGGCGCTCAAGAGAGCTGGAATACCTTTAGAAATCCAGAATAACCGCGGCGGATATTCGTATTTTACAGACATGGAGGGCAATCAAGTCGGAGAATCGGTAATGGTTTGCTATTTGTCTCAGATTTCAGTGGGGGCGTGGATTGCTGAGGCATAAAACCGAATTGAAAAATGAAATTATCACAGAAAAAGACCTGCAATGAGTGTAAGGCGCTTGGAGGCTTCAGCTATCGCCCTGTATGCTTGCTTGGATTTTCCATAAAGGCAGGAAAGCGTCAATTTGATGCGGCGGTTCCTATGGAGCCATGCCAAAAGCCAAAAACAACCACGGGTCTTGTTTCTCTATTGAACAAGCGCCGATAATACAACCAATAAATCCAATGGCCCTACAGCAATACACTATAAAACAAATTTCCTATACCGAGGCAATGAAGCTGGTGGTGGAAAGGCACTATCTGCATCGCAGGTGCCCGTGCAGCATAGCCTTCGGGCTGTTTCTGGGCGAGGAGATAAAGGGGGTTGTTTGTTACGGTACGCCCAGCAGCTCGTCATTAAGGTGTGGAATTGCTGGCCCAGAGAATGCAAAAAATGTCATAGAGCTGACTCGCCTTTGGGTGTGCGATTCTGTTCCGAAAAATGGAGAGTCATTCCTCATTGGGAACACAGTGCGGAAATCTGGAAAGGAGATCGTGGTTTCGTATGCAGAGATAAATCAAGGACACTTGGGTGTTGTTTATCAGGCAACGAATTGGATTTACACCGGTCTTTCCGCAAAGCGGACGAATTGGACAATTGCAGGAATAGATAAGCACTGCCAAACCATAGCGGACAAATATACAGCGGAGGAGATACGCCAGAAATACGGAGATAGATTCAGCCTGCAAGAGCGCCCAAGAAAGCACAGATATGTTTTCATCAACGCATCCAAGCCCAGAAAGAATAAGTTGCTTTCCGTGCTGCGATACCCCGTACTTCCATATCCAAAAAAATAATCCAAAAATACCTTTGAAAACCCAAGCGATATTTGGGAGAGATGGATCGCAACCAATCAATAAAACTATGAGCTACGGAATCAACCCACCAAAAGGAGTCGCGTTTCTGCGCGCTCTTGTATCCAGCATCAAGAACATCGAAAGGGAGGCCATATTACTCATCGGAGAACTGGAGCAGGACAATGTAAGACGAAACACAGAGACCGATCGAGAGTTGCATGGCTCTTACCAATCTCAAGAGCCGCGCCGCCCCTGTCTAAGCGAGTATGTTGGAGCATATGGAAACACATATAAATGCGGAAAGCCAAGCGGTCACGGAGGCACGCACGCGCCGTATCCCATCGGCTCTCCGATATGGACGGACGCCATGGAGAAAAACAACAAGAACGCGCCAAAGACCTGTGGCAACACATTCACCAACTGCGCGGGCGACACCTACTCATGCTCGCGCCCAAAAGGCCACGCCGGACATCACGCCGCCAAGACGGAGTTGGGATTTGAGACGCAGTGGCCGCAGGGATATGGGGAGAAGCCAGCCTTTCAATGCACCGACACAATGTCTGTAGAGGCTTGCGGCGAGGCCAGGTTCTACCGCTGCACCAAGCCTCATGGCCATGAAGTTCCTCACGAGAATCGGAAGTCATCGGGCCTCATTTTTAATTGGTAAAATAATCCTTGCCATCAACAACCCAACCAAATAAACATTTCCATTGACGGTTGAAGAAAGAGCGACCATTCACTGCAAAAAACTGAGGCCGAGCCACCAATGCCCAAGGTCTTGCGACCAACAGGCGGGAAAGATCACATAATGGGGTGAGTGGCAACACCGGGCGAAGATTGCTCTTTCTTCAGTCGTCATAAATAAACATCCAACCAAATAAATAAATGAACATCGATCAAATCCTCGCCATTGCAGCCATCGCGCTCATCACGTTCGCATTCCTCATTCAGGTGCATGAGGCGGACTTCATTAACAACAATATCGACAAATATACTCCAGTCGCCTTAGTGCTTGAGATTGTCTTGAGACTCACGATCTCCGCCTGCCTTGGATTCGCTGCCGTCGAATGCATCAAGGTCATCTTTCAACTGTCATGAAATTCTTCATCGCAATAATCGTCGTGGCCGCATTTGTCCTGATTGTGGCCGCATTAATTCCACCATCACCACTATGAGCCCGCTTGCTCAATCTTTAGCCCTCACAATGCTCAGGGCATGCCTTGTGCTTGGTGCTATCTTCTGGGTAGGTCTGGCATCTATGTGCGTGAAGACCGCCGTATCAAAGCGCCAGTATGGATACATCATGGGCGCTGTGTTCTTATACTTCGTGGCGCTCGCTTACGGCATGCTTGCCGCATTCTTGTGAGAACCATTCACGTTGTAACAGGAGCACTGCTGATCGCCTGCGCATGGGTCGTGCTATATTTCAGCGACCAACTGGAGATGTGGTTTCCTGACTCAATGCCCGACATGATGTTGTTTGGAGGATTCCTATATGGCGCAGGAATTGCTTTCCTTCTGCTATGAACGTATCAGAACGCACCCGGCTACGACAGCCATGCAGACACTGCGGACGATGGTTTGGGGCTCACAAGGCCGGAACACTTCACTGTCCCATGACTCAGTCGCCATACACGCACTACCACAAGGTTCAGAGGTTCGAGAAAAAACCCCTTGACGCGCAACAGGCGACAACGTAAGACATCCCAAATGGGATTGTACCAATTTACTAGAAACAGGATTCTTGCGAATTTTCCAAATCCCGGATGGTGGCAACCCGGAGGGCCAGCGGCACGACATGGGTATGCGCAAACTGACCCTAACTATGTTGCACCCTATTACGGCTATCGAACCCCGGTATTTTCTGTTCGAGTAGCACAGATATTTGGGGGCTATGTGGGACTTCAAAACGAAATATGGGGCTTTTACGGTGACTTTGAAATTTTTACAGCCAATGCCACAACCCAATACATACGCCCGCTTGAAAACTGGAGTTTAGATCAGATATATGAAGGCTCCAGACAAAAGCCGTGGATGGCGTGCGGCGGCAGCGTGATTGATCCTTGACCAATTTCAATGTAAAGCGTAAGACATCTCCCATGGCAAAATTCATCGAAGGCAATACCTACAGCAATTTCCCGGCGCCCAACTACGGGACGAACAAATCCACAACTACGCCCAATGTTCAGGCATCTGCCGAACCAGTGATGACCAAGGTTGCCACAAGGGTCACAAAGACCTACGCAACCTTTGCTGATGTGACGCTCCATTACCCCCAGAGGTTCAAAATTTATTCCGACGCGCTTGGCTCCTTCGTTTACCCGAAGGGTCGGTTCCCTGGAGCGCCGATCTTCAGAGCGTAAACAATTTCCTTGCAGCGCCAGCTCCAGTTGAAGCTAACTACCCTGGTTACAGCACAACATAGGACTCAACCCAGTGAAAGTCTGGGAGCCTGCTCCAATTTCATAGCGCGGTGGACAAGTGGTTAAGTCACCAGTCTCATAAGCTGGGGATCGTGGGTTCAAATCCCACCCTCGCTACCAATTTCATCCACCATGTTGTGGAAGGAGTTACGAGATCGCTTTGGCGGTCTCAGCCAATTTTCTTACGGAAAAAGTGATTAGAATTTACATTAGAAATCCCCTCATAGGGTATAAATGCAGCAAAGATCAATCGATTTATACCCGATCGGCAATAAAGAACGCCCGGATGTCCATTAAGCACCAAATCCTACCGTACGGGATATGTCAGCGCCCCTTATCGCCCTTACACCGAGGACGCGCCACTTTCTTCGACTTGGGCTCCTCTTCGTTCGTCACCGCACGACCGTAGATCGTTTTACGAGCGATTTCATTTGGGAGCTGCTGGACGAATATCTTCAGGCGAAGTTGTCGCTCTCCGTCCATCAATTTGCAGAGATGGGAAAAATCCTCACCGCCTGAAGCTAGCTTCTCGGCATCCCTGAGCGCCTGACACTGCAATTCATCGTATTGATTCATGGCGGCACACTACACTGACTGACTGCGGCGTGCAGCAAAAAAAGTCGTTGCCACGCGATGCGTTCTATCGTAAGACATTGACCCATGCCTCCAGTCAAGGTTTCACAATCAATTAACACGATCTAATCATGTCCACACCAATTAAGGGAATGGTCTTCCCCGGCGGTTATCATTTCTTTGAAGGCGACGTGAGGCTCGACTCTCACTTTGACCTCGACAATCTGTATGAGGTGGTCAAAGCGTACCGAGCCAACAACAACCTGCCAGTTGGTGATGTTGTGGGTGATGTAAACCGGCAGCTATGCGGGCGCGTCCCGACCTTCTGCCATGGAGTTGATTCAGTGGAAGTGAACTTCTCATCCGTTGAGCGACCAACGCCACAGGGCGACCTGCTCAACGACGTGGTGACATGGGCAAGCAACCTTCTAGCTACAGGAGAACAGATCAAGCTGGTTTCCGACACCGAGGCATCACGCAGGTCGTCCATCTGCGCCGCCTGTCCGAACAATGCCAACTTCAGGGTCGAATGCCAACCATGCACCGACAATGCGCTCCGGGTCTGCGCGTCAGTACGTCAGGCCAGAGATGTTGGCATGAGTAAGATTCTGGGCGGATGTCACGTCCTTCGCCACGACAACAGAACCGCGATCTTCATTGAGAAAGATCAGCTCTCCAAAGCACAAAACCTCCCAGATTCCTGCTGGATGAACGAAGCATAAAATGGCCACAACAAAACCACTTCCGGCCAAAGTCACCAACCATTTTGCGAACATAGCGCCACGCGTTACGGATGCCCATGGAGCCCCAAGAGAGCTTGACCTTCCGTACGAGCCAGCTTCGGGCAATTCAACGGACATCATCAATGAGGATACGTTTGCCGTTCAGCGGGTATTCAAGGACTCTGCGCAGGCGGCTAGCTGCTACAAGCGCCTCAAGAACGACAACAACGATCGAAACAAGAAAAACCAGACGATCCAAAAGAAGCTCAACAACGAGCCGCCAAATGACCAGAAAAAGCTCGAAAGTATGGGTCAGGGATGGAGAAGCAACCGGCCAACGGGATTCTTATCCACGATGGTCTCACGCATTCAGCCTCCATTCAAAGAGGTTATTGAAACCGCCAGCACATTAACATTCTCAAAATATCCAATTGAATCAGCCGACTCAGAACATAAGACCAAGGTATTCCGCGAGGAAATTACCAAGACCATCCGGGGGTGGAAGGGACATGCCGACCTTCTTGCTCAGACAACTCATGAAAATACAACCTTCGGATTCTGCGCATGGACATGGGATGACCTTCGGGACTGGAAGCCAGAGTTCCTTCGTCAAGACAACGTATTCTTCCCAATCGAAGCCCCTCAAGATGCCAACGCACTGCCTCTCTGGGGAAGAAAGCGCCGCTATCAAATTTCCGAGCTTCTTCCAGTGTTTGAGAATCCTCGTCTCTCTGCTCTTGCTGGTTGGCATCTCGATAATCTTGCAAAGGCTATAAATCAAGCCGTTCCAGCATCCCGTTCACTCAATAGCGACGAGGACGCAAGGCGCTGGGAGGATTGGATTCGTGAGGGTGGATACGGAGCCGCCTACGAGACCGACGCCAAGTACGTTGAGATCGGAGAGGTTGTGGTGCGCGAGCCGAAAGGGAAGGTTTCCCGCTACGTCATGAACGACAAAGACGGATCGGAGATTTGCACGCAGCTCGATCGGTACGACTCCATGAGTGAGGCAATTAATCTGTTTGCCGTGGAAGTTGGAAGCGGATCACTTATGTCTTCCCGCGGCGCAGGCCGAGACTTATACAACACGCACATTGCAATCGACCGAGCCCGAAACCTCGTGATCGACAACGTCTATCTCGCCAGCGTCATTCTCCTGAAGAAAACCATGAACGCGAAGCCGGGAATAGCGCCGCTGACCGTGGCGCATCCGATCGCCTACATCAGTGAAGGATTTGAAGTGGAGCAGCACGGCATTCAGGCCAATGTTCAAGACTTCCTCGACCTTGATAAATTCTGTTCAGGACTGGCAGAGATTCAGGTTGGAACATTCCTCCCCGGTCAAGTCACCGATCCAAACTCAGGCGATAAAGAAACCGCGTCCGAAGTCAATCGCGTAGCAGCCATTGAGAACCAACTACGTCAGGGCATCTTGATGCGCTGGTCTATTCAATACTGCTTCGGAGTGGAGCGCATGCAGCGTGGAATCTGTCATCCCGAGCATGTGAAGGCCGCTTCTGATCTATTTACCAAACTAAGCGCAGCGCGACAGATGGAGGGTAATGAAGCCGCCGTGTGGGCTCGCAAATCAGTTGTGTCAGCGTTTGAGAAAAGCTGGTTGACGCTTCCGGAATTCCTCGTTCCATTCGATGTGCCATCACATCTCGATGAGGACGCGATCGCTTGCTGCTTGAACATGTTCGAGCGCAATCTCGACGCGGCAGACATCCTGATGATGGCATACTCTCCAGCCGAAGAGCTTCTTCCTGACACGACCCAGCAGGACGCGACATCACTTGACCTTGTTGTTCAACGCTACACCGGCAACGCCAATGTGAATCAGGGGGAGCTGATGAAGATGGACATCGCCAGCAAGATCGGGGAAGAGACTGCAAATTCGCTCATCCTTCCAAAGGATCAGGTTGAGGCCACCCAGATCGAGCAGACCCGCCAGCAGATCATTGAGTTACAGAGCATCCTTGCCGGTCAGGAGATTCCAATCTCAGGGCGCGATGATGACATGGTTCATCTCCAGACAATGACGGCAAGACTTGGCCCTGTGATACAGAGCGTGCCAGCAGGAGGCGTTCCCCCACAAATGGTTCAGCCTCTCGTGCAGGCATTCAAGCACTACGGAGGACACATCGCTCAGGCACAGAAGAAAGGGGCGAAGGCCAAGATGGTTGCACCATTCAAGAAATTTCTTACCCAAGCAGAGGCGCATCTCACCAAAGGACACAACGTCCCAGACCTTCCTGAGTCAGTCGTTCCAGCATCGGCTCCGCACCCTCATGGCCACAAGAGTGGACATGCCCCAAACCCGGTGAAGACCGCTCAGGAGGCTGGCGCAGTCGCCGGAGATCAATCAAGAGCAGGTATGGTTCAATCTGTTGCCGCTCCGCCCAAGCCAAGTACGGCGGCATGATGTAAACGATGTATGACATTTCGCAATTGACAACGATGTGAGACATTGGCACGCTTTGTTAAATCAATAACCAATTAATTTATGGCATGGACACAATCTGATCGGGTAAAACTGCGTCGATACTTCAACGGCTCCGGCTATGCGCTCATTGAAGAGCTGAAGGCATCACGTCCAAAGATCAAAATCGACGAGGAATCGACCGTTGATTCCGTCGCCCTCCGAGGCGCAAAGAAGGAAGGATGGGACGAGGCCATTGATTTTATTCAATCACTTTCCGATAACGCCGATGGCGAGAAGGATGTCTCCAATGGCGGCTTTGAGGACATGTCAGAAATCAAACCATAAACCACTAACCAATACATCACATGGCCGACGCACCAGAACCATCAGTAACCAATAACGGAGCCCCTTCCGATCCAGTAATCACGCCAGAAGACGAGGCGGCAGCAGACGCCATGCTTGATGCAGCCGAGGCAGCAGCCGAAGAAGAAGCGGCAGCAGTGGTTGCTCCTGATCCGGTTGTCGATGATACCGACGACGGAGGATTGTCCGCAGAATTTAACGAGGGAATCGTTCCTGAAGAGCCAAAGCCAGCAGCCCCTGAAGTCATCCCAAATGAACCGGTCAAGCCAGCGGTTGAGGAGCCCGTGGTTGATGCCGTTGCTCTTGAACCCAAGCCAGCAGAGGCAGTTCCAGAGATTGACGCAGAAATCGCCGCCATACCCGAGCCACTGAATCTTTCCGAGGCAAACAAGGCCAATTGGCAGAAGCTGCGTGAGACAGCCAGCGACTACAAAAAGAAAGCCGATGCAGCAGCAGCACTTGAGGCCCGGGTCAAAGAGCTGGAGGCATCTCCAAAGATTCCCGACGACTACAACGAGCTGAAGGAGTTCCGGGCCATCTTCGACACCGAGCATGACCCGGAGTTCAAGAGCAAATACGAGACTCCAATCACGCAGGCGAACGACAAGATTTACGAGATTCTGAAGAAGAACGGAGCTCCTGATGCATTCATCGATTCCATCAAGAAAGTCGGAGGCCCGCAGGCCGTTGACCCGAAATGGCTCAAGGACAACGTGCTCAACAAGCTCGACGAGACCAACATGGATGACGCCGACGCCATCCGCGAGCTTCGTAAGACATCTCGCAGCCTCACCGAGCAGCGCGACAAGGAGGTCAAGGAGCTTGCTGAAAAGCGACCAGTGATCCTGCAAGAGCGTGAGACCAAGCAGCGTGAGCTGTTCCAGCAGAATCAGGAAGAGATCACCAAGTACACGGACGAGGTTACAAAGAACGTCCCGTGGGCTCGATTCCAAGATGTTCCAGAAACCGCCGCGCCTGAAGAGAAAGCTAAAATCGAAGAACACAACGCCCGCGTAGGAAAGCTTGCCGAGCAATACCACGCCGCGTTATGGCCCACTACTCCCAAGGAGCGTGCTGCGATCGCTGTGAGCGCCGTGGCGAGCCAAATCCTCACCGAGCAGGTAAAGATTGAGCAGGGAAATGTTGCAGCCCTCAAGGCACAGCTTGACGCGGCACTGAAGGAAAATTCCCAGCTCAAAGGGGCAGGAAGACTTCCAAAACCCGGCACAACTCCATCCGCGCCAACGAAAGCAACCGCAGCCGACCGACTCAAAATGAGCAGCGATGACGCTATCGATGCTGGTCTGGACGAGGCAATGGGCGCATAATCATGGCACAACCACCAGCCAAACTTAACGCCGAAGAGCGGAAGACCGCTGAAGCGGCAGAGTCTCCATCGCCATTCGGAAAGGCAGCACCAATTCCGCCCGGCTTCAAGTTCGTCGTTCCCGACCAACCCGTTATGCTGGTTGCTGAAGGTGAGGACATGCCAAGTGCTGAAGACCTAACGCCAGAGGTTCCTATCGCTCCACCCAAGCCCAAGGTTCTACTGGTTGCTCCAGACCTCGCCGCCCCTCCAGAACGCAACCCGGCTCCTGACCCGCTTCCTGATCCATATCCCCCACTCAAGGGGCCGGTTAGCGAAGAGGAAGAGGATGCGCTGCTTGCTGAGCTATTGCAAAAGAGGGCAGCAAGGCGCGTTAAGTCGGAGCCCGTTACAAATGACCATCGAAACGGACAGCTAAGTCAAATTCCGTTACCTGAAGAGCCGACACGATTCAGGTCGCCGCAGAGCGGTAAGTTTGAGGCGACAACGCCACCGATTTCTGATCAGGTAGAACGACAGATTGCCTCGTCGATAGAAAATCTAAAGCAGGGCAATGTGAGTGACCCGATTGAATTTCATCAAGAAACTTCCCCCCAAGAGCGAACTTCAGCGCATAACCCAATCAACGAGTCCCGATCTCACGGCGGCCTTCCATCGTACCGGTGCGAGTTTGAAGGGCGCGACATCTTTGTTGGACTTCCATGGTACAAGACGAGCAACCCCGTGACCAGCTTTGCGCTACTCGCGCTCGCTCTCGACTTCGGACGCGACAAGATTAGGTTCGACCTATCCATGGGTGACGCCATGATCCACCACTCCCGAAACATTCTTGCACAGAGGTTCCTTGATACCGACGCCAAGTGGCTTTTCATGATGGATGACGACATCATACCGTCGATCGGTCGTCCGGCGTGGTCTCGCACTTGGGTGGCCAATATGCGCAAAGTACAAGATGTGCCATTGCAACGCCATGTCTTACATCGTCTGATTGGATCGGGAAAAACTTTAGTGGGCGGAGCGTACTTCGGACGGCAGGAAGGCGCTCCAATCATGTGCAGTAATCGCAACCTCGCTGAACGGGCTCGCGCATATGAGGACGCAGTTGTTGAGGTGGATTGGGTGGCAACTGGATGCCTGCTGATTCATCGAAAGGTCTTTGAAGACATGCAGAAGAAGTTCCCCGAGCTGAAGAGCGAACAGAAAGACATTCCGTTCGATTATTTCCGTCCCATGAACCACGAGACAGGAGAGGATGTTTCGTTCTGCATCAGGGCCAAGAAGTCCGGCCACCAGCCTCACGTTGACCTTGGACTTCCTGTGAGTCACGTCGGGTATCGCTGTTACTAACCAAAACCACTATGAAAAAACCCATCTACGGCTTTTATGAGCCACATCTCGCATTCCAGCAGAACGAAGAATTTGCCTGCGCTAATCTCTGGAAAACATCTTGGAGTCAAAACGGATGGGAGCCAACCATGCTCAATGCCACGCACTCCAAGGCGCACAAACTTCACGCGCAGCTCGTGAAGAAAATCCTTGAGGAGTCAAAGAAAGGAAGCCCGGTATTCGCTCCTCGATACACCCGTTGGTGCGCCTTGTCTATGGCCGGAGGCGGATGGATGAGCGATTACGACACAGTCAATGTTGGGTTCACCCCGCAGATGTCCGACGAGCTTGAAAAGAAAGCACATCGTCACCTCAACACGCACCGCTTGGCATACGTCTTCTACGCAACCAAAGAGATGGCGGACGCGGCCATACTCGCTTTCATTGAGAACGAACTTACAAACGATCGCGTGCCGGTAACGGAAGCCGTGATCCTGCGCCACACGAGCAAGTCTCTCAACAAGGTGGTGAATGAACTCTTCCATCCAAACACTTCCGATCCGTTGCGCAGCGAGCAAATGGCGGAGTATGTGGACACGAAGCCCAAGGGTGTGAACCTAGTAGCTCCCGGGCTGTGAAAAAAATACTGATAGTATTTTCATATACAGAAAGTAGCTATCGGGCCGCAATGGATGCCCTGCTAACCGTCATGCACGGCGGAGCAAAAAACCATCACGCCGACATTGCCCTGTATCACCGATTTGACGTGCCAGCGATGCCTCAAGATGTGATCTATTCGCTCAATCAGGTGTACGAAAATGTCATTGACTTGGAAAGTTTTAGGATGATGAGCGCAATGACTGGATCATCGCCTGTTCCGGCTTCGTTTTCGAGAATTGAGCCGTTTATTCAACGCTACAAATGCGCGTGCTTTGTCGATCATGGATCGCTGCCGCTTCGGCCAGACTGGATTGAAGAATTAAGCAGGCTATGGGATTTCTATGACCAGCATGTTGTTGGGAACTGGACTCCTAGAAGCAGCTACGGAAACCCAACCGACTGTATTGGAAAGATGCACCCAAACGCCATGTGCTCTGCCGATTTCATTTGTCATTTTTCACGCCACTCTTTCGACTCTTGCGACGCGAATTGGAGTGAACATAATGCCATGATGATGCGGGATTTTGGATGGCAAGGAACCAGGGCGATACAGATTGCTGAAGGCGTGCTTTCGCCTGACGTAATTAATCACAAGCGAGACAGTGGATGCGTATTATTGCACAGAACGATATGAACACATTTCTGCACTCGGGCCACATAGGAGACATTATTGCATCACTGCCAGCGGTAAGGGCCGAAGGAGGGGGACATCTAGTAATAACGGACAACGATGATAATGTTCACCTGAAGATGGCGGGCAGGAAATACGAAGCAATCAGACCGCTTCTTGTAGCACAAAAATATCTACATGCGGTTTCGTTCAGAAATCATACAGGCGGGGTAACACACGACTTTCGAGGATTCCGTAGATATTGGGGAACAGGCACAATCCCTGAGTATCACGCTAAAGCAATCGGCGTGGACATCAGCTATGAAAAATGGCTTGATGTAGAACCGCTGCAATCAATGAGAGGGCGCGTTGTGATTTCAAGAAGCCCGAGATATAGGAATTACAACTTCCCATGGAAAGCAATCCTCAAGCGCATAGGAGACAGGGCGATATTCATTGGAGTAGATGATGAGCCAAAGGCATTCATGCAAGAGACCGGAATCACGCTGGAGCAGCACAAGTGCTATGACTGCCTTGACGTGGCCCGGGCCATTGCCGGGAGCGACCTATTCATCGGAAACCAGTCCTCTCCATTTTGGATGGCAGCAGGTCTCAATCATCCGTGCATTCAGGAAACATGCCTCGATATTCCTGACAGCATTGTTCCGTACAACACTGCGCGTTATGTGCGAGACGGAGCCATAAACTACGACGAACTCGGAATATGAGAACGCTCGTAATTACTGGAGCATCCCCGGAGATGCATCCCCTGCTCGACGCCACGCTCCCATCCAAGCAGGCATGGACAAGCTTGCACGGATACGACCTCAAGGTCATTAGGGAGTGGAAACCTGACGCGCTTTATGGATTTGGAGGCAGGATTGGATTTCTGCGCGTACTTTCAGTGTTTGACTCCCTGCGCGAATACGATTCCTGTATGTGGATTGATGGAGATGCGTTCATTACGAATTTGCGATTTAGAATTGAGAGTTTTCTGTCAGATGCGGCGATATTCTCCGCATCGTTTGACTGGACGGAAACATCCCGATTCAGTAGTGGAAACTTTGTGATTAGAAAGGGCGGCAGGCTTCAGGAGTTGATGGACGAATTTATCATTTACGGTCACAAATATATCGACCACCCCGAGTGTGATCAGTGGGCGCTTAATGAGATTGCTATCGACCCCAAGTTCTCGGAGCTGTTCTCGATTCTTCCACGACGATTTCTAAACAGCGTTCCGACCGAAGTGAAAAAATACTGGAAAACCGAAAAGAGAGAGATTGCGGAACCGTGGACGCCCGCATCATTTCTGGCTCACCTTACCTGCGCAAGTCACGAGGATCGATTGAGAGTTGTGCAGACATACAGCGAGTGGAAAAACAGCTATTGAAAAAAGATAGTTGACGGTCGTGTGTCTTTGTCCTACATCTTCACACAAGCACAGTGCGCTGCCTCTGTTATGGCGGTGACTTGGTGGGAGTCAAAAGACCCACCGAATAGGTCGTAAACAAAAGCTGCCTCGGCCTTCAGCGACGATAGCAAACTCTCCCAAAGAAACGGGATCGAGCCCGCAAGGTCTCCGTCCAATCTTCCTGAGTCGTCGCCTCATCACAACCAAACCCGGTGGGTTGGTGGCACAGGAGAAACACACAACCACTATGGCCAACAATTGTATTCCTATCGCTCAGGTGCAGAACTTCGCGTCGAAGGACGTGAATCGCATCATTGGGCAAATCGCCAAGGTTCTGGCTCGCACCAGCCCCTACATCAACTCCATCGGCGGCGGCACGCTTCCAAACGTCTCTGACGTGGTTCGTTCCGTTGTCGAGGAAATGGCGGTTCCTCAAGCCAGCCTTGCTGCTCCAGTATTCGTCAATGACACTGCCCTCTGCGGTGTTGGAGCGAATCCTGATCAAGTCGGCTCCACTGAGTACACCTTCCAGCTTCAGACCCTTCGTGGTGCAGGCCCTCGCGTCTGCGTCAAGCAGGCTCGCACGGCTTTCAAGGGCTCGTACCTTCAGGCTCAGGTCTCTCTTGAGAAGACCATCATGCAGATCATCAACGCTGACATTCGGTATCAGTACCTTGTCCAGTCCGGCATCAAATATGTCGTGAACTCGACTCAGGGCTTCTACTCGAACCTCACCGGTGACATGCAGCAGATCAACACCAGCTTTGCTGCGATCCTCCCTGACAGCGCCTTGAACTTCAAGACGCTCTACAAGATCGGCTCGTTCCTCCGCGAGGAGATGCTTGCCGAACCATTTGAGACTGCCGATGGCAAGTTCTTCAAATGCTTCTTCAGCAACGACCAGATCGAGAATCTGCGCAACGATGCTGATGTCAAGGAAGACCTGATTGGTCTCACGACCGGCTCCTTCAAGCTGGGCGAACAGGCAATCAGTGGCTACACCTTCGAGGGCTATCGCGGCTTCGCGTTCGCTGTCGATCAACAGCCTCTGCGTGCAACTGGTCTCTTCAGTGACCCAAACAACAACAACGCCACCCTGCCGATCTTGGTATCCCCAATCGTCGCCGGTGTCGTTACCAACGGCTTCGGACAGCGCCGCAACCCTGCTTGGGTGAATGCGCCTTACGAGGTTGGTTTTGTGGTCGCCGGTGACGCCTTCAAGCGCCTCACCCCTGAGAGCTATGTTGGCGAAGGAACCTTCAAGTTTGCCCCTCAACTCTCCATGGGAGAGCTGGAGTGGACTTACTTCCGCGACAACGATTGTAACCTCTACGGGGATTACGGTCAGCACATCTACCAGATTCAGAGGGCTATCCAGCCAGTCCGTCCTCAGAATGTGGTCTCGGTGTTCTACAAACGCTGCCCATTTGATGGTGTGCCGCTTCCTTGCAGCACGGTGACTACCGGCCTGTAAGTTCTGATTCATGACACGGGTGGCCCTCGGTAAAACGGGGGCCATCAAGCCGTGAATCAAACCTCAACCGATCGAAACC
>Ga0302155_10001443_pt1 | contig 17207 bp, 15 predicted proteins | sample I_Bog_N3_1_FD_193508 | JGI IMG/M metagenome (GOLD analysis project Ga0302155, IMG submission 193508) | Peat permafrost microbial communities from Stordalen Mire near Abisko, Sweden - I_Bog_N3_1 | ecosystem: Environmental > Terrestrial > Soil > Wetlands > Peat | place: Sweden: Abisko, Stordalen...
TGATTGTGGCGAAAGCCGCGCCGGCCGGAGATACGGCGACGATTACTCAGCAGTACATTAAAATCTGTTTGCGTCGCGAAGGTTTTTTACTAACGGATTTTGATTTTGATGGCGCGGATTCTTCAATGGTTCTTACTCAAAGCCAGGAGTTTTATCCGTCAACGCTACTGCCGGAGATTAAAAAATTTATTTTAAAACAAGTTCAAGAAGAATCTGCCAATGTAGATGTCAAATTGGCCGGACAAGATAAAGAAATAATACTTCCAGCGGGTGATATTAAGTCTAATTTCAGACCAACTTTCTCAGGTAAATATGAAGGTCAGGTTATTTTAACCGCTGAATTAGAAGTAAATGGCCGATTACAAAAGGTTCTGCCGCTACACGTTGATATTGAGATATTTCACCCAGTTGTGGTAACCACCCGAAGGCTTGAAAAGGGAGATGAATTTGGCCCCGAAAATGTGGCAATCGTCCGCACTCCCTCATCAAAGATTTTGCTCGGAAGCCTAAGTCAGTTAAACTATGTAACGGGTCGTACCGCGGCGGTTCCGTTGGTTCCCGGAACTATTTTGAGATATTCGGATATTTTTGATCCTCCGGTTATTGTTCACGGTAGTATTGTTCAGGCGGTGGTTCGGTACGGTAATGTTGAACTTCGGGTTGATGCTAGGGCAGTTGAGGATGGTAAAGCGGGAGATAGTATTCGAGTTGAAAACACCGATTCCCATAAAGTGTTAAAAGGAAAAGTGTTGGATGAGAAAACGGTTTTAGTCGATCAAAATTCGCCTTAAAGTTCATGAGGGTAAATGAATGAAAATGATTTTTATGTTTATTTTTCTTTTTGCGGTTTCTTGGACGCATGTACCGAGAGTTCTGGCGGATTCTCTTTATCCAGTCGAAGGGTCTAGTTCTATTTACACGGAAAAACGCGCCAGACGCATAGGCGATGTTATAACTGTCCTAATTCAAGAAAATACCAACGCGACTGAAGCGGCTGGAAGTCAATATCAAAAGGCGGGTAGTGTTGGCATTGGCGCCGGTTCTAGTGTTGGCGGGCTTGGGTTTGGACAAAATGTTTTGAACACTACTAATAATATTGGCTTGGGCGCAAGTTCATCGCACCAAGGACAAGGTATGTCCAGTGGCAGCACAACTATTACAGGAGAGATGACCGCTAAAATCGTATCCGTATTACCGAGCGGTAATTATTTGGTCGAAGGAACACATTACATTGTAGTGAATGAAGACAAGCAAACAGTTGAAGTAACGGGCGAAATTCGTCCGGATGATATTAGCAGCGAAAATACTATTTCATCTTTGCGAATCGCAAATGCTAGGATCAAAATGACGGGCTCGGGTCCCGCGTCAGAGACGGCCAATCCCGGTCTTTTAACAAGAGTTTTAAGTTGGCTGGGTTTATTCTAAATACGGTGGGAGTTGGCTGAATGAAAAATAGAATCGTTTCATCTTTTGTGCTTTTAACAATGACTTTAATGACGGCTTCTGTTCAGAGCGCGCAGGTACGTCTTAAGAGCATCGCCACGGTTAAGGGTGTTCGAGAAAACCAATTAATTGGTTATGGTTTGGTTTCGGGTCTACAACGGTCGGGAGATACTCAGCGAGTATTGTCTACCTTACAAAGTATTACGAATATGTTAATGCAATTTGGGGTAAAGATTACTCCAGACGAAATCAGAACTCAAAACGTAGCGGCCGTAATGGTAACGGCTAACTTACCGCCTTTGTTGAAATCTGGAGATAAAATTGATGTAACTGTTTCATCCATTGGAGACGCTAGAAGCCTTCAAGGCGGTGAACTTTTAATGACGCCGCTTCAGGGCCCGGATGGGCAAGTTTACGCTGTTGCACAAGGGGCATTGGCTGTAGGAGGTTATTCCGAAGGAACGGACGAAATACCCTTAGTTCAGGTAAATAACACCACTACGGCTCGGGTGCCGGATGGAGCTTTAGTGGAAAGAGAAGTTCCGTCTTCTTATGTGGATAATGACACTATTTCAATATTGCTAGAACATCCTGATTTTGGACAGGCTTCTATTGTTATGCAGGCTGTAAATCAGCAATTTGGGGACCAGGTCGCCAAGGCAGTTGATGGTGGACAAATAGACGTGAAGATTCCGAATAACTACAGAGACAATGTAGTCGATTTTGTCGCCGCGGTTGAAGATACAACAGTAATGACTGATTCGCCGTCAAATCGGGTTGTGGTTAATGAACGCACTGGAACGGTAGTTTTGGGACAAGATGTCCGTATTGACGCAGTCGCTGTCGCTCATGGTAATTTGCGCTTGGTAGTTCGAGATACAACGCAAGTGACGAGAGACGCGGTTTTCGGAAAAGACGAGTTAACGCATTCCACTACAATAATGACAACTGACGAAGGAAAAAAAGGAAATCTAGTTCTTTTACCCGAAGGCGCAAGTTTGATGGATTTGGTGGAAGCGGTTAACGCGGTAGGCGGAACACCAAGAGACTTAATCTCGATCCTTCAGGCCGTCAAAGCGGAAGGCGCATTACATGCCGAATTGGAAATTATTTAAGAAAGAGCTAAAAATTAATTTTTGGCTTAATTCGAGGTTTAGTTTTGATGACAAATTCGATTAATCAGATTCCTTCTTTATCTCTGCCATCAATTTCTTCAGCGAACACCTCTATGCCGTCTATTCAAAACGCGATGGAAATTCAACCGGGAATTGCTTCTCAAGCCTTGGGTCAGGCGGTGGGTGCAGTTTCTGCCGCATCTTCTCCAATGATGTCGTTAAACGCTGCTCGGGCAATGAACTCTCTAAGTGGAACCAAAACTCACTCGGAAGCTGAATTGAAACAGGTCGCACAAAACTTCGAATCTATTTTCATTCAAATGATGTTCAAGGAAATGCGTAATTCAGTTGAAAAATCTAATTTGTTTGGCAATAGCCAGGCAAATGAGTTCTTCGAGAGTATGAAAGATGAAGAAATGTCTAAACAACTCGCGGCTTCGGGTGGTATCGGGCTGGGCAATATGGTTTATCAGAGCCTGAAAAAAGCGACAGAATCTCATTTAAAAACATTCTCATGAACCTCGTCAATTGTTCCAATTGCGGCCGGATGTTTACCCGCTCTTTAAGAAATAATGAATTTTGTCCCGCTTGTTTGAAACAATCTGAAGAAAATTACCGAAAAATTTCTGAATATTTTGCCTCTCACCCCACGTCTACCTCGCAACAAATTTCTGACGCGACAGGGATAGATCTTAAGGACATTCATCGGTTTGTCCGTGAAAACCGGTTAAGGACTGTCAAAAACGACACGGGTCGTAATTGTGAGAAGTGTGGCGGACCCATATTTGGCGGGAGATTAAGCGGAAAATTCTGCGATAAATGCCGTATACAATTAGCCACCGATATGCGTAAAGATATGCAAAAGAACCCCAAATCGGGTTCTGCTGGAAATACTCAATCCAAAACGAGCCATTCAGCACATTCCAACCCTCTCGGGGCCAGTAAAAAGCCTAAAAAACATTAAAAGTTCCCTAAACAACCCCTTTTACCTAATTCCTTTAAAAACCCTTATTTTTACCTGTTTATCTCCATTAGAGGGGCGGTTTCTCCGATTAGCCTAAAGTTTTTTCATTAAAACCCGTTAGGACAGCCAAGAAACCAAAGGAGTCGATTATGCGTATCGATAGTTTTCAAAATATTCCGGCAGTTCTTCAGTCTTATGGGACGAGTGCGGCGGGAAAAACAGAGCAATCCAACCAGCAGAAAGAACCGATATCAACGGTGTCTTTAAGTTCTTTTGCTGAAGTTTTTCAAGCGCTACAACGTGAATCGCTTCAAGTGGGTCAGGCTAATTTGGCCAGAGTTGAACAATTGATGCAGCAAGAGCAGGCCGGAAAATTAACGGTTGATACCAACAAATTGGCGGCAAGTTTAGTTCAATCTAACGTAATTGATACCCGAGGATAATTGAGTGAACGAACTTTACTTTTTGCTAATTGAAAGTATGAAAGAGGAAACGGTTCATTATCGGCGATTAGCCCTTTTAGCCCGCGATCAAAAAGAATTATTGATAGCGGGAAATGTAAGTTCTTTGCCGGAAAACATTAGATTGCAAGAAAAACAAGTGTTTGCTTTGACTCCAATTCAGGGCCACAGAAACGACATTTTAATTAAGCTGGCAAAATTGATGGGTGTGAAAAAACTGGATTTAAATGGCGCGGCTAAAAAAGTTCCCGCTGAAATTGCTGAAGAATTCAATAAAGCTTTTGCCGAACTTGTCCGATCCGCAAAAGAATTGGCTTTGGTTAATGATGTGTCGGCGAAGCTTTTGGATAACGCGATGAAGTTTTCAAAATTCACACTGAAAGCCATCCGAGAGGGCGGCAAGAAAAAATCCTTTTCGATATCGGCTGCGGGGGAAAATAAACAACCTTCCTTCGTTAACCGTGTCGTATAAAAAGGGGAGAATATGATCAATAGCTTTCAACCGCTTAATACCATTACCAGCGGGTTAATTCTTCAACAACTGGAACAAGAAATAAACGCGAATAATATTGCTCAGCCCTCGGTTGATTCTCAAGGCTATCTCATGAACAGCCTGGAGCAGGTTAATTCGGAGAGCAACCCTTCGATTACTTTTACGGGCGCTAATGGTCTTTTGTCGGTTGGCACTGGCGCTTCGGCGGAATCCATTACTCGCCTGCGTAGTTCTTTTTTAGACAACCAAATTCAACAAGAGAGTACGGTAGTTGGGTATAACGAAGTATTGTCAAATTCAAATTCAACTGGAATTATGAATCAAATTAGTTCCATCTTGAATGGTCCGACGACGCTGAACTCTACTTTGTCATCGTTTGCCGCACAATGGGGCGCTTTAGCCTCGGCAGCCTCACCTGCTTCGCCAACAAACGCTAACTTTGCTTCGGATCAACAAAATGTAGTCAATGCGGGTGTTGCGTTCGCTAACGCGGCAAGTTCTGAATTTAATCAGTTACAAAGTCTCCAATTGTCGACGAACAACCAAATAAATCAGACGGTTGGTCAAATAAATGGTTTGTTACAACAATTGGCTTCGATTAATGGTCAACTTCTTCAAACAAACGGGTCAACTCAAAATAGCCTTTTAGATGCCAGAGATTATGCTTTAGATAAGCTTTCTCGTCTCGTTAACTTTCAGGTTAATTATGGTGCGGATGGTACGGCCAATCTTTGGTTGAGCGACGTTGCTTTACTCAACGGAACAACTGTTTCTGCGTTACAAACGACAGCGGAAAATGTTAATAATCCTCAATTGGTTGATATTACCTTGCAGGTTCCGGGCGGAACTTATTCCAATGAAACCAATGTGGGTTTAAAGAGTCCATACGATATTACTTCGTTAATCACAGGTGGTAATTTAGGTGGAGAGATTTATAGTCGAAACGTTTTATTGCAATATTATAAAGTTCAAGTTGATCAAGCGGCTTCTTCCGTTATCAATATTACCAATGGTATCTATTCGGCTGGCTATGTCGCCAACGGCTCCGTTCCTGGCGTAACCGGAATCGATTTTTTTACGGGTACGGGCGCCTCGAATATTGCGGTTAACGGTGCTTTGGTAAGCGCACCAACAACTCTTGCGACTGAAATTCAAGCAACGTCGAATCCGGCAAGCATTCCGAATGCAACTCCGCTGCCATCAGGAACATTAGCCGGTTATTTAAGTAATATCCCGAGTTTGTTGGCCAATAATTACATGGCAAGTGAAACTTCGATTGGAAATCCAATAGATCCCACTAAATCCATTTCTTCTCAAACTCTGAGTTTTATCGCCAATTCTTCTTTTACATTGAATGGAGTCTCGATCACATATACCGATAACAATTCAATTAATGATATTTTGAATGAAATTAACACTAAAGTTCCTGGTGTTTATGCCGTTTTTAATTCCGCGGCAGGTGAGTTCGATTTTTATTCCGCCAATCCAATTAATTTTGTCGGAACGAGTGGAGACGACTTTTCTTGGGCCGACCTTCAAAATGTTTTGGTTAGTTCTTTTAATTTGAATAATATTTCTGCACCAGATCCTAAATTAGCTATTAATGTAATAACTCCGTTAAACTCCACAACGGTGGCCGCACTTCCGTCGTATCCATATGGGCCAAACACGGAAGCTTATTTGGTGACGCCTAGTACGTCGGGTTCTTTCACTATTTCTTATGTAAATGCTGGTGTTCCAACGACCACAACCATTAACTGGAATAATACGCAGTCACTTAATACTATTTTGAGTTCGTTGCCGGCCCCTTTAAATTATTTATATCTAAATAACGAACAATCTTTTGAAATCTTTTCTCCTTCGCCAATTCAAATTGTTGACAATTCTGGTAATTTTACAGCTTTTACTGGTTTAAATGGTAATCTTGCGCTCTCGGGCATGGTTTCTAATGTTTCGACAAATGCGGCGAGTCAAAATACAACACTTCAAGCAGCCTATACGAGTTCTTCGGATTCCCTGACCCAGCTTAATACAGAGCAGGACAACCTGGCGGGAGTATCTACCGGTTCCGGCACTCCAGGCGTACCGATCGCGACTATTGAACAACAGGCTTATCAATCCATGATTACTTACAACGCCATGCTGGAAGTGATGCAAATTATCGACCAAATGCTTGATGCTTTAGTGGGTATATCCAGCACAACCAGTTCAAGCGGTATTTTTCAGCAGGAAACGAAGGGTTAAGGAAAGTTAAGTGAAAAGCATTAGCGATATTCTTAATTCAATGGTTCAGCCGACCGAACAGCATTCGCTGCTTGGGGGGAACCAGGGTTCTTCGACTCAAGGGGCGAACCCTTCGGTTGGTTCTTTTAGCGATGTGTTGTCGCGGTTAAATTCACAAAATGCCTCTACGGCTAACGTGACATCCAATACGGGAAATAACGGTGCCACTAATACTAATACGCAAAACTCCGGGTCCACTGTAGATTCCGACAATCAAATTACGGTCACCGAAGTTCAAGTTAGCGAAAAGGTTCAATCAAATAATTTAAATCAAGCCACATTATCAAATATTGAGAACGCTACGGCATCTCTGGCGATGGCTCTTTCAAAATTAGTTAATTTGGCCTCTCAAGCTCAAAACTCAAACCAAACCCAAGCTCAAAATCTGATAATTTCAGCTAGTGGGGGAACGATAAATGCTTCACAAGCGCAACAATTAGTCATTCAAATTGCCGATCTCAAAAATCAGAATAACGGACAAAATGCTTTAAGCTTAACGCCGGAACAACAAAACGCTCTTTTGCTTCAAATGATGCAGTCGATGATTCAAAATCAACAAGTCACTTTTACGAATTCGCCGGACACTCGGAACAATCAAAATTCTTTGCTGAGCGGCTCGCAAAATTCATCTCTTTTACAATTTAACTTTACAGGAAATCAGAGTGGAAACACTCAGAGTGAAAGTCTTTCGATAGATGTTCAAACTTTGAATTTACAAGTATCCAATCTCAACCAAATGCCGCAGAGTTTGTTAACCAATGCGCCTCAATCGACAAACTTGACGGACGCAACCACTCAAAAGTTAACCCAGCTTCTTCAACAATTGAATGTTACTCCGTCCGGGACCCCGACCAATATTCAGGTTCAATCCTCGAGTGCTTCGATCAATTCGCCTGAATTGGCTAAAAACTTTCAAAACTTGGTTCAGATTTTGACTCAGTCTGGAGCGGGGCAGGCGGTTTTGAGCAATTATTTGACTCAAAACAAAAATAACGTGGCGAATAACAACTTCGAACAAGCTTTAAATCAGTTTTCCCAAACGCAAAACGCTTTAGGTATTCAATCTGTTTCCGTAACTTCTATAAGCGAGAGCGCATCGGCAAACTCGGCTTTGATTTCAAATGACGGTCAAAATAATTCAGCTGCTAATCAAACGAGGTTATTGAATGATTCGTTGGGCGGTCAATATATTCAATTGACGGTTCAAAATCCACAGATTCAAAATAACAATCAGGTTCAGACTGCCGCTTTCACAGCAAGTGTTCAGATTCCAAAAGCGCCGATACAGTCTACTTCTGGGTCAGAACTCCCTTTGCCGGTAACGAATCCACAAGCGCCGCAATTGCCAGCGGTTACTAATGAGACTCAAAATATCCCAACGCAATCTGAAACTAATCAACCGCTGACCGCTTTACAGACGGCAAATGCTAAAGGTCCAACGGCTTTATCGGAGGCTAATGCAGCTCTAAACCAAACGGTTCAACCCAATATCCCGGTTGGCAATAATGTAGCTCAAAATGTGCCTTCTCAATCCGTAACACCGACGGTAAATACACAAAGCGCTCAAGCTGTTGACACTGTTACGGCGGGACAGAATAACCAAAGTCAATCCGTCGCTAATCCCAACAGCGAAGAAGCTTTATCTCAGCCGCAAGACGTTTTTTCAAACGGTCATTTACAAGCGCTTAATGGAATTGTTGCCCGGTTTAATAGCGCGGTTGTTTCAGGACAGGCGATTGACCCTAATGTCATCAATTACATAAATAATATAAACCAGTATCCGAGTGAAACTCAGGCGGAAAATAGGACTTTGAATCAGGCTGCGACAGTTCAGGCAACTTCTCCAGCTTTAAAACTTGAGCCCGTAACGCAAACTGTTAATGTTGCCGCTGATGTCGTATTGAATAATCAAAACACACAGCAAGCCAGCAACTTAACGGGCAATAATGTTCAAAACCAATTGGTTCAGCCAACTTCACCGACTACTCAACAAACAACCAACATTATTAACGATTCGACTCAAAACTTGTTTGTTCAAACTGGTGCAAATACGACTGTTACTAATTTGGTAAATGCGTCCGTAGGAACAACGGCTTTGAACACTGTGAATAGCTCTCCAACCACAGTTAATCCATCAACTTCTGTAATATCGTCCGCTCCAGTGGTTCAACAGATTGTGACAGCGAACCAGTCGACGGTCGTGGTTAATCCGTCTTCAAGCAGCGCTTCCGGCGCTCCGGTGACTGTAGCATCTACATCTCCAGTGGTTACTCAGCCAGTAACAAACCCGGCTTCTATGACGGCGCAAAATGTACCAGCCGCGACGGTTGCGGGTGAAACGGCTAAGGCTTCGGTGCCGGTCTTGGTTCTATCGAATACTAATAACAATAATAACGCTCCCGCTGTTTCTGCTGTTTCCTCTGTTTCTGCGGCTTCGTCTGTTCAACCAGTTACGTCTCAGGCGGTCTCTCAAACCTCAAACGCTTCAGAAACTTCGGCCAATTTAAACTCGACGGGAAATTTCTCCAAAAACACCTTGTCGGATTCCGCTAACTTGCAAAATTTGGCTGCCGCAGTAAACGCGGGAGTGACAGCGACCACGGACAAGACTGGTAATGCCTTTCAAAACACAGTTAATACGGTTGCCAACAGTAATCCAAACGGCAGCGTTGATAGCTCTCAAATTTTAAATCAAATTACGCAGCAAGTTGCCTCGCAAACGGCCGATGCCAAGATGGTTAACCGTTTAAGCTTCCAATTGGTTCCTGAAAGTCTGGGTCGTGTTACGGTCCAAGTTGCCTTGGTGGATCAAGCCATTTCGGCGCGGATTATGGTTAGCAATCCGGATGTTCGCGAAGTTCTACAACAGCATATGGTTGATTTGAAAGCGGCTTTAAGCCAGGCGGGCCTTCAAATAGACCAAATGCAGGTTCAGGTTCAGGGTGGAGGAGCTAACCTTTTGAATCAGTATTTCCAATATCAGCAAGAGGGCAATTCTTACCGTGAATCGGCCTGGACCCCTTCAAACACCCCCGAAATAGTCCAAAATAGTGATAATTCAAGTCTTTTAGTTACGGCAGGTTCCAGTTCATTGAATTTCCTCGTATAACTTCCATAAGTAAGCTTTTTAGAGCCTTTTCTCCTCCAAAAACAGTCAAAACGCTCATGTGGTCAATAGCAAAGATACTGCAAAACTAAGACACCTTGATAAAACGTTTTAAGCTAAAATTGGCTCAAGTTTTTATAGGGTATGTCGTTAGGTAATCCAGAAGGTATTAGAAAGGGCGGTGATTTTAATGGCGATTAACGGTGTTGGTGCATCGAATTCGCAGATTGGTTCTGCTTTGTCAGCGGCAACCGGTTCCTCCAGCAGTCAGTTGGTTTCGGAACAGGCTTTTTTACAGTTGCTGATAACTCAGTTACAAAATCAGGATCCTCTAAGTCCGGCGGATCCGACACAGTTTGTTTCTCAATTGGCTTCGTTCTCTTCTTTGGAACAGATAACCCAATTGAACACGAACATGACTTCGGTTTTGGACAATTCGGTAACAAGTTTAATTGGTAAAACTGCCACTGTAACTGATCCCTCTTCTTCAACGGGGTTAACCAGCGGTACTATCAGCGGGGTTGTTTATTATTCTAATGGTCCGGCCGTTCAGATTAATGGTCAGAACTACGCAATGACTGATATCCAAAATGTTAGCTAAGTTTCCGCTAAAATTTTGATATCAAACGCTCTGTAAATTGAGCGTGGAGAGGTGGTGAAGACGAGGTGATTCAGCAAGTCGGTTTTAATGATGGGTCTCTTAAGCCGTTAGATGCGGTTCAGAATCAAGGTCAATTGCAGTCGATTCAACAGCAGGCTAGTAAGGCGGCAGAAGCAGTACCTTTTGATACCGTGCTTCAAACGGCGGTAGACAAAACGCAGTCATTAAAGTTTTCGGCTCACGCGCAGGAAAGGTTGAGTTTAAGAAATATCAATCTTTCAGCAGACGACCTAAACCGCATGAATCAAGCGGTCAGTAAAGCGGCTTCGAAAGGGGCAAGGCAGTCTCTGCTGGTGATGGATAAGCAGGCTTTCATTGTGAGTGTGCCAAACAGAACAGTGATCACCGCTTTAGATGAAGGCAGTATGAAAGAAAATGTCTTCACTAACATTGATAGCGCGGTGATTGTTTAAAAGTTGTAAAGCAGCAAACAGCTATTCGGGCTGGACCTCCTGGAGGAAGCCCGAAACAAACAGACGGGTTGATTGCCCGTCTTAAAACTCAAGGAGAAAGACAATGGGTCTTAGAGACATGTATAGCGCGATTTCCGGTATGGAATCCAACAGCACCTGGTTGGACGTTATCGGGAATAACATTTCAAACAGCAACACAACGGCTTATAAATCCAGCATGGTTAGCTTTTCGGATAGCTTAAGCCAAACGCTTTCCACCGGTAACGGAGACAATGCCAGCAACGGGTTTGGCGGCGTGGATCCGACTCAGGTGGGTACGGGTACCCGCGTTCAAGCCATTACGGCCAATTGGACGGAAGGTACCATTCAATCGACCGGCGTCAGCACCGATGTGGCGATCAGCGGTAATGGGTTTTTGATTTCTAAAACCGGCAGCAACACCTATTTAACCCGCGCGGGTAATTTGCAATTTGATGGCGCGGGAAATTTGGTGGACGCTAACGGCGGCCTGATTCAGGGCTATACCGCCGCGATTCAACAAACGACAACCACTATTGAATCGGCTGCGGGTGCCACTAATCCGGCGGCATTGGTTATTACAAAGTCGGCTTATGTGTTGAACGACTTGGATACTTCAGCTATCTCCAATATCAACATTAATCCCAATATCACCATTCCTCCCGCTGCCACGACAAAAATGACCTTTGTTGGTAATTTGGACGCGGCTCAGCAGGTGAATGGCGCGACGGGTGGAGTTGAGCAACAGTTTAAGGGACCGGCGGTAAACCAAGATCCCGTGTTGCCTTTGGGTCTTGCTGGAATCACGCTTAACGCGGCTGATTTTACGGTGGGGTCACTTAAGCCTGCTGCTGGTGCGATCCCAGCTGGCGTCTTAATACAAGCCGCTAACTTGAGCAATGGTCAGGTAGCGGTAACTGGCGCGGTTGATTTGGGAGCGGTAAAAGCGGGTGATGTTAATACTTATGCTTGGGAACAACAGCCTCCAGTAACCCCGGCTTTGACCAGCCAGGAAACCGTTTACGATTCCAACGGTAACGCTCGTACAGTTACCATTCAAATGTATCAAGTCAATGATATCGGCGGCGCTGGTATCAACGCGGCGGCTGGTCCGAGCCAAACAGCCTATGCCTGGTACGCTTTTGACACTACGGGTGGAGCGGCTGTCAGCACCGCCTCTTTGGTTGGTGGAACAGGTATTTTTGAAGGACAAATTGGTCCTCTCAATGTTAGCTATAACCGCGGAATTCCCAATAACCAATATTGGGGTGATTTGATTACCTTCAATACCGACGGTTCCTTAGCTTCAACAGGCGGTGTTACAAGCGTGGGTGGTGTGGGTGTGCAAGGTATCCCGGATATTTATTTGCCTCCGCTGAATCCTGGAACTATCGCTGCTCCAACTGTTCCCGTATCTCCTATACCGAGCATTGGCGCGGAAATTACCCAAATTTCTTTGAATTTTGGAACTGCCGGCCTTTTGGGTGTGGGCGAACGTAACGGCTTGACGGGTGACGCAGAAGGAACCTATCAGACCATCAACGGGGTTAACACCTACGTTCCGGATAGCCATGCCACAGTTACTCAAGATGGCTATGCGGATGGAACCTTAAGCTCTTTAGCTTTTGACGCAACCGGTAAAATTCAGGGAACTTTTAGCAATGGACAGACCATTGCGCTGGGCCAGTTGGCGATGGCGACCGTAGAAAACGAGGGTGGCTTGAACAAAGTGGGTGATAACTATTACTCAACTTCCATCAACTCGGGCGCGGAAACCATTGGTTTGGCCGGACAAAACGGAGTTGGTACCATTCAGGGTGGATCTTTGGAAGGCTCAAACGTTGACTTGACGGTTGAACTGACCAATATGATCATCGCTCAACGTGGGTTCCAGGTGAACGCCCGTGTGGTTACGGTCGAAAGCCAGAACCTGCAGACTTTGGTTCAATTAGGTCAATAATAGTTAAGTCGATAATACCGCCCTCGATTGAGGGCGGTATTTATAAAACAAAAAACGGCGTTTTCCGAAAGGGGAGCGCCGTTTTTGTTTTATTCCTTTGCAATTTGGCTGTGTTAAAATAAAAAGGCGCATAAATAACGACAGACGAGGCGAAAATGATACCGGTTACCAGGCTTGATGGGCAGGCGGTTTTTGTAAACGCTGATTTGATCATGTTTTTGGAAAGCTCGCCCGAAACCATTTTGACCCTGGAAAATGGCAAAAAAATGATGGTCAAAGAAAGCGTTCCCCAAGTAGTCGATGAAATTGTAAAGTTTAAATCCCGTTGTTATCCCGGACTTTATGAGGGCAAACAACCCAGCTAAAAGGTTGTGCGGATCAGCGTGAGCCGTCATAATGTATAAAGAATCTTGGTTTATTTAATAATTTAACTTTTATTTTCAACTGTTTTTAAAGGAAATCGGCCCTTCAATGAAATTTATCAATAAGACCATTTTAAATCGATTACCGGTTTTCCTGGGTTTGTTTCTTTTATCCGTTTATTTACCGACAAAAGCGCTGGCTCTTTCCAATGATCCGCAACAACATTTTACATCTACCGGTGCTGGTAGTTTATCTAGCTGGAACAGTGGAACGGTAGGGTCTTGCGCTTCAGGTATTTATGCACTTTCATTGAATGGCACATTGTCCGACCCGTACCCTGGTGAAAGCGCTCAAAATGCTATTGTTGATACGAGCAGTTCTTATGCGGGTTCTTGCGCGGTTACAGTTACCTATACGGACCCAAGTCCTGGAACAGGTGGGACGCAAAATTTTATAAAAATCGATGTTTATACAAGAACTGTGGGAAGGGCATTTTCGATATCCGCGACTGACGGAACCACCACGGCTGTCGCTTCTGCTGGAAGCCAAGACATTATACCCACTTGTTTGTCTTCAGCTCCGACGTCTCAAACATCAACCAACGCCAACACGTGGCAAACAATATTTTTGAATACAAGTTCATTGGGTAACATTACGCAAGTTCAAATTATTACTACGGATACCAACGCCAGTATGACATCACTTACGGGGTATGTTTTATTTGATAACTTGCGTGGCGATGCTATTGTTTCTTGCTTTACTGCCACAAATACACCTACGAATACTCCTACCAATACTCCGGGCGGACCGACCAACACTCCGACGAATTCGCCTACAAATACCCCGACGTCTACTATTACCAATACTCCTACCCCAACACCAACCACACCTGGTGCCCCTACGAATACTCCAACCAATACCCCAACCAACACTCCCACAGCGACTATTACGTTTACGCCGTTTATTACCAATACCCCTACGGTAACAATTACACCAACGCCAGGACCCGCTCAGGTTGAGGTTTATCCAAACCCGATAGACTTTACTGCCTCTGGAGCCACTATCAATGGAACCTGTCCGACTGGAAGATGCATGGTGTTTAGCGGGTTACCCTTAAGCGCGACGCTTAAGATTTATACGATTTCATTATCACTGGTTCGGACGTTTCCACAGGGGTCTGTGATGCCTGCGGGGAATATTCAAGCCGGATATGGTTACATCGCCTGGGATGGAACGAACGGAAATGCCGCTGCGGTGGCCTCTGGATTATATTTTTATGTGGTTAACGCGCCGGGGGTTAATACTTTTGGGAAGTTTGCAATTTCTAAATCGACAGCTGGACCCTAACCATGCGTTTTATCTATAAAATTTTTATTACCCTTCTAATTCTGACGGGATTGGGTTTGGCCCAATCTGTAACCGCTCAAACGGTAAACGGCGGGTTAAACGCTTTTGATTTCTTGCAGATAACCCCTTACACCAGGGCGATAGGCGTCGGCGGGGCTTATACCGCTTTAGGGGATGATGTAGGCTCGATTTATTACAACCCAGCCGGCATTGCGAGTGTTTTGACCAACGAAGCCAATTTGACTTACATTGCCCTTTACCAGGGTTTGTCTTACGAGACTTTATCTTTTGCTTATCCGCTTGATCCGGTATTTCACGGTTTTGGCGGAACCTTTGCGGTCAGCGTGAATATGCTTCAATCCGGGTCGTTGGAACAAACAAGCAGCGCTGGTATGACTACCGGAACATTTTCCGCGGGCGATAATCTGTTTACCCTAACCTACGCGCACACTTTGGGTTCGGATTTTCAGGCGGGGTTTACAATCAAAGACATTCAACAGCAAATTGACACAGTTTCTTCTTCGCTTTGGGCGATGGACATTGGAGTTCTTTTTGCCCCCGGTGACGAGGGTGTTCGTGTGGGTGCCGACATCAAAAATATCAGTGACTCGGCCTCGGGTTTTAACCTTCCCTTAGCCTTAAATACCGGAATTTCTTTTCGACAATACGGCTTAATTACCAAACAGGATGATGTCGCGTTGACGTTAGACGCCTCATTTCCTTTGGAAATTCAGGACACGCTGGCGGTCAACATCGGAACGGAATATGATTTGAAATGGATTGGAAACCGGCTGACTTTACGGGCTGGATATAGCTTTATAGGAAATACCGATTTGAGCGGCATTGGGTTAGCCGTTGGAGCGGGTTATGGTTTTGATTTTACCGGGTTGGTTTTATTTGTTGATTATGCCTATACCCCGGAAGACGTCTTTGGCGATGAAAATCACATCTCGCTGACGACTAAATTTTGATTTTAGGGTTGTCTAAAATGGTTCCAGTTCTCAGGACTAAAAACACACTTATCTTTTTTTGCCTTTTCTTTTGGGGCGGTTTTTCCTGCCTTCATGCCCAAACGGTGGGAACGACGACCGCGGATTTTTTAAAAATCAATCAGGGCGCCATTCCGGCGGCCATGGGCGGAGTTTACACGGCCATGGGCAATGATGTTTATTCGGTCAGTTATAACCCGGCAGGACTGTCTTATATTCGGGCTTCGCAACTAGTTCTCATGCATTTGGACAGTTTGGCGGGCATTGGGTACGAATACATGACTTTCGCGACTGTAACCAATGGCAACGCTTTAGCTCTTAATGTGACGTTCAGACATCAACCGCCCATCGATAACGGCAACGGCAATCTTCCGGTCAACGCTGATGATCTTTTACTAAGCTTAAGTTACGCGTTTAAACTGACAGACAACCTGAGAGCGGGGGCGACACTTAAATATGTTCAAAGCGATTTGGCGGGCTATACGGGAACCGCCATTGCGGGTGATTTGGGTGTTGTTTTAGACAAGTTGCCCTATGGTTTAAAAGCGGGACTTTCTGTTTTGAATGTGGGAACGGGAATGACCTTTGACCAGGCAACACAAACCCAACCGGACCCTCTGCCCATGTTTATCCGTTTTGGTATCGGCGACCATCAGGTATTTGACGGTGGAAAGGAATTAAACGGCGGTATCGAAGTTTTTAAGCCATCGGATCAGGATATTAAAATGGGCTTCGGCGCGGAGTTTTGGCTTTTCCCCGGCTTGTTCGCTATTCGTGCCGGTTACAAATGGGAAGGACTTGGTGTATCGACTCAAAATGTATTTCAGGACTATACCCTGGGATGTTCGTTGACCCGGGATTTTGACGGGGATGATTTTTCGCTGGACCTTGCCTATGATCCGGCCAATTTTGACACAACATTGGAAGACACTTTATATTTTGCTCTCAACGCGAAGTTTAACGATCTGCATCTTTTCTAATTCTTAATTAATTGACAAGGGTCATACGGCTTGTTAATCTTCATGGCCTGTTGGGCTTTGTTTTCGTTGGTTACCTCCCGCCGAGGTAGCTCAGTTGGTAGAGCAGCGGACTGAAAATCCGCGTGTCGGCAGTTCAATTCTGCCCCTCGGCACCACTTTCTTCCCCTTTTGCAGGTTTAGTTTTTCAACGATAAATTTAAAATGTCGATTCTGCTTATTGGATCGGAATTGTTCCTGGTTGGAATGCTGAATTCTTTAATGATCTCAAGAATAACATCGTTTGAAATTAAGGACTTCCGCTTCTCGGTTGATTGCTACTGTCTTTTAGTTCGGATAAACTAACTACGAAAATCCAACCCGGTTGTGAAGGGTCGCTATGTCCGAACCTAGAATTCATATTGTTATTGGAACTCCCTGCTTTGGGGGCCAGGTCACCAACCTTTTCGCCTCTTCTTTATTAAAACTTCAGCATGTTTTGGGGCAGCAAAAAAAAATTGATCTGACGGTTCTAATGCTGGGCGGGGACGCTTTGATTCCCCGGGCCCGGCAAAATATTGTGGCTCAATTCATGGAAAACCCGGAAGCGACCCACCTCTTGTTTATTGACGCGG
>Ga0302155_10001447_pt1 | contig 17186 bp, 14 predicted proteins | sample I_Bog_N3_1_FD_193508 | JGI IMG/M metagenome (GOLD analysis project Ga0302155, IMG submission 193508) | Peat permafrost microbial communities from Stordalen Mire near Abisko, Sweden - I_Bog_N3_1 | ecosystem: Environmental > Terrestrial > Soil > Wetlands > Peat | place: Sweden: Abisko, Stordalen...
GACGGCGGGCACTTCAGACTAACAATGCAAATCTGCGTCGCTGCGCTCCGACTGCCTGGCCGGATGAGCGTGGAACAGGTGGCCGGATGTTGGTGGGCTGGGTGGCCGGATGGCGTGGAATGCGCATATCAAGCGGGCGAGTGATGAATGTTTTGGATGAGATAAATGCCAAGTGGGGGCGAGGTACATTGCGGGCTGCCAGCGTCCCTGTATCACCTGAATGGGGTATGAGGAGAGAGCTTAAGAGCCCTAGTTATACAACCAGGTTGGATGAGCTTTGGACTGTTGGATCGGGCTCATCTTGGTCACGCTAGCTTTCCTCGCCACAAAATTCGCGTATTTGCCATGGACACCACGTGATCCATTTCGGTGAAAAATTCGTGTGGTCTATGGACATCGGACACCTGATCTAAACCCTGACAAATATGCATTCAAACCGATGTCCATGGGTTGACATCTTTCCTTTACATCGATGAAGCACCACATGGAATGGATGACGTGGGGACGCGTTTCGCGCATGACAATGCTATCCCCGGAACCCGAGCGTTGAATAACAATCTGGCGCTTCTGGTGAGGGTTCGTTACAAGGACAAGTTCCAAGACCTGCACGAACGCTTCTTCGATGTAACCTTCGAGCAGAAAGAGATTGATGATGATCTGGGGCAAGCGCTCTTCGCTAACCGTGAAAAGCTACTTGAGGCAGGCTTTGTGGTTGATGTGCGAGGGATTACGGTGTCACGACTGGCAGAGGTCTGGTCAAGTCTTCGCCACCTTGAGACTACGCAGCAGGCTCTCTGGCAACGCTTGGAATGTTTTTCAAAAACCAGGTTAGTGGGCGCCAATACAGGCCCCAACTTTCCCCCGTGGTTTTTCTAAATGCCTCCAAAACGTCAACTGATTAATTTTTTCTATCTGGTTCACCTCGAAAGCTCGACGATTCGTGTCTTAGCGTAGGTCGGAGATGGGCACGTATCCAATGAAATGCTAGCTTTCAGACGGGTGCCTTTCTAGCGTGCCTACTGTCTACTCACTTTGTGGCTTTCTTGTAAAATCAAATAGTTAGAAAAATTTTTAGATCATTTATTTGAGAAAAGGCTCATCTATTTTGAAAGACAACAGACAGGCGAGCACTGGAATGAATTGCAGCTATTAATAGGAAGCATTACTATTCACGCCCCGCCTTCATAGCCCATCGCCATGAATCTCCAGCCACCCCGCAGACCCGGCTTTTTCGAGCATTACGAAGAGTTGATCGGTACCTGGACCCGCCGGCTGAGAAACCGTCAGCAAGCCGAGGACCTGGCCCACGATACCTTTGTGCGGGTGCTGGAAAGCAACGCCGCCAGCGTCGAGCAACCACGGGCCTATCTGCACCAGACCGCGCGCAATATCGCGGTGGATACCTATCGCCGCGAAGACCGGCGCGGGACCCTGGAACTGGAAGCGATTCACCACAGCGCGCCGCCCACCGGCGACCCGGAGCATTTCATGCACGCCATCCAGCTTGCCGACTCCATCGAGCGGGCCCTGGGCGAGTTGCCCGTCAATTGTCGCAAGGCCTTTGTCTGGCAGAAGATCGAGGGCCTGACCCAGGCGGAGATCGCCGAGCGCCTCGGGCTGTCCAAGAATATGGTGGAGAAGTATATGATTCGCACCCTGCGGCACCTGCGCGAGCGCCTGGATGGAGCGGATCAATGAAGGACAAGGCGATGCAAACTCCACCCGGACAGGACTTTCCATGATGGATACCCGTGATTGCCCACGCGATCCAGCCACGGTTCGCGATGAGGCCGCCACCTGGTTCGTGCGGGTCCAGGAGGCACCGTTGAGCGCCGGGCAACAGGCCGAGTTCGACGCCTGGCGCCATGAGCATCCGTTGCATCAGGATGAGTTCGACTTGCTCCAGGGACTCTGGAGCGCCACCGACCTGCTGCCCCAGGCACGTTTGCAGGCGCTCTGCGACGAGCCCCCGGCGCGGCTCAAGCGCCGGCCGCTGCTGCGTTATGCGGTGGCCGCCGGGGTGGTCGCGGTGGCCTTGGGCCTGGGGCTGTTCAGCGGCCTGAATCATCCGGCGCCCTATGACGCGACCTTTGCCAGCGTGCTCGGTGAGCGGCGGCATGTGGCCTTGCCCGACGGTTCGATTATCGACCTGAACAGCCGTAGCCGGGTCCGTGTGCATTACCAGCGTGACCGCCGTGAGGTCGAGTTGGAGCAGGGCGAGGCGATGTTCAGTGTCGAGCATGACAGCAGTCGGCCGTTCGTGGTCCAGGCCGGGGTCGGCAAGGTCACGGTCACCGGCACGCGCTTCGATGTGCGCCGCGATCCGGCGCAGACCCGCGTAGTGGTCGAGGCGGGCACGGTGAAGGTCCAGGGCCGCGATGCGGCGGACGGGGATTTCGTCAACCTCACGGCGGGCCAGGGCACCCGGGTCGATGAGCAGGGCCGGGTCGCCGTGGCTGAAGCGGTGAATGCCGACGAACTCACCGCCTGGCGCAGCGGCAAGCTGGTCTTCAACAATGCCCGCCTCAGCGATGTGGTGCAGGAAGTCTCGCGTTATCGGGACAAGCCCCTGGGTGTCGCTTCTGCGGCCGTGGGCAATCTGCGCTTGACCAGCGTGTTCAAGGTCAACGATACCGAGGCCCTGCTCAGGGCCTTGCCGAGCATCCTGCCGGTGGCTGTCAGGACCCGTGCCGACGGTGCCCAGGAAATAATTGCAAAATAGATTCAGGTTTTTTTCGAGTTCTTCGTCTTCTTGTCCAACTGCAACTGGTTTGCATTAACAACCGCATGCATTTGCGAACAACAGGACAAGGTCAGACGTGAATAACACACCCAACGCGCTTTACCAGGCGATCCGCAACGCACTGCCCAGCTCCCAGGCGTTTGCCCTGGCCCTGGCGGTCAGTGCCGTTGCTCCCCTGAGCCAGGCGGCTCAGGCTGATGCGGCCCTCCATATCCAGGCCCAGCCCCTGGCATCGGCCTTGAGTCAGTTGGGACAGCAAACCTCCCTGCAAGTGTTTTTCAGCCCGCAACTGGTGGCCGGCAAGCAGGCCCCGGCGGTCGACGGCAACCTGTCGCCGGAAGAAGCCCTGAACGTGCTGCTGCGCGGCAGCGGCCTGGACTATGACCTCAAGGACGGCTCGGTGACCCTGCGCGCTGGCGCCCCGGCCGCGACCGGCGCGCTGGAGCTGGCACCGCTGGACGTCAAGGTGGTGGGCGACTGGCTCGGCGATGCCGACCAGGCCATTGTGCAGAACCACCCGGGCGCGCGGACCGTGATCCGCCGCCAGGCCATGGTCGAGCAGGGCGCGATGAACGTGAAGGACGCCCTGCGCACCGTGCCTGGCGTACAGGTGCAGGAAAACAACGGCACCGGCGGCAGCGATATTTCCCTCAACGTCGGCGTGCGCGGCCTGACGTCGCGTCTTTCGCCCCGTTCCACCGTGCTGATCGATGGCGTGCCGGCGGCATTCGCCCCTTATGGCCAGCCACAGTTGTCGATGGCCCCGGTGTCGGTCGGTAACCTGGACAGCATCGACGTGGTACGCGGTGCCGGTTCCGTGCGTTATGGACCGCAGAACGTCGGCGGCGTGATCAACTTCGTGACCCGGGCCATTCCGGAGAAATTCTCCGGTGAGATCGGCAGCACCCTGGAAACCTCGCGCTACGGCGGCGTCAAGCACCTCGACACGGCTTTCCTCGGCGGCACCGCGGACAACGGTTTTGGCGCGGCGCTGTTGTACTCCGGCGTGAAGGGCGAGGGTTATCGCGAAAGCAACAACGGCAACGACATCAACGATGTCCTGCTCAAGACCCATTGGGCGCCGACCGACCAGGACGACTTCTCCCTCAACCTGCATTATTACGATGCCAATGCGGACATGCCGGGTGGCCTGACCCAGCAGCAGTACAAGGCCAACCCGTATCAATCGGTGCGTGACTACGACAACTTCACCGGCCGGCGCAAGGACATCTCCTTCAAGTACAAGCGGCAGGTGGATGACCAGACCCAGGTCGAAGTGCTGACCTACTACACCGACAGTTTCCGGGGCAGCAATATCGCCGCCCGCGACCTCAAGACCCTCAGCGCCTACCCGCGCAGCTACTACACCTTTGGTGTCGAGCCACGAGCGTCCCACGTCTTCGACCTGGGCCCGACCACCCAGGAAGTCAGCGTCGGCTATCGCTATCTGAAAGAAGGCATGCACGAGGCCACCAGCCGCGAGGCCCTGGTCAACAACGTGCCGGTCCTGACCCCGACCTCCGACGGGCATATCTACCAGGACCGTACCGGCGGTACCGAGGCCAATGCCTTCTACATCGATGACAAGATCGATATCGGCAAATGGACCATCACCCCGGGTATCCGCTTCGAGCGCATCAGTAGCAACTGGCATGACCGTCCGGTGCCGGGCACCAACTACGTGCCGGTCCAGGAGAAGTTCCGCAGTGTCGACAGCAACGAGCCGCTGCCGGCCCTGAGCGTGATGTACCACATCTCCGATGCCTGGAAAGTCTTCGCCAACTACGAAACCTCCTTCGGCAGCCTGCAGTACTTCCAGATTGCCCAGGGTGGCAACGGCAACAGCACGGCCAATGGCCTGCAACCGGAAAAGGCCAAGACCTACGAGCTGGGCACGCGGTATGACAACGGCACCTGGGGCGGTGAGATGACGTTGTTCTACATCGACTTCTCCGATGAGCTGCAATACGTCAGCAACGATGTGGGCTGGACCAACCTGGGCGCCACCGCGCACCGGGGTATTGAAACCTCGGCGCATTACAACCTGGCGGACCTCGACCCGGCACTCGACGGCCTGACCGCGAATGTCGGCCTGACCTACACCAAGGCGACCTCCCAGGGCGATATCCCGGGCTTCAAGGGTCGCGACCTGCCGTTGTACTCCCGTGAAGTGCTGAATGTCGGCCTGCGTTATGCGGTCAATCGCTGGACCTACAACCTCGACGGTTTTGCCCAGTCGTCCCAGCGTGCGCCGGGGACCGGAACCAACGCCGACGGCAGCTTCAACGGCAACTACATCACCACGCCGACCGCTGACGGCCAGTACGGCAATATCCCGGGCTACATGACCTGGGACGTGCGCGGTGCCTATGACTTCGGCGCGCAGCTGTCGAACCTGAAACTGGGGGCGGGGGTGCGCAACGTCTTCGACCAGCAGTACTTCACCCGGTCGAGCGACAACAATGCGGGGATCTACGTGGGTGAGCCACGGACCTTCTTTGTGCAGGCCAGTGTAGGGTTCTGATAGACCGCATCACCTTCTTCGCGGGCAAGCTCCGCTCCCACATTAGTCCTGTGTCGTGCACAACATCCTGGCCTGACTCAGAACCACTGTGGGAGCGGAGCTTGCCCGCGAAGGCGTTTTCAGGTCCGCAGAATCCTTCCGCTGACCGCCACCCCCACCAGCATCACCGCGATCATCATAAAGGCCAGGTTCAACGAACTGACATGGGCGATAAAGCCGATCGCCGCCGGTCCCGCCAGAATCCCCGCATACCCCAGGGTGGTCACCGCCGGCACGGCGACGCTTTCCGCCATGACCTTCTGTTTCCCTACGGCGGTGTACAGCACCGGCACGATATTCGAGCACCCGGCGCCCACCAGCGCATAACCGATCAGCGCCGCCTCCCAGGCCGGCACCAGCGTGGCCAGGGCCAGGCCGGCCGCAGCGGTCAGGCCGCCGAACACAATCACTTTTTGCGCCCCCAGGCGCCGCACAATGGCATCGCCGGTCAGTCGGCCGACCGTCATGGTCAGGGCAAAGGCCGCGTAGCCGAGGCCCGCATAGGCATCCTCGACCTGGCGTTCGGCGCTGAGAAACACCGCGCTCCAGTCGAGCATCGCGCCTTCGGCGAGGAACACCACGAAACACAGCAGGCCGATAAACAGCACCACGCCATGGGGCACGGCAAAGGCCGGTCCCGAGCCTTCACTGCCATAGGGCAACAGGTGCGGGGCGGCCTTGTACAGCGCCGCCAGCAGAAACACGATCACCACGCCAATCGCCCCCAGGGGCGACAGCCCCAGGCCCAGCAGCGCGCTGACCCCGGCGGCGCCGGAGATCCCGCCGAGGCTGAACAGCCCGTGAAAGCCCGACATCATGGTCTTGCCGCTGGCGCGCTCGACGATCACCGCCTGCAGGTTGACAGTGGAGTCCACCGAACCGAGCCCGGCGCCGAACAGAAACAGGCTGGCCACCAGCCAGGGAATCGAACTGACCGTGGCCAATAGCGGCAGCGCGATGCAGATCAGCAAGGTGCCGACGCTCAGCACCCGCCGACAACCGAAACGCGAGGCCAGGGAGCCAGCCACCGGCATGGCGATGATCGAACCGACCCCGAGGCACAACAGCAACAACCCCAGGGTGCCTTCATCGAGCCCGGCGCGGGCCTTGGCGTAAGGCACCAGCGGCGCCCAGGCGGCGACGCCGAAACCGGCGATAAAGAAGGCGATACGGGTCGACATCTGTTCCAGGCGTCCCGGTTTGAGCGGGGCGTGGGAGTGGAGGGCGGTCATGAAAAATCCTTGGCGGGCCGGCAGACAACGCTGTGCAAGGGAACATCCTTGCACATCGTGTCCGGCGCGGCGAGGCCAAGGACCGGTTTTATAACCGCTCGGTCAGGCTTTGCGACGGGCATCCAGGCTCAAGCGCCCGCCGCCGAAAGCGACAACCTGCAACAGGCCGCCGGCCATGGCGATGTTCTTGAAGAAGTGGATGAACTGGTTCTGGTCGCCCAGGTGATTGTGGAACGCCAGCGCGGTGGCCACGGTGAACAGCGCCATGATCAGGGCGACGGCACGGGTGCGGTAACCGAGGATCAACAACAGGCTGCCGCCGACTTCGACGGCGATCGCCGCGATCAGGGCCAGCTGTGGCAGGGGCAGGCCCGCCGATTCGATGTAGCCGATCATGCCGGCAGGGTTGGCGATCTTCGAGAAACCCGAGAGCAGGAAGATCGCGGCCAGCAGGATGCGCCCGGCAAGGGCGATGGCGGCCGAAGGGCTGGCGCTGTCGGTCTGGCTGTGGAGAGCGGAGTGGGCGTTGGCGGTGTTGGACATGGACTGATACCTGTGAGTGCGACGCGACCACCATGGTGCGTCGGAGTGGTGAGCAGTCTGCCATCGAGGTAACGTACGCAATAGCCGAATAATTTCGAGGATCAGGTTCGAAAATATCGAACACCTCCAGGAGCCCGCCCATGATTGCCAATCCCGGTACACCGACCCTCGACCAACTGCGGGTGCTGCTGACCGTGGTCGAAACCGGCAGTTTTGCCGCCGCCGCGCGCAAGCTCAGTCGCGCCACCTCGGTGATCAGCTACACCATCGCCAACCTGGAACTGCAACTGGGGGTGCAATTGTTTGATCGTACCATCACGCGCAAGCCGCAGTTGACCGACGCCGGCCGTACGGTGCTGGCCGAGGCGCGGACGATCTACAGCGGCATCGACGGCTTGCGCGCCAAGGTCAAGGGGCTGTTGCAGGGGCTGGAAGCGGAAATTCACCTGGTGGTCGATGTGATGCTGCCGGCGGCGCGCCTGGTGGATGTGCTCAAGGGTTTCCGCGCGCAGTTCCCCACGGTGCTCCTGCACCTGCATGTGGAGGCCCTGGGGGCGGTGGCGCAACTGGTGCTGGAGGGGCGCGCGAGTGTCGGCGTCAGTGGTTTTTTCAGTCGCGGCATGGCCGGGCTGGAGCGGGTCGGGGTGGGCAGCGTCGAACTGATTTCAGTGGCTTCGCCCAGTCATCCGTTGGCCCAGGGCATGAACCTGCCCGGGGCCGGTCGTGAGCATGTGCAACTGGTGCTTTCGGACCGTTCGAACCTGACCCGCAACCAGGAGTTCGGCGTGCTCGGCACCCGCACCTGGCGCCTGGCGGACCTGGGCTCGAAGTTGATGCTGCTGCGCGAAGGGGTCGGTTGGGGCAACATGCCCGCGCCAATGGTGGCCGAGGACCTGGCCAGTGGCCGCCTGGTCCGCCTGGACCTGCCGGATATGCGCGGTGGCCCTTATGGCCTGGATGCGATTTATCGAACCGACACGCCGCCGGGGCCGGCGGCGTCCTGGTTGATTGCCCGGCTGGTGGCGCAAGTGCAGGCGCCACCCGCCTGCACGGCCGACTGAGAGGCGTGGCGCGGCGCCGCCTCAGCGCAGTTGTTCGACGATATCCGCGACGCTGCTGAGCACGTCCTTGCCCAGTTGCCTGGAACGCTGGCCGGACCAGCCGGTGCGCAGGTCCGGGGCGTCGTCGTTGTCCTTGAAGGGCATTTCCAGGGTCAGCGACAGGCAGTCGAAGCGCTGGCCGACACTGTTGCAGGCCAGGGTCATGTTGGCCTGGCCGGGCAGGCTGCGGGTGTAGCCGTGGGTGGTCTGGAAATCCACCGTGAGCGCGCTCAGATGGCTGCGGAAGTGGCTTTCCAGCCGGGCGATACGCGGTGTGTAGCCAGGATTGCCTTCGCAGCCGGCGGTGAAGATGTAGGGGATCTCCTCGTCGCCATGGACATCCAGGAACAGGTCGACGCCATGCTGGGCCATCTGCTGCTGGACGAACAGGACTTCGGGGCTGATTTCCTGGCTGGCGTTCTGCCAGGCGCGGTTCAGGTCCTGGCCCATGGCATTGGTGCGCAGATGCCCGTGGAAGGCTCCGTCCGGGTTCATATTGGGCACCAGGTACAGGTCGGCGCGGGTCAGCAGGTCGCGCAGCTCGGCATCGTCTTCCTGTTGCAGGCGCTCGATCACGCCTTCCATGAACCATTCGGCCATGTGCTCGCCCGGATGCTGCTGGGCGATGATCCAGACCTTGCGCCGGCCTTCGGCACCGTTGCCTTTGCGCAACAGCTGGATATCCCGGCCTTCGACACTTTTGCCGACGGCCAGCAGCTCGGTACCGGCGTGGGTCAGGGCCTGCTCGATCAGCCAGTCATGGCGCTCGCGGCTGTAGGGTTCGAAGTAGGCGAACCAGACTTGCTCCTGTTCGGCCACCAGGTTGATATGCAGGCTTTCACCGTCGAAACGGGTGTCGACGCGAAACCAGTTCTGGTGATCGTAGGAAGCGACGGCGCGGTAGCCGGTCCAGGCCTTGTTGTAGGAGGATTGGCTGGCGTTGCTCAGTTCGAAGGCATAGGTCTCGCCCGTTCGCAGGCCTTCAACCTTGAAATGGAACCACTGGAAATGCTGGCTGCGGGTATCCGGCTCCATGGCCAGGAGCAGGTGGTGCGGGTTGCTGGTGTCCAGTGCCTGGATATTACCGCTGTCGAAGTCGCTGCTGATTTTGAGAGGAGATAGAACCACGGGCGGGTACCTGAAGAAGCGTTTTGTGGTTGCTACTGTACACCTCGATGGCCTATTAGCCGAGGCGCGAGGACGTGGGGGGGCTGGAGAGGGGGGGGCGTCGTCCCTGACGCGTCACTAGTTTAGTGCTTATGATATTCATTCTCAAACAAATATCCATGCAACTTTACTATCGGGGCGAGGGGTGTTCGAAGCCTGGATTGGGGGATATTCCTTTGCTATCATCGCCCGCATCGCGACTGCCCACCCATAGGGCAGCGCACCTGTCTTCATTAGCCTGAAGCCAAGCCCGTGAATAAATCGGGTGCAAAAAAAGACCCGGCAAAAAGCCGGGTCAAAAACCGTGATTAGCCTGATGAGGAGATAATCCAGGAGTCCGACCTAAGGTCTCCGGGTTATCGACCGATCTCGCGACCGGCTGACTGCAATAATAATCATTATCATTTGCAGGTCAAGTCTTTTCCCGTTTCCGCGGATATTATTTTCCCCTTCCCTCCCCAGAGCCGGTTATTTCCTGGCTACGGTGTGCTCACGCCGTGCGGGTCTGTATCTGCACGACGCGGTCCACCAGGGCCTTGGCCATGTCGATCATGTACACCACCGAACACCCCAGGTCGCGGTTCGCGCTGTTCGCGGCTTCGTAGGCGGCCGCCGCCGCGCAGCGCAGCAGGTCCGAGGCCTGGATCATGGCGTCCTCGATATCCAGGTCGTCGCGTACGGCAAAGAGCTTCTGGTAGAGGGGTTCATCGCTGGTGTTCGCCGCGCAGGGGGCGGGTGAAACGCCTGGTTTCAAATAATAGTCGAGTGCACGTTGGGCGGCGGCGCGATCCTTGAGGGACGCGAGGGGGCTTTTCGAGTCGGTTCGAGGGCTTTCTGTCGTGATGGAAGTCATGAGGGGCCTGCCTTTCAGAGGAAGTTCAAGTCAGCTCTTTAAGGTTAGTACTATTGGTATTGCGTTGCTCGTCACAAACAATACATTTTGTGTATTGAGTGGCGAAGTACTGTCCGTATTGTTCCGTCCATGGATAAATGGATAGCATTGGTGAAGGCCAAGCTCGAAGAGCTTCGTCTTTCACAGGAAAAACTTGGCGAACGTCTGGACATCACCCAGGGCGGCGTCGGCCATTGGCTGAACAAAAGGCGCAAGCCTGATCTCGTGATGATGAACAAGGTCCTCCAGGCGCTGGGCCTGGGGCACCTGGAGGTGGTCCTGCTGGTTCGCGACCGCGCGGTGGCGGCCCAGGCCCCCGAGGAGCAGGACGAGCAGGTCTACGACATCACCTCGGCGTTTCGCTACCCGGTCAGCGACTGGCAGGAAGTGGCCACGCTGCAGGATTCCGCCAGGGGCGAGTACGCCGGGCGTTACGAGGTGACCGATCATTACGCCCCGGCGGCGTTCTGGTTGCAGGTGGTGGGGGATGCGATGACGGCCCCGTCCGGTACCAGCGTGCCCGAGGGCATGATGGTGCTGGTGGACCCGGACCGGGAGGTCGAGGCCGGCAGCCTGGTGATCGCCCGTTTGCGCGAAGGCGAGGAAGCGATTTTCCGCCAGTGGATGGAGGAGGGTGGGCAACCCTACCTCAAGCCGTTGAACCCGACCTGGCCGAAGATTCCGGTGGGTGAGGATTGCTGTGTGATCGGCGTGGTGGTGCAGGCGACCGCGAAATTCTGAAGGTTGGCTCCGTTCGTGACGCGTTCACCTGTGGGAGCGGAGCTTGCCCGCGAAGAATGCGCTGCGGTGTATCAGGCACACCGCGTCATCGTTCTTCGCGGGTAAGCTCCGCTCCCACAAAAGCCCAGGCGTCCGCAAGATCGATGCAAGACTTGCCGGCCTCATCGCCGGCAAGCCGGCTCCCACAATGTCCGTGGCGAGTCGAGAGTCAGGATTCCAGCTCCACCAACGCACTGCCTTCGCTGACCATCTCGCCTTCCTGGCAATACAACGCCTTGATCACACCCGCTTGCGGCGCGCGGATGCTGTGCTCCATCTTCATCGCCTCCAGCACCACCAACTGGGCACCGGCCTCGACGCTTTGCCCGACTTCCACCAACACCCGCACGATGCTGCCGTTCATCGGCGCGCTCAGGCCGCCCTGATGGCCGTGGCTGCCGTCGACGGCGGCAATCGGGTCGAAGCGGGTGATCTTGTGGCATTCGCCCTGCCAGTGCAGATAGAGCCCGTCGGCACCGCTGATCAGCCGATGCCGACGGCGAACGCCGGCCTGTTCCGTCGACAGGTATTCTCCGTGCAGTTCAAACCGGGTGTCCGGCGTCAGACTGACGGCCCGGTCCTCGCCATCGCAGCTCAGGTGCACCACGCTTTGCGCCGGCAGTCCGCTGCGAAAACCGTTGCCGCTGGCCCAAGGTGAGGCCGGGTCGTCCGCCCGTACGCCGGGGGCCTGGCTCTGCAGGAAGGCCTGGGCGGCCACCTGCCAGAACTCATCGGTATGCGCGCCCGGCGGCGGCAGCAAGTCGTCCTGATAACGGGGAATAAAGCCGGTATCCAGTTCCGCCTCGGCAAACGCCGGATGAGCCACGATCCGCCGGAGGAAACCGAGGTTGGTTTTCAGCCCGCCAATCACGAACTCGTCGAGCATCGCCAGCAAGCGCAGGCGCGCCTGTTCGCGGGTCTCGCCCCAGGCGATCAGTTTGCCGAGCATCGGGTCGTAGAACGGCGAGACGCTGTCGCCCTCGGCCACGCCGCTGTCGACCCGGCGTCCCGGACCCGGCGCCGACTCGCGATAAAGCTCCAGGCGCCCGGTGGCCGGGAGGAAGTCATTGCCCGGGTCTTCGGCGTACAGGCGCACTTCGATGGCATGGCCATGCAGCGGCACCTGTTCCTGGGTGATCGGCAGTACCTCGCCGCAGGCCACGCGAATCTGCCAGGCCACCAGGTCGAGGCCGGTAATGGCTTCGGTGACCGGATGTTCGACCTGCAGGCGGGTGTTCATTTCCATGAAGAAGAAATCGCCGCGGGCGTCCAGCAGGAACTCCACGGTACCGGCACCGACATAGCCGATGGCCTGGGCCGCGCGCACCGCCGCCTCGCCCATGGCCTGGCGCAGTTGTGGACTCAAGCCCGGCGCCGGCGCTTCCTCGACGACCTTCTGGTGACGGCGCTGGATCGAGCAATCACGCTCGTTGAGGTACAGGCAGTGACCGTGCTGGTCGGCGAACACCTGGATCTCGACATGGCGCGGCTTGAGCAGGTATTTCTCCACCAGCATCCGCGAATCGCCGAAGGACGACTGTGCTTCACGCTGGGCAGAAGCCAGGGCTTCGGCCAGTTGGCTGACGTCCTCGACCACTTTCATGCCCTTGCCGCCACCGCCGGCGGTGGCCTTGAGCAGCACCGGGTAGCCGATACGCTCGGCGGCGGCGCGGAAGGTTTCCAGGTCCTGCGCCGCGCCGTGATAACCCGGCACCAGCGGCACCCCGGCCGTCTCCATCAGGGCCTTGGCCGCGGACTTGCTGCCCATGGCATCAATGGCGCTGGCGGGCGGGCCGAGGAACACTAGGCCGGCGGCCTCGATGGCCCGGGCAAAACCGGCGTTTTCCGAGAGGAAGCCATAACCCGGGTGAATCGCCTGGGCACCACTGGCCTGGGCGGCGGCGATCAGTTTATCGATTTGCAGGTAGCTCTCGGCGGCCTTGCTGCCACCCAGGTCGACACGGATATCGGCTTCACGGCTATGCCGGGCATCACGGTCGATGGCGCTGTGCACGGCGACGGTGGCCAGGCCCAGGGCCTTGGCGGTGCGCATCACCCGGCAGGCGATTTCGCCGCGATTGGCCACCAGGATGGAAGTGATCACGGGCGTACTCATCAGCGCGGCTCCTTGGCGGTGGACTCGGCCTGCCAGCTCGGCGGGCGTTTTTGCAGGAAAGCCCGCAGGCCTTCCTGGCCTTCGGCGCTGACGCGGATACGGGCAATGGCGTTTTCGCAATAACGCCGGCGCGCCGGGCTGAGTTCGCCGCTGCCGATTTCCCGCAGCAGTTCCTTGCTCACGCGCATGGCCTGCGGACTGTTGAGCAGCAGGTTGTCGATCCAGGCCGTGACCTGTTGATCCAGCTCGCCGGCCGCACAGGTTTCCGACAACAGGCCCAGCTCGCGCGCGCGCAGGCCGCTGAAGCGTTCGGCGGTCAGGGCGTAGCGACGCGCGGCGCGCTCGCCGATGGCCTGGACCACGAACGGGCTGATCACCGCCGGGGCCAGGCCGATGCGCACTTCCGAGAGGCAGAACTGCGCATCCTCGGTGCCGATGGCCATGTCACAGGCGCCGATCAGGCCAAGGGCGCCGCCATAGGCAGCGCCCTGGACCACCGCCAGGGTAGGGATTTTCAGCTTGGCCAGGTTGTACATCAACTCGGCCAACTCGCGGGCATCGTCGAGGTTGGTGGCGTAGTCGAGCTGGGCCGATTGCTGCATCCAGGCCAGGTCGGCGCCGGCGCTGAAGTGCCGGCCACGGCCGCGCAGCACCAGGAAACGCAGGGCGGCGTTGGCCTGGACCATCTCCAGGGCAAGGATCAACTCGCGGATCATCTCGGCGTTGAAGGCGTTGTTCTTGTCTTCGCGGCTCAGCCACAAGGTGGCAAAGCCCCGGGGGTCGAGCTGCAATTCGAGGGTGTTGAAGTCGGTCACGGTGCGGGCTCCGCTGGGAGAGGGGCGGCGATAGGGCCTCATGGTCACATCCGGAACACGCCGAAGCGGCTCGGTTCGATCGCTGCGTTGAGGGCGGCCGAGAGCGCCAGGCCGAGTATTTCGCGGGTCTGGGCCGGATCGATGACGCCGTCGTCCCACAGCCGGGCACTGGAGTAATACGGGTGGCCCTGGTGTTCGTACTGGTCGAGGATCGGCTGCTTGATCTCGGCTTCCTGTTGCGCCGAGAAGCTTTCGCCATTGCGCTCGTGCTGCTCGCGCTTGACCTGTACCAGCACCCCGGCGGCCTGTTCGGCACCCATCACGCCGATTCGCGCGTTCGGCCACATCCACAGGAAACGCGGGTCATAGGCGCGCCCGCACATGCCGTAGTTGCCGGCGCCGAAACTGCCGCCGATGATCACGGTGAATTTCGGCACCTTGGCGCAGGCCACGGCGGTGACCAGCTTGGCGCCATGCTTGGCGATACCGCCGGCCTCGTATTTCTGGCCGACCATGAAACCGGTGATGTTCTGCAGGAACAGCAGCGGGATGCCGCGCTGGCAGGCCAGTTCGATAAAGTGCGCGCCTTTCTGTGCGGACTCGGCGAAGAGGATGCCGTTGTTCGCCAGGATCGCGATGGGGTAACCGTGCAGGTGGGCAAAGCCACAGACCAGGGTGGTGCCGAACAGCGCCTTGAATTCATCGAAGAGCGAATCGTCCACCAACCGGGCGATGACTTCACGCACGTCGAACGGTTGCTTGGCATCCGCCGGAATCACCCCGTACAACTCGTCGGCGGCGAAGCGCGGGGCAATCGGCGTGCGTTGTTGCAGCTCGCCGAGCTTGCGCCAGTTGAGGTTGGCGACGCTGCGCCGGGCCAGGGCCAGGGCGTGTTCATCGTTTTCGGCGTAATGGTCGGCGACGCCGGAGATCTTGCAGTGCACATCGGCGCCGCCCAGGTCCTCGGCGCTGACCACTTCACCGGTGGCGGCTTTCACCAGCGGGGGACCGGCGAGGAAGATGGTCGCCTGCTGGCGGACCATGATCGCTTCGTCGGCCATCGCCGGCACATAGGCCCCGCCGGCGGTGCAGGAACCCATGACCACGGCGATCTGCGGGATGCCCTGGGCGCTCATATTGGCCTGGTTGAAGAAGATCCGCCCGAAGTGCTCGCGGTCCGGAAACACTTCGTCCTGGCGCGGCAGGTTGGCGCCGCCGGAGTCCACCAGGTAGATGCACGGCAGGCGATTCTGCTGGGCGATGGTCTGGGCCCGCAGGTGTTTTTTCACCGTGAGCGGGTAGTAGGAGCCGCCTTTGACCGTGGCGTCGTTGGCCACGATCATGCATTCGACGCCTTCGACACGGCCGATACCGGCAATCACCCCGGCGGCCGGCACGTCTTCGCCGTAGACCTCATAGGCCGCCAGCTGGCTGATTTCCAGGAACGGCGAACCGGGATCGAGCAGGCGGTTGATCCGCTCCCGGGGCAGCAGTTTGCCCCGCGAGGTGTGTCGTTCCTGGGCCTTCGGCCCGCCGCCTTGCTGGACCTGGGCCAGCAGGCTGCGCAGGGCGACGACCTGTTCGAGCATCGCCGCGCGGTTGCCGGCGAATTCGGCCGAACGAGGATTGAGTTGCGTGTGCAGGATTGCCATGTGCGCGCCCCTCAGCGGGTTTCGTTGAACAGTTCGCGGCCGATCAGCATGCGGCGGATCTCGCTGGTGCCGGCGCCGATTTCATACAGCTTGGCGTCGCGCAGCAGGCGTCCGGCAGGGAATTCGTTGATGTAGCCGTTGCCGCCGAGGATCTGGATCGCGTCGAGGGCCATCTGGGTCGCGCGCTCGGCGCTGTAGAGGATCACCCCGGCGGCGTCCTTGCGGGTGGTCTCGCCACGTTCGCAGGCCTGGGCCACCGCATACAGGTAGGCGCGGCTGGCGTTGAGCTGGGTGTACATGTCGGCGACCTTGCCCTGGATCAGCTGGAACTCGCCGATGGACTGGCCGAACTGCTTGCGGTCGTGGATGTAGGGCACCACGTTGTCCATCACCGACTGCATGATGCCGATGGGGCCGGCGGCCAGCACGGCGCGTTCGTAGTCGAGGCCGCTCATGAGCACCTTGGCGCCGCCGTTGAGATGGCCCAGGATGTTCTCGGCCGGCACCTCGACGTCCTGGAACACCAGCTCGCCGGTGTGGCTGCCGCGCATGCCCAGCTTGTCGAGCTTCTGCGCGATGGAGAAGCCCTTCATGCCCTTCTCGACGAGGAAGGCCGTGACGCCGCGCGCGCCCAGCTCGGGCTCGGTCTTGGCGTAGACCACCAGCGTGTGGGCGTCGGGGCCGTTGGTGATCCACATCTTGTTGCCGTTGAGCAGGTAGTAGCCGCCCTTGTCCTCGGCCTTGAGCTTCATGCTGAGGACATCGGAGCCGGCGCCCGGCTCGCTCATCGCCAGCGCGCCCACGTGCTCGCCCGAGATCAGCCTGGGAAGATACTTCCTGCGCTGCGCATCGGTGCCGTTGCGCTTGATCTGGTTGACGCACAGGTTGGAGTGCGCGCCGTAGCTCAGGCCCACCGACGCGCTGGCGCGGCTGATCTCCTCCATCGCGATCATGTGCGCGAGGTAGCCCATGTTGGCGCCGCCGTACTCCTCGGGCACCGTGATGCCCAGCACGCCCAGCTCGCCCATCTTCTGCCAAAGATCCATCGGGAACTGGTCGGACCGGTCGATCTCGGCCGCGCGCGGGGCGATCTCGGCCTGCGCGAACGCGTGGACGGCGTCGCGCAGCGCGTCGATGTCTTCACCGAGCATGAAGTTCAGGCCGGGCAGGTTGTTCATCTGGGGTCTCCTGGGCTGGCGCGCTGCGTGGGCGCGCCATGGAACGATGGGGAATCGGCGCCGCCCACGGACGCGCGCGGGCGCCCGCTACCGGTCGGCACAGCCATTTTAGTTGACGTTTACGTAAACGTAAACCAACCCGGGGCTTTCAGGCCCGGGCGGCGCGTTTGGCGGCGGGCGCTGCCGGGGCGGAGGCGCTGGCGGCCGTTGGCGCCTTCGGCGCCGCGGCCACCAGCAGTCGCTCGCAGCGCGCCTCGTGCTGGGCGATCTCCTCCAGCGTCACGCGGATGTCCTCCAGCTGCAGCTCGATCTGCTTGCGGTGCGCGCGCAGCACGCCCAGGAAGGCCTCCAGCTGCGGCGCGGTGTCCGACGGCGAGTCGTACATGTGCACGAGCTGCTTGATCT
>Ga0302155_10001453_pt1 | contig 17133 bp, 15 predicted proteins | sample I_Bog_N3_1_FD_193508 | JGI IMG/M metagenome (GOLD analysis project Ga0302155, IMG submission 193508) | Peat permafrost microbial communities from Stordalen Mire near Abisko, Sweden - I_Bog_N3_1 | ecosystem: Environmental > Terrestrial > Soil > Wetlands > Peat | place: Sweden: Abisko, Stordalen...
CCAGAGCCTGCGCGACAAGCCAGCTGCTTCGGATGCTCCAGTCGACACCACTCTCGGTGCTCTGCTGCGTGCTCAGATGGAAAAACAGAACTAAGTTCTGTCGGACCATAGAAAAAGGGCGACTTCGGTCGCCCTTTTTTGTGCCTGCGATTTGACGTTCAAAATCTGAAACGAATTCAGGGTGGCGACGGTCTTATTTATCAGTGTAAAAACGTTTGTCGTCAGGAACGTTTGGTTTGTGCTCCGTGAGCGGTTCAGGGAGCGCGTCAGTAAGGAAAGGAATGAGCAAGCTAATGATTGTCCTCGCGTTGTTGTTGCTTGCGGGGTGCGTCACCCAGGCGACGACTCACGTCAGGCGCGGTGTGAGCGGTGTCGAGATCGATTGTTCGGGGCTGGGGTCGGACTGGGACAAGTGCTACGCACGAGCGGCCCTGGAGTGCAAGGCTCAGGGCTATAAGGTCGTCACCAAGTCCAGTGATGCCAAGGATGATGGGGATGGATATCTTTTTGGCTGGAATCCGGCGGGTGCTGTCACTCGCACCATGCTGGTGATTTGCAATTAGACGATCCTGTTCCTCGTTTCTTCTGCATGCAGATAAGTCAATAGATGGGCTGTTCAAAACCTTCCGCTCATGCTAAAACCTTCGAAGTGCTTTCCTAGCTGCTTGAAAAAGAAGGGAAAAATATGACGAAGTCGGAGCTGATCGAACGAATTGTCACCCATCAGGGGCTGCTTTCATCCAAGGATGTAGAGCTGGCCATCAAGACCATGCTTGAGCAAATGTCCCAGTGCCTGGCAACCGGCGACCGTATCGAGATCCGCGGGTTTGGGAGTTTTTCGCTGCATTATCGCGCTCCGCGGGTTGGACGAAACCCCAAGACCGGGCAGTCGGTAAGCCTGGATGGGAAGTTCGTACCGCATTTCAAGCCGGGGAAGGAGTTGCGGGATCGGGTGAATGAGGAAGAGGAAGAAGGTTGAGCCACAGGGGGAATTATTCATCCCCTATCCATGTGAGTTGCCGATGCCTGCTTATCCCATCACTCGCTTCGGCTTGAAAATCCAAGGCAGGAACCGTATGCGGTAATTCTGCAGTTACGGATCTGCGCGGGGGAGGCAGATGACTGCCATTCCTACCGCGGTCCGATCAACTGGTTGCTTACCGTCAGCCGACCATTGATTTTTGTTGTTGCTCAAAAGAGCTGTCCAGCGTTCGCACGGACAAAAAGCGACTCTTCGTCCTATCATTCTGAGCAAACTCGGCCGGCAGTTCTCCCCAGAACAACAGGTGCCAGAGCCGCCATAACTTCATCCAGGCTTCGAAGTCAGCCCCGCCTGCGAGCGGCCTGTTCGCCCCGCTCAGGCTGATGCCCGTGGTATGGAGAGTGTCCAGGTGAAATGCCTGGTCTCCATGTATAAATAGAAGCCCGCCTCCATTGGGCGAAGAGACCAGCAGATTATCAAATAGGTGGGGTATGCGTTTCTGTACCGGCAGCCGAAAGTGACGAAATGTAGTCGTCGAGCACTTCTGGATTTCCAAAGTGCTCGTAAACGACAGTGTTTACATAAACGTCCTTGTTCAGGTAGTGGTAGAGCTGATTAATGCGGACCGTTGATCAGGGCGATTAATTGATCCACCCCGGCATCCAGACCCACATTTTGCGTGTCGATTCTCAAGTGGGGCTGTTCGGGGGCTTCGTAAGGAGAAGAAACTCCGGTGAAGTTCGGCAGGTTGCCTGACCTGGCTTTGTTGTACATGCCTTTCGGGTCACGGGACTCACAGACCCCCAATGAGGTGCTGACATGAACCTCACGGAAGTGCTCGGCTCCGATGATTGTCCGGGCCAGTGCACGATCCTGGGTGAAAGGGGAAATAAAGGCCGCAATGACGATGAGGCCGGCATCGTTCATCAATTTCGCCACTTCCGCCACGCGACGGATATTTTCCGTACGATCCTCGGCGCTGAAGCCCAGATTGCTATTGAGCCCATGGCGAACATTATCGCCATCGAGTACGAAAGACAGTTGCCCCTTATCCAGCAGACGTTGTTCCAGGGCAAAGGCCAGGGTCGACTTTCCCGAGGCGCTCAAACCGGTCAACCAGACGGTGATCGGTTTCTGCCTCAGCAATTGCTGGCGGTCTTCCGGTGTCACTTGACTGGCATGCCACATCACGAGTGGAGGTTGTGCGTCGGTCATAAAGGGGCGGTCCTGAATACGTTATGAGGTTTGATATCGGCCGGGCGGCGCAAGACTGCAATAGTCAGCGGCCTCTGGGAGGCGGGGCGCCTGCAAGAGCGTCCGAAAGCAGGCGAGTTGCCGAAAAGCGTGTTGCCCACAAATTGTCCTGGCGAAACGCCTGGATCCTTGAAGAATTGCAGCGGTAGTCAAGCGCCTGTCGGCTTGTCAGGCGTAGATCGCTGTTTTCATCGATCAGCCATACCGCCGTCTCTTTATCGCGCAAGGCCATTTCACCGAAGCGAGTGGAGATCACCGGCAGGCCAAGCGAACGGTATTCGTAGTATTTGATCGGATCGACGGAGGCTGTCAGACGACTGAGCTTGAATGGGATCAAGCCAACCGAGAACGTCGCCATGGCGGCAATGGCCTCGGCATGGGGGCGCTCAGGTAATAACTCGATATTCCCCGGTAGCAGGCAGGGCGGGGGGGTAAAGATCGGGCCGATCAGTCGTATCCGATTTTCGGGGTTGGCCTGTGCCAGCGCGATGACCAAGTCCCAGTCGAACCAGCTGCCAATCGTCCCCACATAGCCCAGCAACTGTTGCTTGGTATCCAGCACCAGCGATTCGAGGGGGGCCAGTTTCTGGATGTCGCAAGCATTCAGGGCCAGCTCCACCTTGTCGGCCACGGCGCCCATCGTTCTACCGATGGCAGTGGAGGAGACCAGGATTTTCGATACCCGCTCAACCAGCAATCGCTCGCGAGTAGCCATGGAGCGACGAGAAAGCCCCTTGTAGAAGGCAGGAAAATCGTCCATGGCATCGTAAACCGCATAGCTTTCGGGCATGCGCGTGAGTAGTTGCAGCGCAAGTTCCGAAGGTTTGCCGACGCAAATCATGCAAGGATGTTCCGCGGCGAAAGCCTGGGCCTTGTTGATGACCTCGCGCCAGAGCAGTGTTTGAAGCAGTCCCGATCCCGGAATGGGCTCGATGGGCAAAACCTTGGGTTTGATCAGATGTAGCCATTTGGTGGGCAGCCACTCTTTGGCTGCTGGGGTTGGAGCAACGGTTTTGCGCTTGAAATCGGATTGTCTCGGCAGTCGTGTGGGGTACGGATCTATCCACAGTACCTCTGACTGCGTTTGCTCGTGATACCAGGCCACGAAGTGGTGCGAGCGCTGGCTGAAGCTGGCCCAGGGGACCGGGGACAGATAGATCATTCGCATGTTTGAAAGTGCCGTACCAGGGTTTCGAGGATACGCCCGGCCGCCAGGCCATCGCCATAAGGAGAGACACCTCGCGCCATGGCTTTATAGGCCGTGGGATCGTCAAGCAATCGCTGGGCCTGTCCGATGATGGTCTCCCGATCTGCACCGACCAGCTTTACCACCCCGAGTTCGACGGCTTCGGGGCGTTCGGTTTCCTCCCTCAGCACCAGTACGGGTTTGCCAAGGGCTGGAGCTTCTTCCTGAACGCCACCGGAGTCACTGATGATCAAGTAGGAGCGCTTCATGGCGGCGACGAACTGTGGGTAGTCCAGGGGCTCGCAAAGCATGATGTTGGACGTCTGGCCCAGTATTTCGTGGGCGACGTCCTTGACGTTGGGGTTGGGGTGGACGGGATAGAGTATCTGCACATCAGCGTTTCTTTCGGCGATCGTCCTGAGTGCCTGGCATATCGAACGGAAGGGCGCGCCGAAGTTCTCGCGGCGGTGGGAGGTCACCAGCACCAGGCGTTTGCTCTCATCCAGTTGCATATCAAGGGCAAGCGGTTTGGCTGCCGCCATCAAGAGTGCATCAATGACGGTATTTCCGGTCATGGTGATCGCCGTTGTGGCAATACCTTCCTGCAACAGGTTTTCCATGGCGCCCTGGGTCGGCGCGAAATGCCAGCGTGCCAGCCTGCCGACGATGACCCGGTTTGCCTCCTCGGGGAACGGGTTGTACAGATCTGCGGTGCGCAATCCTGCCTCAATATGTCCAAATGGAATGCGCTGGTAGAAGCAAGCCAGTGCGGCAGCCATGACCGTCGTGGTATCGCCTTGAGCCAGGACGACATCAGGTTTTTCGGCAAGCAGTACCTCATCGAGCCCTTCCAGCAGGCGTGCGCTCAAGGTCGCAAGGGACTGGTTGGGACGCATGATGTCCAGGTCCATATCTGGAACAATCTCAAAAAAATCAAGGACCTGGTCCAGCATATGGCGATGCTGGGCCGTGGCCAGGACTCGGCAGTTGATACTGCCTTCTGCTTGCAACGCCTTGATCACGGGGGCCATTTTGATGGCCTCGGGGCGTGTGCCAATAATGCAGAGCACCTTCTGGGTCATTCCTTTAGATCCTGTTGTCTGCATGTTTCATGCGTCACGGTATCGATGGGGAGTCCAGGCTCCCCACTTGCTTTCATAAATCGCCTTGTTCTTTTCAAAAAGCGCCTGCTTTTTTTCTGCGCCGAGCTTATTGAAGGACGCCGACAAGTGATGATGGACAAACACATCTTCGGCACAGGCGGCGCGCATACCCTGGTGTTGAATACGACGGCAGTAGTCGTCGTCTTCGAAAAAGCCCAATCCATAGTCTTCACATAAGCCGCCGATCTGCTCATAGCTTGAGCGTGGCAGCATCACGCAGAAAAAGGCCAGGGTATTGATTTCGAACCACTGCCCCATGTGTTGGCGGGTGATGCGGGTGGACTCGGCGTGCATTTCGCCCAGGTGGGTATAGCGCGTGGTGATACGCGCCTCATTGCCAATATTGTTGGTGACCGGTCCGATAATGCCGATGTCATCATTGTCTATCAGATGACGCATCAGGCCCTTGATCCAGCCGGCCGTGACAATCGTGTCATTGTTCAGTATGACCAGGTAGTCACCGCTGGCGGCTGCCAACCCTTGGTTGTTGCCGGCCGCGAAGCCTTTATTGTCCTGGTTGAGAATGATGATGCGGTCTGGGCCGTCCTTGGCCCACTCGGCCAGAAACGCCGGTGTGTCATCGGTGGAGTTGTTGTCAACGACGATAATCTCAAGGTTTTCGTAGTTGCTTTCGTTGACCAGGCTCTTGAGACAGGCCTGGGTCAACTCCAGGTTGTTATAGGTCAGCACCACGACGCTGACTCTTGGCGCGGGCAAGCTGTCGATGGCCTGGCGCAGGGCAATGGCTCGATGTTCCCAAGTCTGGGTTTGCGCGAATTGTTGGCGTGCCAGGCGTGCCGAGTAGGGTTCGGGGAGCTGTTCCAGAACCTCTTGGACGGCGGCGATAAACTCCGCCGGGTTTTCAGCGGTATTGGCCAGGCTGCCGAACTGATCCAGTTCAGGCAGCTTGACCGATACCACGGGCTTGCCGGCGCTCAGGTACTCATAGACTTTCACCGGGTTGGTCGCCAGTGTCAGGGGAATGACCTTGAACGGCAGCAGGCACACGTCCATTGCATGGAGATAGTACGGCAGGGAGGCGTAGGGAACCTCGCCATGCATGACAATGTTCGGGCAACCCTTGAAGTGTTTTTTTGCATTGACCGTATCGTTGCCTATGAGCAATACCAGGTGTTGTGGAAGGGCCTGGGCAAGCTGTTTGACGAGTTGAAGATCGAACCACTCCGCGATCGCGCCGTAGTAACCGATGATTTTTCTGTTTTGGGCATCCCGATAGACTTGCTCTGGCGCTTGGCAGAAGGCGCTGTATTCCGCGGCATTGCGTATCACGCTGACGTTCTGGTTTTCACGTTTGCCGTGCTGTTCGATCCAGGTCGATGTGGCAACCAGCAGGTCCGCTCGACGCATCAGGGCTTTTTCCAGGTCCAGCAGCTCCTGGGCCACATTGCCAAACCCCTCGTGATGATCCATGCAGTCATAGATCAGGGTGGAGTTGGGAACGCATCTGGCGAGCGGAAACCAATAGGCGTGCTGGACAACGCAGTTCACCTTCTCGATCTTTGCCCATTGCATCAACTCCGCCAGACTCAGGCGCAGTTGTTTTATCGCGGCGCTGGTGGGTGGGGCGTGATAGATGGCCGGCGCGCCGGACACATTCAATCTGATCTGGAATAGCCCACTCACGCCCTCAAGGGGTTCAACTTCGAAGCCGGGGCGGTCGTTATCAATGAAGTGGTTGGAAATGTAGAACGTCACCTGGCCGGTTCGTGCCAGCTCTTTGGCCAGGTTCTGTGGGCGCTGGATACGGAAATGCCAGTCAATGACGCCAAAGATAAAGGCGGCCGTCTGCTTTTCGTAAGCTGCTGGTGCTTCGGGGTTGTTCGCTGGCAGTGTCATCAGCGCTGAAAACGGTTGGATTTGAGTGACGGGTGCGGTGTTGCCTTTCAGCCAGCGACGGGCCTTACGGGCCAATTTGCTCTTCTTGCTGGGGGCAAGGGGGAGGTGGGTGTACACATAACGAGCCGAATTGAACAGCATCTTGTGCAGCAGATGGCGCAGCGGTGCACGGTCTATGGTGATTGCCCAGTCCGAGAGACTCAATAGTTCGGTTTGTTTTGACGCAAGCTGCTGATGCAGGTTGGCGATTTGCTCCGACAGTCCCTGGGTTTCAGCTTTTTGCTCCTGAAGCCGTTTCTCGGCTTCCTTGAGTTTCTGCGATACCGCCTGTACCTGTTGCTGGCTGTGCTCCATTTGCCCGGTCAAGCGCCCCAACTCGGACGCGTGCATTGACAGGCAATCATCGAGCCGTTTTTTCTCGATGTGCAGTTGGTCAATGGCTTGGTCTCTGCTTTCGATGACCTTGAGCAATTGCGCGCTTTCGCCCGACTTACGCTCCACTGCACAGGTCAGTTTGTCCATGCGCTCGAGAAGGCGATCAATCTGTTCCATGCTTTCATTTTCCTGTGGGCAAAACGGCCGACCTGAGAGTCTGTTATTAGGTCGACAGCGCGACGCTTGCTTTTTATCCGTGCTTTCTGGTGAGTGGGGGAGGTTAGGGCACCCGATCGATGCTGAAGGTTGTATCGAAATAGATCGGTGTGCAGATTTCTTTATGGCAGCTTACGTTGAAGATAAGAGCATTGACTATACGGTCCGCCACGATCAGCGGGACGCCTGTACCCGGCGTATAGGAGGCACCCACGCTGAGGGAATAATGTCCCGGATACAGCAGGGGAATGTGGATGCGGGCTTCCACCGTCAGGCGTTCGTGCATTGAGGCGAAAGACATCGCTGCCATATGCTCCAGGCGGGTATTGGTCGAGGCGATTTCTTCGCCGCGCATGTTCCGGACAATGTAGCCGAAGACCAGCGGGGTCTCGGCGGTGAGGCTTACGTTGGCCACCGTGAACCTCAGGATGACATCCGAGCCCCCTCGTACCTCATCGATGGGGTTTCTGTGTGCGTCATAAAGCCGGGCACCGATAACCTGGCATCGTTGGTCCCCCAGGCGTCGGTCAATATTGGCAATGTGCTCTTCCATGTTTCCCCGTGACGCTGTGCGTTCGGGGGGCGTGCAGGGTTGTTCGACGGGATTTTCAATCTGGAACAGTGATGTCAGGTATTCATCCACTACCGGGCTGGAGGCGCCGATGGCTCGAATCCGGCCCTGGTCCAGCCAGATGGCACGGTTGCAAAAACGTTTGACCAACATGCCGTCGTGAGTCACCAGCAGGATGGAGGTTCCGCGTGCCTGGAGTTGATGCAGGCGATCCATGCACCGATGAACGAAAAAGGCGTCTCCAACGGCCAGAGCCTCATCGACGATAAGGATTTCGGGGTCAATATTGGCCTGGATGGCAAACGCCAGGCGTACATACATGCCACTGGAGTAAGTTTTAACCGGTTGTTCGATGTAGTCGCCAATTTCGGCGAATGCTTCTATTGCGGTATATTTTTCATCGATTTCTTCAACGCTCAAACCCAGCATGATGCCGTTGAGATAAATATTTTCGCGTCCCGTAAACTCAGGGTTGAATCCGGCCCCCAACTCCAATAGCGCAGCGATGCGGCCATGGGTTTTGATACTGCCAGCGTTGGGATTGAGCAGACCGCAAATGAGTTGCAACAAAGTGGACTTGCCGCTGCCATTACGGCCGATAATACCGACGGTTTCGCCCTTTTTTATTTGAAAACTAATATCGTTCAGGACCCGACGGGTGTTGAAGTACTGTTTGCGTCGACCGGTAAACATCTGAAGCAAACGCTGAAAGGGTTTTTCGTAGAGATGATAATGCTTTGACAGCCCCTCAACACTGATCGCCATTTCAGATGACATCAGCAAAGCCCTTGCGTGTTTTTTGAAACCAGGCAAACCCCAGCCACGCCACCAGGAAAGTGACCACATAATAGATAACCAGCCCCTCCCAGTGTGGCCAGGCCCCCCAGAATAGAGCATCGCGGGCCATTTCTACCGGAAAGGTCAGGGGGTTGGACTTGAGAAAAACATGATAACTTTCCGGGAGTGCGGATACCGGATAAAAAATAGGTGACATAAACAACAAGGCGGTGGTCAAAATACCGATCAACTGACTGATGTCACGCAGGTAGACGCTGAGGGCCGCGAGGAACCAACTGACTCCAAGTATCAGTAAGCTCAGGGGGAGAACGATCAGCGGCAGTGACAGGGCGGTCACCGGTGGAATGCCAAACAGCACGAGATAAAAAAGCAGCCAGACCAGAAGGCTGATAGCACCGTGAAATAATGCGGCGCCGAGCGATACGAACGGGAGGATTTCCAGGGGGAAGACAATTTTCTTGACGTAATTGGGATTGCTCAAGATCAGCCCGGGAGCACGGTTTACACACTCGGAGAACAGATTGAAGAGCAGCAATCCGGCAAACAGCACAAGCGCAAATTCGCTCTTCGAGTCGCTTCCGCCTGACCAGCGGGCTTTGAAGACCACACTGAAAAAAAATGTATAGACCAGCAACATGAAGAGCGGGGTGACGAAAGACCAGAGAAGACCCAGTATTGAACCTTTATAGCGGCCCGTGATCTCCCGGAGAATAAGGGCGCGGATCAGGCTCTTGTTGTTCAAGATACTGCTCAGCATTGAGGTGGGAGATGAACTGAACGACTGCATCAGGCTGGTGTCTCGGGTGATCAGGCATCGACTCATGCATGACGTATTTATTAGTAGGTGTGGGGCTGGTTATTTTTCGAGCGGTGTCATTCTTGTGGCGTCATTCCTGTGACGTTTTGCATGTCGATGATTAGCTGTTCTCAAGACGCGTGAGTACTATATATTGCACCGTGGTGGTAGGGAAGCGTTCGCATTCAATGTCGCTTCGACGATTGTAGCAGTCGGTGGCGACTAGGTATCAAAGTTGTTACCGTATGGATCACGGATTGGAAGCTGTTTTGAATTCTATATCGACCTGCAGTGAACAAGCTTCATGTGAAGACCATTCTTCCGATTCTTCGCTTTTGTCGTTGGAAGGTACTTGCGATGTTGTCATTGTTAACTACAATGCAGGCGGATTTTTATCTGAAAGTGTGCTCTCCTCGTGGGCGAGCGGAGCGTCTCGTGTCATTGTGGTGGATAACGCCTCAAGGGACGACAGCCTGGACACGCTGATGTCGCTTCAAGGGGGAGAGCTGCGCATCGTGCGCAATTCGTCCAATCTTGGTTTTTCTGCCGCGTGCAATATTGGCGCCCGCCATACGTCGGCCCCTTATGTGTTGTTTCTCAACCCGGATTGCGTGCTGGCCGCCGATGCCTTGGATGGCATGATCCAGGCGTTGGTGAGTTATCCGCGCTCAGGGATGGTCGGGGGCTTCCTCTGTAATCCCGATGGCACGGAACAGCCGGGTGGCCGGCGAGTTTTTCCGACGCCCAAGCGGGCTTTTTTGCGGGCATTCGGGCTCTCCCGGTTGTCGAAGTTCCTGCCGGCTTCATTTTCCGACTTCTTGCTGCATGAACAACCTCTGCCACGTGAGCCCATGGTCGTGGAAGCCATTTCCGGTGCCTGCATGCTTGTCCGGCGTGAGGCCATCGAATCGGTCGGGCTTTGGGATGAGGGGTATTTTCTCCACTGCGAGGATCTGGATTGGTGCATGCGTTTTCGTCAGGCGGGTTGGGATGTCCTTTATGTGCCGGGCGCCAAGGTAAGCCATCAGTTTGGGGTGTGCAGTCGTAGTCGCCCCTATTTCGTCGAGTGGCACAAGCACCGTGGAATGTTGCGTTTTTATCAGAAGTTCTTTCGCCACCAATATCCCGGGGTTTTGTGGGTGAGTGTGGTGATTGGCGTCTGGCTACGCTTCAGCCTGGTTGTTGCTCGCCATCTGGTTATGGATGTGGTCGCCTTTTTTAAACAGAAAAAAGGCGCATAAGGTGCGTATTGCGATCCTGGGGGGAGCGAGCTTTCTCGGAGAGCGACTGATCCCGCTGTTGCTGCAGTCCGGTTTTGAGGTGACCTCTTTTACCCGTGACAGCTCTCGGCTTTCCTCCTCTGCGATGACGTGGCGGCACATTGACGATTGGCCACGCCTGGAGTTCGACGTCTGTGTCTGCCTGGCGCCGATCTGGGCCCTTCCCGAGTATCTGGAGCGCCTTGCTCGAAGCAAGGTCAAGCGCATCGTTGCCCTCTCCTCAACCAGTCGATATACCAAGTGCGAGTCGCCGGACCTTGCCGAGCGGGCGCTGGCCGATCGTCTGGCCGAGAGCGAGTCGCTGCTGGAGCATTGGGCTCGGGATCTTGGGGTCGAATGGGTGGTGTTACGCCCCACCCTGATCTATGGCTTGGGGCGGGATAAAAATATCTCTGAAGTCGCCCGATTTACCCGGCGATTTGGCTTTTTCCCGCTGGCGGGCGGCGGTACGGGATTGCGTCAACCCATACATGCCGACGACCTGGCCCAGGTCTGCTTGCGCGCCTTGACCGCGCCCGCCGTCGTATCGGGAGGTTACAACCTGTCCGGAGGCGAAGTGCTTTCCTATCGGGCGATGGTCATCCGTATATTCGAGGCGCAGCGGCGGCCTGTGCGTATTGTCAGCATCCCGGTGGTTTTTCTGCGCTTGGCCATTTCAATGGCGCGTTGCCTGCCTCGTTATCGGCATCTGTCCGCCGCCATGGCTTCACGAATGGTCGAGGATCTGGTGTTTGATCATTCCGAGGCTCAATGCCAGTTCGGTTTTCTGCCCCGGCCCTTTGAGCTGAGCGATACAGACTTGCCCTGAGCCGCTCGACGGCCAGCAGCTTAGGCAAGGCAGGTCTCATCCCTGGCCGCGGGTGACTCGACCCCTGCGCGAGCTTTCAATGCCTTTTACCGGCAGGCAGAGCCTGACGTGCTATTACGATGTTGCGTAGAATGGCGGATTGAATTCGCGGGCTTCGCTCTTTGCCTTGGCTTGTTTGTGGCCAATGTTCCAGGACTTTTGAACTAGATGATGATTTTGCTGCTGTGCGCGGTCGTACTGGTCTCCTCATTGTTGTTGACCGGTGCGTTACGCCGATACGCGTTGGCCCGCAGTCTGCTGGATGTTCCCAATGGGCGCAGTTCCCATTCTGTTGCAACACCGCGGGGGGGCGGTGTGGCGATCGTGCTCGGTTTCCTGATCGCATTGCCGATACTCGCCTGGATGGGCTGGGTGCCCGTGGCGGTATTCCTGGCACTGTTTGCGGCCGGTGCGGTTGTCGCCATCGTGGGTTTTCTTGATGATCATGGGCATATAGCCGCTCGTTGGCGTCTACTGGCTCACTTTTCTGCCTCTTTTTGGATCCTGCTTTGTTTGGGGGGCATGCCCGCCCTTAATCTGTTCGGAGCAGAGGTTGATTTGGGCTGGCTGGGGCACATCCTCGCGGCCTTTTACCTGGTGTGGATGCTCAATCTCTATAATTTCATGGATGGCATTGACGGGATTGCCAGTGTCGAGGCTATTTTTGTGTGCCTCGGTGCCTGTCTTGTCTATGAATTGGGCGGTTACGAGGGCTTGGTTTGGGCGCCGCTGTGCCTGGCGCTGGCCGTGGCCGGCTTTCTTTATTGGAATTTTCCTCCCGCCCGCATTTTCATGGGCGATGCGGGCAGCGGTTTTCTAGGCATCATGCTGGGCGGGCTTTCTCTCCAGGCCGCTTGGCATTCGCCTCATTTGCTGTGGGTATGGTTGATTTTTCTAGGCGTATTTATCGTCGATGCGACGTTCACGCTGGGGCGTCGACTGCTCCGTGGAGACAAGGTCTATGAGGCTCATCGCAGTCACGCCTATCAATTTGCCTCGCGCCAGGTGGGGCGTCATTTACCCGTGACCCTGGCTGTGCTCGGGATCAATGTCGTCTGGTTGTTGCCCATCGGCTTGTGTGTCGGCTTGTCTGTACTGGACGGTCTCACCGGTATGTTGTTGGCTTACGCTCCTTTGGTGTTTATCGCGGTCAGATTTCATGCGGGTGAGTTGGAGAAGGTTGTTTAATCTGTCGTGGCCTGGAGCAGGGTTGGCTGATTGTCGATCCAGGACGATGACATTTTGCAGGTAAGCTAGCTATAGACGGGTTATGGATAAGATACGAGCCTATTTGGTAGGCCTTCCGCGTCGAAAGAAGCGTGTTCTGCAGGTGCTCACCGATATCGTCATGGTCTGGGCGGCGCTGTGGATGGCATTTGTCGTGCGTTTGGGGGTGGGCGACCTGATCAATCCATTTACCCAGCACCGCTGGTTATTTGTTGCCGCCCCGGTTGTCGCGATTCCCCTGTTCATCCGATTTGGCCTTTATCGGGCGGTGATGCGTTATTTCGGCAACGACGCGCTGATCACCATCGTCAAGGCGGTAAGTCTTTCATCGCTGATCCTGGGGGTGGTTGTCTATGTCTATAGCAACCATCAGGTGGTTGTTCCGCGTTCGATCATCTTCAACTATTGGTGGTTGAGCCTGGTCATGGTCGGTGGCCTGCGGCTTGCCATGCGCCAATACTTTCTGGGTGACTGGTTTGGTACCGCGCAGCATATGCCGTTCACCAATCGTGATGATGGTCTGCCCAAGGTCGCCATTTACGGCGCCGGCTCGGCGGGGAATCAACTGGTTGCCGCGTTGCGCATGGGTCGTGCCATGCGGCCTGTGGCCTTTATCGATGACGATAGCGGTATTGCCGACCGCAATATCGCCGGCTTGCAAGTCTACAAGCCCAAGCATATCCAGCAGATGATCGATGCCACGGGGGCCCAGGAGATACTCCTGGCGATCCCGTCCTCTTCCCGTGGCCGACGCCGTGAAATACTGGCCCTGTTGGAAGGTTATCCACTGCATGTTCGAAGTGTGCCGGGTTTCATGGACCTGGCCAGTGGACGGGTCAAGGTCGACGATATCCAGGAAGTTGATATCGCCGATTTGCTCGGACGCGATACTGTCCCTGCTCAAGAGGACCTGCTTGAGCGCTGTATCAAGGGGCGCTCGGTGCTGGTGACGGGCGCCGGCGGCTCAATCGGTTCCGAGTTGTGCCGGCAGATTCTGACGCTTCGCCCCACTACCCTGCTGCTTTACGAGCACAGCGAGTTCAATCTCTACACCATCCTCTCTGAGCTTGAACAGCGTGCTGATCGGGAGTCGCTGTCGGTACGCTTGCTGCCGATCCTGGGTTCCGTGCGTAACCAGGACAAGCTGCTGTCGGTCATGAAAACCTGGCATGTCGAGACGGTCTACCATGCGGCGGCCTACAAACATGTGCCGATGGTTGAGCACAATATTGCCGAAGGCGTATTGAACAATGTGATCGGTACCTTGAATACCGCACAAGCGGCCTTGCAGGCGGGGGTCGCAAACTTTGTGCTGATTTCCACCGACAAGGCCGTCCGTCCAACCAATGTGATGGGCAGTACCAAGCGCCTGGCTGAAATGACGCTCCAGGCCCTCAGTCGTGAACTCGCCCCGGTACTCTTTGGCGATCAGGCCAATGTATCGCGGGTGAACAAGACCCGCTTCACCATGGTCCGCTTTGGCAACGTGCTCGGATCCTCGGGGTCTGTTATCCCACTGTTCCACAAGCAAATAAAGATGGGTGGGCCGCTGACCGTTACCCACCCGAAGATCACACGTTATTTCATGACCATCCCGGAGGCGGCGCAACTGGTTATCCAGGCCGGCTCGATGGGGCAGGGTGGTGATGTCTTTGTGCTGGATATGGGCGAGCCTGTCAGGATCGTCGAGCTGGCCGAAAAGATGATTCATCTCTCCGGCTTGAGCGTTCGTACGGACAAGAGTCCCCATGGTGACATCGCGATCGAGTTCACCGGGTTGCGCCCGGGTGAAAAACTTTACGAAGAGTTGCTGATCGGTGACAATGTCGAAGCGACCCAGCACCCGATGATCATGAGCGCCCACGAAGATATGCTTTCCTGGGATGTGCTCAAGTCCAGGCTGTATGAATTGGTGGCTGCGGTTGAGAGTGATGATTACGTGCGCGTACGGCAAATGTTGCGCGATACCGTAAGCGGTTACGCGCCCGATGGTGAGATCGTCGACTGGATATACCAGCAGCGCCGTATGGACACCTGACCGTTGAACACTTGATAAGGGCGTATTTTTGATAGACGACCCCGTACAATGTGATGCTGAATGAGCTAGGTTTGGCGCAGGAGCCAGCGTGTCAGTACGAAAGTAATTGGAATGGTCGCGATGATGACAACGAGGGGGGCGACGCTTTGGGGAATGTCAAAGCGTTCGATGAAGAGGCTCAATAGGACTGCCGATATCAAGTACTGAACCAAATACACCAGTGGAAAGGCGAAGAAACCTTTCCAACTGACAGGGGTCTTGAAAACGATCGTTGCGTTGAACCAGTACGAAAATAGGATGCCGATTGAAAATGCCAAGGCGTACGCAACCTGGTAAGGGATCGCGAACTGAAGGCCAAAATACAAGCCATACGTAAAGGCGGTATTGATGCTGCCGCCTATTATGAATTTGATCAAGTCGATAAATGACCTATGTCTCGACATCCGGTTAAGCCTGTATTTGCGATTTGATCAACGTTATAAAATCGCCGTATTCTCGGATGTAGTCGTCGGCGTCGTAATAGTCAGATGCAAACACCAGCAACATGGCGTCTGGTGAGTACTTGTATTGGATGCACCAGGTTTTTGGAGGTAGATACAAGCCTATGTTTGCTCTATCAAGCGTGATCTCTTCGCGTGTTTCGCCGTCATCCACAACAACGTGAATACTGCCTCTGACAGCAATCAGAAACTGATGGCATTGGTGATGGGCGTGCTCGCCGCGAGTATCAGCAGTGGGGACGTCATAAACCAGAAAATAGCGTTTCGGGTTGAACGGGATTTCACGTTCGAACTCGCCGACGGACAGGTTGCCGCGCAGGTCAGGGACAGCCTTGAATGTATGCAGTGTGACACCGGATACGTTGGTTTTGGTGACTGAGGGCGCTGAGGATACTGGAACCTTCATGTTCTCGCTGGTGGAGTCGACGGCGTCTGCGTAACCAATTATCTTTGCGGGGTTGCCGGCGACGATAGCGAAGGGCGGGACCGAGCGTGTCACGACTGCACCGGCACCCACCATGGCATTTTCGCCGATGATCAGGCCTGGAAGGATGGTTGCATTGGCTCCGATGGTCGCTTTGGTTTTTACCACCGTACGCAGGAACTCGTCAGGGTACTGTTTACTGCGCGGGAAGCGGTCGTTGGTAAAGGTAGCGTTGGGGCCGATGAACACGTCATCCATTATTTCGATGCCGTCCCAGACTTGGACACCACACTTGATAGTGACGCGGTCACCAATGGTCACATCGTTCTCAATGAAAACGTTGTTGCAGATATTACATTCCGAACCGAGGCGGGCCTGTGGCAAAACGTGCGCAAAGGCCCAGATCTTGGTGCCCTTGCCGATGTGGCGAGACTCACAAAGCCCGTTGGGATGAACAAAGTACTCGCTGTTTTCATTTGTCATGATTAAAACTCTCAGTCCTCATTGGGATGGCAAGCGGTCTGGCTTTAGTATTTTCATAGGTGCGCCACGCGTAAGAACCTACAATACCCAGTCCGAACAGGTTAGCCGCTCCCAGGAAGACGATGACATTAATGGTCATCGCGTAACCCGAGACAGTAATCAATCCCATCAGCCGCGCAACAGTCACAACGATGCCGAAGCAGGCTGCCAAAATGGTGGTCATCCCACCCAGGCGTGTAAGCAGGCGGATTGGCAGGTCAGTAAAGGCAAAGATACTGTCCATCATGTAGTTCACTTTCTTGGATAACGTCCAGGCCGATGCGCCGTGCTCACGTTTTAGGCGATTGTAGGAAATGGTCTTGCGGCGATATCCTAGCCAGAAAACTTGTGCAATGAGCGAGCTGTGCCTTTCATCGAGTGTTAGCAACGTATCACGAAAGGCTTTGTTGCAAGCGAAGACGTCCACACCACCTTCCGGTATTTCGGGTACTACGTATCGACGATACAGGCTCCAGAAAGTCTTGGATGCAAGGCGCGAAAGAAGTGGATCGTCCCGTCCTTCGCGAACCCCAAGAACAACATCGTATTGTTCGGTCAATAGTTGTGCGTTCATCTCGAGCACGAGATCCGGTGGTTCTTGCAGGTCCGCAGCCATGACTGCAAAACGATCGCCTCTGCCAGCCCCCAGACCTACCCTAATTGCCGGGAATGAACCGAAGTTACGTGAAAGTAGTACGAGTTGGGATTCGAAGCGTTGCTTTGGCAGTTGTTCTCTCAAGATATCGTAGCAGCGGTCCGGACTGCCATCGATCACAAAAACAGCTTCGAAATCGCCTGCTAGCTTGCTGCTCAGTCCATCGATGGCGATCAACAAATCTGGCAATGAGCTTTCGTTTTTGTAAACGGGAATAACTAGCGTTAGCAAACGATGGTGCTCCTTATTGTTCGAAGTACTTTTTGACGGCTGCAATAACCGACTCTACAGCTTCATCGGTCATGCCGGGGAAGCACGGTAGGGTCAACAGCTTTTGGCACGAGCTGTTGGTGACCGCCATGGAGCCGGCAATAAGAGACTGAGGGTAGGCCACCTGTTGATGATCTGGAATGGGGTAGTGAATTTCTGTAGCAACACCATG
>Ga0302155_10001455_pt1 | contig 17123 bp, 13 predicted proteins | sample I_Bog_N3_1_FD_193508 | JGI IMG/M metagenome (GOLD analysis project Ga0302155, IMG submission 193508) | Peat permafrost microbial communities from Stordalen Mire near Abisko, Sweden - I_Bog_N3_1 | ecosystem: Environmental > Terrestrial > Soil > Wetlands > Peat | place: Sweden: Abisko, Stordalen...
TGGGTCTCAAACTGGGAGCCGATGATTACGTTACGAAACCATTTGACACGCTGGAACTGATGGCCCGCATTGAGGCCCTTTTACGCCGTTCGCCTGGCAGGACGGACGTTTCCAAACCTGGCGGTCCTGACTTCTATCGATTCGGCTCGGTTGTTCTGGATCTGCGAAGAGCATCGGCGACTCAGGACAACAAGCCTGTGAATCTCACCGCGCGGGAATTCAATCTACTCCGCTACTTTGCGGAGCATCAGGGAGTTACGTTGTCGCGCGATCAATTGTTGCGGGAAGTATGGGGACACAAGACCGGCACACTGACGCGCACCGTGGACGTGCACGTTGCCAGTTTGCGCCAGAAATTGGAGCCATTTCCGAAGGATCCCGAAATGATCCTGACCGTTCCCGGAATTGGATACCGATTTGAGATTTGAAGTGCGTTGGACAATTTGCAAGCGATCTGGCTGCATCCTCAAGGACGGTTTCGAGCATCCCAGTGACTCAAGAGGCAGTCCCCAATCGGGAAAACCAGCTGCGCTCCGCAGCGAATAGGCCAACCTCGCGAACCTGCTATGCCGGTCGAAAGGACAGCCCAAAGCGCTGATATCCGGGCAACGGAGGCGGTAACTTTGGAGGCTTTGCGTCAACCTCCAGGGGCCATGTAAAGTACGAGGACTCAATCAGTCTGGTAAACAGACTCAGCAGGCCCCCTTCTCGATACTCTGCGGTTCAGATTTACGCAGGGCGGATAGCACGCGATTGTGGAGTCCCTCGGTGTACCAGCCAGGGCCATAATCATTCAGCAGCTCAAACAGCTCCGCTAATACCGCTTGAGCATCAACTTGCTGCTCCTGTTCGCGGCCGTCCGATTCTCTTCCGATCGTTTTCGCGTAATCCCATGCCAGTGAACTCACCTTGATACCTCTCTCCAGTTCGCACTGCGCTGTCGGAATGTCGGTTCGCCCGTCGCCCGGTCATGCGAACCGCCTGTCACGATGTTTGCGCTACGCTGCTTCAGTCCAATGTCGCAAAATCCCGCGGCACAGCGGGTAAAAAAATGTAATGCCGTCGTAAATTCTTGTAATGCGATCAAAGTCTTGATCTGGGAGGCAGGTCAATTGTTCAGGGCAGAGTGTTAGTTTGCACTCTAATCCGAATAGTCTACAACAGTGGTGCGGATTTTTCAATTATCTTCCAGCGATCCCGGAATGAACCCGAATCGAGTGCAGCGCCCCGAAGGGATTTTGTCAATTTGATTTGGCCCATTTTTGTCGATCTGAATTTGGCTTGCCCGGTCTTTTGTACCAGTTCGCATGTTAGTGTAGCGCAGTTATCTCTGAGTTCAGATAGCTACCGGATGGGGTGTGGGGAGGCGGGATGAACGTAGCGAATTCCAACTCCCCACACCCAGAGTTCGTTTCCATCCAGGCCTGCGGAGCCGGTGGCCGGTAGCCCAGCGAGGAGTGCGGTCGGATGGTGTTGTAGTGGACTCACCAGCGCTCAGCCAGCACACGCAGTTCCTTCAGCCAATAGAATATCTCCCCGTTCAAAAACTCATCTCTCGGCTTCGAGTTAAAGCTCTCGCAGCAGCCGTTATCCCACGGAGAGCCGGGTTCGATATAAAGGGTCTTTGCGCCCGTCGCAGCCAGCCATTTGCGTAGGTCCCGAGCCGAGAATTCCGGATCGTTATCGGAACGAAGATGCTCCGGAATTCCTTTCATCACCATCACGTCGGCCAACGCTGAAATCACTTTCGCGCTCGTCCAACTCCGCTCGCAACGAATCATCAGGCACTCCCTGGTGTATTCATCGATCAGGTTGAGCATCCGTACCGCGCGGCCTTCGTGCGTCCTGGCGCTGACGAATTCATAACTCCATACGTGGTTCTTGCGCTCCGGCCTGAGCCGGGCGCACGACCTATCGTTGAGCCACAAACGGCCCCGTGCTTTCTGCATCTGTGGAACCTTCAGCCCTTCACGACGCCAGATGCGCTCGACTCGATCCTTGCCAACCCGCCAGCCCGCTCGCTTGAGCAGTGCGGCGATGCGCCGATAACCATAGCGCCCATATTGGCCGGCTAACTCGATGATGGCCTGAGAAAGTCGATCTTCATCTTCTCGCTGAGTCTGCTGGTATCGCTGCGTGCCGCGTGGCTGATTCACCACCAGACACGCCCGCCGCTGGCTCACGCCCATCTCCTTTGCATGAGCTGCCGCACAAAGCCGTCGCTCAGGGATTAGAAGCTTCCCGAGGTGATGTCCTTCAGCACCAACTTAACCAGACTCAGCTCCGCAACCAGCCCATTGGAAAAAGCCTGAACAGCCTGAATCGCATCCTCGCTGTGCGAGATCGACCGCAACTGCCGTTCAAGCTCTCCAAGTAACGATGCCATGTTTAGAACCGGGGCCTCGAGATCGCAGCATTCTCCAGATTGAATCCGTCCGTAGCGTGTGCCGTCTATATTTTGCGGTTTGAGCTAGTCCATGGCATGGAAGAGGTCATCGGTTCGATCCCGATCAGGTCCACCAATAAACCCAACAACTTAGCGGATTCGCAGAAAAAACGCGATACGCTTTCGATACGTTGGTTCTCATGCTGCATCCTCCGCAGCACTTTCTACGACATTCCTTGAACGGTCCAGAAGAACATCCACCACCCGGCTTTGCGCCTCCCGCTTGGCTGACGTAAGAGCCTTTGTGTAAATGTTCATGGTTGTGGCGATGTTTGCGTGGCGCATCAATTCCTGCACCACTTTGACATCTTCCCCGTTAGCTTTGAGCAGCGTGGAGTAGGTGTGCCGGAAGGTATGGAAGCCAACCCACTTCGCGATTCCGGCCCGCTTTGCAGCGGGTTGGAGGAAGCGATCCAGAAGCGTATCGGCCCAGGGCGGCATTTTCCCCTGAACTCGTTCGCTGGCGAAGACCCAGTCTTCCGGCTCCGCGTAGTAAGTTTCTCGCTTCCAGGCCAGCAACTCGGCAGCGGTGAACTCATCGATTGGAACCGGCCTGCGGGAGGTCTCCGTTTTGCACTTCCCGACAATGCCGTCCACAACCGACCTGGTAACGTCCATCTGTAATGTCTTCCAGTCGATGTCCATCCACTTCAGGCCCAGGACCTCGCTGATGCGCAGTCCTGTAGTTGCCGCCACGATTCCAATCACGCGCATCTTCTGGGGCAACTCCAGCATGAGCGCACGGAACTCCGTCACTTCCAACGGTTCCGTGACCCGCTTCCGCTTGGTGCTCTGGCGGACGGCAAAGATGGGGTTCTCTCCATCGTTGAGCCAGCCATAGCGGATCGCGTGTTGGAAGACTTCACTCATGATGCCCTTGATCTTCGCTTTGGTCCCATTCGCTAAATCGTCGATGGAGCCAAGCCACCGCTCTACTGCTACCGCTTTGATCTCCCGAAGACGGTAATGGCCCCAACGCGGAACGATTCTCGACTTCAGATAAACAGCGTAGGTCTGCTTTGTCTGTACGACCTTCCGCTCGGATTCTTTTTCCAGATCCAATTCAATCAACCGATAGTGTTCTACCAATTGCTCGAAGGTTTCTGGCAACCCTTCAGGACGGGAGGTGTGGTGGTTAACGTCGAGGCGCAGTGTCGAAACGGCCTTCCATACTGCCGTTTCCGTTGGGTACTGCTTCACTGAACCAATTACGAGAGCACGCATTTTGGGTTTTCCTTTGGCGTCAATGTCCCGCCATCGGTAAACCCAAACTTCCGGCCCTTTCTTGCGCTGATGACGGCTGAAAAAGCCGTGTTGATACCTGGGTCGATTCAAGAGCCATTCCTCTCATTCCGACCCCGATGGCTGGTCCAATTTTACCGCTTCACACTCCAACCATCGAGAAAGTTCCGAGAGGCGAAATCGCCACATCAGGCGCACTCCCCGACCTACGGGATGCGCCGGCAGGTCGCCTCTCCGGGCCAGTTTCAGCACAGTCTTCCTTGACAGGGCCAGGAAGTCAGCGGCACGTTCAGGAGCGACAAACGGTTCGTGCGTCGTGGGGGCATTTTGGAGTTCCATCTCTCACCTCATCTGGACATGTGCAACGCGAACAACACTGCTTTCCTTGGGCTTCCAATCGTTCGATCATTCCTCACGTCTGCCCTCGAACGGCGTAGGCTTGAAAAGCTTTGCTCGACTTAGCGGCGCATCCCTGGCCCGGTTCTCCTCCGCGAGGCGATCCAGTCTCGCCATTTCTTCTTCTCTTCGGATCTGCCATTCGGGTTTGGTATTTTGCCCGGCACCCTGAGTCGCTATTGGCGCGGTGGGGGGTAGTGGTCGCCTTTCTGCGGTTGGCGCAGCGAGGTTATTGGTTTTCGTCCTGGTCGGGCTAGGCTTACCTGTGAGCCGATTCGCCATCGCCACAAACTGCCGGTATGTTCCCTGGTAGCCCACATCTCGCAATATCCGCCATACCGCTTTCCAGGGCAGACCGACTTCTGAGATGGCCTTCAACTCAACAACAAACCTCTTCAGCCCCCTGGCCTTGAGCGGAAGAAGGTCCGTTCTTGCCCGGAGCCGTTCGGCCAATACGTTCACCTCAGTGACCTCGATATTTAGTGACGAGTACATTTCAATAAGAGTTTGACACTAGACTATTGTTCGCGCAAGTTGGTCGTTCATTTATCTCTTTGATTGCCCTCACTTTCGCTCACTTCGCAGCACAATGCAGCATTCAGCAACACCTTCCCTCACCGTCAATAACGGTGAGGGTGAATGAGACTTTGTCTGCCAGAGTGCGGCTCTTATTGCGGTCGAAGGCCGCGCTTTCGGGAGCTCGGAGAGCGGCAGAGGATCGCTGGGGTTCGGGGCGTCTTTCGTGTGAAGTGCTGTAGTGGAACATAAAGCGCAGACGCACTTTGAGGGTTTTGCTCTTCTATCCTGTTTGTTTTGTGAGAGATATACTGCCGCACATACGTACCTTTAAAAGACCATTGTGCCGCACATTCAAATTGCACATTTCTCAGTGCAATATGGCTTTTTAGTTGGCTTTTCGCCAGATCGGGTCGAACGCCACGGTCGCGGCGGCCTCTCGCCGGATGACCCCGTAATGTGTGATTGATCGGGATGCGCCCATCTTCGAACTAGGTATCGGAATTCAATCTCACGAGGTCATGCAGCCCCGATAGATTTACCTTGCATTTCTTCCACGTCGTGGAATAATTGCAAGGTGTGATCAAACGTGCAGCCAAAGCGCGGTTACTTCAACTTCTTAGCCAGTTCCCCGCTGTTGCTTTGCTCGGGCCCAGGCAAGTTGGCAAAACGACGCTTGCCCTCAGTCTCACCAGCGAGGTGGAAAATTCACCGCTGTACCTCGACCTGGAGCTTCCTTCAGATCGCTCAAAGCTTGCGGACCCGGAACTTTATCTCTCCGATTATGAAGATCGACTCGTGATCCTGGACGAAATCCATCGTCTTCCAGGAATCTTTCAGACTCTGCGAGGATTGATCGACCGGAGAAAACGAAAAGGAAAACGCACCAGCCAATTCCTCTTGCTCGGATCGGCGTCTATTGATCTCTTGCAACAGTCTGCGGAGACGCTTGCGGGCAGAATCGCCTATACGGAGCTGACTCCATTTCTGGAAAGCGAAGTGGTTGGCTCTTCCTCCAATGCCAGCCAAGCGCTTTGGGTCCGTGGCGGCTTTCCGGACAGCTTTCTCGCCGACACCGAGGCTCAGAGCTATGAATGGCGCGCGGCCTTCATCCAGACGTATCTGGAGCGGGATGTTCCCGCGTTGGGTCCACGCATTCCAGCGGAGACGCTTCACCGCTTTTGGCAGATGCTTGGACACAATCAGGGCCAGATGCTAAACGCGGCGCAGCTTGCGGCGGGGTTGGGGATCAGCGGCCAGACGGTCGCCCGATATCTCGACATCATGGTTGATCTCCTGCTCGTGCGTCGTCTACAACCGTGGGCTTCCAATGCCGGCAAGCGTCTTGTCCGCTCCCCAAAAGTCTATGTGCGGGATAGTGGACTTCTGCATACGCTCCTCGGCATACGCGATCAGGAAACGCTATTGGGCCATCCCGTCGTCGGGTCGAGCTGGGAAGGAATGATCATCGAGAATATTTTGGACACGGTTCCGGCCAACACGCAGGCATGGTTTTACCGAACATCTGTTGGAGCCGAGATTGACCTCATTCTGGAAACCGCGCCAAATGAGCGGTGGGCAATCGAGATCAAGCGTTCCCTCAGTGACCCGAAGCCGAGTAAGGGCTTTTATATCGGCTGCGCCGACGTCAAGGCCGACCATCAAATCGTCGTTTACCCAGGCCAGGAGAGCTATAGGAACGACCCAAAGACAGAGATCATGCCCCTGGACGCGCTACTCAAACTGTTGTCAAGCTAGGCGACCCGACGAACCTCATGACGAATCAGACGCGGACTCTTCCGCTATATGGCCGCAATCTTCTCACCAACGCTCGAAACGCTACGCGCCATCTCATAACGCCACATGCCATAGCTTCCTTCCGCATTGACCGCGCTCACCCAACGAGCTGCCGCACTCGCCTTCACTTCGGCTAGCGGGTCGAAGCCCTTCGTTTCGAGAATGACCGTTGTATTCGGCAAGTCTTTCAACCGGACGAGGAAGTCCGGAACGTAGTCATGCATTTGTCCATTGTTAAGGTATGGAATCCCGAAACCTAACCCCGCGTTTTTGACAAAAGCCTCGACACGATGATGTGTATCCAAGATGAAGGCGGCTGCTTGTTCCCATCGCTGGGTGTCTGCAATAACAAAGTTCACGTGGCTCCGAGTCACTTCGCGCACGTCTTTGCTTGTCCAGGTATCGACATCCGCGGTCGATCCTTCGACCCGGTTTTCTTCGTACCGAGGAATCTCGGGAGCTTCTCCCTGCGCTTGATCCGGTCGAATATGTTCCCGAAGCACCTCTATCAACCAGCCAAAGTAGGGTGATAGGAAAGCGTCTTTCAGATCCCCACCATGGAGGACCTCGACCCGCTCTCTAATATACCTATCGACAACCGGAATGATTTGCGGGAAAAGGGTGTGCGGCGCGATTGTAGCCGCCGGCTGCGCGCAATATTCTCGGGTCAATCTCTGCGCACACTCAAATACAAGCTGCTGCATACGATGTCTGCGTCGAAACTCTTCCAAATCAGCCTGGGATGCTCGACCAGGTCCGCTCATCGTAAGGCGACCTCTGTCTGTCATCGCGAAGCCGCGCATCTCAACTTCTGTCGGAATATGGAGTGGATCGATTGTGAGCGCTGGAACATTCTCCCAATCAAAAACGATTCGGTTGCGAATGGCTTGCGTGTACCCCTCAACCCTGGGAAAGGTGATCTTAAGCGCGGACCGTTCTGGTAAGGCGTGCACATGGTGACGCCTCACTCTCTCTGCGGGAGCAACTTGCGCATTTGCTTTGAACGGCACTACTTCGAACGGCACCCCAAGCACTGTCGCGATCTCTTCCGAAAAGCGATCATCTTCTCCAAGCGCATAGCTCGCTCGCCGTAAACCGCGGCCTACAACTTGCTCACACAGCAACTGTGACATGAAAGGGCGGAGGCCGATGATGTGCGTTACAGTGTTGCAGTCCCAGCCCTCAGTCAGCATTCCGACGCTCACGATACACCGAACGTCTCGCCCAGGAGGATGAAGGGGGCGGCCAAGTTTCTGTGCCGTCTCAACAAATTTCTCGGGGTAGATAGGCTGCCCTTGCCTATCCCGTGTCCAGTCTGTCTTCCCGACGGTATCCAATGTGAAACGCATCCATCGCGACTCATCACCCTTTGCACCGTCCGTGTTTGTCTCCTTCACGACCTTGGAGTCCACCCGTATAGTGACGACATTCCCATCGCGATTTCGCAATTGTTCCAGCCTAGCTGGTGGAAGACCTGCCGGCGTCTTATCCTCAGCGATCCACTCGTAAATCACTTTTGCAAGCTTGGTATTCTTCACAACCAGGATGTAAACCGGTTCTCTCTCGCGAGACTCACTCTTCCAATGATCGAATTCGATTTGCCAGAGGCTACCCAACATTGTGATCGGTTGCTGCGCCCACTTTAGAATGGCCTCGGGTTGTGGATTGGCACGTGTTCCGCCCCGTTCGCGTGCGGTCAGCCGACCAGGCTGCATAATCCAATCCCAGATATTCCGGTAACCAGGAATCTCCGCTCCCGTGTTATCGCGGGCGGCCAACTGCGGCACTTTCACGAGTCCAGACTCAATAGAATCGATGAGGCCGAAGTCACTCACCACCCAGGGGAAAGGCTTGTTTGTCTCCTGCCCAACCCGACCAACGAAATAAGGTGTTGCTGACAGGTCCACACAGACATTGACTCCCCGCATCCGGTGGATGCGGTCGAGGCCGTCAACCCAGACGGTAGCCTCTTTCTTATCGGTCAATAGCTCGTCTTCATCTTCTTCATCGTCAGCTTCGTCTTCGTCCGGAATCTCTTCCGCGATTCGATAGGCATGGTGTGCCTCATCATTGAGGACGAGAATGTTTTTCTTTCCGCCAATGTCGCGCCCCAGGACTCGCTGGAGTAAGGCCGTATCGCTTTCCACGTACCGAGCCGACTCTACAAAGACCTTTTTAAGAGCGCCCGTCTTCGGGTCGGTTTCTGCGTCCAGGACGGTCAGAAGCCCACGCGACACCTGGCGCTCAAACTCTTCGAGCGTAAGATATCTCTTGTTGCGAGCTGTAGTCGTTTTCGGCCCGATCCGAATCGCCTCGCGTGTTCTCACGAGAACGCCGCGCTTTTCGACTTTTGCACCGTCCGTCTGGACACTCTGGGGCTCGAAGACGTGCCAGTTAGTGACCAGGACCCGGCCCTGGGCGAGTTGGGGCATGAGATGTGTCGGCACCAAATCACGTGTTCGATAGATGCTCGCGTCTCCTCGTTCGGTTTGCAACTCCGTCAAGCGGTCTCGGATCGTCACATTTGGACACACGACGACAACCACATCGGAGAAACGCTTGTCCCCACGGCTCGCCACTTTGTTCAGGATGCTCCAGGCCGTAAGCATCCCCATCACTGTCGTCTTGCCTGCTCCGGTCGCCATCTTGCAGGCGTATCGAAGGAAGCCACTGTATCCTTCGCTCTTCCGATCTGCGCTGGGCTCATCCCGAGGCACTGATATCCCTTGGAGGAGGTCTTGACGAGCCTCGGTGAGAAAGATGATTGTCTTCGCAGCTTCCAATTGCGCATAAAAAAGCCGCTTTTCCCGACCTTCATCCTGCCAGTATGTGAGCAACTCTGTAGTGGTCCGGGTTGCGCCAGCATAGCCAGAGTTCTCCCAGGCTTTCAGGCGATCTCGGATGAGGTTCACCATTACAAGCTCATAAGCGCCGGTGTAGAGCGCCGACGGTCCCAGAATCCTGCCGTCCGTAGTCCAGGAATTCCGTTGGTCACGAGGCTCGAATACGAACGACGGCCTTCGACCATCCCGCTTCTGGGGCGTCTCGCCTTCTCGCAGATACCAGAAACATTCCGGCTCACGGAATGGACTATTCAGAATCGGTTGGCTGACCTCATTGCTGCTCATGCTTTCACCGCCTCCGCAGCCTCGCTCAGCTTTTTCACAACCATCAGCTCATTGCCCCGGTCGTCGATCACTTTCACCGCAATCTGCGAGTTCTTGTCTGCCTCAAAAGGCGCACTCACGGACCCTGCGAGATGGTCCCAGAGACTTGCTTCGTAGTCTGCTTTGAGTGCTTTCTTCAGCGCGTCCCAGGCGCTAGTCCGCGGAAAGAACGCCTGCGTTACGTGGAAGCACATACCGTTATAATCCGTATCGAGCAACCATGCCGGTACATCGTCGCCCTTGGAGTGATGATTCTCCATCGAGATCGGGTCGAAGACATCGAGACCGAGCAGTTCGACTTGATACCGGCCACCTTCCAATTTGCTCACCGCAATCTCTGGAAGGCCGCACACTGAGAAGATTTGGCTCGAACGCATGTTCTTGAGCAAGTCGCCCATGTTCAGATCCATCGTTGCTTGCACGTAAGTTGCCGGTATGCCCATGAGCTCATCACAGTTTTGGATCAACTGCCGAGCGTTAGGCTCGATTGCAAACCCTATGCAGTAGAGATGGGTGTAATCCTTAGCGGCAGCTTCTTTCGCAGCTCCGTACACAAGGCCCTCGGAGATACTTCCGTTTTCCGGTCCGAAGACGATGGCTATTGATTTACGGCTCATACCTGGGAGGAGCAAGCCGCTAGCCTCAGCGGCTTCGTCGACAACGTCGGCCAGAGTCGGCGCTTGCCCGTCTGCGCTCGCAGCTACGCTTGCCTCTAGGAGGCCCGCCAATGTCCGTGTTAGCGGACGAATATTGTGCAGTTGAACTGTACGATTGCCTTCAAGTCGCAGTAAGGGACTTCGGCGCAGAATATCGAGCATACGGTCTACATAGCTGCCGATCTGCTCGCTCGGAGTCTCGATAGCCGCACGTTCCGTCTCTGGTCTCGATTGATTTTCGATATCGAGCGGTGTCGGAATCGTCGCCTCAAAGCAGAACGGCCCGGTGATTCGCGTGACATTCTTATCTTCCTCAGGTCGATCAACAAGGACTTCCTCCTCTGGAGGCTCATTGTTCGCAATCGACTTCAATGTCACATGCGGAACTATCCCGCCGACCTCTTCGTCGTTTCGGTTCTGTCGGCGCTGATATTCAAAGCCTGCTGAGGGAGCTTCACCACCGCCTTTGATTTTGTACCAAGGGAATGTTGCAGTAATCAGCCTCTGTCGCGCTAGTGCCAAGGGTACTCGCGACGTGTCACATGTGAGCCATCGTCGCCCCCACTGCTCGGCGACAAACGCCGTAGTTCCAGAGCCGCAAGTCGGATCGAGAACTATGTCCCCCGGATCGGTCGTCATTAGAATGCACCGTTGAATGACAGTCGGAGTGGTTTGGACAACGTAGGCGCGACTTCCGAATTCGATAGTGTCTTGCCATGAATTGACCAATGATGACAGACCAAAATCGCGGACGTACATTTTGTAGTAAAGCTTGTCACCGAGGACAAAAAGCCTTTTCGAGGCTTCAAGCGTCTTGACCCCCGCAGGCGTCGTTCTCCAGCTCTTCCCACGCTTTGTGGTGAAGATCTTCCCTTCAAAATTGATCGGAAATGTACAGGACGGGGTGTAGCCGGACGAGGCTAGGTCGGAACGTTTGAAGATTCGGTGTTCTTTCGATGTTTCTGCAAACGTCTCAATCTCTTCTTTACTCAATCGCCGGTAACCTATCTGGTCTTCTGAATCTGCGTAAACGAATTCAGAATCTCCCCCAACATTCTTCGGGACGTAAAGGTTTCGATATTTCATTCTTTCTTTATCGACCGCATACCAACATAGGTAATCAAAGACGGATTCAATATTCCCAGACTCAAGAGGCATCATCGTTTTGAAGTTAATAACTGCAACAAAATTTTCTTTACCAAATACCTCGTCTAGAACCTCGCGAACGTGATGCAAATTGTCGTCGCTAATCTGTATGAAGATACTTCCTCGGCTAGATAGGAGATTACGTGCCAAGATCAGACGATCTCTCAGGTAGGCTAGATAAGAATGAAGGCCGAGCTCCCAGGTGTCTCGGTAAGCTTGAACCATTTCCGGTTCACGCGTGAAGTCCTCGTCAGCATTGTTGTCCACGTTACGTTTACGTACGAACGGCTGAAAATTCGATCCAAACTTTACTCCATAGGGAGGGTCCATGTAGATCATCTGGACCTGCCCGCCCATTCCCTCGTACTCCAGCAGTGAATTCATCACCACCAGCGAATCGCCCAGCACCATCCGATTCACCCACTTGTCGAGGTGTTCGTACGGCTTCATGCGCTCCGCCAACGGCCTGCCAGTATCTCCGAAGAGGCTCGCCTGCAGATCTACGCCCGCCCGCTTGTGTCCTTTGAGCGTCTGAAGAATCGCCTGCGTCGAGAGCCGCTCATGGATAAAGAGCGGCAGTGTAGGCACTTCCATTGACAACCGCTCAGCTTTTCCTGCCCATTCAAGAAATGGCTTGCCCAGTCCCTGTAAAGCTTTGACCGCATCCTCCAGGCCGCTTACTGTCGTCAGCACCTCGTTCCCGGTACCGATAAACCGCTTCGGTTCGGGAAAGCGATGGGGAGCCGGCAGCTTTGATGACTCCACAATCAGTCCAAGGAGCCATTCACCCAGAGACCGAGTAGGGCTGTCATCCCAACTGAGCGCCGGGTCCAGGGAACTGTCGTAACGGTAAGTTTTCGGAGCTTTGCGCTTCTTAAACTGAGCCTGCGTGCCCACTTCGGGCCGTGTCGGCGTCTCTTGCGTGTGCTGGTATGGCTCGGCAATTCGGCTGGTCGCAGGGCGCTTTTTACTTGGTGGCATTCGTTCTCTCTCTTCAATGCTCTTAGTCTTACAGCTATCACCGGCTTCGGTAATTGCGACTTTGGTAACCACAGGCGGGGAGAGATGCCAGGACGCGGTCGGCAGCCTCTCTAAATTCTGTGAATGTGTATCCAGGAGCATCATACAAAGCGGCGGGCAGAGACCGCGAGGAAAAAGCCAACGGTTCTTCGGTGCTCGCTCTGCTTTTGACAGACCGACAGGGGCGGAGCGACCACAGTATTTGGCCATTCAGGCCGCCATGCTCACCCGGGGCGGGCATTTCAGAAGCAGCTATGGGGTCTAAACGACCGACTCCTGCGGCGAGGACGATCTCATGCCGGAGATGATCGTCTTCAGCGTTTCGAGAGGGCCTGGATGATGCCGGTCCAAGTAACGGGCGATCTTCTCATCACCGAACAGACGGTCGAGATAGGCGCATGTCACTGTGAGCGTGAGAACGTCGGTTCCGTAGGTCTCTTCGATTGCCTTTAGGTTCTGAATTATGCCGTCGGTGTCTTCGCCCAGGAGCGTGTCCGCTGCGTCGGAATTGGCCTTGTTTTGGCGTGCAATTGAAGCCTGTGTCAGAAGCGCCGGAGGACTGATGGCGAGCCTGGTCTTTGCAAACGATACAGAATAGTCATTGCGGAGGAGCATTAGCTCCACTGTCGCGATCTGTCCAATCGCTTTCATCTTTCGCAATATTGGGAACAGTTCCAGGCTTAGCTTTTTGTCACGCAACATCTCTACGACCTCTGGGCAAATTCCTTCGAGCATTTGCGCCCGCCTCCGAATTGCCGCAACATCCACGTTCAGGGTAGCGGCGATACGCTCCTCGGCGACTCCGCTCTTGAGAGCTTCCATCAGCATGAAGTGTTGGGCTACAGGTGGGATGTGGTTAACTCGCTTGTTGTACGAGTAGCTCTCATCGTCCGTGGAAAGGATGCAGTTAACTTCCTCCGTCCCCAATATCTTGAGGGCCTCAAATCTGAGATGTCCATCCAGTAGCAGAAAGCCTTTACCTTCCTGCGGAAATACCACCAGCGGCTCGATTAGGCCGATTTCGCGGACGGAGGAAAGGATTTGTTTGAAAATAGAGGAACGGAGCGCCTCCGCAGTTGCATTCCGCTGTGGAACGATCGAGCTCAGCGGCAGAGTTAGGATGTTGTTCTGAAAAGCAGAACGCAAGTTGGCGGCGGCACGTTTCATTGTTGAAGCCTCCCCGCGAGCTCGGCAGGAATGGACTGGACGCCCTCGGCCTTTAACAAAGTTCGAAAGTGCTCATCTCCAAATAAGATTCGCGCAGCGGAAGTCAACAAAATCAGCCGATCTCTTGTTCGGTTAGCTTTCACAACCAAAGCGGTCTGCTCACGAATCTTCTGCTTGTATTCCTGGACCAGGGATTCGCCGGTAAGCTTGCGATGCCTCGGCGGGGCCTTTCCTAGAAGTCTTTGTTTTTCCAACCTCTGGCTTATAACGCGGCGAGCGGCAGAGATGCGCGCTCCGCGCAGGTCACCTTTCTCGTAAGCCTCAGATAGTGCCCTGGAAATCTCATGATTGTTGCCAGTGGCGATTTCTACTGCAACGCTGAGCGGTATACGCCCGGCCTCGACAGCCAAGACAAGAAATTCTTCCCCTTTATCGATGAGGTTGCAGATTCCATATAGGTACGCACGATCCAGGCCGAGCTTGCGAGCGATCTGCTCGCTTGAGTGCCCTCTCTCACGCAGAACCCGAACCTCGAACAAAATGGCATGCGTTGATGCTGGCCTTCTCGCTATGTTTTCCACCAGGCTCATCAATTGCCGATCCTGCTCAGGTGCTTCGATGACAATTGCTGGAATGGACATTTCACCAAGCTCGACAAAAGCCTCCATACGCCCTTGCCCGCATACCAGATCGTAGCGTTTGCCGTCGGAATTTGATTGAGGTCTTTGCGCCACGGTGATAGGCCGTTTCAGACCTACAGTTGCGATGCTTTGAACGACCAATTGCCACTTGAGTCGATTACGTGTTCGTGGATTTATGATTCGGATCTCTGATATTGGGATCGATTCAACTTGTTGCTCGTTCACGCTACATCCTCCACCGAAATTCTTTTTGCGAGGTTGATAAACAGACTGAGGGTATCGAATCGATACAGGTCGAGTGAAACTCCATTGTCAGCCGCAAGACTGAGCCGCTTCCAGAGGAGATCAATGCTCGGAAGCAGGTAGTAATCCTTAACGGTCTGATTCCCTGGATTCAATCGAGCGGCAATGGTAATGTCTGGCATTAGGCTGGCATCGAACCTGAGTCGCCACCGTGGGGACTGGGCTTTTGTCTCCTGACATCTTGAAAGGATGAGAGACGCCGTGTATTCGGAATTGATGGTCAGCAGGTCGGAACGGTCGTCTATGTCTACTTGCGCCCCGGTCGCTCGCAGATTCGCAACAATGATCTGGACCAGATCTTGATGCCGCCGACGCAACTCCCGATTTGCCTCAATAAAGCTGGAATCTCGCCGGTCGCTCCAGCCAATGAGTTCGTAAGCTCGATGCAGACCGCCGAATCGCGACATGTAGATTGAACTTGAAGGCATATCTTCTGCTTCATCGATGAGTATTCCCGACAGCTTTCCGCACCTCTCTAGGAGAGAACGCAAACGTGCGAGCAAGTCCTCATCTGTCAAGTGAATATGTCGAGCATCGATAATCTGGCGAGCTTGCAAAAAGACATCAGTGGATACGATGGCCTTGAATGCTTCACTACGAGAGATCCACATTTCAGGCGGATTTATCAGGCGTTTCATCTTTAGCTTGTAAGAACGCCGGTTGTACACGTTGGCGCCAACGTACTTAGGGTTCGTAAGAATCTGATGAATCGTCGCTCGCGTCCAAGGTTTTTCCATGTCAGAAAGCACACCCTTGCTGTTGAGATAGAAGGCAAGGTTCTTTTCGGATTCCCCATCTTCGATAAACCGCGAGAACAATTCTCTCACTACCAGAATCTCGGCTTCCGGCCCAGGCACCAGGACAACACGGTCCGTCTGTAGGCTCTTCCGTTCGCCTCTCGCTAATAATCCCTTTTCTCTGCCGTCACGATCAATGAGTTGGCGTCGAAGACCATAACCAGCCGGGCCACCTTGTCTAAATCCGAGTTCGATGAGACGGCATTGCCCAGCAAAGACTTTAACCGAGAGTTCCCGACTGTACTCTCCAGCCATCGTCCGCTTGAGAGTCTTCATTAGTGCAGACGCCATGCTCCCATCATTGGCGAACTGCTCGCCGCAATAGTGAACGCGGATACCGGCACGTTTCAAGACATATTCGTGATACGCGCTTTCGTCCGCGTCCTGGAATCGCCCCCAGCGGCTCACATCGTAGACCAATACGTCCGTGAAGTTGGTTTTCCCTTGCTCAACATCCCTCAGAAGCTGACTTAGCCCATCCCGGCCCGCTAGATTGAGGCCGCTTCGCCCATGGTCATCGTATGTGGCGACGACGTCCATATTGTGAGTGATGGCATACTTTGTGATGGTGTCAGCCTGATTTTGTGGAGAGTATTGTTGATGTTCTGTTGACATTCGGACGTACTGAGCCGCACGGCTGGTGAGTGAAGGCGAATTGTCATTTTTCGGCAACATAGGGTGAGATGAAAGGCCATCAACCTCTCCGACACTATGCTTCGTTCATGAATATCAACTACCGATTTCTGACTGCGCGAGACAAACAATGGGAATAAGCCAGATCCGTAGCAAACATTCACAGAGCACTCACTGTCATGGACGCCGTACCCTCCGCTCCGGTGTCCGTCAAGGCTCTCCGCTGCGCTTCGACCGCTAGCGCGGCGCTTCGCGGCCTTGACCGACACCTCCGCTCCGGGTGGTGGCTAAATATGAGAAGCATGCGCTTCTCTATTCTCAAGAGAATCGGGCCTTCATTGTTTTTCGGCGGCCGTTGTGACACTTTGGAGCGCCTTAGGGAAAGCGCGGCGGCACTTCGATAGGCGCGGGTGAAGGCAAGGTTACGCTCTTTTACGTTAGAATTGTGTCGTCTTTTGAAAGTTTCATTTCAATACGGCAGAACAACCGTTCGCCGAGGTCTTGGTCGGACCTTTGTGGTTGCAGAGCAAATCACTTTGGGCAGGAACTCAGACGCCTTGTCAACACAGAAAACAGGTCGAAACGTGAACCGCGAAGGACAGCGCTGGACGGAAGACCGCGTTGGGATGACCCTGCGCTTACCCATCGATCTTCGTGAAGCGGTCACCGAAGAGGCGCGGGTGGCCGGTGATCTTTCTAGGGTGGTGCTTTTCGCCCTTCGCAACATCGAACGGAAGGATGTAACGGTCAAGCAGACTCGCAAAGCTGGACTTCCGCTATCCAAACCTCAACTCTTGCATGTCGGAGCGGAAGTTCGATCCGTGATCCGAGCCTGGGCGGAAGAGGAAGGTGTGAGCGTGAATGCAATTATGGTGAGCGTCCTGGAACAATTTTTCAAGCGGCTTAGGAAGAGTAAATCCCTTCGCGAAGAACTCCGTTTGGAACTCCGGGCAACGCGCGGCTTTTTGCCGACCTAAAAATCATCCGCCAAAATTCGATACGCTTTGCGATACGCCGGATCTTGACGGGATACCAGCTTACAATGACTTAGGGAGCCACCGGGGTCTTGTAAGTTGTTGAAAAGCCTACTGTTGGGACTATGGCATGGAAGAGGTCATCGGTTCGATCCCGATCAGGTCCACCAAATATTTCAAGCATTTAGAAGCACCTCCTTTCTCCGAGTTGTGGGCAACTTA
>Ga0302155_10001456_pt1 | contig 17121 bp, 21 predicted proteins | sample I_Bog_N3_1_FD_193508 | JGI IMG/M metagenome (GOLD analysis project Ga0302155, IMG submission 193508) | Peat permafrost microbial communities from Stordalen Mire near Abisko, Sweden - I_Bog_N3_1 | ecosystem: Environmental > Terrestrial > Soil > Wetlands > Peat | place: Sweden: Abisko, Stordalen...
AAAAATTGGGCTAAAAAAACGTTTAGTTAAAAAAATCAGCTGAAGTGAACACTTTAAATTGTATTTAGGCACGGTAATGCGGATGCCAGTCTATATTTAGTGGTGTGATAGACGCTTTAAATTCCGAGGTGACGTTGTAAGAGTCGATGGACCCAATTTATTTTTCCGGTTTTAGTTGCCTCCAAAAATACTTTTTTATGATCACGTGAAAAATATATGACTTGGTTAGGATTTGTTAACGTATCAAGAGCTAAATGATATTCAGGGAGACGATTATTTTTGATTATGTTGCTAATGTCTTTTTTGAATTGTGAGGCACTTTGTGCACTTCCTATTTTTTCTTTTAACAATGGCAATCCAATAGAAAACCAAGGCCTCTCACCACAATGTTTACGTCCAAGTGTATATAAGCGGCGTTCCATTGCCTGGCCAATATCAAAGTAACCAGGAGCTAATGTCAGGATGTCAAAATCTAATGCTGCTCGATAAAGCCACTCTGAAATAGTGATTTCCAATTCAAGCGCCCCTTTTTGATTTTTTGTGTATTGAGTTACACGATAGTCCTCAATTAAACCGAAGCCTTCAATTCGTTCTAGTTCATTGCTTTTAATATTAGTTTCAATCGTTGTGCCTTTAAGCCTTCTGCACATATCAATTATTCGAACATAACTAGCCCCTCCTTTACTGCGATGGGTTCCTAACAAAAATGGAGTAACACTTATTTTAATTCTGCGGCTAACTGCTAAATTTTTATCAGCTGCTTTGACCAGCTGACTTATGCAGTAAATGAGAATGTCTTGATCGAATACAGTCGCGGCACCAACGACTGACGGAATAATGCGAATCGTTTTACCTCCTCTTGAATAAGTACGGATACGTGTATCACGTTTTTTACTCAGTGAAAAAATTGGATATTCCATTGAAGATATATCATCTTTAATAGGCCAATCTTGTATCGGTGTTTCAACAATAAATAGTTCCGCTTGTGCTGGCATTTCCAGTATTACTAGATCCGATTTTTTTTTTGTGTTAGAATTTGACATATCTCATTCCCGTTTTCTTTTAACTCACCTGTGTGGTTAAGATGGTATTGATGATGGTCCTTGAATCGCCCGGCCTGCTCGCTGGGCTTTTCTTTTTGTATTAATGACCGTATTGAGTATCCAGTAACTAAACTAATTAGTACACTCATCCAAATTTTCTTTTCGTCGTTGGAAGTGTGTAAAAACAAAAGAATTAATTATTTTAATTTTTTTTTTGCTGTGCGAATACCTTCAATTGCTTTGATTATAGCGGAATTAATTAAATCGGCATCAGGACAGTTTTTCATCGCATCGAGTAATGCGCCCAACTCCAAAGCAAGACTTTCTGGTAAGTCAAAAGATGCGCGAATAATAGCATTTTCTACACTGGCTGTAGCAATATAAGCTCGTTCAATAGCATTAACTGCAAGATTTACACGTTGCTTGCTCATTCCCCATTCAGTCGCCACATCTGATTGCATGCGCCCATCTACTAACACTGCACGGGCCATACTGCAAGCTTGCTCACCCAACCTAGTGGTTGCTGCGACAACTTCAAATTCTTTAAGTGGAAGGTGTATGAGTTTCATTTTTAATCTATTAATAGTAGATAGAACTTTCGCGTGCGAAAGTTATAAAGAGTTAAACATTTAACTCTTAGGAGAGTGCATATTGTTAAAACCGCCAGTCAATCGGCATTGTGGGTATTTTATTGCGTGGTGCTGCATCATCTTCTGGATCAGCACCATCAATTAATGAATGCTGTTCACGCCACATCAGAATAGGCGTTTTAGTTTTAAATTCAGTCTGCAAACGCTTAATATAAGATAGAGCACGATCATCACCGAGTGCGTGGATCATTGGCAGCATCATAGAAAGAAAACCGCTCCATAAAACGAATTCTGTTTCGTTCATATCATGGCCAAGTTCTGCGAGTTTTTTTTGCATACTGTTAAATTGACTTAAGTTAACATCTCCCCAGTCGAATATTTCTTCTCGCAGACTTTTGAGTTCATTTTCTAAACGATCGTGCTCTATTTTTGCAGTATTTTCTATGCTTGGCGTTATTGCCGACAAATGAGTTTCATCAGATGGGGTTATACCGGCGGTTGAGGAGGGGGCACTTTTTTGATGATTACTTGCTTGTTTTGCCGCATCCCGCTCACGTTGTTCTTGTAGCCATGCTGGTGTTTTTTTTTGTTTCGCCATCGCCTGTACTTCGATGCGGCGTTTGGCGAATGTAGCCTCTTGTTTTTTGAAATTCTTTACATTGGCGACTTTATTGCGCGCTTCTTCCCTGGATAAAGATAGCCCCTCATTCAAGCGACGCTCCATGTGTGAAAACTCTTCTACATTTGCGTCGTGGAGTTGGTTTAGACTATGCAGCACTTCCAAATCACCGCACAGACCGGACTTTAAAAGGTTAAGCACTTCTTCACAATATTTTGGTACGGCCACGCGTTTACTAATCCACGATTCAGACCGATTCCAAATTCTTAGCGCTTCTTTAAAACCAAAATTAGCAACATCCTCACTTACGCCCATTGCTTCATCAAAAGGGGAAAGGTCTTCGCGCTCATTATTTTCTGTTACTTGAATTTGACGAATCTCAAAATCAGTCAGGCCGTGCTTGATAATTGCTGGCATTTTGGATAACCCAGCAAGAGTAGCCGAACGAAAACGGCGTTCACCGGCAATTAAACGATAGCGGCCATCATCCGTACCTAATAACAGAATAGGTTCCAATACACCCATTTCTTTAATACTTGTCACTAGCTCAGCAAGAGAGCCAATGTCTGTACGAACTTGGCGTTCAACGTCGATTAACGTTAAATCCACTTCAGCATCAGCTGGTTTTGTTTGGTTTCCAGTTGCATTTGCCACGATGCCAGAGAAAGCAGCCAGATTTAATTTAGGTTTAGTAGCCATTTTTTAATTTTCCAATCCCATGCGTTTATAGATGCAAGCACAAACAGCCTTCATTTCTTGTGCAGCTATGCTGCGACTTTCACCACGTTTTGTTTGCCAAACCGGCTTATCTTTCGCCAAATCAATGGCCGCTCGTTCATATAGGGACACTGGCAATACGCCTTTGCCCCAAGCTTCGCGCATATCATTTAATACGTCACGGTGATAAGCCCGTTCTTTATTAATTTGGTTGGGTAGTACACCTAAGGTAGCCAATTTAGGGTTAATACCATTTTTATCACGTACCCGAGTCACATTTGAAAAAAATCCTGCTAAACCGGCGATAGCATCGCGATCTGGTTTGCACGGTGCCACAGCAAAATCCCCTACGGACAAAGCTGCTATTAACAAGTTAGAAACAGCAGGCCCTGTATCAATGACACATACGTCGAATTGTTGATCAAATTCTGCAAAGCGATGTTGGCCGAATTCGATAACGTTATCTAAGTCGCTGCGCTCAATATCGAAAATACCAGGATCACAGGCAACTAAATATAAATTTTTGCCGCACTGCATTGGTTGAGAATTATTTTTTTCTGATCGAAATAAACCGCTTGCTACTAGATCGTCACCAGAATTTTGCAATCCGTTTTCTTCAGCAATATTGTGAAAGGTAGTCGTGAAATTTTTCTGCACATCGAGATCAATAGCTAAGACACGCAAACCTTTGTCTAAACCGTAAAATGCCAAATGCCGTGCCACAGTGGTTTTACCAATGCCACCTTTTTGATTTGCGACAACAATAGTTTTCATGCTCGTTTCCTTTATATTAATTTGCGATATCAGAAAAAATATCAACTTTAATAATCGGTTGAAATGGTCTTAGTTCTTTATGATAATGAGTTTAAAAATCACTTGGTTTTGCGTCTGCTCACGTTAAACCCCAAACTCAGTTATCGTAATGGTGTTGGGCTACAAATGAATACCATTCTACCCTGTAATATATTGATGGTCAATAGTTATTGAATTATTTTAGACTACTCAAATTCATCAATTCATCAATAGTAATTTGTGCATAAGCTGCAATATCAATTACCAGTCGATTTCGTAATGTTGGCTCTTGAAGGCGTTGTAATCGAGGCGTTGTTCGATATATCAAATTTGCGCGCCCCTCGGCGTGTTCAAGTGATATGTCATTCATCGCAAAAAGTAAGAATGCTTTTTCCAAAGATACCGCATTTTTTGCCAATAAATGAAAAGCTGCGGCGTTATTGGCTCGTACATAACTATCTGGATCGTGGTTGTCAGGTAAGAATAAAAAAGAAATAGTTATTGAAGAGTCCGTAATAAATTCAAGACAGACATCAAGCGCGTGATTAGCCGCACGACGACCAGCTTCATCTCCATCAAAACAAAAAATAATGTTCTTGGTCAAAGACAGGAGAATTTTTATATGGTTTTCAGTAGTAGCTGTTCCAAGTGTGGCCACCACGTTTTGTATTCCGTGCTGTGCCAGGCTAACTACATCTAAATATCCCTCAACAACAAACACTGTTTTTGTCTCACGAATAGAGGCTGTTGCTTGCCATAGGCCAAAAAGCACATTTCCTTTATGAAATAATTCCGTTTCTGGTGAATTTAAATATTTAGGGCCATTGGAATCTATTACACGCCCACCAAAACCAATAACATCACCATCAGAATCGGTAATAGGGAAAATAATTCTGTTTCGAAATCGATCATAAAGATGATGATCCGTATTGCAAACAACGAGTCCGCAATTTATAAGCGAGTCTGCTTCATAGTTATTAAAAATATTTCGTAATGATTGTGCACCAGTTGGTGCATAGCCAAGTTTATAACGTGCGGCGGCACTACCGCTAATACCGCGCTGTTTGAGATATGCAATTGCACGTGGTGAAGATTTAAGTTGATTACCATAAAAATTAGCGGCGCATGTTAAATTTTCAATAAACTGAGAAATCATATGTGGGATGCAAATAAGTAGTAGTCAAATTATTTTAACATAATAACTATTGACGGTCAATAGTTATTATGTTGTGATGGTGAGTAATAAAGTCTGTATTTTTTAAGCTAGTAAGCCGTCGACTTTATGTGGATTGAAGAATTAGCGCGTTTCGGTAAAGTCTGTAACGCTTTGATCTACGAATAGGATGGAGTTGTGATGTTTCCCCCTCGGGGGAAACAAAATCTGGAACTACTAACAAGCATACTGTCCGTATAGCATTAAATGCAGGTACTTAGAGACTTGACTTTCGCCCAGGGTCTTCATATTACCAAAATACAGACTTTATTACCCGTCATTGTCTAATAATACATCAGATCGGTGGTACTGGTTGAGGTGACTTTCGCGTGCGAAAGTTTATAAGCTAGCCTGCCGCTTTTAAATCAATTGGAAAAATTATTGAAATTTTGGTGCCTTTCCCAATAACCGTGTTAATTGCTACCTCTCCATTAAAAGCATAAACGCGCTCTCGCATGCCAATAATACCGATACCTGGGTTAATTGTTTGAGGATTAAAACCAAGACCGTTATCCGTAATATCAATGTACAAAATACCTGCTGAACCGTCCAAATTAAGATTCACCGTTGTTTTTGTAGCGGCGGCGTGTTTGACAATATTAGATAGTGCCTCCTGAACCAAGCGATAAGCCGTAATATCCAAACCACTATCTAAAGCCGAAAAATTTCCTTTTGCTGAAAACTCAAAACTGCATTCAGGATGTGATACATCGTAGTTTTGCACAATCTCTTCAATCGCACCTTGTAATCCCAACATATCTAAAATCTCAGGCCGTAATCGCCTCACAATCGTTCGTGCACTTGCATAAAGACTAGATATATATTTAACAATTGTGTGTGCTCTTTCGGTTATTTTCTCTATAGATGGGGTTGGTTCGCTTTTGGCTGCGATAGAAATAATACTCTGCGCATTTAACCTGGTTGCAATAAGAGTAGCGTTGAGTTCATCGTGAATTTCGACGGCAATATTTTTTCGCTCATCTTCAACAATAGAATTAATTTTTTGAATAAGCCGTCTTTTTTCTGCATCTGATTTTAATGCCTCATTGCGCGACGCTTCCAAGTCATGAGTTCGTGCAATTATCTTGTTTTCAAGATCGCGTTTTGATTCGTATAAACTGATCGACATTTCATTAATTGATGACTGAAGGTCGCCAATTTCGCCGCCCGTTGTGATGTTCACGTGCGTTTGATAGTTCCCAGCCCGAATTGCCCGTAATGCGGCAATGACGGTGGCTAGCGGCACCGTTAAGCTGCGTGCTAACTTAAACGCAAATAAGACGCTGACAAGTACGGCAATAAACACCATAATCAATTCAAAGTAGATGCGATTTTTTTGTTTCAGCATCATTTTTGAGGGGGACATTGTTACTTGAACATAGCCAAAAATTTGAGTTGGTATTGATTTAGGCATCAACGCTTCTAAGTCAGAAACTTGGGGAGTAGCCTCATCTGAAAATGCATCAATCGACAGTTGATGTTTATGAATAGGAGAATTAAAAACACGATGTTCAGCATTACGCGTAACAGTAGATCCGATGTGCAAAATAATATGTTGTTGAGCATCCAAAATATCTATCTGATAAATACTGCTATCCGCATCAACCAGACCTTTTGTTGTACGCTTTAACTCGGCCAGATTGCCCGAAATAATTTCATACTCGCTGCTCTCAGCTAATGCGGTAGAGATAACATGGCCACGTTCGGCCAACTCTTCATTTACTTCTGCCAGTCGTGAATAATAAGTAAATGCAACAATAGAACTAAACATCAACATGACGGGCAACATGATGATGACAATTACCCGCGCAGAAATACCAAACTGCTTCCACTGATTTGCCCTTATGATTTTTATCATTGTTAGCCACCACCTGGTTTACGTGAGAATTTTTTTACTGAATCGCTAACAACGATATTGAGTGATCGCGCAACGTCCTCATTAATTAATGTACTAAAGTACTTCGGAAATTGTGGGTCAGGTAATTTACCCGTTGACGTGAATGTTGTGATTAGCTCATCTACTTGGGCATCGATATCTTCAATGCTTGAATAACTTGAAGCGAGTGCTCCAGCTTTAACAAAAGAAGTAGAAAATCCAATAACCGACTGATTGCGCCTGTAGCTAGTTATCAGGATGTTGCGAAAACTGTCTTGGTTGAATACGTTGCTATCAGGTATAGCCAATATTACCAGCACGTCAGACAATCGATTTAAAACATGATTAAGGTTATCGCCATCAACTAATTTCTCAATTGTTAATTCTGTGTGAGTTTGAGTGGCTGCATTTTGATAAATTGATTCCAAATAAGCAGTTTTACTACTCAAAATAACGGCAACATTAGGAGTCTTTTTGTAAAGCATAGAAATTAAACGCATTTGAATGACCGGCGAAGGCTCGGCATAAATTGCGGTTATTGCTGTTTTGTGTGATTCAGGGGCAGCTTCAAGAATCGAGTGAACAACTTGGCTGGAGGTAAAGGAGGAAATGATCACGCCATCAACGAACCCTTGCGCGAGCATAGCCCGTAGTGCGGCAGGCCCGATGGTTAAGTAGATTGAATTTTTGTTTTTAGGGTATTTAGACGGGTCAGTAAGAAGTTGTGCAGAGGGAATTCTTTTGCGCAAGTCTTCAATAATGTGTTTTGTCGTATCGGTATTATCTATAGCTACGATTTGTAAATCGTAGCTATAGGCGATGCAAGGCAACCCACAAAAGAGGGCGGTTAATAGTAAAGTAATGAACCTAAATCTCTGCATAAATGTAATTAATACGTTAATTTTACCGTTACATAATATTGCATTGGACTGGAGAAACTGTTTTGCGCAAATAAACCATTACCATACATATATGACATAGATTTATTATCCAAATGTGTGACAGTAAATGTTGGTGTAATAGTTGACGATTTACTCAGATGGTAAGATTTTGATAGTGTTACATCCTGTTTACTATACGCACTTTGGCCAAGTCCTTGTGGTGCACCTTCATTCGCGTAAAGTGCGACTGAGGTATTCCAGCCATTGTTTAATGTATGAGAAAGTGCAATAGAGCCACTATTTTTTGAATAAAGACTTTTTTCCATTAAATCAGTCGTGGTATTTTGCAAAAAGGAATAACCCGCGTGCATCATCCAACTTAGCATTGGCGTATAGTCAATTTGAACTTCGGCACCACTTAATTTTGCCGAATTGCTGTTGGTTGGAACGAAGCTATTTAATAGTAATCGTTCAGAAATGAGGTTTGACAATTGATCATCGAAAATTTTTGCATCAACCATCAGTCCGTATTGCGGGAAATTCCCGTTATAACCAATTTCATGTGAAATGATTTGTTCGGCTTGCAGATTGCCAGGCGCACTGGCACTTTGTGCATATGCACCTTGAGTTAAACCGTTAACCGGGCTGCTCAGATTCGTGACTAAATATGACCAATTTGCTTTCTGTTCAAAAATGTCCGGCATACGATCCGCTTTTGAAAGTACAAAGCGAACAGTATTGTTTTCGTCAATATGTAAATTTAATGCTCCGCGTGGCGAAAAAGAAGATCCCGTGATTTGGTCTTTTTCAAAATATCCGCCAATATTAATATTAATATTTTGTACTGGTTTATATTCCGCATTTGCAAAGACGCGCCAAGTATCATCCCCAACACTGCCATCCAAATAGGTTTGACTATTTGCAATATCACGTCGAACGCCTAGACCACTTACAAGGCGAAATGAGTTAGAAAAAACATAAGTGTCTTGCACTTCGATGTCCGCCCTTTGTTCACGATAATTTTGGTTGGCATTACCGCAGGTTGGCATCATGGCTGACGCACCAAGGGAATAAATAGCATTGATAGCAGAGTACGCCAGAGCATTATCTGTGGCAGTTCCGCCTGAAGGCATAACACTACCAATAATAGCATTTACGTAGTTTGGGTTAGCACGCCAAAGCGCGCCCATTTGTGGCAATAAGGCCAGCTCTGGTAAACATTCTGTCCACACTTGATTTTGCACATGGTCTGAAACGTATGATTGCACTTGGATATCATGATTTTCAGAAATTGCATTACGCCATAGTACATTTACATCATATTGATGCAGGTTAATATCAGGGTAAGAGGCTTGAGTAGAGCTATCAATCTGACTATCTTGCTTTCCTTTTACCAATGCTATTTGTACGTCTAAAGATTGATTGTTGGCAATGTCAGTGATTGAACGGAAAGTGACTTTATCACCATGTGATGCATCATGATTAGCGTTTGCAGTTGGTGTTCCAATCGGCGCAATTGGCACACTATTAAAACCATCATTCTGCTGATGCTCTAACGTGATGCGATAATTTGTAGCGTCACCAATTTGCCCACCATATCGGGCCATACCATTAGCGGTTCCGCGAGATCCACCGGTTGCGGACAATGTTGTTCCATCTGTTTCTTTAGGATGTTTCGTAATGATATTAATTGTTGCAAGCATCGAATTCGGACCATAAGAGGTACTATCTGGGCTGCGCATAACTTCAATGCGTTGAGTATCCTCAATCGCTACGGGTAAATCTGTCCAATCGACTTGTGCAAGTGCCGCGCCATAAACTGACATGCCATCTATGATGACATTCATGCGGCGTGGTGCAGAGATATTTGTACCGTGATAACTGATGCGATAATCGCTACCAGACACTTGTGTAACCGCCATTCCAGGCACTAGTCTTAATGCCTCGGGAACAGATCTAATACCGAATTTGGTAATCATGTCTGCTGAAATTACCGTCACACTGCCAGGTACATCTGCGAGTGACTGACGTAATCGTGCTGGAGTTAAAACCATAGTTACATCATCATTGATGGGATCTATTTCTTGTCCCGCAAAAGCGGATAAGTGGGAGGCTAAAAGGCTAGATGCAATACACGTTTTTATAATTTCCATGAAAATTTCTAATTAAAGATTCGGATAGGTAAATGCCAAAAAATGGACGGCATTAAGAGAGAAGTGAGTAAGGATGGAGGCTTCAATACGTTTAATTTTAAGATAGGCGTGAGAGTAAAAAAGACCTGCAAGTGAGGCCAATAAAACTAAGACATATCCACCTTTTATATGACTAATACCAAATAAAAGTGCAGATAGGAGCGCGGCAATATAGTGACCAACCGGCCAACAAGCCATTGCTCGTGCAAGTTGTTCTTGCACGAATCCCCTAAAAAAAGCCTCTTCTACTACACATGTAAACAACAGATTAGTCACCAAAAAAATAAGTGAATAAGGAATAAATTTAACATCAACAGTAATGTAGTGCAGTAACACGCCACTACTTAAAACAGCAATCAATGTCAGGATAATGATTGGGTAAGTTTTTTTTAAGATTAGCCTCCATTCGTGTGTGCTACGTACAGGGTTACAAAATACAGCCATCAAAATAATACCTACTGCGGTGGCATCAAAGTGCAAATGATGTGTGAATGCAATGTCATCTGGAGAAAACCGCATATCAGTCACAATAGCTGGATTGATGAACCCAGAAAACCGGCCAGAAGCGAGTAACAACGCCGCACCACCTGTTATAAACAGAAGGCAGGTGTGTAGCACCTTATATTGACCGGATTTTTTAGCCAGAATAGCAATAAAACCAAAAAGAACAATCCAACAGATTCCATTAATTTCTATGTAATTTAAGAAGAATCCGCTGATCATTGAGGCGCATAAAAAAATGCTCCAAATTGGTATTGAACAATGATTAATGTTTATTTGTTGAAGCCAAACTGCACAAACGGAAATAGCAAGCAATCCAAAAGTTAATACCATTTTTATGGTTCAATATAATCATGTTTAATGGCCAACCGCGTTAAGTCTGCTGGACGAGTTATGTTCAATTTTTGCTTAATTGTGTGGCTAATATTGCTAATAGTTTTTAGTGATAAATTTAATTCTTCTGCTATTTCCGCAATGGTACGACCGCGTGCTAAGAGTATAAATATTTCTAATTCACGTTTATCAAGTTGTGATTGCGGCGTATTATCTTCGCGCACGGATAAATTAGCTAATCTTTCTGCGATTTGCGGTAGAAAATAAGTTGCTCCTTGATCCGCCCGTTGAACAGCAGTTGCTAACTCATCTGGTTGACAATCCTTCGTTAAATAAGCCTTAGCACCCATCTTGTATGCTTCTTTAATTAAATTATCTTCGTCAAATTGACTTAAGAAAATAATCTTTGCTTTAGGGTATTTTTGCAATATTTCTTTTGCAGCATCAAATCCAGATTTTTTTTCGCCAAATCGTATATCCAAAATTGCCACATCCGGCAAACACGTTGAATAAATTTTAATGGCCTCTTCTGGTGTTTTTGCCATTCCGACTATATTAACTTCATACTCATCAAGCGCTATAGAAAAGCCATTCATCACAATGGGATGATCATCAGCTAATAGCACTTTTATATTTTTTAAGTTCAAAACAAATCTCCAAATAACTGCATATGTTTAAATTACAAATGCTATGCATAAGCATTTTAATTTCATTTTTATTGCAAAATACTTGCTATTAATATTCATAAAGTGATGATTATTCCATGATTTTTTACAGTTTTGTTTTTTTTTGAAAATTTCTATTTTCGTTATAGAGAAAAATCAAAAAATTAACGCGAGATAACTGGCTATATTAGAGAATATTTTCAGTATTTTTACAAAAAATAAACACAATAAATGCATATTGAAGAATAAATTTATACAAATTAAGGCATTAATAATTGCAATGAATAAGCATATATTTTACAATCAAAGCCGAAAAGCATGGGAAGCAAAAGAATTTTAATTAAATAGTATTAAAATATTATCAAGGAAATTACCAGTGAATGACTACCAAGCAGTTTTAAGGGCAATGGATGCAGAGGATACCGAAGCTAACATTCTAAATTTATTTAATGAAATTGAAACGACCGATTTGTATTTGAAAAATTTAATGAATTCAATATCGGACGGCATACAAAATCAGCATCATAAATCACTGAAAAAATTAAAACTTTTTTCAGAAGTCATTGTTAGCACATCTTCTTACTGCAATTCTTGCATTAGTAATTCTGCTTTCGCACGCGAAAGTTCACGGCATTCCTCTTTTTAGATCACAACACCTATTGGTGAGTTTTTACAGGGACTACTACAATGTTTAACAAGTTTATTTATAGGTTTTTAGCGTTCATTTTATGTGCCATTAGTACGCAATTAAGTGCACAGGAAACTACTACCATTTCCATTTTCGGGTCAAAGTCTGCTACTCCGGTTTATAGCTGTCCAACAGGATTTACATTAACTGGATTACGATGTGTAAAAACGGTCATTAGTGAAGCGACTCCGGTTTATAGTTGCCCAACAGGACAAGTACTTGATGGAGTCAATTGCATAAAAACAACGGTTACTAATAAGCCTGCGACTCCGGTTTATAGTTGTCCGGGTGGCTTTACGTTGGATGGAGAAAATTGTACAAAAATCACATCATCCAACGCTAAAGCAAATAATTAATGACTCAAATTAGTTTCAAAGCTCCACCTTCAATCAACCGACCCGTGATGATACTTGGACAGAAGCGCCCCATAGCGTTTATACGCGTCTATCCAGTTCGTAGCGAAAGCCCTGCGTGCTTCATCCAGGCTGACCTCACCACGACACACTCCCATGTACATGGCGAACTCAAGTGCGTCTTTACGGTCAGCATTCCATTCTGAGAAGCGCGGCTCAGGCCAAAGATTGCGTGGATCGGTTGGATGCCCGCCAACACTTAAAGGCAGTAGATGATCCATTTCATATGAGCGTGGGTTGATGTCTGCGTAACCGTATTGTTTGATTTTGAATTTCTTTAATTTATTCGTGTAGTACACCGGTGGACGCACTGTTTTAGTCCAGCCTTTTACGCAGATAGTGCTATGGATATTTTCTTGAGTAACATCCTGGTTGATGGCTCCTGGGGTTAGCGCTGGATCGGGCAGATCGGACGCAAAACAACTTATTGCCGCCAATATTAATATTGGCACCGCAATCAATTTTGTAGTCATACAGACTCGCTTCCCATTGGCAAAGTTGAGGATTTATTTGAATTTATGTATTCTTGAATCGATGGAAATTCAGGAATACCGCCTGTTGTAACATCCCAAGTCCATGATGGCATCTTACTTTCGTTGATCAACGCGTTTTGTGCTTCAATAAATTCTTTTGAAGCCCCGGTCGGGGTGATGTAAAGAGCGTGTGGCGGTTCCATATCAGTTAACACGGCAACAGCCAGTGGATGCGATCCAGGCATGTTATACCGCAACCCTTTAATGAATCGGCGTTCTTGAATGGCTAATTTTTCCAGCAACAAATGCTCATATACATCATCGAACGGAATCCAGTTTTTATCTACAACCATCAAGGCAATTTCTTCAATATTTGCACTACCCACTGCATTTACTCCGAAGGTCGCAATCATCATTAAATGCGTTCCTTCCTTAGTATCCCACAGGCTTAATTCCGAATTAAATCGACGCGTTAACCGCTTATGCAAATCCTCATCGAGTTGAAAAATAAAATCAGGCGAATGTTTTAATATCATCTTCATTCCATAGCGGGATTTTTCGATTTCTTTCACTTCGCCAATCGCAATCATCAACCGGCGCGTACCATTATCCGAAGCAGAAATTCGCATAAGGTGTGCTTGGCGACGCTGAGTGATGTTGTCTTTTTGTTCAACGGTAAAGTTTTCAGGAATATAAAGAATCTCCGTAAAATCAAGCCCTTTTGCCGTTTTACTTTCTGCTGCATGGAGTAAGTATTTACGAATGACGAACCAACTGCGCTTATTTTGCATTTTTGCAGACCAGCGATTAAAATTTCCCTCTTCCCACAAATAATGCAGTACGCCCCGCAAAGTGAGTTTACTTCCTTTGGTTGTGACGCTATCCGTTTCTTTTCCTGATGGAACAGGTGCATTTCTGTGTCCAGACTTACTCAGGGAAAAATCTAGCTTCAATAGAGTTCCCCCTGATAAATCTTCCTGAATAGCCATACCCATAACTTGTCCAAGGCCAGAGAGTTCTAGTGGTGGTTCATATGAATCACATGATGGGGAGTGCTCTGTGCCACTATTTGGCATTCTCTTAAGAATGCAATGCTCATTAATCTTAGCAACATACATTGCGACACCGGGATTTCGACATAGACACAGCGGCCTTATTTTTGTCCCATGAAGTGTGGCTACCAATGTATCAAATGTCGCGTCTTCTGGTCGGATAGTCTGATTTTCAATTTGATAAACTGCCATGCTTAGCCTTTTTGTTGTAACGATGAACTACGCTCCAGCCCACGTGAGTCGGAAATTTCGCGGTTATTAACCTGTTTATTTTCTTGATGTTGAAGGGTGAGTTTTTCACCTACCTGTAGATTTTCACCAAGCATTTTGCGGTCATACCGAATCGCGGTGTTTTCATTTACTTGAAGCAGAACATGGTGCGATGATTTGGCGATAATTGTTCCAGCATGTTTGGTGCCAAGCTCACCAGGTGGATGTGTGGTTAGTCCACGTACTTTTGCTGCGTGCTCAATGACTTTTAAAGATTCTCCTGGAGTAATACCGGCATCAATAATTTTTCCGGCATGCAATTCCTTAGAGATTAATTTCTTCTCATCAGCGATGTCTTTGCCGCTTATTTTTGCCTCATAGAGTTTCTTATATGCGCCATCCAGTTCGGGGTGCTGTGCAAGGGCAATATGGTTATTTTTTATATCGAACGTAATAGCACGTTGCGGGGTGGAAATTTCACGGAATATAGCTTTAATCGGCTCTAAGTCACCTCTGTCTGATTTTTTTGCTGCGTTATTCCATTCTTGGCGGCTGACGCCAGAGAAATCTAGTTTATACTCAGCATCTTTAGCTAATTGACCAAAATATTCACGGGTTACACGGCCATTGCCTTCACGAAAAGGATGCAACGTATTCACTTCTTTAAATAATTCTCCCATTTTTGAGGAAAATTCATCCCGATTCATTCCACGTAAATTATTGGCATCTTTAATCGATTTTTGAATATTAGACGCATCAATTTTAAAGCGGTCAATATCGGTAAAAAAAGTTCTATCGTTAGCTGGCCCTTTAGCTATGTTGACGGAACGAAGCTCGCCTGCCCAACTGTAGACATCGCTAAATGTCTGCTTATGTATGGCCTGCATATGTTCCAGTCCATAATTGCCTTTTACAGGATTACTTTTTTGTTCTTCCAGACGAAGTGCAGTGATCTCGCGCTCAAATATATCGAGCCTTGTCTGATCTTTAATTCCGGCCTTGTTAGCTAAAACGGTAGTACCCGGATAAAAATAATCATTTCCGCTCAAGCTTGCCGTAGCCATTAATTATCTTCCCTGTATTGTTCAATACATTCGGCAATAGCTTCTTCGGTTGTTAGCGTGCCTTGAATTACCCTTTCTTGGCGAGCCAGTTGAGCTTTGTCAGCAAACATGCCTTCAAGTGCTAGTGAGGCATTTGCATACCGGAACCACTCACGTCTTTTTTCTTTCTTGTCATCCTCGGGCAGAGCCTGGGGAATCAACTCATCAGCAAAATCCGTCATTTTTTCTCCTAAATACGCCGTCAAACGGCATTCAATACTTCATCGTACTACTCGTGTTTGGATCACTACTTCATATTAAAATTATTGCAGTCTATATCGTAGTATACTACAGCAATAAAATCGACAGTCTATATTATAATAGACCAAAGAACCTTAAGAAGGAGTGGAAATGCTTAATCAATACCATCGGTTTATGTCTGGAACTCGTTATGTTGTACCCGCTCTCTTTCTCTTGCTGATACTTATTCAAGTATTGGATATACATAGCACGTTGTCTGCCAGTGCTGGCCACTACGAAGCAAATAAAGTGATTCATTGGCTCTCTGAACAAGTTGGTTTTACCGTCGCTGTTTGCATAGTGAAAGCGTGTTCATCTTTAGTTCTTTTATTTCTTTATCGCGTTTGGCGTTTATCTAACGGCTTTCATGACTGCGAATTTTCAATCAGCCTAGGTCTAATTTTTATAGTCTATGGCGTCGTTGTTACAAATAATTACCTTTCTTAATAGATTAGAGGATTTCATGTCATTTTCACGAAAACTAGCTGTTTTTTCTATATTCACTTGTTTCACTGCACTAGCTCACGCCGACTTTCAAGAACGACTTATTGCAAAATTTCCGACTGCGGAAGGAGCTAAAATTGAAAAGGCATTTCCTGGATTTTGGTCTGTCGTTAAAAATAACGAAGTTCTTTATTTCAACGAAGATCTGACGATGATGATCAATGGTGACGTGATTAATTTAACCAACAATCAATCGCTCACAGAAAAATTAAAAGAAGCCAACAGCCCCAAGATTGATGTTAGTAAATTACCTCTTGGGGATGCGATTAAGTTGGGTGAAGGAATGCGCCGAATTTTTATATTTTCAGATCCAGATTGCCCTTATTGCAAACGTCTTGAAATTGCGCTGAATCAGCTCAAAAACACACAAATATTTATATTTCCACTGCCACTGACAGAACTTCATTCAAATGCGCGGGTTGTGTCAGAAAGTATTTGGTGTCAATCAAATCCAAAGCAAGCATGGAAATCCTATATGGACTCGGGCATCACCCCTGTTGCTACGACATGTGATAACCCCATTTCACGTAATTTAATTCTAGCTAAGAAGTTACATATTATGGGTACGCCTGCCATTATTTTTGAAGATGGCAGCATCGTTCCGGGTGCAATTGCTGTCGAGAGAATTAATGAAAAACTTAATTCACTGAGTAAAAAATGAAGCACTTATTTCAAAGTCTAGCAACTCCAAGCAAATATGTAGTTTTTCATTGCGTTGCATTCGCCATTATTGCCACCGGCGTTGTGATGTTAATGACGGTTGGTGAATTAGGTCCAGTGGCGGTATTCATTGTGCCATTGGGCATCTATACGGTGATATTAGGCTTATTTTGTGAAGTTCTTTTTGCGCTACGATTTTTAATAGCCGTACTTATCAAAAAACTCCAATCGCATCAATGTGAGCGCCCCATCATCATGGATAGTGCTAAATGAAACTAACAGGACTGAGTGTTGCACTCATCGTTTACAGCATAACTTTTTCAGTGCATGCCGACTGCTTCACTGATGCAGCCAAT
>Ga0302155_10001457_pt1 | contig 17111 bp, 13 predicted proteins | sample I_Bog_N3_1_FD_193508 | JGI IMG/M metagenome (GOLD analysis project Ga0302155, IMG submission 193508) | Peat permafrost microbial communities from Stordalen Mire near Abisko, Sweden - I_Bog_N3_1 | ecosystem: Environmental > Terrestrial > Soil > Wetlands > Peat | place: Sweden: Abisko, Stordalen...
AGACCGTAGTATTGCTTCAATTATCGTAAACGTTCTCGACGGCATTCGGATCCGAGACGAGGACTGCTGTGGCTACGATGCTCGGGGTCGACTCAAGAGAAGCGGTGTCGCAGTTCGCGCATGTCTATATTGTTCGTGCGTTCTGAACTTATCATCCGGAAATAGATGCGCGGAAACCGGCCTCGGCAGGTGATCGAAAATCCATGGTGCTCTTCGGATGATTCTCCGGAATCGGCCTGCGGTATTTGCGCTTCGACAAACAACTGAAATCGCCGGAAAGATACAAAAGTAGATTACTGCAAATTGGGACCAGAACAGGAAGCCTCACACTCACATGGCTTTCGGTAGCTCTGTTCTCTGACAGCGAGAGTGCTGCAACCCAATTTGGTCGGCGAATAAGGATTGTTCAGGCTCTCGGTTGCAAGTTTGAAGTTGCACGAAACCGAACAGGACTGGCATACTTCACCCAGAGCGAATTCATCCGCCAAATGATGTTCTTGATATGCCTCGCGAGTCAACGCGAATAGGGCGCGATGGTGCCTGTTCCCGGTTCTCTTTCCTGCCTTGTCTCACGATGTCGCAATTGAAGTGATTCGTGTGCGGTTCTTCTGCGACGACTTTCCGACGCAAGCGAAAGTCATGCGCCATGCACGATGAACTGTGAATCGATCGACCCTGGTGCAATCGAGGACGACGGATGGCCGAGCCACAGCAAGCAGTTCCTTTGGAAGACTTAGTCTGGAGCGGAAGAGCAGGATGCATCGAGGGCAGGTTCCGGCCTTCTTCGCCGTCGTGGGGATGGCGGTTCGCCCTCTGCTTTTGCGTGGCGATGTTTGGGACAGCCTGTGCCGTGGGCTCTGCGCAGATCTCTCCCGGTCCGCTCGCACGTGCTCACAAGAGCCTGGACGGATCATCGAATTGCATCAAGTGTCATGAGCTTTCAACCAAGTCGCCCACCTTTCGATGTGTTGAATGTCATCGTGAGATTGCAGACGAGTTGCAGCATAACAGGGGGCTTCACGCCACTTTTCCGCGCTCGGGATCTGTGGGCACGGCGTGCGTCAAATGCCACTCGGACCACAATGGCGAGAACTTCAACATGCTTCATTGGGATCCGACACCAAGAGGCTTCGACCACGCGAAGACTGGATACGTGCTCGACGGAAAGCACATCGGTGTCAGTTGTCGCTCCTGCCACAGCGCACAGCACATACCGCCATCGGCGCGTAGTTTGTTAGCGTCCAAGGACCTGAACCATACCTGGTTCGGCCTCTCACCTGGTTGCGTTACCTGCCACGAAGACAAACACCAGGGCCGATTTGGGCCGAGCTGCACACAATGCCATTCAACCGTTGACTGGAAAGCCGCGAAAATCGATCGGCAGAACTTCGACCATTCGAAGACGCGATTTGCGCTTACCGGAGCGCACCTGACCACACCCTGCCTGAAATGCCACGCCGCGGGAGCCGACGACCAGCCGCGATATACCGGCATTCCATTCTCAGCCTGCTCGTCCTGCCACGCTGACCCACACAAGGGCGAGTTCAAGCAGGGGTGCGAATCATGCCACAACACCTTCACATGGAAAAAATCTACATTCACCTCAAGCTTCGATCACTCGAAGACGCAATTCCCGCTGCTCGGTAAACATATCGAGGTGCCATGTTTGTCCTGCCACAAGAGCGCGGACTTCAAGGCGCCCATAGCCTTTGCCAATTGCGCGGATTGCCATAATCCCGATCCACACGGCGGGCAATTCCTGAAGCGGGCCGACGGAGGCCGATGCGAAAATTGCCACAAGGTCGATGGTTGGATCCCGTCCACCTACACGGCCCAGGACCACGCCAAAACCGGTTTCCCGCTGGTCTCACCGCATACAAAGGTGAAGTGTGCCGACTGCCACATTCCGGCCGGCAGAGATACCCGTTACAAGATCAAGTTCGCGCTCTGCGTGGATTGCCACAGGGATGAGCATGAGGGCCAGTTTGCGGCTGATCCATGGCGCAACCGTTGCGAGATGTGCCACACCGGGGTCACCTTCAAGACCTCCAACTACACATTTGCAATGCACCAGAAGTCCAGCTTCCCACTCACCGGCGGCCACCAGGCCGTGCCATGTAACGAATGCCACAAGCCTTTATTTGGTTCAAAGCTTGCTCTCTATCACTTCAGCCAACTTGGTTGCACGAGTTGCCATGAGGATATTCACAAGGGGCAGTTCATCAGGCGCATGTCCGTCGTAGACGCGAAAGGACAGCCGTTGGGATGTCTCGCATGCCATTCAACTGGAGAATGGAAGGACCTGAAGAAGTTCGATCACGCCCGGACTGACTTTCCACTGATCGGCTCACATCGCGCCGTCCAATGCGCCGACTGCCACAAGCCGCCGAACATGGAACTGACCATGCTGCATGTTGATTTCACCAGTGCTCCCAGGTCTTGCAACCAGTGTCACGAGGACCCTCATGCTGACCAGTTCGGTGCTCGCGCCAATGACTGCGCCGCCTGCCATAACAGCAACAAATGGCGGCCCTCGCTTTTCGATCACGAAAAGACGGCTTTCTCACTCAAGGGTGCCCATGAGGAGGTTGCATGCTCTGCTTGCCATACCCTCAGGAAACCTGTCGCCAACAACATGGTGCTCTTTTACAAGCCAACGCCAACGGCCTGCGAGGCATGCCACGGACCGGCAATTCCCAGAAGCAAAGACCATTGAGCGGTCGGAAGCCAAGGCCTCGCGAGTTCGCTCTTGATGCAAATGCCACTTATGGGGTAGACCGAATGAGTAGATAATTTTTTGGTCGGCTCAAGCCGCTTTGTGATATAAATCACTCATCAGGTTCTCGAGATACATCGAACTTGGTTCTATTGATCTACTCCCACCATTGCCTTGAAAATCTTGACGCTACCGGAAACACGGCCCGTAAGCAGAGGTCCGTACCCAATAGCCACTCGCGAGTCAGTCACCCGTAAGGGTGCGTGAGGGTGCGTCCGGTAAAACCAGGAATCGAAACCAGGACATAGATGCCTGAGGGAGCATTTGTGAGTTCGCTCTTTGCGCATGAGCAAACTCCCTTTGCAGATAGCAACTAGACTGACCCTGCCCAGAAGTCGTTGGCGCTCGGGTCGCGGTGAATTTTTGCCCGTTCGATGGTGGGATAAATCCTCACCGGATTAACAGGCTACCGACTTTTGGAGACAATCGTGTACGCGTCTCGTTGGCTGATGACTATTGGCTTTGCGCTCTTGCCCTTGATGGTGGGCATGGTGCAAGAGTCCCCTGCGGACAACGCGAGACCGTCTCCAGGCGGTCCTCAAGCCAAGGTAACCAATCCTCACGGACCTATCGCCACACCTTGCCAGAATTGCCACACCTACACCAGTTGGAAACCTATACGGTCAAATCCTGAATTCAATCACGACAAGACAGGATATCCCCTGCGCGGTATGCATCAGAAAGTAGGCTGCACTCAGTGCCATACCAGCCTCATCTTCAAAAATGTCAGCAAGAACTGCGCAGATTGCCACGCCGACATCCATCGCCGCCAGTTCGGCGCAAATTGTGAAAGCTGTCACACCGTCAAGGGTTGGAATGTCTCCCTCGACGCCATTCGCAATCACCAGAACCGTTTCCCGCTAGTTGGTGCGCATGCCCTGGTCGAGTGCGAAGAGTGCCACAAAGGGGCTGCCACTGGACAGTTCCAGGGACTGTCGACGGATTGCTACTCCTGCCATCAGAAGGACTTTCTCACCCCGGTGCTCGACCACGTTGGTCTCGGGTTTCCCACCACGTGCGTTTCCTGTCACACCATGGACAACTGGGTAAGCGCCAAGTTCGACCACTTGAAATATACCGGTTATGCACTCACCGGCACGCACGCCACATTGCCCTGCATTGCATGCCATATCGACAATGTATTCAAAGGAACACCTGCCGCCTGCTATGCGTGCCACTCGAGTGACTTCCTCAACAGCAACAATCCATCGCATGTGCAGCTCGGTCTGCCCCACGATTGCAGCACATGCCACTCAACCGTCAATTGGCTCAATGCTTCGTTCGATCACGCACTGTATGCCCATTATCCCTTGACCGGCAAGCACGCAACGGTGCCATGCGCGCAATGCCATGTGAATAATAGCTACGTTTCCACGCCCACCGCTTGCTACGCCTGCCACCAAGCGGATTTTAACGGAACCACGAACCCCAACCATGTGTCGGGCGGCTTCCCCACGGATTGCTCCATGTGCCACACTACCAGCGGCTGGAGCCCGTCTTCCTTCAATCATTCTGTTTTCCCGCTTACTGGCGCGCATGCCACTGTTCCATGTCTGCAGTGCCACACCAATAACAATTTCACTACTCTTCCAACGACCTGCTACGGCTGCCATCAGAAGGATTTCACGAGCAGCACGAATCCCAATCACGTGGCGGCCGGTTTCCCCACCGCATGCACCACTTGCCACAACACAACAAACTGGACCACAGTGACCTTCGATCACGCGGTCTATGCTCACTATCCGTTGACCGGTGCCCACGCGACACTTACCTGCGTGCAATGCCACACCAACAACAACTACGCATCAACGCCGACTGCCTGCTACTCCTGCCACCAGCAAGATTGGAACGGAACCACCAGCCCGCCTCACGCCACCGTCGGCTTCCCCACCACCTGTGAAACATGCCATTCCACGACGAATTGGACTGGCACAAGTTTCAATCACAACACAACGTCGTTCCCGCTCACCGGCGCTCACGTCACGGTCCCTTGCGCCTCGTGCCACGTGAACAACAATTACACGACTCTGCCAACAACTTGTTACGGCTGCCACCAGAAGGACTTCACAGGAACCACAAATCCCGCGCACGTCGCTGCCGGTTTCCCCACCGACTGCACCTTGTGCCACTCGACCACCGACTGGACATCTTCCACCTTCGATCACGCGGCAGTCTTCCCTCTCACCGGCGCGCATGCGACCACGCCGTGTGCACAATGCCACACAAACAACAACTACACAACTCTGCCGACAACTTGCTACGGATGCCACCAAGCGGATTACAACGGGACTAACGCTCCACCTCACGCCACCGCCGGATTCCCGACTACCTGCGCTACATGCCATTCCACGACGAATTGGACTGGCGCAACTTTCGATCACAACACGACGTCGTTCCCGTTGACCGGCGCGCACATTTCAGTCCCATGCGCCCAGTGCCATGTGAATAACAACTACACCACGCTTCCCACAGCGTGCTACGGCTGCCACCAGTCGGATTACAACGGGACCAACAGCCCGCCGCACGCCTCAGCCGGATTCCCCACCACTTGCGCCACCTGCCACAACACCGTGTCGTGGACTGCAGCCTCGTTCAATCACAACAACACTGCGTTCCCGCTCACGGGTGCCCACGTTACCGTTCCCTGCGCCCAGTGCCACGTGAACAACAATTACACGACACTACCCACGGCTTGCTATGGATGCCACCAAGCGGACTTCACCGGAACCACGAGCCCCGCGCACGTCGCCGCCGGTTTCCCCACCGACTGCACCCTGTGCCACTCGACCACAAACTGGACAACTTCTACCTTCAATCACGCCTCAGTGTTCCCGCTGACCGGAGCGCACGCTACACTGCAGTGCGCACAATGCCACACCAATAACAACTACACAACTCTGCCGACCACCTGCTACGGTTGCCACCAGACGGATTACAACGGGACCAACGCCCCGCCCCACGCCACCGTCGGATTCCCGACAACCTGCGCTACCTGCCATTCCACAACCGATTGGACCGGCGCGAGCTTCGATCACAACACCACGTCGTTCCCGCTCACGGGCGCTCACACCACGGTTCCCTGCACCCAGTGCCACGTGAACAATAACTACACAACACTACCCACAGCCTGCTACGGATGCCATCAGAAGGACTTCACCGGAACCACGAGCCCCGCACACGTCGCTGCCGGTTTCCCGACCGATTGCACCATGTGTCACTCGACCAGCAACTGGACATCTTCTACCTTCAATCACGCTTCAGTGTTCCCGCTGACCGGAGCGCACGCCACGCTGCAGTGCGCCCAGTGCCACACCAATAACAACTACACAACTCTGCCGACCGCCTGCTACGGTTGCCACCAGACGGATTACAACGGAACCAACGCTCCGCCACACGCCACCGTAGGATTCCCCACTACTTGCGCCACCTGCCATTCCACAACCGATTGGACCGGCGCGAGCTTCGATCACAACACCACTTCGTTCCCGCTCACAGGCGCTCATACCACCGTTCCCTGCGCCTCGTGCCATGTGAACAACAACTACACCACGCTACCCACGGCCTGCTATGGATGCCACCAGAAGGACTTCACCGGAACCACCAATCCCGGGCACGTCGCAGCCGGCTTCCCGACCGACTGCACCCTGTGTCACTCGACCACCAACTGGACATCTTCTACCTTCAATCACGCTTCAGTGTTCCCGCTGACCGGAGCGCATGCCACGCTGCAGTGCGCCCAGTGCCACACCAATAACAACTACACAACTCTGCCGACCACCTGCTACGGTTGCCACCAGACCGACTTCACAGGAACTACAAATCCCAATCACCCGTCGGTTGCCTTCCCGACTACCTGCGACACTTGCCACTCGACCACCAACTGGGCCCCCGTCACCACCTTCAATCACACGGTATATGCGAATTACGCTTTGACGGGAGCCCACGCAACGGTGGCCTGCGCGCAGTGCCATACCAACAACAACTACGCAACCACCCCCACCGCCTGCTATTCCTGCCACCAAGCCGATTACAACGGAACTACGAACCCGAATCACGTGACCAGCGGCTTCCCGACAGATTGCTCGATCTGCCACTCGACGACAAACTGGACTTCCTCCACGTTCAATCACAACAACACGGCGTTCCCACTCACCGGCGCGCATACCACCGTTCCCTGCGCACAGTGCCACGTGAATAACAACTACACAACTTTGCCCACTACCTGTTACGGATGCCATGCGGCGGATTGGAACGGAACCACCGATCCTGCTCACGCAGCGGCAGGCTTCCCAACCACTTGCAATACCTGCCACACCACGACTGCCTGGACCGGAGCAACGTTCAATCACAACAACACTCCGTTCCCGCTCACCGGCGCGCACGTCACCGTGGACTGCATCAAATGCCACATCAACAACGTCTTTGCAGGAACCCCCACCGCTTGCTACTCCTGCCATCAGGCGGATTTCACGGGAACCACAAACCCGAATCACGTCTCGGCTGGCTGGCCCACCACCTGCACAACTTGCCATACTACAACGGCCTGGATTCCGGCTACTCTGCCCGCCAGCTACCACACCTTCTTCCCCTTGAACCATGGGAACGCCAACGGAGTCTGCGCTACTTGCCACACAAACTCTGCGGACTATTCGGTCTTTCAATGCACTGGCTGTCATGGCGGCAACAACGCTGCTAATTTCGAGCACCCCAAGGTGAACGGCTATGTATACAACAGCGTGAACTGCTACGCATGTCACAAGAGTGGGAGTGACTAGATCAGAATGATACGTCGCATCTTTCAGATCGTTCTTCTGGTCCCGATGGTATGCGTGGCCCAGGTGCCCACAGACATACAGGTCACTGCGGCTCCAATCGCGGACACAGCCACCGCGGCTGCACCAACGCGGACGGAGTTTCATGTTCGCTACATCAGCGCGTCGAATGTTTATATCGATGGCGGCCGCAACGCGGGCCTCGCTGAGGGAACAAAACTCGTACTCAAGCAGGACACAGGCAAAGAGGCACAGGACGGGGCAAACGCCGCACTCGAGCCAGGAGTGATTGCAAAGCTCACAGTTGTGTCGGTCGCATCCACTTCGGCAATCTGCGAAGTGAACGCTACAACCCGCGACCTTACTGTTGACGACGTGCTTTCACTCCCCGATTCTGAAGTCGAAAAGTTAGTTGAGAAGAACACGCTCGGCAATACACGCAAATACCCAATGGTCATTGCATTCAGCGAGGGCGATCCGCTCGAGGAGGAGGTGCGCGACTCCATTCCGCGTCCGCCGCTTCCCGAGGTCAATCAGGTGCGCGGCAGAATCGGATTCGACATCAGTGCGATCGATCAACTCGGGCAGGGAGGAACAACCACCACTGAATACGGCATGGTCTTCCGCGCCGACATTACCCGCATTCTTGGCACCCACTGGAATATCAACGGATACTGGCGTGGAAGCCTGATTCACGGCAACACTCCATCCCAGCCGACTTTGCAGGACACCATCAATCGCACTTATCTCATGAGTCTTTCATATATCAATCCACGCTCGAATTGGACCGCCGGAATTGGCCGTCTCTATCTTCCATGGGCCAGCAGTCTTGAGACCATCGATGGAGGCTATATGGCCAGAAAACTCTCTCCCGGTACTGTGGCTGGGCTCTTTGCCGGAACCACTCCCGATCCAACTTCATGGAACTACAATCCGAAAGGAAAGATCGGTGGGGGATTCCTCAATGCGCATGGAGGAAGTTACGACAACTTCCACTATTCCAGCACTGTCGGAGGCGGAGTCAATCTTCTCCAATGGTCGATCGACAGGCCTTTTGTATTTACTGAGAACGAGCTTTCCTTCAAGCGGTACTTCTCTCTCTATCACTCGATGCAGATCGACCGGCCTACTGCCAATCCATCGGCGCCGCCCTTAAGCGCAGGTCTCGGCCAGAGCCTTCTTACCCTCCGAGTCCAGGCTCATCCACGCGTTTCCCTCGATCTGACAGATACCTATTTCCGCGATGTGCCAACCTATGATCCGACTCTGGTTGGAACCGGGCTCCTGGATAAATACCTTTTTCAAGGAATCAATGGTGGCGCTCGCATTCAGTTTCCCGAACACATCACCGGATATTTTTCCCTTGGACAAAGCAGCGATTCCAGTGACCCCAAGAGCTCTCTGAATTACCTTCTCGGCGTCACGGTATCGAATATCCCAAAGACCGGGCTTCAAGCCGATGTGCGCTACTCAAAATTCGACAGCGCTTTTGCTGCCGGAAGCTACCGGTCGATTTCATTGACCAGGGACCTCGGTGAACGTTTGCGTCTCAATCTGCAAGGCGGAACTTACGTGTATAACTCAACGCTCGCTGCGGAGAGTAACTCGTACTTTGTGAACCTGCTCTTCGACACCGAATTAGGCGCCAGGTACTTCATGGAGAATGCATTCACTACGCAGCGCGGAGGCACTATCGGGTACAACCAATGGACTACAACCGTCGGTATCAGGTTCGATAACCGGGCTTCGGCCAGAAAGGCTGCAAATGCCACAAAACCATAAGGCGCACCGATTCCTTGTCTGGCTCTTGTTGTTCGCGCCGGCGGTCATTGCGGCAGGCCAGTCCTCTTCAGCACCAAGCGCCGCCGACTTGGCCCAGCGCCAGGTCATTGCCTATCTTGCCAAGCTCGCCGACCTACACTGTACCGAATCTGTCACACAAGAGAAACTCGCCGGCAACGGCCATGTAGAAGCGTCGGAGCACGCCAAATACGACTACCTCATCATGATCGATGGAAACGGTGACGACTTACAGTTGAATGAGTCACGGATTGAATCCTCCGCCTCCCGTCACAAGCCGCTCCCCTTGTTGGTCACCAACGGTTTTTCCACTGTGCTGCTGGTCTTTCATCCCTACTACCGCGATAGCTTCACATTCGAAACTGGGCCCGATGAGGTCGCGGATGGACTTGAACTTATCCCTGTTAGCTTTTCACATATCCGCGGCCGTCGCTCTCCCGCCGCGCTTGCCCTTCGTGGCCGCGAATACCCGCTGGAACTCAAGGGCACCGCATGGCTCGACAGACAATCTGGACAAGTGGTGAAAATGGATGCCGGCCTGCTTCACGACATGAGCGACATTGGCCTGCGTTCGCTCAAGATCCACGTCGAATACAAGCCAGCCCGGTTGGGTAAGGATTTGTCAACAGTGACGCTGCCTGCTCTGGCGGTTGTCGATGTCACAACACCCCTCCAACACTGGCGCAACACGCATGTCTTTGACGGCTATCAGAACTTCTCGACCGATGCCGAACAGGACTCGAATGTGAAGATTCGCGCCGAGAAAGCCGTTCCGGACAAAGACAATACCAACTCAACTGTTACTGCAGATTCCAAGGAGAATCGATAACCATGTCCACCACTCAAAATCCCGCGCCTGCCTCCTCAGTTACGCGCAGGGTTTCGGCGACAGGCGACAAAAAGAAAAAGGAACTTGGACACCACGTTCGCGTGATCATCGCCGGCGTAGCGTCGATCCTCTTGCTGGTGTGGATAGGGATCTATGGGGCCAGCTACTACATGCTTCCTCTCGATCAGCGGCCGTACTCAGAGAAGCACGAATTGCTGAAGCCCAGCGGCAGCATCGGTCTTAAGCTCGGCGTACTGGGTACGGTTCTGTTCTTCCTCATCTTCCTCTATGCTCTGCGCAAGGTTATCCCATGGTTGGGCCGCTTTGGCACGGCCAGGCACTGGATGGATTTTCATGTCATTGCGGGAATAACTGCGCCCGTCATAATTGCATATCATGCTTCGTTCAAGTTTCAGGGCATTGCGGGCTTTGCGTTTTGGATCATGGTTGCGGTTGCTCTCAGCGGCGTTATCGGCCGCTATCTTTATGCGAAGATACCGCGCTCTCTTAATGCAACCGAAATGTCACTGAGCGAATTGAAGGTTAGTGAGCGTGAGCTCTCCGAGGCCCTGGTTGGCCAATCCATTTACCCTGCCGCGCAGTTGAGCCGAGTCCTGGACATGCCGTCCCCCGAGCATATCCGCAAAATCGGACCGCTGTTAGCTATTGGCGAGATGATTGCCCTCGACGTGCGGCTCCCATTTCAAGTGGCCGGTTTGCGGCGCTCCTCAGCAGGATTCGGCGCCACGCTTCGTTCATTCGGCGGGTTACTCTCAAGCGGAAACTCTGAGATCGAAGATGTCGTGCGGTTGGTGCGTCAGAAGGCTTCGCTCTCCAAGCGGGTTGTCTTTCTCGATCAGACGCAACGTGTCTTTCATCTTTGGCATGTAATTCATCGTCCCTTCAGCTATGCTTTTGCCGCCCTTGCCATTTTTCATATCGTCGTTGCAACGGGATTGGGATTCATGGGCCTGGTGATCAGATAAATGATGGATACTTTTCTCACATGGCTGATTGCGGGAGCCGTCCTCGCGTTCTTCGTCTTCCGCTACTGGCGTGCCCACAAACGCAGTGAGGCTCAAGCTCGTGCTTCCGCGGATCGGGGATCTCTTTTTTCCGATGGGCCCAAGGCGCAGCACCCGAAGATCTCCGCCGATCAATGCATCGGATGCGGGGCCTGTGTCGCGGTTTGCCCGGAAGGCGACGTACTGGCTCTGGTAAGCGGAAAAGCCACAATCATCAATGGTCATAAGTGCATAGGGCACGGTCTCTGCGCAGAGGAATGCCCCGTGGGCGCCATCACTATGGTGATGGCAAAACCCAGTTCAGGCGCCGACATTCCGGTGCTCAGCGATGAGCACGAATCAAGTGTCGAGAACCTGTTTATCGTAGGCGAATTGGGTGGACTGGCTCTCATCAAGAACGCTGTCAACCAAGGCAGGGACAGTATTGATGTAATCGCCGATCGGATAGCCCCCGGTGTTGCGGGGCGCGACGATGAGGATGTGCTGGATGTCGTGATTATAGGCGCGGGACCTGCCGGTATCAGCGCCTCATTACGCGCCGCAGAGCACCACCTCAAGGCCCTCACCCTCGAGCGTGAGACAGTCGGCGGGACCGTCTCGAAGTATCCGCGGCAGAAGCTGGTCATGACCAGTCCGGTCGAATTTCCTTTGCATGGGAAGTTTAGCAAGACAACGCTTTCTAAAGAGGAATTGCTGGCCTTTTGGGAGAAAGTCATACATCGAACGGACCTCAACATACACACCAGCGAAGGCGTGGAATCGGTTAAGAAGGCGGAGGACAGCCTGTTTCATGTTCGCACCGTTCGGCAGGAGTACCGGTCGCGCGCGGTGGTACTCGCACTTGGCCGCGCAGGTACACCGCGGAAGCTCGGTGTAAAGGGCGAAGAACTTCCTCATGTTCTTTACAGGCTCATAGAGGCCGACCATTACATGAACAAAGACATTCTCATCGTAGGCGGCGGCGATAGCGCGATCGAGGCAGCGATGGGTTTGGCGCATCAGGCGGGCAACAAGGTCACTCTCTCGTATCGCAAGAGCGAATTCAGCAGGCTAAAGGATCGCAACCAAAAGCGCATCGTAGAACACATCGATGCGGGCAAACTCGATGTGCTCTTCAACTCCATTCCCACGGAGTTTCAAGTGGGGAGCGCATTGATTGAAGTAGGTGGCGAGATTCGCCACCTACCCAATGATTTTGTTTGGATATTTGCCGGCGGCACACCACCGTCAGAATTCCTCAAGGCGTCCGGCATAGCGTTCGGTTCCATGAGTACCGACGGACATCGCGAATTACAGGAGGTTCGATAGCGTATCGATGCGATTTGGCTTTTATTCAGATATGACGATGGTGACGGTAATTTGACTGAGGACAATGAAAACCTGTCGCGCGTCTGGTAAGACGGTATTTGGGCAAGCTTCACCCTCCCCTGCGGCTTGGAAGTCGGTCGGGGCGCAAGCCTCAACTGGTGGAATCGTCCGGTGCATTCTGGAGACGCAAGAAACAGCAAGTGCGCCACGATTGCCGGATGCCGAGAGACCCACGCAGAACCGAATTACGGGCCAGCTCTGATTAAAAGCGATCTTGAGGTGTCGAGGATCATCCCGTTGGAGAGAAAGCAACCTGCGGTCTCCCGTGGAACACCCCATCGATCGAATCCCTAATTTACCAAGTTCGCCATGGAACCGGCGGCGACGAAGGATGTTGAACCATGCACGAATCCGTGAACCTGGATACCGCCGGACTGCTGATACTCGTTCTCTTCATCTTCGTGTTCTGGCCCGTGACCGCATTCGCCAACCGGCGCGAGAAGTCTCGCCTCAGCTACCTCATGGAACGAAAGGACCAACTTCTTCAGGATTTGCGCGACCTGAACTTCGAGTACCTTGCAGGAAACTATTTGGAAGACGAATTCCTGACACTGGGTACGCGACTGGAAAGAGATGCCGAACAATTGCTGGTCGAAATCATCAGTGTGCAGCGAGAGAAGAGCTGAACCTGGCCGAGTGGCCAGCTTTGTCAAGCCATTCCTCTTCTTTGAAGCAGGGCCATAGAACTGGCGGCTCCTGCTTCCTCAACTCAACCTAAATCTCAAGATAGGATATTTCGATGAAAATAAGATCGCTCCGAAACTTAACTGGGTCCGTCATTTCTACAATGATGTTTTCCTGCGCAATCGCCAATGCCGCCTCAATCACAGGAATAGTGACCAATAAGACCAGTGGCAAGCCGTCGGCCGGCGACACAGTCGTTCTGGTCGATGTTCAAGCCGGCATGGCGGATGCCGCCACCGCAACTACCGATGCCCGTGGTCATTATTCCCTTGAGTCGCCTGGTGGCGGAGCATACCTGATCCGGGTGAACCATCAAGGAGCCACCTATTTCATCGCCGCACCCCAGGGCGGCGGCTCAGGAGATATTTCGGTTTACGATGTTGCCGCGAAAGTCGATGGTATCGGGATCGATGCAGATATGATCCTTCCGGAAGCCGCCGGGGGCATGGTCCGCGTCCAGGAACGTTATTTAGTGCGTAACACCAGCTTGCCCCCCAAAGCCCAATTCAGCAGCAACACATTCGAGTTTGTAATACCGACCGACGCAATATTCGACGGCGCTTCCGCCACCCGGCCTGGAGGCCTCCCCACGAATACTCGGCCGGTTCCCCTTGGGCAAAAAGGACACTATACGATCAATATTCCGATTCAACCGGACCAGGGCGAGAAAGAAACTCTGTTCGAAGTGCAATACCACATTTCCTACAACGGCAAGTACACCTTCAAGCCACAGCCGCAACTTCCCGCCGACAATCTGGTCGTCTACCTGCCCAAAGGAATGACGCTCGACGGCGTCAAAGGAGCTACGTTCCAGCCTGCACAGGAGGACCCGCGGGTACAGACCTTTGTGACAAAAAACGTCCACCCAGGTCAGGAGGTGGAAGTCACGGTCTCGGGCGAGGGACAAATGCCGCGCGAGGCTCAGAGTAATGCGATGGCACAGGCCCCCGCGCCCGGAATGGGCAGTGCCGAACCGGGAGATACTGCGAACAGACCGGGCGGTGGCATAGGCAATCCTATCGACACTCCCGATCCGCTCACCAAATACAAGTGGTGGATCCTTGGCTCCCTGACGATTCTGCTCGTGGCCGCCGCGGCCTTTTTTCTGCGCAAGAAGGGAGAATTAGCGACGGGTGTGCCCACACCTGCAAAGGATACAGAATTTAAAGGCATGCAATTCCCAGCCGCCGAGATTCCCATCGTACCGAGAGTCAAGCACGCTGCCCCAACCACGGCCGACAATGACTCAATGCTCAATATCATCAAGGAGGAGTTGTTTTCCCTCGAACGCGACAAGATCTCCGGCGAGATTTCTCCAGCGGAGTACGCCGAAACAAAAGCGGGCCTGGATGCGGTTCTGAAGAGGGCTCTGAAGAACCTTTGAATTGGACCGAAACCTCCGTTGCGCATGCAGGGACTAGATGCCGCACTTCGCTGGTCTGGGGAAAACCTCCAGACCCAGCCAGGGTTTGGCCGTGGCCCGACGTATTTCGCGCCTGGAGTTCTGCGAAGCCATTGCGAGGTTCTGATTACGCGACCCAGTTTTCAGTGCAATGAGAACATTCTCTGCATGATCAGCGCGAACATCCGCAGATCGTTCGTAATCGCAGGACCGTTCCCGGTTGTTCTTCGCAGTGGATAGTTTCTCTTGTTCACTCTGGCCTTGGTGTCCCGCTGTCTCTAAGTTGCAGCGGCAAGATGGCAACACTTCCAAACCGAGGGCATGCGGACCAGCGTTCGTTTCATTTCTGTATCAGATTGATGGCGTAGTTGAGAACTGGGGCAAAAAACGAACCGGAAAGAGAAGACCAATCGGTTCAGCATTGTCCGCGTCTACAAGACCCGGTATGGTCGCTGGTCGCATCTTCGATTTTGATCCTTCGGATGCTGCCCTTGAACTCGCCGACCGGGTCGATTGTGGCTTCGTAGACGCTTCCGTCGCTTGCCCGGGCAATTTCTACAGTCCATGCGTTCGAATGATCGCGAGTTGTAAACGATCCTTGCACCTCAGCGGAGAAAGGCGCGTCCTTGAGATAAGCAACCCGATCGTAGTACTGACCCGAACAGACGCCGATGAATACGAGCGTGAACACAAAGGATTCAATCTCATCGTCAGCATGACCGTCCCGTCCAACATGGGCGGTGAGTATTGCATTCGTGACTTTGCTCATTGCCAAACCTTACCCTGCTTGACAAATGGCAGTCCAGTGCCGGCGTCCAACGCTGTTCCGGTTGGATGGTCGCCTACTCGGGAAACAGTCGGCTGGCGCGATCACATTGTACCGCCTATCCTGGTGGCCCGTCGCGCAGTCCTGTTACTGGCGGTGGCATAACGTTGTACTGACTGGCGGCATTTCATTGTAACCAGCAACTCAGCGGCTAATCAACCGTAGTCATTGCACTTATTGGACGCAACAGCGCCGTATATACCTAGTCTGCGGCGTTCGTCCGTCGGGATGATGCCCCGGCGATCAATTAGCCGCCCGGGGCTCTCTCGCTGAAACCATCGGCCACCAACCTAGAATCTAAGGAGATGATGTTAGAGAACATAACACGTAGGGCCAATGTGAACACGCACGAATGTCGCGTGTCCAGATTTTTCTGCGAAAAATGCCGTCGGAGAACACCCGGCCGTAGTCCCAACTTGGTCTCAATTTGCAAGCATCCTCTGTGGTGGTGAACTTCGAGCCCCCGGGGAACCCGGCACGGCTGGAGCAGCGCATCGGGGGCGTACACCGGCGCGGCCAGTCGCGTCCTGTACACGTAATTCACATGCTCACGGAGAAGAGCATCGAAGAGCGCGTGTGGGAGACGCTGGCCTTGAAGAAATCTTTGTTTGCCGGAGTCTTCGATTCACTCACGGACGAGGTGAGCTTCGCCAAGCTGGGCCGCAGGACGATGCTACAGGCAGTGAAGGAGATCTTCGCCGAGCAACCGGGCAGGCCGAAACCGGTAATTGACCACGCTCCGGCTGAGCCGGTTCCGCTAACGCAGCCGCGGCAGGACGTTCTGACGCAGCCGGCCGATTTAACGGGTGAAACGGTACAAGTGCCTGCAGGTACTCGTCCTTCGCCAACAGCAACGCCTGACGGCAACGGCGTCGAACTGGCTGCGGCCTCGTTCATCGAGGCAGGACTGAGATCGATCGAATCGATCGCGGCGGGCGGCACGGCGGGGAGTTCCACAACCGCTCCCGCACCGCGCCTGGCTCAAGTGTTGCCCACGCTGTTCACACGGGATGCCCGGACGAACCGCCCGGCATTGAGCATTCTTCTGCCTGATTCAGTGACCCCGGAGCGGCTCCCCAGCGCGTTTTCGGCTCTGCTGAACATGTTCGGACAATCCGTGAGCGCACCTGCCATTCCGGAGAACCAGAGTTGACCGGCATCAACCCTAGAATAAGTTCGTCACCTTGCAACCAATAGTCAAGTTTATGCCCTGGTAGAAGGTTCCAATCAGACGAAGTGAGCGGGAACTGGGATGGCGTGGGAAACGGTTTGGTTACGGGTGTGAGACTGATTGAAGAGACAGCCGGTCAGTCGCCTGGTCGATTGCGTAGCCTTCCAGATTTTCGACCCTGTCGCCCCCCGGATATGTCACGAGGCTCAATCGCTTCACTTGCGTTACGGCCTGCACATCGCTCTGCCTACGCTTAACCCATCTCGTTACCTTCATGAGCCCAAGACTCGATTCCCGGTGGGGCGGCTCAGCAGCGATTGAAAGTTGCTAGCGATTTTCGAGGGGTGGTCGGACGGCACTGGTAAAACGGCTATCTTACTCCAGCGGAAGATTGAGCGCCTTGCTCTCCTGCGCCTGCGAGACGCCTGTAAGGCAGAGTTATTTGGGATCCAGATCCG
>Ga0302155_10001465_pt1 | contig 17080 bp, 16 predicted proteins | sample I_Bog_N3_1_FD_193508 | JGI IMG/M metagenome (GOLD analysis project Ga0302155, IMG submission 193508) | Peat permafrost microbial communities from Stordalen Mire near Abisko, Sweden - I_Bog_N3_1 | ecosystem: Environmental > Terrestrial > Soil > Wetlands > Peat | place: Sweden: Abisko, Stordalen...
CCCTTTAGATTAAATTGCGGTTCAATCCAAATCAAGTTACTGCGGATACCCCCGAAAAAACTACGGATGGAGTCACCTTTAAATTCCTGGCTGCCCTTATCCCCCTCAACCGTCAGCCGGTCCGCCCAGCCTGCGTTGGACCGATGGGTGACCGCCAACCGCCGGATTCGGCCCACATTGGGCGCTTTTATCAAAATGGTCTTCACCGGCACTTCGGTGACCCAACGAAAGTTGCGGTAACCCCTCATGCCATAAGCCCGGCAGTAGGAAACCGGGTCTTCTTTAATCCACTCTTCTAGACGGTAAGGCGACAGAGGAAATTCGATGTCCTGGTTATATTTGGAATCGTAATCCGGTACTCCCACGATGGGTTCATCAATCCCCCAGGCTTCCTCATAATCCTGGGTGTGTCCTCCGCATTGGGCGGAGAAAACCGCCGGAATGACCCTGCCGCCGCTCTTTAATACCATTCCGGCGGTTTGGTTAACCGCCGAATCGGTCTTGGTGGTCTCGGCTCCAACCCCTCCATAAACCTGGGCCTGAACTCCGTCGGCCACATCAAAACCTTCACGGCTATATCCGTTGAGTTTGGTTAAAACATAAGACCTTGCCGCGATGGCCTGGGCTTTGAGCGCTTCCAGCGGCCAGGAGGAAATCATCTCCGAAGGCAGTACCCCCGCCGTATAAGCTTCCAATGAGACCCGATTGATCACGTTGAATCCCACTTCCCTCCGGGGAAGTATTTCTATTCTTTCGCGATAAGCCCTGTCCATATCCTTCCCAAAAAAGTATCCCTTATTCGTCGGAATATCATGAAGCACCAGGGGTTGATGGGTGTCTTTAGAAACCATCCAAATCGCTTCGGTAAACCGGACCAGGGTTTTTCTGTGTGAATTTTTGATAAGCCAAATTTCGTGATGGGTCAAAGAACGTTTGGCCGGAAGATAAATCAACTGATAATCTTTTCCTGTGGGTAAAACCGCCAAAGGAGTCGGCGTGGGCGACAACCCCATGACCGTGACTGGCGCGAAGATTTGAATTTCAGAAGGACTGCGCATTAAAAGACCGGTGATATGGGTCGCCAATCCCACCCGGATGGTGACGCTGGAAAACGCGATTGGAATTTCTTCCGGCAGAACCCAGTCTTTCCAATCTTTCATTTTTTGGGTTTGCCGCCGTGCTTCTTCCTGGGGGGCCTTTAACCGGACCTGTTCGGCTTCCTGCTCAAGCCCTTGATCATCCGGCTCAATGGCGACAGCTTTTTCATATTGGGCGAGGGCTTCCGGATAGTTTTTCTTTTGCGCCAAAAGTCTGGCCATATACCGGTGGACCCATTTAAAACTGGGGTCCAACCGGAGCACCGCCTGGTAGGCGGTTAAGGCCCGGTTTTTGTCGTGCAATTTCCGGGAAACTTCCGCCAATTGCCATTGATAGAGAGCCGAAAGGGGTTTGGCGGACGTAAGCGACAAAAGATATTTTTGGGCGTCAAGTAAGGCATCCCACGCGCTGGGCTGGGTGCGGATGCTTTGGGACTGGGCCTGAAATTGGCACAGCAGGGTCATGCCCCAAAGCACTTCTTCATCCTGCGGGTGCTGGGCGTAAAGCGCTTGGATGCTCGCGGCGGCGTTAGAAAACTGGCCCATTTGTTCCAGCATGAGGGCCATATCCCGTCGGATTTTCCAGTCTTCTTTCCGGGCTAAATATTTTTGATAAGCCGAAACCGTACCGGCGTAATCACCCTGGCTTTTGCGTAAAGCCGCCAGTTCCTGCCATAAGATGAGATTATCCGGATCTTGCTGGATTTGATGGAGAATCAGCTGGCTCGCATCGTCGATCTTGCCTTGGTTGAACAGTTGTCCGATTTGAACCTGAAAAGACTCGGCGGATAAAAAAGAAAACGTGGAATAAAAAAAGAGGCCGACTAAAAAAGCAAGCCGACGTTTTTTCACTCCACGCTCCTTAAAACTTCAAATGGGTCCTACTGCCAAACCGCCAGGATCGTCGCGACCGCGAGGTAGGAAACCAAATAATAACCCACGTTGATCAAATACAACTTCACCGGGCGTCCATCCCAAATCACGGAATTGATCTGCGAAGTAACGATAAAACCCAGCCAGATCCAGAACCCCGATTGCAAACCCGCCGTCACACCCGCGACGTGATAAAAGGCCGAGCCGGACAAAACCGAATAGGCCATACAATAGGCCGCCAACAGACAGGCGACAAAGTTAATCGCCATGGACATTCCCATCTTTTCTTTCATGGCTTTTTCTTCTTTTTTACTGAGCTTGTTAAAACCCATAAGTTCCGACCATATTTTGCCAAACAAGCCCATATACCAGACCGCGCCGATCACAAAATAAGCCACCGCCGCGACCAGGACCGCCAAATAATTGATATGAATATCCACAAACCCTCCCGAAAATAAAATTAACGGCCCCTTATTTTAACGAGGATAACGTCCTCTCTGGTTTAAATCTTGGCCGCTTTTATCCGAAGAAAGTCACAATCAGCTAGACAAAACCAAGCCTAAAGGTATAAAAATTACCTTCTACAAGCCAAGGGAGAATCGTCATGAACCGAGTAGGCCGCTGGTTAATTATCCTTCTTTTTCTTACAGGCACCCTTTGGGCCGCCACTTCCGGCGATTATTACACCGCGGGTATTCAGCTTTACCAGCAGAGACAATACGCCAAGTCCATCCAATATTTCAGAGCCGCGACACAGTTGAATCCACAAAACTGGAAAGCCTATCAGGTGATGGGCCAGGCCTACTATCAACTGGGCGATAGAACGGATGCGGTTCAAATGATGGATCTGAGTCTGCGGATTAATCCCAGTAATCAGCCTTTACGCCAATTTCGAAATAATCTTGCCGCTACCACCTCAGGCGGAAATGGGAACTCAGATAATCCCGCCGTCAAAGGCGGAGGTCCTTTTGGACTGGGTTTGGAAATCGGCACCCCGGCTCCTGGGGAGTTTCTGGAAAGTTTTGGCTGGACCGCGACAGCGCGTTTCAGCCTTCGGTCAAAATCGGCGCCGGAACGGTTCTACAATTGGATTATCTGTTGCATGATTACGATGTCATTCATCCCAAAGGCGGTTTGATGCCGATTTATTTTGGCGCGGGCGCTGGATTGGGCATCGGAGGCGGTGTGGCCATTGAGGCCCGCGGCGTAGTGGGTTTGACCTATATCTTTGATCGCACTTCGCTTCCCCTGGATATTTATGTTCAGGTCGTGCCAGCCCTTTGGTTCGGCGGGGGCGGCGTTTCGGGTTTACAGGTCTATGGTAACCTGGGTTCCCGGTATTATTTTTGAGAAGAAATTAGGTCGAAGCGGAATTACTTTTTGGCCAATTCCATTTTGGGCGTGTTTAACACAGCCTCATCGCGGGAATACCAATATCCGGTGTTATCAATCACTTCCAGATTAGGTACATAACTCTTTTTCACATAATCCAAAAGTTTAACCAGCGTTTTATGGCTTTGAGGATCCTGCGAGCGGACCGTCGTACTGGTATGAATTTGGTGTAAAAGCTGGCGGGTTCCGCCGGGTGTCGCGTTTTTGGTCATGAGGTCGCCCATTTCAACCGGCGCCTTTTCATAATAGATATGAGACAAATAACCGTCCTTATCAAAGGTTAATTGGAGTGGCGTCGTTTGGCGGTTTAACACCAGACGGACACCCTGCAAAGTCAAACGGTTCCCCTGCAGATCGCCTTCCTGGGTAAAAACATGATCCACCAATTCATGGGTCCAGCCGCTGACCTGGGCGATTTCATAGAACTCGTCCTGGATTTCCCGGATGGCTTCGGTGCTTTTAATTTTCCCAAAATAATGAATTGTGGTGGACATATTTTCCTCTTCAACACGTGGTCAGAAAAATTCCAATTGGCCGTCCCGGCCGGTTTTCGGCTGTATCGTACCGGGTAATTCCCTGAATAATTTACGGATATTTTTACCCGCCTTAAAAGAAACCTTTTTATAGTCAGGGAGAGATATAGAACGTTTATTTAAAATGTCCCGGCCCTTCTTGCCAGAAACCACTTTAGCCTGAAAAACACCAAAATCCCTGATTTCAATCCGTTGACCCGACATCAGGCCTTCTTCTAAGGATGACAACAACCGCCTGACGACCACTTGGGCGTCCGGCAGAGCCAGATTGGTGGCATGAGCGACATCTCGAACTAAGTCCTGCAAGACAACCTTCATGTATTAATTATATACGGTCGTTTAAGGAAATGTTCAATGATCCCCAGAACATTTTAGAAAGTTCTACTCGCTCGGAGACGGTTTTAAATCAAACCAAGCCCGAATCCGGCGGTTAACCGGAACCTCAAAATACCGATAAGAAAGAAAAGCGAAAAAGAAAACTGTTGAAATCAAATAAATTAAGCCCAAAACACCTCCCAGTGACACCAGAACAGGCATGATCAAAAACATAACCGATGTATACCATAAATAAGAGCCATAACTCAGTTTCCCGGGCCAGGAAAGGATTTGTGCCGTTTTAGAAAAAAGCGCCGGAATATGCAATCCGCCAAGTATGACTAAAGCGCAGCTTGCGGCCACTAAGGTAGGAACATAAATAAAGTAATTTCGACTCTGCATAGAGGCGGAATAACACACATAGAAACAACAAATTATTCCAAACAACATGAGACTCAACGATGTTTTCCGCCTCGCTTCCAGCCAATAACCAAATTTTTCATCTAGAAAATAAAAAATTCCGCCGACGGCTATCTGATCAAACACCGAAAAAGAAGCCAACGGCATCCACTTATCATCAGGATCAAAATAAAATTGGGCCATATATCTGAAAACCAAGCTAAACAAAACAACTCCGATCAAAAAAATAAAAACTTTATGTCTGTTTCTTAGGGTTTTCACAATCAGGGGATAAAAAAAATAAAACTGTTCCTCTACGGCTAGCGTCCAAAAAACACGCCACTGAAAACCAACTCCGGCGTAATAAACCATTAAGTACCAATTAAAATTAAACGTAAACAAGGAGCCCCAAAAAAGCCATCCAAAACCCTGTTCATTGTCCCAAATATGATATTTTTGAATTCTTGGATCTAATAATGTTTGGGATTGTTTAAGAAAAAGAGCCACTAATACCACCGCCACTAATAACGGCAGTATTCTGGCCGCCCTTTTGACATAAAAAGAGCCCAAATTAACTCCTGAAAAATCATTTGCTCCTGCTACAAGCAATTGAGTTATCAAAAAACCGGAAACAACAAAAAAATAAGTTACTCCATGAGCGCCATCGAGGAAAACATTCAGAATAATTTTTCGGATAACAGGCGAATCAATAGACTGAACTATTGATCTGGGAAAAAAGTGGTTCGACATAACGATAAGAATGCTTCCAAACCGGACAAAATCGATAATCGGAATTCGTTTCATATAATTAATTAGTTTTCTGTCGTTGAGCGTTTCAATTTAAACCAAGCTCGAATTCGGTGATTCGCCGGCACCTCAAAACATTCATACGAAATGTAGGAAATAAGCAAAACAATAGAAAAAAGAACCATGAAGGCGTTCAAACCGCCCAACCAAGCCCATAAGGGCATGAGGAGAAATATGATCGTTTGGTGCCACAAATAACAACCATAACTCAGCTTGCCTGGTCGAGACAAAGTCTCCGCCAGCTTTGTATTAAAAAACGGAAGATGCATGCCTCCCAAAATAACCAGAGCACATCCCATCGCCATCAAGGTGGGGGTAAAAATAGTCTCCACATTTCCGTTGATCGAAGTTTTAACGTAAAGACAAAAACAAATCATCATGCCGGAAATAAACAACAAAAACGCGGTCCAAAATTTCAAGCTTAATTCATTTTTAACCTTACTCCAAAGAAAATAAAGTCCCGCCCCAACCGCTATCTGATCGAAAGCGCAGAATGAAGCTTCGTGCATCCAAATATCTTTATGATCCATGTTTAAAAAAGCCCACGTGCGAAAAACTATCGCAAAAAAAACGATAGAACCCAAAAACCAAAAAACTTTTCTCTTCTTTTTGAGTTTTTTTAAAACCAAGGGGTAAAAGAAATAAAACTGCTCTTCGACGGCCAGCGACCAAAGAACCGCCCAATGGGCCCCTATATTAGTTTCACTCGCGTGGATCACAAACCAGTTAAAATTAAACGTGATTAAAGAAAACCAAAAGGAAAAACCGAAACCAGATTTAATGTCCCACTCATTGTAATTTCGAAGTCTCGGATCCATAAAAACCATTAGGTGTGGTAGTAAAAACCCAACTAGGACAATGATTATCAAAAGTGGAAAAATACGGGCAATTCTTTTTACATAAAAACCTTTGAGTTCGATGCTTGAAAAATCTTCCTTATCCCCGACTAGTAATTGAGTAATCAAAAAACCCGAAACGACGAAAAAAAATGTAACGCCATAAGAACCACTTAAAAAGAGTCCGAGAATAAAATTTCGCATGCCTTCCGAATATCCATGAGCAATCCAACGGGGAAAAAAATGACCGCCAATAACGACGAAAATACTAAAAAAACGGACAAAATCTATGATTGGAATTCGTTTCATTATTGCTATTTTATCTAGGTAAGTGGCACTGTCACTTTAAACCTTCTCCTTATTGTGATTCTGACTTTATGTCCTGACGATCTCACTTAAATTCCGTTGATATCCCCTCCGGCAGTTCCAAAGGCGTAACATGATCCGCGTCCAGTGGAATAGTACTGCCATGATCTCCCATCACTTCCAGATTTAGCAAAGGCGCTCCCGTTGGTTCGTTCCAAACTATCTTGATGGGAATATATCCTTTTTTCATTTCCACCCATCCCAGCGCGGGTCGGCCTTGAACTTGCCAGTGAACTGTTCCAGTTCCAAGATTGACGAGACGATAACTACCTTGTTCATTTATAAATAAACTTCCTGAAAAAATAACTCGATTTGGCCCAACTGGTAACCCTCTAGGGAAATCATTCAGAACAATAGCGGGCTTTCTATTGAATTGAGCCCTTAAACCTTTCGACTGAGTCCAAATAGCCGAAGGCACTTCAAAAAAACAGAGAAAAGGACTGCCGGAAGGATCTGTTTCCCACATCAATTTGCCTTGGGGATAAAGCGTCTGCAGCGTCTTGACGATGCTGCCATTCCATGATGCCAACCCAAAGAAAAGACCATGATCGGCGGGAGTAGAAAGCGGCACAAGGGAATCCGGCATACTGAAAGAATGAAGTTGAGACAAGTTTGAGTAATCATAAAACTTAAGCCCATAATCGCTTTGGTAATTAAAACCATCCGCGATAAACGAATCATATCCAGTGCCCTGTTCTTTAACGGCCTCTCCTAAAGCCGGCCCAATAACACAATAGCTTCTCCAACAATCTAAATTAGAACCCTGTTGAGTGAAATAAATATTGAAATTCTGAACAGTCATCGCGACGAGAATAATTCCCAATAAAACTGCGAAAATCTTTCCTCCCCACTCCAGGTTCCAAGTAACAGCCTGTCCCCAAAGGGTTGAAAGAGATGCCGCTATTATAAAAGCAATGAAAGGGGTTGTTCCGAGCATGCGGTTAGCATGAGCTCCGTCGTTGGACAAGATACAAGGCAAACTCATAATTAAAAACCCAGCTAACACGTAGAAATATTCCCGTCGACACACCTTAAAAATAAAAAAAAACAGTCCCAACACTAAAAAAACTCCTGAAACATCGTCCAACATGCGGTGACCTGGCAAGTTATGGCGGGGATCGTTATCGCCCTGCCGATTGAACATCATCACAGTATTACCCAATACCCTGAAAAACGGCTCAAAGTTATGCGCGTCTTTCAACTGGGGTAAGATCGACACGGTAGTTTCCCGATCTCCCCAATGGTTGTTTACCGACATGTCGTAAACCATTGGCAGAAGAAACATAGCTGATAAACCCACAAACCAAAGAATGTTTTTGCTATTAGCCAAGAATATTTTTCGACGAAACACAAATTCATAAACTGCGTAAACGGTTAGAAGTAATGGAAATACTTTGTAAGCTTGGTAAGTATAGAATCCACCCGCGAAAAAAAAAGCTGCCACGATGAAAGGCCATCTTTTATTCTGCTGTGAGCCCCAAAGAAGGAAAGCCAGCGTTCCAAACATGTAAAAAGGCACTTGAATGCTAGGAAAAGCGTTACGGCTGAAATTGATATGCCAGCGCATGACAGATAAAACAAAAAGAGTGATTAACGCAATGCGCGGACCTGACAATTGGCGGAATGTCCAATAAATAAAGACCATTCCCGATAAGGAAATAAAAACAAAAAAAAGTTTGAGAGTCAATGCCGTGGCGCCGAAAAACCAGAACCAGGCTGCCAACATGTAAACAACCATCGCGTAATTATCAAAGCCATCCAAATAGAAAGGCTTCCAGCCTTCGTGCAGAATACGTAAGGCGCTATACCCTTCATATCCTTGGTCAACGAAAAGCCCCGGTGGCAAAATGTCTAACTGATAGGTTCGCATGAAAAGCGCTATGACCATGATCAAACTAAATAAAAAAAATTCTTTTGGAAGAACAGACATAACTTTAGTTGATTCATCTTTAATCCATGGCCCTAAAGCCCAACCCCATAAAAGAACCGCCCCTAAGTAATAACAGCCGCCTATGCTCAAAGTTTGAGGGTGTACGGTTTGCGTCCAACAAAACTGCCCGACCGCAGCCAAAACGAGAGCGGTAGCTAGCGCAAAAAAACGGTAAAAATCATTCGCTTTAAAGGGCAATATCTCTCTTTTCACAATCTTTATTTTGATGAGGATTTTAACTTAAACCAACCCCTGATCAAATGATTGACCGGGACTTCAAAGTATTGATAGGAAAGGTATGCAAATAAGGAAACCGCGATGACTAAACAGCCCAAACTTCCCAGCCCCCCCCATACCATTAATCCGGGCATGAGCAAAAACATAATCGTGGGATGCCATAAATAACACCCATAGCTCAATTTTCCGGGCCAGGAAAGAACATGAGCGGCTTTTGAAAACAAAACCGGAACATGAAGGCCGCCCAGTATGACGAAAGCGCAGTTTATGGCCAGGAGCGAAGGGACATAAACATACTGGCTTCTATCCATCATTGAGGTTGAATAACATAAATAGAAACAGGAAATGATTCCCAATAGTGAGAGACCCAAAGCTACTTGCGGCCGCGCCTCAAACCAATAACCCCATTTTTTATTGATGAAGTAAAGGATCCCGCCGATAGCAATCTGATCAAAAGCCGCGAAAGATGCCATCTGATCTGAAACCGCCTGCCAGAAAGTTGGCGTCCTTTGTCCGTTTAAATCAAAGTAAACCGAGACACACAGTCGATATAAAAACGAGGACAAAACTACGGAGAATAGAAAAATTAAAACCTTTTTTCTATTTTGAAGCGTTTTAACGATCAGCGGATAACAAAAATAAAACTGTTCTTCTATCGCCAAAGACCAGAGCACATTCCACTGAAAACCTTCCACTGAGCAATTGCCGATTAAGTACCAGTTGAAATTGAACGTTACCAAAGAAAACCAAAAAGACCATCCAAAACCCGAAGCGTCGTTCCATACGTGATAGGATTGAATTCGCGAGTCCAACAGACCTTTAACGTGCTCGAGAAAAAAAGCGGTTAAAACCACCGCCGCTAACAAAGGAAAAATTCGCGCGAATCTTTTGACATAAAAAACTTTCAAGTCAATCCGTGAAAAATCGCGTTGCCCATCCACCAGCATGTCCGTAATCAAAAAACCCGAAACGACAAAAAAACAAGTAACTCCATAAGCCCCGTTATGAAAAACAATTAGAACCATTTTTTGAAGCGGGGGTGAGGCGATGAACTGAACAAACCACTGGGGGAAAAAATGGCCGCCTAAAACAATAAAGATGCTCCCAAAACGTATAAAATCAACAATGGGAATTCGTTTCATATTCATTATTTTAACGGGGTTACCCGCTCTGTCATCTTAAAAGCCTGCCATTTTTCCCCGCGAAAAGTTCGATACCGTCCGATTCCCTCTGCATTCCACTCCGCCTCGATTGCCCCGTCTAAAGCCGTGGAGAAAACTACCGCTCCTCCTGAAACATAAGCCTGACGTGCGTCCGGATAATCGCGATAATCGCTCAGAACGACAAAACGTGGACGCATTCCTTTTTCACACAAAAGGGGCTCACCGCTATTACGGCCGTGATGAGGGGCCATCAGCCAATCCACGTTTGACAGAACCTGATTCTTTTTAAGCATTTCCTGCAAACCGGGCTTTTCCAAATCGCCGGGCAAAACCAAATCAATGCCGCCGTAAGTGATTAAAGAAACAACGGACCGGTTGTTATCTTCGTGAAGACCCGGATGAAATTGAACTCCGGGATGAACAATGTTCCAAACTACCGGACCCAAACCCAAAACTTGATCGCCTTCATCCAGATGGATAGTGGGGATTCCTTTTTGGCGAAAAGTTGTTTCATAAAGTTGATAGATATGACTATCCGAATGGGCTTGCGACCCTTCATAGGCCATAAACACGGGATAAACCCCAATAACATTTAATAGCCCGCCCACGTGGTCCTCGTCCGGATGAGTATTCAAAACTCCCGCCACTTCTTGAATTCCCTCGTGCCGCAAATAAGCCACGACGGTTTGATAACGGTCCGGTCCTTTGGATTCTTTACCTCCGTCGACGATAAATACTTTTCCCCGCGGCGATTGAAGAACTACCGCATTGCCGTGACCAACGGCCAAAAAAACCACTCGAAAGGGCTGGGATTTACATTTATTGAAAACCGCGAATACGGCACTGACCAAAATAAAAAACAAAGCCAGCCAGAAAATCCATCGTCTTCCCCTTAAAAAGAACGCGTTGGTTTCTTTCCATAATTCCGAAGGTTTTTCCGGTTTTGGCCTGGGCCAGTAGAAAAAGAAAACGGCCAAGAGCAGAGCATGAAACAAAAGAACCCACTCCAAAGGCGGCGAAGCCACAATCCACTGGGCCTGGGGCCAATGTTCCATGATCGTTGTTAAATAAATTAAAAGCTTGAGCGGCCATAAACAACCGGCGCCAAACAAGGTTCCTAAAGCGGGGTGTATCACCGAACCAGCCAAAAGAACTAAACCACCCGCCGTCACAAAAAGAGCGAGCGGGACGATGAGAATATTAGAAAGAATCGAATAGATGGAAAACTGGTTGAAATCGTAAATAATTAAACACCAAACCGCCAACTGCGCCGCCGCCGAGGCGGTCACCACCCAGGCCAGGGGCAGAGGTAAAAACGAAAGTTTTTCCATCATCCAAGGCGACATCACCATCAGTCCAGCGACAGCTAGAAATGATATTTGAAAAGACATATCTTCGATTACAAAAGGATTTACAATGATCAAAATAAACGCGGTGAAAAGAAGTAAAACTCCTCCATGAACCCGCCGTTCAAAAAGAACCGCCAGTAAAGCCAGGATCGAAAAAAGTCCTGCCCGGCAAACTGGCGGGTGGGCCCCGGTCATCAGGATAAAAAAAAGAATCATTCCGATCGCTAGCGCCGCCGCCCACTTGCGGTCGAGCCGTAAAACCTTAAACAGAGTAAAGAACAAACCAGCTACAAATCCCGTGATCATGCCCGACACAGCTAAAATATGAATCGTCCCTGTCACAAAAAAAGATTCGACGACTTCGTCTGGCAAAGCCGTTCTGTCGCCTAAAAGAATGCCTGATAAAAGAGCGTTCTCCGGATAAGGCAAGTTTTGATAAATTCGATCTCCAGCCCAACGTTTGAGGTGACAGGCCCACCGCCAGAGAAAAAAACCGGGACTTTCTTCCCCTGTGGCCCGCCAATGCCCCGGAGAAAGATAGGCTACATAAGCCACACCTTTAGTTTTTAAATATTGGGCATAGTCAAATTGACCAGGATTAAGAGCCGAAGAAGGCCTGAGTATTTCCCCTTCCAGATCGAGTGTTTCGCCATAAGACAAGAGTGCTTGAGGAGGCCAGGCGGAAAGTTTGAAGACACAGCGGGCTTTGACCGGCGGAATGGGCGTGCCGTTATAAGCCATCACCTCGCATACCGCCCTCACTTCTTTGACTAGAGGTTGATAACTTTGCGCGCCTCGGCCCGTATCGTGACTTTGAAGTTCGTGACCGAAAAAAACTTCCGGTTCTTCCGCCACCCAAACTTTAAATTCTCCCTTCGCCGTCGGGGAAAAAACTTCCAACTGTCTCTGCCAATCTCGCTGGTTTTGCCAAAAGCGAAAAATCAGCGCGAGGATCAAAAAGGTAAAAATCCATGTAGAACGTTGGAATATTTTCATTTTTAATAAGTAAAAGTCTCGACTTGCTCTTTAGCGACCCGGTCCCGGGAGGAATAGGTCGCCATCACGGTTAACTTGAGCTGATAAGCGCCAGGAGCGATAGAAACACCGGGAGACCAATCCAACTCCTGATCGCCTTCCTCCAGATCTTTTTCATGCGCCAGTTCTTGAATCATTTTCCCATCGGAGGTTTCAATCGCGACAGTCACCAAAGCCCGTTCCGTTAAAAAGAAAGCGAAGTGTTCTTTGGCGTTGGATTGAAAAATCTTTAAATTCAACGCATCCGCGCCGTTCCAAAAATATTGAACACTATCCTGTTCGGAAACGAGGATTTGCCCAAATTGGCGGTTAAAAGCGATACCCCGGGGTGCGGTAAATTCAAAGTCTCCCTCTCCTGGTGCGCCAAAAGAAACAATCGGATTTAGACTCCTGTCAAATTTCCTCAGACAGGACTTTTCAAAATCTGTCGCGACCAAATTTCCGTAATAATCAAATGCGCATCCCGAAAGCTTCATCGGCGGATCGGCTATTTGATCCGCCGTCATTTGGGCCAAAAACTTGCCGCCTTCCAGGCTAAAAGTTTGTACGCGGTTTCCCATTTGATCGATGACCGCCAAACGATTGGCATAAATGCCCTGGCGGTAAAAGGTCCAGTCTTCCTTCTCGTCAATCACGGCTAAAGCGCAGGGCGCCTGCAAACCCTGAATATCTAAAACATGATATTCGCCCCGGGGAGTTCTCTCTTGAATCCGGTCATTGCCCGCGTCCGCGATATAAAGATTATCCTGTGAATCAAAAGCCACCGCCAAAGGATTGTTAAACTCACCTGCTTCCTTGCCTTTTTTACCCAGAGTCTTCACCCAGCGAAGCCGCAAACCATCATGCTTTAAAAGAACGATACGGTGATTACCCGTGTCCGCTACAGCCACATCCCCGTCTCGATCAATCGCCACTCCGGTAGGATTAAGAAATTGATGTTCACCCTTACCGGTAGTTCCAAAACATTTTAGATCTTTGAGTCCGACGTTATAAATCAGCTGTCCCGCCCCTGAATTGACCCCCACCGCTGTTACCACCACATCTTGTTTCGGATCATGGGGGTCTTGGTCGGACTTTAAAAGAGCGCAGGCTATGCCCTGGGGATTGTCAAAAACCGCCCCGCGCAGCATCAGAGAAAGCATTGTCTGGGTACCCCGGTGAATGTTAAAGGGAAGGAAACCAGAGGATGGATAAACATAGGTTGAAGGCACATCCCGGAGGGCTGTGACATCTTGAGCACTCAAGGTTGTCGTGCTCAGCCATAAGATCGCCCCCAAAAAACCAAGCCTATGGTTCACATTCAACCTCACACTCTTTTTCTAACGATGATCAACCCAAAGGGTTACCAAACCCAAAATCGACAAAAACAGGATAAACCACAAAACTTTCTTTTCAGCCGGCGTCAGGGACAGTTTCAAGGCTTCTCCGATTCTAATAAGCCCGCAATTATATCGAAAAAACGCCTATTTATTGACCTTGGTAATTCTTTCCGAAGAAAGTTCTATAATGAAACACTTTCTCTGGCTCATACCGTCTAAATCTTCATAGAGCATCCCATATATATACGAGGAAACACCCATCGACGACGCTCAGGTTATTGAACTCATTCGAAAAGGCCATACGGAAGCTTATGGCGATTTGGTCCGACAGTACCATAAGCGCGTAATGGGCTATTGTTTTTCCATGCTCTCGAACCATACCGACGCCGAGGAAGCCGCTCAGGATATTTTTGTGAAGGTTTATCAATCTTTAAACAAATTTAAAGGCGATTCGTCCTTTTCCACCTGGCTTTACCGGATTACGGCCAATCACTGCTTGGACGTGTTGAGAAAGCGTAACCGCCGGAAAAATGTGTCTCTGGAAGCCCTGGTCGAACAGGAAGGCAGCCATATCCAGAAGCTTTTCGCCACACCCGGGTTGGCTGACACTCAGTTGGAAAACCGCCAGTTGGCCGATAAGATTCTCTCCACTTTGAGCGAGGATCATAGGCATATCCTGACTCTTCGGGAAGCGGAAGGGCTCGAATATCAAGAAATAGCCGATGTGCTCGATTGCTCCTTGGACGCCGTCAAGGGCCGCTTAGCCCGCGCCCGGAAGCAATTACAGCTGAATTTACGACACATCCAGAAAAGCTGGAACGTCAATAACATAAGAAATGAAAAGGAATAGGACTTATGAAGCACGATGAATTGAAAGAAAAAATCCTGGGCCTCTATGACGGACCAGTCACGGAAAAAGAAAGAGTTTGGGCCGAAACCCACCTTTCATCCTGTTCAGATTGCCGGCAAAACGTGGAAGAGTATAAAAATCTCTCCGGGTTTTTGTTCGCCGTTCCTTCTTTTTCTGAAGCGGAAGAAGATATCTTTACCGCGAAAGTCATGGCCAAGGTTAAAACGCTTTCAACGCATTCGGCCGAGTCGGCCCGTAACATTATCGTCCGCTGGTTCATTCCTCTTTTAGGATCGACCGCCGTGGCCGCCTGGGTATTTTTCTCGCTCCTCCCCAGTACTCCGGAACTTTCGAACGCGCTAAACGGCTCGGCTTTTCTAGCGGCTGATTCTCAGGAGATTACTCCCGCTGCCTGGTCTCCCGTCCCCGCTTCCAAATCCAACGAAGAAATCGTCGTTAGCTGGATGAAAGAATAACGATGAACAATACCATCAAAACAACCATTGTCTTTGTTGTGGGAATTCTATTAGGGGTCGCGGGGACAGGTCTTTATATTCACCATTGTTTTGCCAGATCCTGGATTAACAGCGGTAACCACAATCATGCCGTGGATATGCTTGACTCCAAGCTGAGCTTAACACCGGACGAAAAAACCAAAATAGAAAAGGTGTTTGATGACAACGCTCCCGCGGTTGAAGCGGTTCGTCTGGAAACCAACGCGAAACTTCAAACCGTCCGGGATAAAACCTCCACCCAAATTCGGTTGTTGTTAACCAGCGACCAACAGCAAAAATTTGACGCGCTCAAAGCGGAATGGGACAAAAAAAGAAATGCGAACGACAAAGGCTGGCATATTCCCGGTTTGCCTCCAGGCCCCCCTCCTCCTGGCGGCCCTGGAACCATGTGCTTTTCGGGTCCTAATTCAGCCACTCCCGCTTCAAAATAACATTTCAACCCGAAAAGTTATCACCGGGTCAAATAGCGGTTAGTCGATTTGAGATAAAACCAGAATCTATTGTTTTCGGGTTTTACTTATATTAATGTCCTATCCGATCGGAACTGGCGTTATATCAAAACCTATATGAGGAGTCGTTCTTGAACCGAAATACCTTTGCAGTTGTGCTATCGACAGGCCTCTCTCTTTTACTCCTTAACGGATGCGCCGAAGCGCCGGTAAAAGTCGGTGACAATCATGTGGAACAATCCCTGCAAGACGTGACCGGCTTGACCACGGACGACGTGGAAAAAGCCGCTCAAAAGAGTTCCATGAATCTTTGGGATGTCTTCGCTTTAGCCGTCAAACACACAGAAACCCTGGCTTCCAGTGCTGAAAATGTGGAACAAGCCAAGGCTCAAAACAACCAAGCCCTGGGTGCCTGGCTTCCGCAAGTTTTTTTGAATGATACTTGGGGAACTCAATCTAACCAATATATTACGGGGAATCCCACCTTCACTCCTCCGTCTTCATACAACGCGCTTTATCTCTCCGCCGCCGAAACCGTTATAAGCGGTTTAACCCAAATAGCCGCTCTGCAGGGCGCGGGAGCTAATATTGATTACCAAAATTATAACTTTCGCAACCAGTCCCGTACGCTTTTGTTAAATGTAGCCAACGCTTTTTATAACGTCTTGGCTTTGGAAGAAGCCGAAACCGCTTATGAGAAGTCGCAGGATTTAAATCAGCAGATTTTAGTCGTTGAAAAAAAATGGCAGCAGATGGGCCGCTCTCAAACCGAAGATGTTGCCAATACTGAAGCTCTGTTAGCTCAAGTCTTAGCTGATATGGAAAACAACAAATTTCAATTGGCGCAAGCGCGGGAAACCTTATCTACCTTGGCCAATATTCCTACGGACCAAGCTCTTGTCTCAGAAGAAACTTTCGAAACCCCCGCTTATACCGCAGTGGAAGCTGAGGCGAAGGTTGACGAAAGACCCGACGTTGAAGCAGCCAAGTTTAACGTCAATATCGCGGACGCCCAATTGTTGCAGGCTCATGGCGAGCATTTACCCACTCTTGCCGTGGAAGGCGACTACTATCTTCAAGATAACAACGAAAACCCGACACCCGATTGGAACTTAGAATTAGTCGCCTCCTTACCTCTTTTTGAAGGCGGACAAATTGTGGCACAAGAAAATTCAGCCGCCTCCAAAAAGCGCCAGGCTGAAATGAATTTATCCCTGATCCGCCGAACCGCTTTCGACGATGTTCGGGAAGCCTACAAAAGCCTTGTAGATTCTATGAGTGAAACAGACGCTTATCAAAAAGCGGTTGATGCTTATCAAGCCGACTATCAGGACGTTTTGCACGATTACAAATTAAACCTGACGACCAATTTGCAATTGCTTCAAACCATGACTTCCTTAGAAACCACTCAAATCAGTTACCTGAAAGCCAAATATCAGGCTCTTTACGACCAAATCTGGTTGAAAGTGGCAACCGGTGAACTACCTAAAATGAGCGCTTATGGCGGCGACAACAGCAATAAGTAGAGGCACGAGAAAATAAACCGTATTCCAAGGAAAACGGTAAAAAACTGAAAGGTCTTCCATGGTTTTATCTGATATTTCGATCCGCAACC
>Ga0302155_10001466_pt1 | contig 17075 bp, 8 predicted proteins | sample I_Bog_N3_1_FD_193508 | JGI IMG/M metagenome (GOLD analysis project Ga0302155, IMG submission 193508) | Peat permafrost microbial communities from Stordalen Mire near Abisko, Sweden - I_Bog_N3_1 | ecosystem: Environmental > Terrestrial > Soil > Wetlands > Peat | place: Sweden: Abisko, Stordalen...
CGGCCTGGTGGCGTGAACCCGAGCCGCTTGCAGAGCAGCTTCACGTCCCGTAAGACGTTCCTTCGCCCCAATTTCGTTTGAGTGCAGTTGGCAAAGAGCAGATGGTCTGGCGTCCGATTCGATTCTTTGCTATAGCGCACCAGTGCTTTCCGTAGCTCAAAACTAAAGGGAACAACACGCTGCTTTCGACCTTTGCCGTCCAGTGTCACAAGCAGATTCTCAAGATTCAATTCGGAGACTCGCAACGTGAGAGCCTCGGTGATGCGGCACCCGGTGTCGAGCAAGAACAACGTGAGCAGATGGAGCCGCTCCTGATACTTGTCCTTCGGCTTCCACGCGACAAGCAGCCGGATTTGTTGCTCTGTAAAGGTGGGCAGAACCAGTTGGGGTTCCTTGAGTTGGGCGATTTTCGGATGCTTGCATGTAGGGCCACATTTGACCTCCGCCCCCGCGTTGGCCCAATGAATGTATGTGTTGATGGCGCGGATGGCAGAATTGCAGCCTGTAGCCTTCAGCCCTTTTTCGCGCATACGGAGCACGGCGTTTTTCAGGTCCTCTTGTGAGGGTGACTCCGTGAGCAGCCATTTGAAGCTGTGCTTGTACCACTCCAGCGTTGACGGTGAGACGTTTGAGAGGAACTGACGTTCGCGGGTGAACTCTGAAAATCCCATATCGGCTTTCTCCAAGCGAGTACTCAAATTTGGAGAGAATCCGTGTAAGCAATTGATTCTAAAAGGACGTGGCTCAGCCTGGTAGAGCACTCGCTTGGGGTGCGAGGGGTCGGCAGTTCAAATCTGCCCGTCCCGACCATTTACAATCAATAACTTATAAAGTCGAGATGACAGGTAAATCGAATCAACTATAGCAAGCTGTCAGTCATGCAGTGAGATTCACTGACTGTACTGCCTTAATAGGCGTATCCAGCGCAGCGTTGCAAGAGCCTCTCGTTCGGCTTTGTGGCTGATGTGTGTGTAATCTCTCTGCTCTTTAGGCATAAGACATCAATCGGATTGCTGGAAGTCAGAATGCAGGAAAGCCCTGATTCCCGTGGGTGTGAATCACTTCCCAATTGTTGACCGGCATTGGGCCATCGTAGACTATATCGCCAACCAACACCGCTCTCGACGCGAGGCGCAAGGCGCGGCCGTGGCGGGGATGGCGTTCACTCATACCCCACAGTTCGTGACTGATCGCGGTGAAGCCAGCGGCCACGCCCAAGGAATAGGAATACTGTGACCAAGTATGAGCCGCTATCGGCGCTAAGGATGTTCCGAAAAAGCGACCGCCTTCCGCTAAATTTCCCCCGTTATGGCATAGGCAAGTGACGGCTTCTCTCGTCGAAACCGCATCGAGCAAACGGGCCAAACCATCTCCGATGACAAGGCCCGTATTGATGCGACTGGCGAAGAAGCCGTTCGGTTTAGGCGCTTCGGGAAGCGTGGGAGGTTGTGCAAGCAAAGACGGCGATAGAAGTAGAAGCATAAGAACTCTGATTGCAATTTCTCGTGTATTTATTTTTCGAACTCTTGTGCCTTCACTGAATATGCCGCGTTCACGTTCTTGAAAGATTCCGTAGAGCGCGGCCCGCAATTCGGGCAAACGTTCGCGCTGTAAAGATGATATTGGCGGCACTTCTGACAGACTTAAGTGTCGGAGTCTCGCTTGTTTCTCCTTTGGATTTGCCCTGGGGCACGCTGATGGGGTCTCCGGCATTGTCTATATATCGGCAGACTTGTCCGATTAGGCATGGAGCACCTTGGGGACTGTAGTGAAAACTGCAGGGACTCTGGCCGAGAAGATGACCACAAACGAAAACACCGGACAGCACACGACGGAGGCGCATCTAAATTCTCGTCTGCCGCAAGCCAATATAAACACGGACGATAAGACACACAACGACAAGTTTCAATGCATAGCGGAAGCAGTAGACAAAAGAAAACCGTTCGCTTGCGGTGTGAGGGGTCGGCAGTTCAAATCTGCCCGTCCCGACCATTGAATCTTTAAATATATGCGGAGATAGGTATCTGCTTGACTCAGGTTACCCCAAGATGTAGTATGCGGTCGTGATCGAGGAATATCCCCGCAATCTGATAGAGTTGGAGGCCGCTTTCTCTACTGAGACCGCCTGCCGCGATTACCTGGCCCGACTGCGCTGGCCGGATGGATTTCGCTGTCCACACTGTGGCGGCGGCAAGTGCTGGCCGGTGCGAGGTGTGTTGTTCCAGTGTGCCGATTGCGACCGCCAAACCTCCGTGACCGCTGGAACGATCTTTCAGGATACGCGGACTCCGTTGCCGGTTTGGTTTCGCGCCATGTGGTGGGTGACGACGCAGAAGAACGGCGCTAGCGCGTTGGGGCTACAGCGGGTGCTGGGGCTGAAGAGCTATGAGACGGCTTGGGCATGGCTGCACAAGTTTCGTCGCGCCATGGTAAGACCGGGGCGCGATCTGCTCACGGGCAAGGTCGAAGTGGACGAATGCTATGTGGGCGGACCTGAGGAAGGGCTGGCTGGACGGCTTAACGTGGAGAAGGCGTTGGTGGTGGTTGCCGCGCAGCAGGACGGGGCTGGCATCGGCAGAATCCGCCTGCGTCAGATCGTCGATGCCTCCGCGCAAAGCTTGATCCCCTTTGTGCGAGAGTCAGTGGCGTCAGGTAGCATCGTGCATACAGACGGATGGCTGGGATACCTGCCTTTGAATCGCAGTGAATATCAACACGAAGTGACCTACCTGAAGGGGAACACGAAGTCGGCTTCGGAACTGCTGCCACGCGTTCATCTGGTCATCTCGCATCTCAAACGGTGGATGATGGGAACCCATCAAGGGGCGATCAGCCATAAGCATCTGGATTACTATCTGGACGAATTCACGTTTCGCTTTAACCGGCGGAGATCAAAGAGCCGTGGCAAACTCTTCTTCCGGCTAGCCCAGCAGGCTGTGGCCGTCGATCCCGTAACTTTGCAGCAAATTATTCATCACGATGCCAAGACAACAGAGAAACCACAACCAGTTGTACCTACCTGAGTCAAGCAGATACCTATCCCAACCGATTTCGCAATACGCCATTATACATACGACGCAACCGGCAGATTTGTACCACCGGAATCGAAACAATTTTTGGGGTAAGGGGGAAGCCATATTTGCCTGGATTATCTTTGATTGGCTGGCGTATAGTTCGTTGTCGTGAGGTTGCACTCCTTGGCCACTGACGTAGATACCGTAAGAGGAATCGCTCTGTCGGAGAGGCTGGAGTTTCTCCCGGCGCGACGAATCGGAAAAATGCAGGATACACTGCAAAACTCTTTGGATACTGTTTCCCGGCCTGTCGAGGTTCCCGATCTGAGCGATGAAAAGCTCATGGCGCTATTGCGCGCCGAAGATTCGGATGCCTTGCATGTACTGTTCAACCGGCACTCCAGGCTGGTTTACAGTATTGCGCTGCGCATCTTGCATGATGCCGGCGAGGCGGAGGAGATTGTCCAGGAATGTTTCATGTATATCTATCGAAAGGCATTGTCTTTCGAACCAACCCGGGGCAGCGCGAAAGTATGGATTGTTCAGGTTGCCTATAGCCGCGCACGCGACAGGAAAATGCACCTATCGCGCAGGGGATTTTATCTCCGCACGGATATCGAATCGGACGGGTTGGACGGTACACTGGTGGGTAACGCAGATGTGGAACGGGAGATTGGGGCGAAACTAGACTTCGATCTTCTGCAATGTGCATTCGAGGAATTGACGGAGAGCCAGCGCGAGACGTTGAAATTGTTCTATTTTGAAGACCTCGAACTGAGAGAAATCAGCGAACGTCTTCATGAACCCCTCGGGAATGTACGTCACCATTTTTATCGGGGTCTCGAACGGCTGCGCCATAGCGCAGTGGTTGAAAGGTTACGGAATCATCGACATGGAACGAACTGAAGGACCCGTGGATCACGAGAGGTTCAATAAGCTCTGCGCTCTGGCACAAGCCGATTCGCTCAGCTGCGGGGAAAGATTGGAGCTGGAGCAGCATCTGAAGCTCTGCGCCGCGTGCCGTGAAATCTACGATCAATATTCCGCGATCGGCAAAGTGGGCATGGCCTTCTTGCCGGAAGCTTATGCGCTGACAGAGGAAGCCCTGAGATGGGATAACCGGAAGGCATGGGCAGATATCTCCGCTGCGATTCGCAGCCAGCGAACGCAACAAGTCTTGCCCTTCAAGACAAGCGGGATGCGCCGTGGCTGGAGCCTGATGCCATCGATTTCCGCCGGAAGGCTGGCAATGGCCTCTCTGGCGGCGTGCTTGATTATCGCGTTGACGCTGGGCGCGTATCGCATGGGGCAGCGGAGGAATTTTGTATCGCCTGGGTTGTCAGCAAGCCTGACTCAAAGAGAGCAAAATCCTGTGCCGGAAAAGCGGACAGCTACCGCTTTGCCGGCCGCGCAGACTGAACAGATTTCGGATCTCGACAAACAAATCTCGAATGAGCGCCAGGAGATTGCCCAGTTGCGCGCGGCATTGATCGTGGCGAATGAGAAGGTGGACGAACTGGGAAGCGCGAACGGCAAACGGGAAGTGGATCTTCGGCAATTGACCGGTGAACGCGACCAGCTTGCCAAGCGCCTATCGGACAGCGAAAGCGCATACCGAACCATGCAGACGGATTACGCGAGCCTTCGTGCCGATCATGACCGCTATTCTCTGCATACGGCCTCGCTGGAATCGGAGCTGACGGAACTGCGCGCAACCAATCAGGATCAGCAGCGCCGCCTCAAGGACGATGAACAATACCTGACCTCAGACCGCGATATCCGCGAGCTGATGGGAGCGCGCAAGCTCTATATTGCCGACGTCTTCGATGTGGATAGCGACAGTCACACACGCAAGCCTTTCGGCCGCGTCTTCTATACGCAAAGCAAGTCGCTGGTGTTTTACGCCTTCGACCTCGATCATCAGCCGGGGGTCAAGAACGCCAGCGTATTCCAGGTTTGGGGGCAGAGAGACTTCCAGTCGAACGGGCAATCCCATCCCATGAATCTTGGCATTCTGTATATGGATAGCGAATCAAATCGCCGCTGGGTGCTGCGGTCTGACGATCCAAAACAATTGTCGGAAATTGACGCTGTCTTTGTGACTGTGGAGCCGCATGGCGGCAGCCAGAAACCAACCGGAAAGCCGCTTCTTTACGCGTTGCTGAGAAAAGAAGCGAATCATCCGTAGCGGCGGTCACTTCCAACCGCGATTGGCAACAATGCCCGCGCCTTCCCTGATGGTGTAGAGTTGATCCGCCTTGAGCGCGGTCAAGGACTGATGCTTGCCGTTTGGCCAGCGAACAGAGACGTCGGCCGTGAGCGCGCTGCCCAATCCGAAATGAAGCCGGAAATCATTGCAGGAGAGAAAGCTGGACTGGCTTTGCACTTCTTTCATCTGCTTCGCTGTGCCGGCTAGAATTTCAATGCGCGCGCCGATTGCCGAGCGATTGGAGACCGTGCCCTCCAGCCTGATCTTGATCCAGTGATTTTTTCCGGAAACATCGTTCCTGAACAGCGAAGGCGGCTCGCCCAGATTCACCACTAACATATCAATGTCGCCATCGTTGTCGAAATCCCCGAAGGCCAATCCACGGCTGGAATGCGGCTCCAGAATGGCGGTGCCGGCTTCATCGAATAACTCCTCAAAATGGCCGTGGCCCAGGTTGCGATAAAGCAGGAGCGGGCTCTTGTAAGGTGAGTCGGGATAGCGGCTTTCGAGCTCGGGATAAATATGGCCTGTGGCGACCGGGATATCCGGCCATCCATCGTTGTCGAAGTCCTCAAGGCCTGTTCCCCAGCAGACGAAACGGTTGTCCACGGCCAGGCCGCTCTCATGCGTGGCGTCCTCGAAGACAGCCTTGCCAAGGTTCTTATAAAGTACTGGAAGGTCCCCGCCGAAGTTTGTCTTGAAGATACCCAGATGGCCGCTGCCGTCATAGTCGGCGACAGCTAACCCCATGCCTGCCTGCTCCTGGCCATCCTCGCTATAGGCAACACCGCGCACTCCGCCTTCCTCGCTGAATGTGCCGTCGTGGTTATTCATGAACAGCAGGCTGGGACTGGAATCGCAGGCCACGTAGATGTCCGGCCATCCATCGTCGTCAAAATCGCCGGCAACCACCGTAAGGCCGTAGTTGCTGCGCGCGCTGGAAATTCTCGCCGCCTGGCTCACGTCCGTGAATGTGCCATCGCCGTTATTGCGATAGAGGCTGTGCTGCCCGAAAGGCAGGCCGCGGGGGCCGCAATTGACGGGAAGGTTAAGAAAGTAGCAGTAAGACTTTTCTCCCGGGCGGGGCGTCTTGCCATAGTCGAAGCCCACGTAATTAGATACAAACAGATCGAGATGTCCATCCCGGTTGTAATCCAGGAACGCGCATCCGGTCCCGTAACGTGTCGTAGAGCCCAGCAATCCGGCCTCGCGCGTTACGTCAGTGAAAGTCCCGTTCCCGTTATTCCGGTAGAGAACGTTTTGCCCCCAATAAGTCAGGAAGATATCGTCGAAACCATCGTTGTTGTAATCGCCAACGCACACGCCGCTGGCCCAGCCGGTCTTGGTAAGTCCGGCTTCCACAGTGACGTCTCGAAACGTGCCATCGCGATTGTTATGGTAAAGACGGTTGGTAACGCCAGGTTCAGGGTCCACGAATCTATTCCCGCCCAGTACCAGAATATCGACCCATCCATCGTTGTCATAGTCGAGAAAGGCGCATCCGCACCCAATCGATTCCAGGATGTAGTCTTTGGGGTTTTGGGAGCCGTAGAGGATGGGGTGATCAATTCCTGCTTTTCGCGCCACTTCGACAAAATGGGCGTTGTAAGGCAAGCCGGATCTCTTGCCCCGCGGCAGAGCGGCGCCCTTGTGCGCGACGACGCCTTGCGCCAATGCCGTGGCCGCCGCGGCATTCAACGTGCTTAACAAAAATGTCCGCCGCGACTGCTTCATTTGTCTCTCCCAAGTTGCGCGATGCCACACTTCAACTTATCGAACGAAGGTTATCATACGCGCCCAGAGTGGTGCGTCTTGAAGGGGAAGGCCGCCGTCCGATTCGTTCGTGGGTCAGTTCGAGTAACCATTCCCTCAGAGGCTAAAGCCCATTTGATATTGCTGGATTTATGTACGGGCTGAAGCCCGTACCCTTCAAACTGACCCACTACCTCCACTTCGTTTTGCTTGACAACACTGGACCCTCGGAGGAAGCTAGGGAGGGTTCTTCACTCCCGCCTCTTGAAAGAAGCAGTTCATGCGTAGGTTAGTGAGTCGTGCCTGAATGGCCTGGGTGAGTTTGACTGTTATGCGCAAGAATTATTTGCAACTATCGTTCTTTTTCCGCAAGCAATTGTTGGCGGCGCTTCTGGTGTTGATGGCGTCGAGCGCAAGCCTGGCGCAGGCTCAGCAGCCGTCCGCGCTTCAGTCCGCGCGCGAGGCCATGGAAGCCAACCAATACGCCGCCGCAGAACAGTTCTATCGCAAGGCGCTCGCACAGGCTCCATCATCCGCCGGAGTGCTGACCGGCCTTGGGCTCAGCCTGCAAATGCAGGGACGCGCGGCAGACGCCATGCGTTATTACTCGCTGGCTTTGAAGCAAGGGTATGTTCCGGAGACTTATGCGCTGCTGGCGGAGGAAAAATGCGCCATGGGCGACGTGGACGGCGTCAGGCCCATGCTAGGAAAAATCTATCGCGAAGAAAGAAAGAATCTTCGCGTCCTCTCCGCGGTAGCTCCATGCTATCTGGATATTGACGAGCCGGTTGAATCTGCGGTTGTCTACCAGGAGATATTGGGAAGTAAAGACTACCCGGCGGATCTGGCGCTCATTCAGTTGGGCAAATCTTATATGCTCAGCGGACAGTTTTTTGCTGGCAAGTTAAGCAAGGCACCCGGCTCGGAACCATTTCTTCAAGCTCTGAGAGAAGCCTCGACCGCGGGGTCTGAAGGAGCGCGTAGCGCATTTCCTCAGGCGGCGAAGCTCTCGCAGTACTTTCAGCCGGATCTGAGCTGGTCCGATGCCGTGGAGCGCTGGCGGCAACACCCGCAGGATATAGCTCTTCTTTACCTGTTATCGATCTTGAGTACCGAAGAGGGCATGCACCAGATCGAGTCGTGCCAGGAGCGTTTTCCCGCTTCGCCTTATCTGGCACAATTTCAGGCGGATATGCTGGCCGACCAGGGACACCCCGACGAGGCGGCGGCGGAGTATGAGCGCCTTATGCGTGAGCATCCCGACCTATCCGAGCTCCGCTACAGCCTGGGATTGCTGCGAGAAAAACGCGAGGAGTGGGAAACGGCTTCAGAGGCATTCCGCCAGCAGCTTGCCGTCTATCCGTTGGATGAGAGGGCCGCGGCGCATCTGAGCCGGTGCATGCTGCGCCTGGAGCAATACTCCGCTGTGAAGGATTTCATCGAGTCCTGGATGCGAAGCGAACATCCGCCCCAGTGGGCAAGCCTGAATCTGGCCGATGCAGAACAGAAATTAGGCCATCAGGATGCCGCTATCCGGATACTGGTCGCAGCAGAGCGGGAGCCCAACCCCGATAAGCTCGTACACTACCGGCTGATGCATCTCTATACGCTTTCCGGCCGCGACGCCGACGCCAAGCGAGAATACGTGCTCTTCCAGGCCGCAAGCCGGAAATGAACGCGTCATTCGCGCCGCCCCTTGGTACAAATAGCCTGGCCTCCCCGTAAACCTCTGTGTGGAGTGTGTACCCTTCGTGTGCGCTCCACAACAGAAGGACATTTCGGAGGCACTATGCAAAAAACGAGAAGTGCGACCTTGGGCCGGGCGTTGCTGCGCGGCCTGTTGAGCATCATTCTCCTCTTGTCTTGCTCTGTTGCTCTGAGAGCACAGTCAACTTACGGCTCCCTCACCGGCACGGTCCTGGACTCGACCGGCGCGGTGGAAGTAGGCGCCAGCGTCACACTCACCAACACCGGAACAGCGCTCAGCCAAACGCAGCCCACCGGTGACACCGGGTTGTATTCCTTTGTGAACCTCGTCCCCGGCAACTATCGCCTCACCGTTGAAAAGCAGGGATTCAAGCGCGTAAACCGGGAAAACATCGTCATCTTCGTTCAGCAGACGACCAGGGTAGACATTACCCTTTCGGTCGGCGGCAAGGACGAAACCATCACGGTTACCAGTGATGTTCCGCTTCTCCAGGCGGAGACATCCTCGCTGGGCCAAGTGGTGGAAACGCGCAACGTCGATGAGCTTCCGCTCAATGGCCGCAACGTCTTCTCACTCGTCGAAGTCGCTCCTTCGGTAGTCATGCAGGGTCAGGCCGGCGCCACGGCGACCGGGCAGAACCCATTCTCCTGGGGCAACTTCCAGATCGGCGGCGCATTCGCCAATCAGAGCGCCGAATACTTGGACGGCCAGCCGCTCAACATCGGCTACATCAACCTGCCCATCCTGATTCCCACTCAAGATTCGATAGGGGAATTCAAGGTTCAGACCAACAACATCGGCCCGGAGTGGGGCAAGGTGGCCGGCGGCGTGCTCAACCTGAGCACCAAGAGCGGAACCAACACCTTCCACGGCGAGGCTTATGAGTACATCCGCAACAAGGTGTTCAACGCCAACGACTGGTTCTCCAATAACGGCGGCCTCAAGAAAGCGCCCTGGATTCAGAATCAGTTTGGCGGCAATGTCGGGGGAAGAGTTTGGAAGGACAGAACCTTCTTCTTCTACAGCATTGAGGGCTACCGCCTGCGCTCCTCGGCAAATTTTCTAGATACGGTTCCCACGGATGCAATTCAGTCGGCTGTAGCCAGCGGCGGCCCGGTCGATCTGACCAATCTGGCAGCCGACCCCAACGTCAACATCAAGGCCATCGTGGACCCCTGCGGCGGCAACATCACCAATACCCCCGGCGTGCTGGGAAATGCCGGCTGCGCCGTGAATAGCTACACGCCCAAACAATTCGCCGGCACCAGCAACTGGCTCACGATTCCGGCAAACCGCCTCAATCTGACGGCTCAAAAGTTGTTGCCGATCCTCTTTCCTGCCGCGACCGACAAAACCAAACAGACGAACAATTTCGTCAGCAGTTACGCTCTGGGCGGGAATCAGAACCAGAACATCGCCCGCATCGATCAAAAAATCAACGACAAGCAGAATATCTTTGGCCGGTTCAGCCAATGGAACAACCTGAATCAGCCCGAGGATCCCGAAGGCAAGGGTCTCTGCAAGGATCGTTGCACCGAGACCATGACCTCCAAAGGCCTGGCCATTGGCTACAACTACATCTTCACACCGAGTGTAATCGGGAACCTGGATGTGTCTGCCAGCCGCTTCAACTACCTGCGCACTCCCAAGAACTCGGGCTTTGATTTCTCCACCATCGGTTGGCCGGCAGCGTTCAACGGTGAGCTCTCTGCCTCGGAGAGAACCCCCCCGACCATGGTTATCCAGGGTGAGTCCGACGATCTGTCCAGCAGCCAGGGACAGAGCTATATCGTCGATCACGATACCCAGTACTGGATAGCGCCCTCGGTCACCATTTTCAGGGGACGTCACAACTTCCAGACAGGCATCCAGTATGAAATCACCCTGGACAATTACGCCCAGAGCAACATCATCAGCGGCTGCATCGGCTTTGGCGGATCCTTCACCGAGGACTACAACACTACCGCCAACCCCACCGCATCCGGTAATGCTCCGCTGGGTAACGGCAATCAATTTGGTCTCGCCGACTACCTGTTGGGATGGGGCGGCAGCGCGGGCCAGCAAACCGGCAACCACTTCTTCGGCACCGCTGTGATTCCCAACCTGGTGCTGGGCAAGCAGACGATGAGCGCCGTCTTTTTCAACGACACCTACCATGCCAGCTCCAAGCTGACACTGAACCTGGGACTGCGTTATGAGTACCAGAGTCCGTGGACAGAGCGGCATAACCGCCAGACGTACTTCGATCCCACCGCGGTTGATCCGATTGCCGCCAGTGGCATCGGATCAACGGGTGGACCCACCACCTCAGTGCTCGGTGCCGTCGGGCTGGTAGACACTCCTGGACACACCAGCCGCTACAACCTTGATCCCAACCGGGTCGGGTTTGCGCCGCGCGTTGGCTTCGCCTATTCCATCAATCCCAAGACCGTGGTGCGCGGTGGCTACGGATCGTTCTGGATTCCTCTCGACGCCAGTTGGGCAACCAATCCACTCAACGATCCGGCCAACTCCATCTCCACGGCCTACACCGGAAACAACGGCAGCGTCCAGGTTCCCACCAACACGGTGCAGACCCCCTGGCTCAACTTTGTCGCGCCTCCCGGAAACGCCATCAACACTGCCACCGGCTTGCCGCAGATTGCCCTCGACGAAGAGGGCGCTTCCAACCCCACCTTTGAGAATCCACACTACAGCTACGGCTACATGCAGCAGTACAACCTCGATGTCCAGCGCACTCTCTGGGGCGGATGGTTCGTCGATGTCGCCTATGCCGCCAACAAGGGCACGCATCTGCCTGCCTACAACCTCGAGGTCGGCCAATTAGGCGACAACTACCTCGCCCAGGCGGCGGTCCAAGCGGCTGCGGCGAACGGCTTGGCGTCGGCCGCGGCTATTGCCCAGCCGGTCGCCAATCCGTTTGCCAAAACCTCGGTTGCGGGCAGCTCGATGGCTACAGCTCAAACCACGGTCGGCCAATTGCTGAGGCCCTTCCCGCAGTACAACGGCCTGCAATATGCCGGTGCGGGAGCCTTCGCCAGCAACTACAACTCGCTTCAGGCTACCTTGCAGAAGCGCTTCAACGGCGGCGGAACATTGCTGGCTGCTTATACCTGGGCCAAGCTGCTCAGCAACACTGACACCATCACCTCCTGGCTCGAGACCGGCGGCAAGGGCGGCATTCAGGATGCGAACAATCTGCGCGGCGAGAAGTCGATCTCTTCACAGAACGTTCCGCAGCACCTGATTGTCAGCTATGTGCTCGACCTCCCGTTGGGCAAGAACAAGAAGTTCTTGAGCAACGACTCACCCTTGGTTGACAAGGTGGTGGGCGGCTGGGGAATTGACGGCGTGACAACGCTGCAAACCGGCTTCCCCGTCAACATCAGTTCGGTCGGCAACAACGCCAACTACTACGGCGCTCCTGGACTGCGTCCCAACGTCGTCGCCGGCTGCAAGAAGGCAACCAGCGGCAACGCCAAGGCTCGCGTGTTGAACGGTCTGAGTGGCGGAAACGGATGGATCAACCAGGCGTGCTTCACGACGCCGGCGGCGTACACCTTCGGCAACGAAGCACGCGTCGATTCAACTCTGACGGCGGACGGCATCGCCAACTGGGACTTTGCCGCCTTCAAGCACACCACGTTTGGCCCCCGCAACAAGATCGGCTTCGAGTTCCGCGTCGAAGTCTTCAACCTCTTCAACCGCGTCCAGTTCAACCCCCCAAACAACACCTCTGGCTCCGGCACATTAGGCGTAATCAAAGGGGATATGAACAATCCACGCCTGGTGCAGTTTGCCGGGAAATTCGTATTCTAATCGCTGCTTCAACCGCGAGAGTGCGGCATCAAGCCGCACTCTCGCGCTAGGTTTCTGACAACTTGAAGTTGTACCAAAGCTGGGTGCCCCAGGTCCCGATTTTGGGACCTGGGATAGCACGATACTCAAGGAACAAAATCATGCCTTCAGATATCTAGGGTGATTCCACAATTGCTGTGCCTTAGGACCTGAATCGGTACAAGCGTTTTCCTGACAGTTGTGGAAGTCGCGCCCGGTTTGCAGAAAATTATTCACTGCTGGCGCACAATGCAAGTAGGAGATTCGAGATGGGCAGGATAGCGGGTACGGCCAACGTGTCGAATGAGGCGCGAAGTGAAACAACGGCCCAAGAAGCCCCCCCCCTACCCCCCTATTTCCTGTGAAACTGTGAGACTGTGAACTTTATCGCATCGTCTGTTCGGTATAACTGTTCATAATGGTTACTGCAATCCGGGAGAATGCCCTAAAAAGCTAAATTAGCGCCGCGAGCCGCGGAAGCCGCTTCCAAAGCGGAAGAATGCTGAAATAGTGCATAATCTAAGCATCCAGGCACATCCCTCGGTTTTTGTGCCAGGGCTAAAGCCAGTACCCTTCGGGGATTGATAAAATGAGAGAGCTATGACCAGAAAGCTTTTTTCAGGACTTGTGTTTGCCGCGTTGCTTGCGGCAGCCGCCTTGAACGCGCAGCAACCTGCGACCCCGCAGCCCGCTCCTCCGGCGCAGGCTCCGGCAGCCCAGCAGCCGGCTCCGCAGCCCACCGGAGACCAAACGGGACAGCAGGGGGACGCGGACTTCTCGAAGCCCATCCGCCTGGGCGTCAACGAGGTCAACCTCATCTTCACCGTCACCGACAAGCACGGGCACTATATTCCCAACTTGCAGCAGAGCGACTTTGCGCTGCTCGATGACGGCAGGGCGCCGGCCAAGGTGAACAGCTTCCACCAGCAGATCAACCTGCCGTTGAGGGTGGGCATCGTCATCGACGCCAGTACCTCGATTCGCTCGCGCTTTCAGTTCGAGCAGCAGTCGGCCACCGAGTTTCTGTTGCAGATTCTCAAAGCCAAGAGCGACCGTGCCTTCGTGATGGGCTTTGATGTGACGCCCAGGGTGATGCAGGATTGGACCAACAATATCGACGGCCTGGAGACGGGCATCAACCGGCTGCGCCCCGGCGGTGGCACGGCGCTTTTCGATGCCGTTTACACGGCCTGCCGCGACAAACTGCTGGACGAGGCGCGCGGCAAAGAGCCGGTGCGCAAGGCGATAGTGCTGATCTCCGACGGTGATGACAACCAGAGCCGCGTCTTTCAGGACGAGGCGATCAAGGAATGTCAGCGGGCAGAGACAATCGTCTACGCCATCAGCACCAATTGGACGCCCAGCCGCGGCAAGGGCGACCAGGTGCTGAAGCAGATGGCCGAGGATACCGGCGGGCAGGCGTTCTTTCCGCCTTCGGTCGAGGAAATGTCTACCAGCTTTCATGGCATCGAAGAAGAGCTGCGCAGCCAGTACGCTCTGACGTATACTCCGGCCGAATTCAAATACAACGGCGCGTTCCGTCCCATCTATCTTTTCTGCCATGATCGGCGCTACCAGACGCGCGCCAAGAAGGGCTACTTCGCGCCGAAGCAGTAAAGATAGTAATACCGAACTGCTGCTTTTAAGGGGCGTGGCTTTAGTTAGAGCCGCGCCCCTTGGCTGTTTTGAGGGCTTCGGAGGGATGGGTGTCTCCGGCCCAGACTGAAAGCTTTTCTCCAAGAATTCCTCCATTTTTTCCACTTTTTGAGTTGAAGCTCGCCGCGCGTTCCGTTTCAGGAAACTTCCCCGATTGATTTTCCTCATTTGCCCCACCCTGCCGATTCTTTCCGTTCTCCTCTCACCTATTTCGCCGGATGCACGATGAAATGGAGGTACGCCCCAGGAATTCTCCATGGGGCTCATACAGGGGCTTGTGGCTGTTCTACGGCGTGCAGCCGTTAGAAGGCGCAGGCGTCCCGGGAGTGCGGTTCTTCGAGGCTGTCAGCCGCATAGGACTGCGAGAAGGACAGGAATCGGCCAGGCCGCGAATGGACTGTGCGGACAGGGGGAAACAAGGTGATCCGGCAGGCGATATCGTGCGACATCTGCGGAACGGAGAAGAAGCAGACGAACCACTGGTTTGTGGCCTATGACCAGGGAGGGGAATTGCGGGTGAGCGGGTGGAACACGCGCAACCGGCTGCGTCCAGGGTCGAAGCATCTCTGCGGTCAAACCTGCCTGCACAAGTTGGTGGACGACTTCATGGCAAAAGCCTTGGCGACGCGTGTGCCCAGGGCCGCTGAAAACGATGCCGAGGAGAAGGTGATGGAGCAGGCCACAAGAGCCGACGCCAGCCTGACCTCGGACGCCGCCTATGAGGAATTCGAGTCTTCAGCACGGCTGATTCCGACACCTGAGCCGGCCAAGCCCGCGTCGCCTACGGTTCCTCATACGCCTTTCTCGGCCAAGCCCGTGGCACTCGCGCACCCTCCGCTTCGGATGCCTCTGGAACTGGTTGCCGTGGCATCGGCGAAGGCGCGCGAGAGCGAAGAGGTCGCCGTCAATGAACCGCCCCGGTACGCTTCGCGTAACTGGCACGCCGCGGCATGGGAGCGCGAACGGGAGCGCGAGATGCGCGCCGGAGAGCGCCATCCGGGCATGGCTGCCCGACGCCGCAACGCTTCATAGCCAACAAGAATGTGAGGATGCCATGTGGTTGGATTTGCTGTTGATTCTTCTGGCTGTTTCGCCGTTGATGCTCTTGAGCCGCTCCCGCTGTCAGAACCCAGGAAACACGCCTGGCGCAACACGCGAGGCGCGGCCTATGGCGTGGCCGGTCCCGCACTGAGCAGCGCCAGCAACCCGGCCTCATCCAGCACGGGAACCTGGAGTCCGCGCGCCTTGTCGAGCTTGGAGCCGGCGTCCTCGCCGGCCACCACATAGCTGGTCTTCTTACTGACGGAGCCTGCGGTTTTGCCGCCAGCGGCCTCAATTCTGGCCTTGGCCTCGTCGCGGGTGAGCGTGGGCAGCGTGCCGGTCAGCACAAAGGTCAGCCCCGCCAACTGGGCCGAGCGCTGCTTCTTCTCGGCGGTCATGTTTACCCCGGCATCCTTCAGGCTTTGGATCAGCGCCAAGTTAGCCGGCTGCGCGAAAAATTCCAGTATTGCCTGCGAGATGCGCGGACCGACTTCTTCCACGCGTTCCAGTTCTTCGGCGGTTGCCGCTTCCAGCGCTTCGATGGAGCCGAACTCCTCGGCGAGTAGTTCCGCAGTGCGTTCGCCGACAAATCGAATGCCCAGGCCCATCAGTACGCGGGCCAGTCCGGCACGCTTCGAACTCTCAATTTCAGCCAGCAGCGCACGCGCGGATTTCTCCGCAAAGCGGTCGAGGTTGGTCAACTGCTCCTCGGTCAGCGTATAGAGATCGGCGACGCTCTTTACCAGGCCGCGATCGGCCAACTGCTGCACCACGGCTTCGCCCAACCCTTCGATGTTCATCACTCCGCGCGATGCGAAGTGGAGCAGAGTCTCGCGCAGCTTGGCCGGGCAATCGGCATTGACGCAGCGAAAATCCACTTCACCCTCGGCGCGGACGACTGAGCTTCCACATTCCGGGCAAACCGACGGAAAAACAAAAGCAGCTTCTCCGCGACGATGTTCTGCGTCTTCGAGAACCTCGACGACTTTGGGAATCACGTCGCCGCCGCGCTCGACGCGCACCCAGTCGCCGAGCTTGAGGCCCAGACGCTCGATGAAGTCGGCGTTGTGCAGAGTGGCGCGGCTGACGGTGGTGCCGCCGATGAAAACCGGAGTCAGTTCAGCCACCGGGGTAAGCTTGCCGGTGCGGCCCACCTGCACGGTGATGGCGTTCAATTGCGTGATGCCGGAGCGCGCGGTGAATTTGTAGGCGATAGCCCAGCGCGGCGCGCGACCGGTCGAGCCAAGCCGCTGCTGCGTGGCATGAGAATCGACCTTGAGAACAACCCCGTCAATCTCGTAAGGCAGAGTGGCGCGGCTGGCTTCGGCGTCGTCGATGAAGGCGGTCATCTCTTCGACCGAGGCGACCAGCTTTCGTTGAGAATTGACGCGGAAGCCGAGAGCGGCCAGCGCATCAAGCGTTGCGCGTTGGCCCTGCGGCCAGTAATCGCCCTCGACCAGCAGAAAGTAGGCGTAAAAATCCAGGCGGCGATTGGCCACGATGGAGGGCTCGAGCGTGCGCAGGGTTCCGGCGGCGGCGTTGCGCGGATTGACGGCTGGGGCCAGGCCTTGCTGCTCGCGCTCTTCGTTCAATCGCAGAAATGCGGCTTCGGGCATCACTGCTTCGCCGCGAACTTCAAAGGTCGGCGGCAGGCGGAGTTCTCTCAGCTTCTCTGCCGGAATGGTCAGCGGGACGCTGCGAATGGTGCGGATGTTCGTAGTGACATCCTCGCCGATCTGTCCGTCGCCGCGCGTGATGCCTGTGGTGAAGCGCGCGCCACCAGCTTCCGCAGGCTCGTAGCGAAGGGCCACGCTGAGGCCGTCCATCTTGAGCTCGGCCACATACTCGACAGGCAGCG
>Ga0302155_10001484_pt1 | contig 16994 bp, 9 predicted proteins | sample I_Bog_N3_1_FD_193508 | JGI IMG/M metagenome (GOLD analysis project Ga0302155, IMG submission 193508) | Peat permafrost microbial communities from Stordalen Mire near Abisko, Sweden - I_Bog_N3_1 | ecosystem: Environmental > Terrestrial > Soil > Wetlands > Peat | place: Sweden: Abisko, Stordalen...
TAAAAGGAAATTTACTCAACGCCCTGGCAGGAAAAAAGAACAATTTGTATTTAGACACACCGAGATAGCTCAATTAATCAGTATTCATAATCATATAATTGAAAACAATAATCTCGCAATGACCTATCATCGCACATCGAGAGCGGAAGCCTTATTTGCCGCTTCATTGTTATTATCCATGGTCAGAATCTCTGATGTTAATTTGCCATCAATAAAAAAAACGACCAAAACAACACGGCCAATGCGATTTAGTGAAAACACCCTGGCGCGACAATCCCTTGCAGCGGAATCGCTCTCACAAGAGTCAGGGTGGCTACCCGCAGCGATACGACAATGGCTGCCTACTATAAGCGATCCTTTGCGGTTTCCCGCGGCCGAAGCCGTGGAATTAACCACATCCATACCGTCTTCGCCAGGGGAAAATTTGCACGGTGACCATTATGGTACGTCGACTGTTGAATCGGATACCGCTATACGCCAGTATGCGGCCGAATTATTTTCCCGCTATGCCGGTTACGCTGACTCATCCATTGAAGATGATCTATTCCATCTGGTCAATTCCGCTATCAAGGCTATCAGGAATGATCCAGACGTAACAATGGCCCTTGCTGAATTACTTGATCCATTATTATTCAACTACAAACATAATGAAACTGATGCCAAGCAGATAACTGAGCCTGCATTAATTATCAATGGATGGCTAGAGCAGGAAATTTTTGATGGCAGTGTTTTTGATTTTGTGATCAGAAATGCCATCGAAAACCGCAGCGATAATCACTATGATTTCAATACGATTAAATCAGCGCTTGTGAAGCAAATCAGTAAATCCTTAAACATCAATCCCGACTCCGCTTATACCCATACAAAAAATTATATATTTGATAACATTGTGGTCCAAAAATTCCCCAAATGCGATGAAAGCCACGCTACGCTTTGGGGCCCTGACAGCACTAACTGGGGCATAAGTCATGCGGGGCTTTCTTTTGCCGCTTTGCTTGGCGTGGATATCAAGGATATCAACAATGATGAGGCTCACGCCATAGGCGTGATGATTTACAATCTTTTTTACGAAGACGGCGATATTTCTCGATTGGTTGGATTATTTTCTTTACCTGCGATATTGTCTTATATGCACGATCACCCTGAGAAAGTACAGAATTGGACGCCTGAAACAAGACAACAAATTGAGGAAACAGCCTTAAACGACTATTTCGAAAAACATAGCCAGTCTGTATTTGAAAATAATCCACAAGTAATCTTAAAACAAAGCATTGAAAATTTTAAATCTCGGATTGAATTACTTGAGGATGGTAGAGAATATAATAAGGAGAATCTCGACAAGTCATTCTATCAACAAAATCAGGAAATTGCAGATAAATTTCATGTCGTGGATAAAATATTAATCTCGATAGGGTTTGCTGATATTGCTGAGAGTGAAAGAGAATTTATCGATTCATCAGAAATCACATTCGGTAAGTTCGCGCTAGTGAGGATATGGGAAACTAATAAGCATTCGGGAGTATTCCCAGCCTTGTCTCATGATAAAAATCGATTGACCATTATAGACAACCCGCCAAATATTGATATCTTCCAGGCCCGCAATGGCGATAATAGCCGAATCTATGCCTTGTATGGCATTAACGGGCGTTATCAGGTAGTGCGTGTTGATCACGAACTCGCAAAATATTATGATCTTTTGCCTGAAAATGATAAAGATGTTCCGATCGACGGTTTTACCGTAGAACTTGTATATAACCAGAACGATAATATACCTGCCACGCAATGGATCATCGACCGCTTGATTCAGCGATTGGCCAATCACCATAAAGATATATTCAAAAAGCAATTGGACTTGGTCGGTTATGATAATACGTTTATGGAAAAAGCCCAAGACGTACTTTTATCCCTTGTGCCATTCTACAATTGTTTTACTGCAATGGCCAAAAATGAAGGTGGGGAAGCCCTATTTAGTTGCGGTCTCGATGTTTTTTCCTTATTTCCTGTCATTGGACAGGCTTCCAAAGTCTCCGCAAGCGCCGGGCGAGTTCTCGGCCAAGGCATGCAATTCGCTGGAAAAAATGCGTTAAGTAAAACAAGCGCAGCCCAAGGGGCCGGGCACATGGCCAAAGTTGCCCTGTCTCATTTTTACCAAGCGGGCGTTATACCGGTGTCCAAAATACTCACCAGAAAACAATTTTTAGCCCTCGCCTTTGAAGCATTCAGGGGTCTCGAACCAGGTTTACTGCTCTTGTATACCCCGAGCAAAACCCTATGTCGACGCGCTTTGCGCATGGGTCGTTCAATGGAAGCGGTAATTCCCCATCTCGACAGGGCATTAGCCAAACTCAATCAGCTCAAACCTGGTGGCGCCAAAACTCAGGGTTTGAGCCGAACCGACCCACTTGTTATACCCAACAGCAACAGGCAAGCCGTTGTTATGCGCATGGAAGCAGGGGGTTCCTCGGATAAAATGCCCTCGATTACACTCGATGAATTGCAACCCTTTGTTTGGCAGCGATTCAGCGAGTTCATGCCGCTGTACCGTCATGGTTCCCTGCCTGCGGCGGAAATTAGAAAAATGCTCAACGATCTTCTTGGTCGAGATTTCCGCGACAAACCTTTCCTGGTGGTTAAAGGTCTTGATGCAGGGCCCCATTCCTTCAGATATCCCTATTTGCAAGATGCACAACAAATAACGGCGTTGACGCTCGATTATTGCTTCAAAGAGATAAAGAAAGCAAACAACTTCCTTAAGGCCGCATTGAGAAAACCTGCAAAAATTCAGTTTATTAATAAATATTTTGCAAAAGAAATAGGTATCCCCTATGTTGCCGGTAATGATATCACCCGCCAAATGATCAATGCCACTGATGAGATTATTAACAGAATCCTCTCGATGGAAAACAAAATCAAAAACAATATACATTTCGCTTCAACTAAGCGGACACCAGACGCAGAGGGCCATTATCCTTCCTCATTGACTGATCAACAAATGAAAAATGGACCCAGTGCTTTTTGTGTGGCGGGAGATAGCGAAAATCGATTATACATTATTGTCGATAGATTTATTGCCGGCCAACTTCAACCAGAAGCGTTAACCCATGTACTGACCCATGAATTAACGCATTTGGCTGCACATACCGAGGATATTTTTTATCTAGATAACATTATATTGTCTGCAATTGGCAAAGGCGATTTATTAAGAATTTTCGAAAAAAGAATAGAAACAAAATCGATGAATTTGGTAAATCTCAAACTGAAGGTACAACACCACTTAAAGTTACCGCCGACGACGCGCATAAGCGACGACGTCATCTATGCTGCCTTACGCGATGATCCGGTGTTTAAGGCCAACGTAATGATGTTGAATGCCGATAATGTCGTTAAATTTATTCAGGATATCGCAAAGATGGAACGAGGCGTAAGAACAACGCGTAATGCACAATCCGAGGAGCAACAATATAAACTTATTTATCCGGCACTCATGCAGTTATTGGTAAAAATATCCTTGAACCAAGATTTGACGACTTCCGGCACTTAATTCAGTAGCCTTCGGTTGCGCTATAAGCTATGTCCGTCATACCCCAGAGGAAAAAACGGCATGCAGCCGATACCGCTGCATGCCGCTTATGTTTAAATGTCGATATTCGCCGCTTTCAAGGCATTTTCTTCGATGAAAGCCCGCCGTGGCTCTACCGCATCGCCCATCAAGGTGGTGAACAATTGATCAGCCGCGACAGCATCTTTAACAGTCACCCGCAACATGCGGCGGCTTTCCGGATCCATGGTGGTTTCCCACAGCTGTTCCGGGTTCATTTCACCCAGACCTTTATACCGCTGAATAGCCAGACCGCGGCGTGATTCCTTGACCAGCCAATCCAGCGCCTGTTCGAAGGTGGTAACCGACAGCCGGCGCTCGCCGCGTTCGACAAAAGCGTCTATTTCGATCAGGCCGCGCAGTTTTTCGCCCAGCGAACAAAGCTTGCGATATTCCCCGCCATGGACAAAATCAAAATCAATCACATAGTCGGTATCGACGCCATGGGTACGAATACACAATATCGCTTCGAAAATCTGGCGTTCACGATTTTCACGAACAGTGAAACTATAACTGCTGCCATGCTTTTCGTTCTGGTTAAGGTCATTCACCAGCGCCGTAATCCAGGTTTCCACGCTGCTGCGCACGGTCAAATCAGCTTCGCGCAATGTCGGCTGATAAATCAGGTGATTGAGCAGCGCACGCGGATAACGGCGTTCCATACGGCCAATCATTTTCTGGACCGCATAATGCTCGGCCACCAGTTTCTCCAACGGCTCGCCCGCCAATGCCGGCGCATGCTCATTCGGATGCACGCTCGCGCCATCCATTGCCAGGGCAATCTGATATTGGTCCATGGCGTCATCATCCTTGATGTACTGTTCTTGCTTACCCTTCTTCACTTTATACAGCGGCGGTTGGGCAATAAACACATGGCCGCGTTCGATAATTTCCGGCATTTGACGATAGAAGAAGGTCAGCAGCAAGGTACGGATATGGGAACCATCCACATCGGCATCGGTCATGATGATGATATTGTGGTAACGCAGCTTGTCGGGGTTGTATTCATCCCGGCCGATGCCGCAACCCAGCGCGGTGATAAGCGTCGCCACCTCCTGCGAAGAAAGCATTTTGTCGAAACGGGCCTTTTCAACATTCAGGATTTTGCCTTTCAGCGGCAAAATCGCCTGATTTTTACGGTTGCGCCCTTGCTTGGCTGAACCGCCGGCGGAGTCCCCTTCCACCAGATAAAGTTCGGATAATGCCGGATCGCGTTCCTGGCAATCCGCCAGCTTACCCGGCAATCCCGCCAAATCCAGCGCGCCTTTACGGCGTGTCATTTCGCGGGCTTTGCGTGCCGCTTCGCGGGCGCGGGCGGCATCGATAATCTTGCCGACCACGATCTTGGCATCGGTGGGATTTTCCAGCAAATAGGCCACCAACCGCTCGTTCATTTGCGTCTCAACCGCCGTTTTCACTTCGGAGGACACCAATTTGTCCTTGGTCTGCGACGAAAACTTAGGATCAGGCACTTTTACCGAGACCACGGCAATCAGACCTTCGCGGGCGTCATCGCCGGTGGCGCTGATTTTGGCTTTTTTACTGTACCCCTCTTTATCCATATAGGAGTTCAGGGTACGGGTCATCGCGGCGCGGAAACCCACCAGATGGGTACCGCCGTCGCGCTGCGGAATGTTATTGGTGAAGCAATAAATATTTTCCTGGAAACCATCATTCCATTGCAGCGCGACTTCCACGCCAATACCGTCTTTTTCCGTGGAAAAATAAAATACCGTCGGATGGATCGGCGTTTTGTTTTTACTCAGATATTCGACAAAGGCTTTGATACCGCCCTGGTAGTGGAAATGATCTTCTTTATCGTTGCGTTTATCCAGCAGCCGGATAGAAACCCCGGAGTTCAGGAAAGACAGTTCACGCAGGCGCTTGGCCAATATTTCATATTGAAATTCGGTATTATTGGTGAAAGTCTCGAGACTCGGCCAAAATCGCACGGTCGTCCCGGTCTGATCGGTTTCTCCGACCACGGCCAGCGGTGCTACCGCCACGCCGCCCAAGTAGGTTTGTTCATGGACCTTGCCTTCACGCCGCACCACCAGTTCCAGCTTTTCCGACAAGGCGTTGACCACCGAGATGCCCACACCATGCAAACCGCCCGATACTTTGTAAGAATTGTCATCAAACTTGCCGCCGGCATGCAGCACAGTCATGATCACTTCGACGGCTGAAATGCCTTCCTCCTCATGGATGCCGGTGGGAATGCCGCGTCCGTCATCCTGTACCGAGACTGAGTTATCCTCATGGATAATGACAGTAATTTCTTTACAATAGCCGGCGAGGGCTTCGTCGATAGCGTTGTCCACAACCTCGAATACCATATGGTGCAGACCGGTGCCGTCATCCGTATCACCGATGTACATCCCTGGGCGTTTACGCACCGCGTCCAGTCCTTTGAGTACTTTGATACTTGAGGAGTCATAAGAATTCGACATCAACGTTTCTCGCTCATTTTAAACTTCAGATTGAATACGTATTTTACCTTGTTCCACTAGGAACATCTTGCCCTTTTCATCCGTCATATCCCGGATTTGTTCAACGCTGAGCGCACTGACAAACACCTGGGCCCGGGTGGCCTTAAGACGCTCCGCCAGTAGCCTGCGCCGGCCGGTATCAAGTTCAGAGGCAAAATCATCTATCAAGTAAAGACACCGCCGACCGCTCTGGCGGGTCAAATACTCACCTTGCGCCAAACGCAAGGCGCACATCAATAATTTCAGTTGGCCGCGGGACAATGAATCCTCCACCGGTATGCCCCCGGCGCGGATCCGGAAATCCGCCTTGTGCGGGCCAGACGCAGTATAGGCCAAGGCCCGATCGCGCTCAAACTGGCGCTCCAGCAATTCTCCATAATCGCTGTCGCGATCCCAACCGCGCTGAAAACCGAACTCAAGCTGGAATTCTGGTAAAAACAAACCGCAGGTAGCGGTGATGTCCACCGCTATTGCTTCGCTGTAATGAGCGCGCCACTGACTGATCTGCGCCGCCAGGGGAATCAACTCCTGATCCCAGGCCCGCAATTGCGCATAACGACTGACCTGGCGTAACGCCGCATTACGCTGTTTTAGCAAACGCTTCAGGTTACTCCAGGCGGGGAAAAAACCCGGATCATTATGGAAACAGCCCCAATCCAAAAAGGCGCGCCGGTATTTCGGGCCGCCATTGAGTAACGTGAACCCCTCCGGCGTGATGAGCTGCATGGGCAACAATTGCGCAAGTTCGGAAATTTTATGGCCGTCGCTGCCATCTATGCGCACACGGCTATCACCCAGCCGATTTTTACTCAAACCAACCGACGTTTGGCGATCCCCTTCCGCCATCCCGTCGATACGCCCATGCAACGAAAATTCCGGTTGCTCATAGCGGATAACCCGGCCATTTTGCAGGCTACGGAACGCCCGGCCATGACCAAGGGTATAAATGGCTTCCAGAACACTGGTTTTTCCGCTGCCATTGGCGCCAATCAAAAAATTGAAATCGGCGGCCGGAGCCAAATCGGCGGACTGGATATTACGAAAATCACGAATGAGAAGACGCGATAGGGCCATTCCGTCACTCTACCTTACCACATCTTTAAAGACGCATCGGCATAACAACATAAGCAGCAGACTGACTGGCGCAGTCTTCGATTTGTACGCTGGATACCCCGTCGGTCAACAGCAACCGGACTTGTTCGCTTTTCAATGCATTGAGCACATCCAACACATAACTGACGTTAAAACCTATTTCCATTTCAGCGCCCTGGTAGGCCACATCCAGAATTTCTTCCGCTTCTTCCTGCTCAGGGTTATTGGCGGTGATCTTCAATTGATCATTGCTGAGATAAAGCCGTACGCCGCGGAATTTTTCATTGGAAAGAATAGCCGCCCGGGCGAATGCCTGTTTAAGCACATCGCAGCCGGCTTCCAGTGTTTTATCCGGATTTTTCGGCAAAACCCGGCGATAGTCGGGGAACCGGCCATCAACCAGCTTCGAGGTGAAAATGTAATCCCCCATGCTGGCGCGAATATTATTGCTGCCGATTTGCAATGTCAGCGGGGTCTCGCCGCCATCCAACATCCGGACCAATTCCATCACGCCTTTGCGCGGCACGATCACCGAATGCGTCGGCAGGGGTTGGCCGACCGACATGGAACACACCGCCAAACGATGGCCGTCGGTGGCCACGGTGCGTAGCTCTTCCCCTTCTGTTTCAAACAACATGCCGTTCAGATAATAACGGACATCCTGATGCGCCATCGAGAACTGGGTCGATTCAATCAACCGTTTCAGCGTGGCTTGCGGCAACGTGAATTCAACTTCGCTTTGCCAGTCGTCAAGATTGGGGAAATCGGCCGCCGGCAGGGTCGACAAAGAGAAACGGCTGCGCCCGGAACGGACCAGCATACGGTCGCTTTCCAGGGTTACTGTAATTTCGGCGCCATCGGGCAAGCCGCGGCATATATCGAAGAATTTACGCGCCGGCACAGTAGTGGCGCCAGGCTCATGGGGCTGGGACAGGGCGAGTTTCGCCACCATTTCCATCTCCAGATCGGTACCGGTCAGCAACAACCCATCCTCTACCACCTGTAGCAATAAGTTACCCAGTATCGGTAGTGTGGGCCGCCCGCCTAACGGGCTGCTCACCTGTTGCAGTGGCTTTAGCAGAAGCTCGCGTTCAACGATAAATTTCATAATTAGGAAGACAGTGTTCTGATTAAGTTGGAAAAATCTTCTTTGATATCGTGACTTTCTTCACGTAACTGCTCAATTTTCCGGCAGGCGTGCAACACCGTGGTGTGATCGCGACCGCCAAAAGCATCGCCGATTTCCGGCAGGCTATGGTTGGTCAATTCCTTCGACAAGGCCATAGCCATCTGTCTGGGACGCGCCACCGAGCGGGAACGGCGCTTGGAGAGCAAATCGGCCACCTTGATTTTATAATATTCCGCCACGGTTTTCTGAATATTATCGATGGTGACCAGCTTTTCCTGCAGCGCCAGCAAATCCCTCAGCGCTTCACGAACAAAATCTATGGTAATGGCCCGGCCGGTAAAATTGGCATTGGCGATCACCCGGTTCAACGCGCCTTCCAGTTCACGCACATTGGAACGTAAGCGCTTGGCGATGAAAAACGCCACTTCGCCCGGCAGCCGGATATCATTCTCATCGGCTTTTTTCATCAGGATCGCCACGCGCGTTTCCAGTTCGGGCGGTTCAATGGCCACGGTCAGGCCCCAGCCGAAACGCGATTTCAGACGATCCTCCACCCCATTGATCTCTTTGGGATAGCGATCGGACGTGAGAATGATTTGCTGATTGCCTTCGAGAAGCGCATTAAACGTGTGGAAAAATTCTTCCTGCGACCGCTCTTTATTGGCAAAAAACTGGATGTCATCGATCAGCAACGCATCCACCGATCGATAATAGCGTTTAAACTCCTCGATGGCGTTGTTCTGCAACGCTTTTACCATATCCTGCACAAAGCGTTCCGAATGCATGTACACCACTTTGGCATTGGCTTTACGCGCCATAATGCCATTGCCTACGGCATGCAGGAGGTGGGTTTTACCCAGACCGGTTCCGCCATAAAGGAACAGCGGGTTATAGGCGCCGCCAGGATTATCCGCCACTTGCCGCGCAGCGGCGCGCGCCAGCTGGTTGGACTTCCCCTCGACGAAATTATCGAAGTTGTGCTTGGGATTGACGTTCGAACGGTAAGACAATTCAGGCTGCGCCGGCGAGCTGTCCCAGCTCGGCCGCGTGGGCCGGGGTCGCGCGGCCTGCGCCGGCGCCGGAGTCTGGGTCTCGGCGACGTGGTGATTAACCGGTTGCGGGCTGACAACCACCGACAGCGGCGGCTTGCTGCCGACTTCAAAGCGCAGCAATGGCGCATCGGTACCGCAAAAATCGTTTAAAAGCCCATTGATATTATTCAGATATTTATCGCGTACCCAATCCAGCACAAAACGGTTGGGTGCATAAAGCGCCAGAGTGTTTTCACTCAGTTCCGCCTGAAGAGGGCGTATCCACATACTGAATTCTGTGGCAGGTAACTCATCCTGTAATCGGGCAAGACATTGCTGCCAAAGCGAAAGTGACACGGCGGACTCCAATCGAACAAGATCAACAAAGGAAAAGAAACAACAACTGTATGATTCAGGATCATCTTTTTGACACGAATTACCGCGATGGCAAGCCGCGAACCGCCTTAAACGGTTTACCGCAACGAAACCCGGGAAGGATCCCGTCAGGGACTGCGGATCATAACGCAAAGCGCGCCAGAGATCCTCTTCTTCTACACAGTTTCGATCCTTTTTATCCACAGGCTATAGCGGGCGAGTTGAGTGTAACCGATTCTCTATCCGTGGAATAAAATGTATGTCTTAATACGGTGAAATTAAGCATAGTCCGATTTTCGGCCAGTGCTCATGTTGTGAACAATCAGAATTATAATGCATCAGATCCTGGCAGATCCTTGCGCTTTGGCGAGGAACCCGTATAATTCTCACCCCTACGCGTGATGCCTGTTGCCGCCGTTTCGGTTTCAGACGAGGGTTGCGGGGCAGGCACGGGTATTCAGGTGGGTAAAACGTGATGAGAATTGACTCAGGACTGTACAATTATTACAATCCCGCCTCTTTAATGCTTAATGCGATTGAGGCGTCGGTCATTTCACGCCGAACAGCCAAACGCGTTTACTGTGAAGTCAAATACAAGTTTAGGTAGATATCGCTATGAAACGCACTTTCCAACCGTCCGTCTTGAAACGTAACCGTGATCACGGTTTTCGCTCACGTATGGCAACGAAGAATGGTCGTCTGGTTTTGGCACGTCGTCGTGCTAAAGGCCGTACACGCTTGACCGTCTCTTCGAAGTAATAAAGCTAGCCCCCCGGGTGGTTACGCTCGCATTTCCCAGGGAGTTACGGTTGTTAACTCCCAATCATTTTACTTTCGTCTTCCAGCAGCCACAACGGGCCGGCACGCCGCAAATCACCATCCTCGGCCGCCTGAATATGCTGGGGCATCCCCGCGTCGGTCTGACAGTCGCCAAAAAACATGTTAAACGGGCCCATGAACGAAATCGCATCAAGCGTCTCACGCGTGAAAGCTTTCGGATGCACCAACATGCCCTGCCCGCCATGGATTTTGTCGTTATCGCCAAGAAAGGGGTGGCGGATTTGGATAATCACGCTTTGACGGAAGCGTTGGAAAAATTATGGCGCCGCCATTGTCGCCAGTCGCCCGGCTCTTGATCGGGTTGATACGCGTGTATCAACTGTTTATCAGCCCATTGCTGGGGCCTCATTGCCGGTTCCAGCCTTCGTGCTCGCAATACGGTATTGAGGCAATACGCAGGTTTGGTATGTTAAAAGGCAGTTGGTTGACATTGAAACGCGTATTAAAATGCCACCCTTTGAACCCTGGTGGCGATAACCCCGTGCCGCCCAAAACCAACGATAACAGAGAACATTAACGATGGATTCGCAACGCAATCTTCTTTTCATCGCTCTGCTGTTCGTGTCTTTTATGATTTGGCAAGCCTGGCAGGCGGACCATACTTCGCAGCCGACAGTTCAAATTACGCAACAGACAGCGAACACAGCCAGCGGTGACACAGTAAATCAGGGTTTACCCGGCAGCGGACAAGGCCAGACGATTAAAGTCAAAACCGACGTTCTCTCCCTGGCGATCAATACCCGTGGCGGCGACATTGAACAGGCTCGTCTGTTGACTTACCCTGACAAACTGGGTTCAGACCAACCCGTTCAATTGTTTGAAACTTCCCCCGATTTTATCTATCAGGCGCAAAGCGGCCTGACCGGCAGAAATGGACCGGATAATCCGGCCAATGGCGAACGCCCGCTTTACAATATCAACCAGGACACCTACATCCTGGCCGATAACCAGAGCGAACTGCGCGTCCCGTTGACGTATACCGCGCCTAACGGCGTCGTCTACACCAAGACCTTCGTCCTTAAACGCGGCGATTACGCGGTCAACGTGGAATACAGCGTGCACAACACCACCAGCACGCCGCTTGAACTGGTGATGTTCGGCCAATTGAAGCAAACCGTGGATTTACCGAAGCAGCGGGATACCGGCAGCAGCAACTTTGCGTTGCACACCTATCGCGGCGCGGCGTACTCCTCCAACGATAACAAATATAAAAAATACAGCTTCAGCAACATCAAAGACGCCAACCTGAACATCAATACCCAGGGCGGCTGGGTCGCCATGCTGCAGCAGTATTTCGCCACCGCCTGGATACCGGGCACGCAGGGCGCCAATACCTTCTTTACCAGCAATACGGATAACGGCCAGGCGGCCATCGGCTTTAAATCCACGCCAATAGACGTGGCGCCGGGCGCGCAAAATAATATCAACGCCACCCTGTGGGTCGGCCCCGAAATTCAGGACAAGATGGCGGCCATCGCCCCCCACCTGGATTTGACGGTTGATTACGGTTGGTTATGGTTTATCAGTCAACCGCTGTTCAAGCTGCTGAAATTTATCCACAGCTATATCGGTAACTGGGGTTTCTCAATCATCGTCATCACCTTTATCGTTCGTGGCATCATGTATCCGCTGACCAAAGCGCAATACACGTCCATGGCGAAAATGCGCATGCTGCAGCCGAAACTGGCGGCGATGCGTGAACGCATTGGCGACGACAAGCAGCGCATGAGCCAGGAAATGATGGCGCTGTACAAGACCGAAAAGGTCAACCCGCTGGGCGGTTGTTTGCCGCTGGTCGTGCAGATGCCGATATTCCTGGCGCTGTATTACATGCTGATGGGCTCCATTGAATTGCGCGGCGCGCCATTCGCTTTATGGATCCAGGACCTTTCCGCGCAAGATCCTTACTTTATCCTGCCGATCCTGATGGGTATCACGATGTTCTTCATTCAGAAGATGTCGCCTACCACCGTCGCCGATCCGATGCAGCAGAAAGTCATGACCTTTATGCCGGTGATCTTCACAGTGTTCTTCCTGTGGTTCCCGTCAGGTCTGGTACTGTATTATATCGTGAGTAACCTGGTGACCATTATCCAGCAGCAACTGATTTACCGTGGCCTGGAAAAACGTGGTCTGCACAGCCGCGATAAAAAGAAATAACGTTACATTTATCTTTGGCGCTAACCTTGCTAAGGCGGTCATATGACCGCCTTAGTTTTTGCGAAGAGAGAATCCTATGAGTCAAATGGAAACCATCGTCGCCCTTGCCACACCGCCGGGGCGTGGCGGCGTCGGCATTGTACGCGTTTCGGGCCGCCAGGCCGCCGAGGTGGCGCGTCAGCTCCTGGGTAAATTGCCGGCACCCCGTTACGCCGATTACGTGCCTTTTCGCGACCAGGACGGCAGCACGCTGGACCAAGGCATAGCCCTGTGGTTTCCCGGCCCCAACTCCTTCACCGGCGAAGATGTCCTCGAATTGCAAGGCCATGGCGGCCCCGTCATCCTGGATATGCTGATACAACGCATTCTGGAATTGCCTGGGATACGTATTGCCCGGCCGGGCGAGTTCTCCGAACGGGCCTTTCTCAATGATAAAATGGATTTGGCGCAAGCCGAGGCCATTGCCGACTTAATCGACGCCAGCTCGCAACAAGCCGCCCGTTCGGCGGTCAATTCCCTGCAAGGGGTATTTTCACAACGCATCCAACAATTAGTGGAAGCACTTACTAACCTTCGTATCCATGTGGAAGCCGCCATTGATTTCCCGGAAGAAGAAATCGACTTCTTATCGGACGGCAAAATCGAACGCAAGCTCAACCTGGTTATGGACCAGCTCAAACAGGTGCGCGCCGAAGCCCGCCAGGGCAGTTTGTTGCGCGAGGGCATGAAAGTGGTGATCGCCGGCCGCCCCAATGCCGGAAAATCAAGTTTACTCAATGCCTTGGCTGGCAGGGAAGCCGCCATTGTCACCGACATCGCCGGTACGACACGCGATGTTTTGCGCGAACATATCCTGCTCAATGGCATGCCGCTGCATATCATCGACACCGCCGGTTTACGCGAAGCCGGCGATGAAGTGGAACGTATCGGCATTGAACGCGCCTGGCAGGAGATAGAACAGGCCGACCATGTGCTGTTAATGGTGGATGGCAGCACCACCGCGGTCAATGACCCGGATATTCTGTGGCCGGAGTTCATTGCCAGAATACCCGCCGCCTTGCCGTTAACCGTGATTCGCAACAAAGCCGATCTCACCGGCGAACCCCAGGCGATAAGCCAAGTGAATGGTCACTCACTCATTACCCTATCCGCCCATTCCGATGTCGGCGTCAATCTGTTACGCGACCATTTACAGCAAAGTATTGGCTATAACAGCAACCTCGAAGGGGGTTTTCTGGCCCGCCGCCGTCATTTGCAGGCGCTCGATAGCGCCGCTGAACATCTGGTGGCCGGCAAAGAACAGTTAGTAAGCGCTTACGCGGGGGAGCTGCTGGCCGAAGAATTACGCCTCGCCCAGCAAGCGCTAAGCGAGATCACCGGCGAATTCACCTCCGATGACTTATTGGGCAGAATATTTTCGAGTTTTTGTATCGGGAAGTGAGTCCAGCTCTACTGGCATCCACCCGATTCCACTAATCCCATATGACTGATTGTTTTATGGGATTTTATTTCCATTCACGTCTATTCCCTTCTGTTAAGAGCCAGCGATTTTTATGTCCATTACTGTGTCCACGGTGATTTTCACCGTGTGTCCATGGTTGTTTTTTGAGCTACAAATCGCATACTATGGACACGTAATTTAGTATAAAAAATGCTCAAAAGTGGTTTATTATGGACACACTGAACGGGATTTTAATAAAAAATACATATATAACATCATCTTAAAAGTCATACATATGGACACAGTAAAGAGGTACATATGGCGCTTTCAGATACCAAGATAAGAAGTCTTTCAGCAAAAGCGCGGGCATACCAGGTCGCCGACAGCGGTGGTTTAGTCATAGAGGTACTGCCCACCGGCCGCAAAGTCTGGCGTTTGCGCTATCGCTTCAACGGCAAGCCACAGAAAGCAACGCTGGGCGAATATCCCGCATTTACCCTGGCCGAAGCACGTCTCTGGCGCGAGGAATGCCGCGCCATGATCGCTCACGGCGTCAGTCCGGCACAGAAAAAGCAGCAAGATAAAACCAAGCAAAAAGAACCCACCACGGTGGATACCTTCTCGAAACGCTGGCTAACGGATATCGTTGAGCGTACCAACCGGCACCCACGTAATATCGTGCGCATTCTCGATAAAGATATTATTCCCTTTATCGGACAGCTAAAGATCGAAGACCTCACCACCGCCCAGGTACAGGAGGTAATCGACCGCATCAAGCTGCGCGGCTCCGATCATGTGGCCCTCCTCGCCCGCAATGTGCTGAAACGCATGCTGGCCTATGCCATCTCGCGTGGGATCATATTCAACAACCCCGCCGCCGCCATCGAAGCCCGTTATATAGCGCAAGCGTCCAGCCGGGATGTTTCCCTGACCGCGCAAGAGATCGGTATATTGCTGCGCGGTATTTACACCTCCGGCATGAACCGGCGCCACAAGCTCGCCCTCCACCTGCTGATTCTGTGTATGGTGCGCAAAAGCGAGTTAATCGAGGCAACCTGGGATGAAGTTAACTTTCTCACCGCCGAATGGCGCATTCCAGCCGAGCGCATGAAAATGGATAAGGCGCATATCGTTCCCTTGTCCAGCCAGGCATTGGCCATGTTTGAGGAACTTAAGTTTCTGGCGGGTTCGTCGCCCTATGTATTCCCCAGCCGCAATGATTTCCGGCACCCGATCTCTAAAACGACGCTTAACGCCGCCGTGCGGACGCTGGATCTGAATGTTCGCGATTTTGTTATCCACGATTTCCGGCGCACGGCCAGCACCTTACTACATGAGCAAGGATATAATTCCGACTGGGTGGAAAAATGTCTCGCGCATAAGATCGCCGGCGTTCGTGGCGTCTATAACCGGGCGGAATATCTTGGGCAACGCAGGGAAATGCTTCAGGCATGGGCGGACTTTGTGGATGCGCAGATCGAAGAAGGCAGGAAAGTAATTATTGGCCGGTTTGGCAAGGCATATAAAGCAGAAGATGAGGAACGAAAATAAACAATTCATAAAAGGGCGCAATAACCTGATTGTTTATTTTTTAAAGACCTGGCAGGTAGGATGGCAACTCGATTGTCATCCTACCTGCCGGGAAACAAGCGAAGCGCGTTAGCGGGTTATTTGCGAATTCAATCCATTAATTAACGGACCTAAAGCATCAAGCAGGGCGTCAGGAGTAGCGGGAGTTCCGTTTTCAATCTGGGAAATCTGAAACTCGGCAATTTCCAGGCCGATGATGCCATTCTCTGCAATGACCTGACAGGCATGGTAAAGATCATCTAATGACAATCCCCCTGGAACCCCATATTCCGTAGGAACGATACCGGGTTCCAATACATCACAATCCAGATGGACATAAACCGCCCGGCCATTAATGGCGCGCCGCAATCCTTCGGCCAGCCCGCCGCCTCCCGGCACCCATTGCAATTTCCCGTCGTCGATCAGTTTTTGCTCCGGGGGATCAATGTCGCGGGCCCCTGCCAGTATCACCGCCGATAAATCTAAACCGCTGCCTAAACCCGAATCCCATAAACCGGCCGGCCCCGCGATGGAAAAACCACCAAGATAGCCCGTCACAGAGGTGGCTGGGGTATTCAGGTCCGCATGGGCATCGAACCAGACTATGCAGGCATCAGGGTAATAGCGGGCAACCACCGGTAATGTTGCCAGTGATGCCGCGCAACGGCTGGATGCGGTAAAAGGCTTAATATTTTCTGCGAAAAGATGATTGAGCCGATCAGATAAGGCGATCAATGACGGTTTGGCGGCTTCCAGCGCCTCCCGCCAGCCGCAGCCAATCACCGCACTCGGTGCGCCGATAATCTCAGGTGTTAAGCCTAGCCTTTCCGCTATCAGCTTGCCGATCGCCATAGCGCCGGGCCGCGCCAGGTCGTTGCGATCGCCCACTGTCCCTTGAAATACTGTTATCTGCATTTGGTTGGTCATAGGATTTTTCTTTGGTAAGCAATGGTACGCCGTCGTCTGCTCGTACAACTTATCATGCCATCTGGGGGTTGTGAAAATCCCCCTTTATTTCCCCCACTTTTATTCTGACCGAGCCTCCCCCACCTGTTTTTCAGATATTGCCACTTAAGCTAGGTAGAATGCGGCTTCGGCGCATTTCCCCCAATAATTACTGCTATATAAATAAAAAGTGGGGGATTGCGGTGGTTTAATTTTGTCGGACACCTCAATGGGTGGATAATCCATCAACTGAGGAAAAGTACATGTCAAAGCACCGCAAGATATTCGACACGAATCTAAAGCTGGAAGTCGTGCGCATGATTAA
>Ga0302155_10001490_pt1 | contig 16938 bp, 11 predicted proteins | sample I_Bog_N3_1_FD_193508 | JGI IMG/M metagenome (GOLD analysis project Ga0302155, IMG submission 193508) | Peat permafrost microbial communities from Stordalen Mire near Abisko, Sweden - I_Bog_N3_1 | ecosystem: Environmental > Terrestrial > Soil > Wetlands > Peat | place: Sweden: Abisko, Stordalen...
AAGCCTAGCTTTACTGTAATTAAATAGTTATAATTCTGTTTCTCAAGTTTAGCCGACTTAGCTCATCTGGTAGAGCACCTGACTTGTAATCAGGGGGTGGCGGGTTCAAGTCCTGCAGTCGGCACCAATCAATTCAAGCACTTAGCCCAGTTCATGTGACTGGGCTTTTTGCTTTCTGACCTCCATGTAGGCGCTGTGTAGGGAATTTATCGTTGTCGGTACTTTGTCCAACTCCCATAAAGTCAAATTTAAGCAGTTGAAAATTCCAATGAGAGCAGGCAATGGGCGATTCCCATAAACACTCCACATGTAGCACGTAAAGATTGAAGCATGGATCTTTGGAGTGAGGCGGAATTAAATTTGAGCCAGCATAAGCCGGTTTGCGGGTAATTAAATAATAATTGCATTGAGCGGTGATAAAGGGACCGACTGAATCTGGGGAGTAGTGCGTCAGCAAGCGTTCAAGGTCTATAACTTCCCGTGTTGCCCCTCTCTCACTCCTGCAACCTGAGTGGTCGCAAGTTCGATTTCATTCAGAAATGGAAGCAATGTCTGCTGAACTTGTTCCCAGAATTGCGATAATCGAGTGGGAATGATTTTAGGTCTTTCGGCAGCTTTCGCGGACTATCGGAAAAGTCACTTAACTCATTGATTTATATAAGTTTATGCTACGAAAGCTATCGGCATCTATTGACGATAAGCGAAACTTTTTGTCGGTAATCCTGACGGTAATGAAAGCTAGGCAAGTCATCTAAAAATATTTACCGTCTGACTGTTTTCGGCTCTGACGGTAAAAAATAAGAGAAAGAGCTAGTATTCATGCGGGTTTCAGAGCATTCTGTGTCTTTTGAGTCGTTGACGGTAAAATTGCCGTTCTCAGGAGGACACCATGCTGACCGATACCGCACTGAAGAATCTCAAACCCAAGGATGCACCCTACAAGGTGACGGACAGGGATGGCATGTATGTGACGGTCTCGACGGCGGGTACCGTCACGTTCCGTTATGACTACCGGATCAATAGCAGGCGCGAAACGCTGACGATGGGCCGTCAGCGCGGTACACGCGAATCAGGATCGGCCTATCGTTACGGTTCGATGCGGCACCGATACGGCACCGTTTTAAACATCACAAGTTTGGGGGCGCCGCGACTATGAGCAAACCTGCTGCGGCGAATGTCGGCTAAGAGGGGAGTACAGCGATGATTATTTACGTTCAACGATGATCGTTCGACGGGGCGAGCCGTCTGCTGCAACTAAACATTTCCAAAAGCCAGACGGCGGGTTCTTGAACGGCTGACGCGCGGCGTTGAGTTCAGCCTTGCCCATCTGCCACCGTGGCACCAAGCCCGGTGCGTTGGTGAACAATGCCACAACACCCGCGCCGCCCTCGTCTTCGTCAGTCCACACGCCCACGGGGCGTGTGGACTGACGCACAAATTCTTGCCGTTGCAGTGGTCGAACCACAACAAGCCCCGTCCATTGCATATCAAAACTGGTCTATTCAGGTCAAATCATGCTCGATTTGATAAAACTCTGTATAATCCTACGGCATTGTCTAGCTACGCTACCTTAACAAATGGAAAACGCCACCATGTCGGATCGCTGGTTGTCGGTTGACGATATCGCCGCATATTTAGGTGTCAGTAAAGACACTATTTACGCATCGATCGCCAAAATGAACATGCCTGCGCACCGCGTTGGCCGGTTCTGGAAGTTTCAGAAGAGTGAAGTTGATCTATGGGTCAAGGCTGGTGGTGCTAACGAAAACAAATCAGTCACTGAAGAATAATGATCGCTTTAGCTAAATACAGCATGTCATTCACTACAGGAGGCCTTTTCTGCCAAGAATCAGAAAAGGTGGCCCTGCTGTATTTGGACGAAATGAATTGGGACGCCGTCCGCGAAAAAACGCTGAAGCAGGGGCTGCTTCAGACCAGAACCCAAAGTTCTGCGACTCGCATTTACCGCGAAATCTCCGCACGCCTCAAAACCTTGACTGACGATGCTCTTGAATCGGTTGCGCGTGCTTCCAGTCAAGAGCGCGCAAACATCCTCTGGCTTGCCGTATGTTGCCGCTATCGTTTTATCCAGGAATTCGCTGTTGAAGTGATTCGGGAGCGTTTTATGACGCTTCGGTATGACGTGAGTTACCAAGACTTCGACGCATTCTTCAATGCAAAAGCGGATTGGCATGAAGACCTTGATGCCATAACTCCTATGACCCGCAATAAGCTACGCCAGAATTTATTTCGAATGCTTCGGGATGCCGAATTAATTTCAGCCAGCAACTCCATTCAACCTGCTGTGTTGTCTCCGCATGTGGAAGAACTGGTGTCGCAAAAAGGAATTGACATGATCCGTATTTTTCCGGTGCTTGGTTTCCGGTCAAGTAAGAAGGCGCAATGATGGGCGAATTGACTAAAGGCTCTCTCCAAGAACAATTCCAGCATTTGCTGGCTGTCATCGGTAGCCAGCGTTTCTTGCAAATGAAGGGCTACACCGAAGTACCGTTTTTCATTTGCCCGTTCAAACCGACTGAAGCAGTAGAAATGGAGCGTCTTCAAAAGCAACTTGCCAACAAACTTGGTCAGAATGGCGTGCGGGTGCTTGTCGTGAATCTCTATGACCTTTCAGTTGAACTGCTCAAAGAGCGTGGCGTATGGGAGCAGGTTCTTGAGGTGGAGAGCACAGTTTCCAAGCCTGAGTTGATGGAACTGCTGCAAGGGATGCTGGACCCCGAAGCGCACTTGATTCCTGCCATTGCCGGATTGATTGAACGCAATGAATTTGACGTGCTGTTCCTGTCCGGTGTGGCGGAGGTTTTTCCGTACATCCGCTCACATAACGTACTAAACAACCTTCAGAGCACGGCAAAAGATCAACCGACAGTCATGTTTTTTCCCGGCGCTTACACGCACTCACTGGAAGCTGGCGCAGCCCTTGAGCTGTTTGGCCGTCTGCGGGACGACAAGTACTACCGGGCGTTCAATATTTTTGATTACGAAGTTTAAAGCGAGAGCAGCTTGATGAACCTAAAAGACATTTTCAAAAAACCGGTTGATCGTCCAATCGAAGGGGTGATCAAAGCTGACGACGAAGCAAGCCTGCGCCTTGAGCTTGAGGAATACGTATTGACCAACGAGGTTGAAAAGCGTCTTGAAGCATTTCTTGATGCCTACAACAACTATGAAGGTGCCAACGGCGTTTGGATATCTGGTTTTTTCGGCTCAGGAAAGTCGCACTTGCTTAAGATGCTGGCGTTGCTCTTGGAAAACCGCACGATTGATGGCGTGGATGCGTTGGACTTGTTCTTGACCAAGTGCGGCGAGAACGAGATTTTGCGTGGTGATTTGAAGCGTGCCGCCAGCATCCCGGCGCAAAGTATTCTGTTCAACATTGACCAAAAAGCCGACGTCATCAGCAAGACGCAGATGGACGCGTTGCTGTCCGTGTTCGTCAAGGTCTTTGATGAAACCTGCGGCTACTACGGCAAACAAGGCCATATTGCGCAGTTCGAACGTGATCTGGACAGCCGCGGCCTATACGACGCATTCAAAACAGCCTACCAAGATATTTCTGGCCGGGACTGGCCCCGTGGTCGCGAGCAAGCGTTATTGGAATCCAAAAACATCGCCCGCGCCTATGCTGTGGCCACGGGAGATGCTGACGCAGACGCAGCAGGCATCCTGGACAAGTACCGCAGCCAATATCGCGTCTCGATTGAAGACTTCGCCAATCAGGTCAAAGCTTTTCTTGACAAACGGCAAGCCAACTTCCGTCTGAATTTCTTTGTGGATGAGGTGGGGCAATATATTGCTGACAACGTCAAACTCATGACCAACCTGCAAACCATTGCCGAGAGTCTTGCCACTAAGTGCAATGGCCGTGCATGGGTCATTGTCACCGCCCAAGAAGACATGTCCACGGTTGTGGGCGAAATGAGCAAGCAGCAGAGCAACGATTTCACAAAAATTCAAGCTCGCTTTTCCAACCGAATGAAGCTTACCAGCGCCGATGTGGCTGAAGTTATTCAAAAGCGCCTGCTGATGAAAAATGATGAAGGCATCGGCTTGCTCACGGACGTATACCACCAGCAGTCGAACAACTTCAAGACACTATTCGACTTTGCGGATGGCTCGCAGAGCTACCGCAACTTTCAAGACCGTGATCACTTCATACATTGCTATCCGTTCATCCCTTACCAGTTCGGGTTGTTCCAGTCAGCCATCCAGAGCTTGTCTCAGCACAACGGTTTTGAAGGCAAGCACAGTTCGGTGGGTGAGCGCTCTATGCTCGGCGTATTCCAAGAGGTTGCCAAACAGATCAGCGCTCATCAACTAGGGCACTTAGCCACGTTCGACCTGATGTTTGAGGGCATTCGGACCGCGTTGAAGTCACATATTCAGCGGGCCATCATCAATGCCGAGAATCAGGTTGATAACAAATTTTCCATCAAGCTGTTGAAAACGCTCTTTCTTGTGAAGTATGTCAAGGAATTCAAGCCCACGCTGCGCAACCTGTGCGTGCTGATGCTGGAAAGCTTTAACCAAGACCTGCCACAGATGCGCAAGAGGGTTGAAGAAGCACTGAGCCTGCTGGAGCAGCAGACCTATATCCAGCGCAATGGTGAGCTATATGAATACCTAACAGACGAAGAAAAAGACGTCGAGCAGGAGATTAAGAACACCGACGTTGAATCTTCAGAAGTTAGCAGCGAACTTGAAAAACTGATCTTCGACAGTGTCATTAAGAACCGGAAAATTCGATTTGAGGCTAGTGGCAACAGCGGGGGACAGGATTATCCTTTTTCCCGTAAGCTCGATGACAGACTACAAGGCCGCGAATACGAACTTGCAATTCACGTAATCAGCCCCTTCTACGAAAACGCAGGTAGCGAAACAATTCTGCGCATGCAAAGCATGGGACGCGACGAACTACTTGTGATTATGCCGCCCGACGATCAACTAGTCCGCGACCTGTTGATGTACAAGCGTACCGAAAAATACATCCGACAGACTGTCTCCACCACCCAGCAGGATAATGTCAAACGGATTCTTACCGACAAAGGTTTCCGGAACCGCGAACGGCATAGCGATTTGCAGATTCTCGTGCAATCGCTTTTGGGAAAAGCCAAACTCATCATTTCTGGCGGCGACGTGGACGTTGGATCGGAAGAGGCCCAAACCCGGCTTACCAAAGGTTTCTACGAGCTGGTCCAGCGTGTATACCCGAATCTGCGGATGCTGCGCGGTTTCGCCTACGCAGAAAACGATATAAGCAAATTCTTGAGTGCATCACACGAGATCGACACTTCGCTTGCAGAATCCGAGCAAGAAATGTTGGCCTTTGTTCAGAGCAATAGCCGTGGTGGTGTTCGAACTACACTGAAGAGTCTATTAGAGAAGTTCGAACGTAAACCTTACGGATGGCACTTTGCGGCAGTGCTTTGCATCTTGGCACACCTCTGTGCCAGAAGCAAAATCGAAGTGCGCATGGATGGCAACGTATTGGAAGACGACGAGCTGGAACGTGCCCTGCGCAACACGCACGGCCATGGCACAGTCGTCCTCGAACCACAGGTCGATTACACCGCATCTCAAGTCCGGGCGTTGAGAGAGTTCTTTGCGGACTTTTTTGATATTCCCGCCGGTGCTGGCGAAGCCAAGGCCTTGGGCAAGGAGGCGGAAGCCGCGTTCAAGCAACTGCACACTGACCTGAAGCTGCTGGCTGCGCAAGTCATTCAATACCCGTTTTTGGCCGCACTCAAGCCGGTTTTGGATACGCTCAAGGAAGTCAGCGACAAACCCTACACATGGCATCTGACTGAATTGGCGCGGCAAGAAGATGCTTTGCTGGACTTGAAGGAAAAGGTCATCGACCCGATCCGAAAATTCATGAACGGCGCGCAGAAAGACATTTTCATTGAGGCCCGCAAGTTTGTGCAAAGCCAGGAGCCAAACTTCGCCTACATACACAGCGAAGAAGCCGCCCAGCTCAGCTCGACACTCACTGACGCAGAATGTTTCAAAGGTAGCCGGATGCAGCAAGTCAAAGCGCTGGTTGATGCCTTGCAAGTCAAGATCGTTGGGCAACTTAGCATCGAGATCGACACCGCTCGAGCCGCTGTCGAAACGCTGGCGCGACGCACCTGTAGTATGGCGGAATTTACCGCACTGTCTACACAACAACAAATGCAAATTGTCGAACCATTTGAACGCTGTACGCAGAGCATCGCACAGCAAAAGCTAATCGCGGTAATACGCGACACTTTGCGCCGCTTTGAAGACGATGAATACCAGCGCTTGCTATCGCGCTTGTCTACGTGGACCAAGCCAGCGCCGGCCAAGCCCGCATTCCCTGGTACCGCAGCAGCAACCACCACTATCAACGAGGCAGGCACGCTAGAAGAACCAAAGGTTGAGTACGTGCCCAGTCGCAATATCCGAGTGGATTTTGACAAAGCATGGCTGGCAGACGCAAGCGACGTTGAGCGCTATGTGGAATCCATGCGCCAAGCTTTGCTCAAGGCCATCAGCGACGGCAAACGCGTGCAAATTTAAGGAATCAACATGATTGAAAAACTAGAACTCAAGAACTTCACTAAGTTCGGCGATCTGACCGGCGAACACGCAATCACGTTCTCACCCAATATAACGATCATCATCGGCGAGAACGGCACCGGTAAAACCCACCTTCTAAAGGCAGCATACCTTCTTGCTTGGGCGGCTTCGCTCGACCAACAAGTTGATGTGGCCACTCGATTCGAATGGAAGGTCAAGCAGTTAGAAGCCCTGTTTAAGCCAATCGACGGTGACCTCAGCCGGCTGGTGCGACGGCCCTTAAATGGCCAACGGCACGCGGTACTTGGAGCATCGTTTTCATCCGGCGGAATTGAAATTAAGATCCCTAGCAAGCGAGGCGGAACCATTTCTGGAGGCGAAACAAAATCCCAGATGCTGAGCGGATCGCCAATCTTCATTCCAACAAAAGAAGTCATGTCATTAGTCGGTGGAATGTCTGACCCGGCATCTGACAATGCCACATTGGTTCGTCTCTTTGATCAAACTTACTTTGATCTTTGCGCTCTGATAGCCCGAGATCCGATTGTAAATGAGGCTAAGATAATCGAGTATGACCCAAGGTTCGGCAACGTCTACGAAAAACTGACCGATGCGATCAATGGTAGGTTTGTGTTCCAAGGCGGAAAAGTTGTTTTCTACCCTGGGGAATATCAGGAAAGCTTTAAGAAGGACCCGAATGCATTGCTCGACGAAGCAGATCCAGAGAAGTACGCATACAGTGACACCAAAACTTCACAATTCGTCGTAAAAACCGGAGAGGCCGTTTCTGCTCATATGTCCGCAGAAGGTGTGCGCAAGCTCGGGGTGGTTCAGCGATTGGTATTAAACAAAAGCTTATCGCCGGGCATCAGCGGCCCTTTAATTTGGGACGAGCCTGAGACGAACATGAATCCCAAGCTGCTGCGTCAGGTTGTCGAAGTATTGATAGAGTTATCTCGCAACGGGCAGCAAATCGTGCTGGCCACGCACGACTATGTGCTGCTGAAATGGTTCGACCTACTCATGGACAAGAAGGGAAAGGGTGACCATGTTCTTTTCCACACGCTCTACAAAGATCCGGCTACGGGAGAGGTCAAACTCGAATCTACCGACGACTATCTCGCGATCACGCCAAACGCAATTGCCGATACCTTCAACGATCTGACCAAAGAACAGGTTCGCCTGAAGATGGGGAACCTGGGCAAATGAGTCTAACGGAACGCGACCTATCGTTTAACTTCACCAATGCCGAAGATAGTTTTGTCTTTGACCAGATGAAGCCCGCTTTGCCGAATTTTCACGGAATCAGCGTCATGCATAGGGTTGATTTCATTGTGGAAATGACTGAAGCATGGATCTTTGTTGAGGTGAAAGACCCAGGCCATCCCAATGCGCAGGGAAAAGGACTGGCAAAGTTTTTTGCCGAGTTAAATGACGGCACCTTAAGCGACACGTTTGCCGCGAAGTTCATCGACTCATTTATTTACCGCTGGGCGGAAGGCAAGGTCGGCAAGCCAATACATTACATCAGCCTCGTTACGTTGGAGCCAGCGCTTTTGCTCAACCTTTCAGATGAAATCGCAAGAAAGCTGCCACCCATGGGAATGCCAGCCCCACGCTGGCAGCGGCATCTTGTCGAGAACTGCCAGATATTTAACATTGAGACTTGGAACGAAAACTTCCCGAAGTGGCCTGTCACACGCCTCAGCGCCGGCTCCGCCGCCGTCGTCCAAATCTCAGCGGCTGCGCCTTAGCCTGGAGTATAAAAAATAATGGAAACCACGAAACTAAGGCGCTTCGCCCAATACGCCCGCCGCACGCTACTGGAACAAGTTGCGGCCAAGATCGGTATGGTATTGGCCAACGACAGTGCCGCGCGACGAGAGAATGTCAAGACGGTGCAAGATCTGGAAAAGCAGATCAAGGAAACCAGCAAAGAACATGTGACTGAGAGGGTGGCCTACACTTGGTTCAACCGCTTTTGTGCGCTCCGTTTCATGGACGTGAATCGCTACAGTCGCATTGGCGTGGTGTCGCCGTTGGAAGGTCAGTTCCAGCCAGAGATTCTGGCCGAAGCCAAGATGGGGCACCTAGACGAAGAAATGGTACCCGGGGATGTGCGCCAGCAGATCACTGCACTGCTCAACGGCAGTGCAACTAGCCGAGATCCGCAACAGGAAGCCTATCGCCTATTAGTGGTGGCCGCATGTAACGACTTCCACCGTGCCATGCCCTATCTGTTCGAGCGGATCGCCGACTACACCGAACTCTTGATGCCCGATGATCTTCTTTCAGGCAATTCCATTCTCGCGTATACCCGCGAAGCAATGACACCTGACACGTGCCAAGACGTCGAAGTCGTCGGCTGGCTGTATCAGTTCTACATCTCAGAGAAGAAAGACGAGGTATTTAAATGGTTGAAAAAAGGCCGCAAGATCGAGCCAGAAAACATCCCCGCCGCCACCCAGCTTTTTACCCCACATTGGATCGTTCGCTATCTGCTGGAAAACTCACTTGGACGTCTGTGGCTGCTCAACCGACCGGACTCACGGCTGGTCGATCAGATGGACTATTACATCAAGCCGGAGCGATCCGAGACTGACTTTTTGCGCATCAGCAAGCCAGAAGACATAAAAGTGTGCGACCCAGCCTGTGGGTCCGGCCACATGCTCACCTATGCTTTTGATTTGCTCTATGCCATCTACGAAGAAGAAGGTACCGATCCGGCTGAGATCCCCGAGAAAATTCTCAAACATAACCTCTATGGCATCGAAATCGACGAACGTGCCGGTGAGCTTGCCGCCTTCGCATTGACAATGAAGGCTCGCGCCAAACAGCGTCGTTTCCTGATCAAACGCATCCAACCAAAAATTTGCGTGTTGCAAAACGTCGAGTTCGATAAAGACGAGCTAGACGAATACATGCCTGCCGTGGGGCGCGACTTGTTCAACGTCAACCTGCGTGAGGCGCTGCAGCAGTTTTCCGAGGCCGATAATTTCGGCTCCTTGATTCGCCCAGTGCTCTCCAATGTAGCTGACATCCTGCCTACGCTTGAAGCCAAAAATATGATCGAAAATTTGTTCTTGGCCGAGACCCATAAAAAGGTGCTGATCGCCTTGAAACAGGCTGACTATCTCAGTCCGAAATACCACGTGGTAGTGGCCAACCCACCGTATATGGGTAGCAAGGGTATGAATCCGAGGCTGGGTGTGTTGGCCAAGGATAATTACCCATATAGCAAATCTGACCTGTTCGCCATGTTTATCGAACGCAATTTAGATTTGGCCATTAAAAGAGGCATGGTAAGCATGATTACTATGCAAAGCTGGATGTTTCTTGGGGCCTTTGAAAGGTTCAGGATGACACTGCTTACCAAGAACAAAATATTGTCAATGGCCCATCTTGGAACTAGGGCATTCGATAGCATTGGAGGGGAGATTGTTTCCACGACAGCCTTCGTATTGAGCAACACTCCTGAGACAAGCTATATGGGTGCTTTTCTCAAGCTAACCGATGGAGCTTGTGAGGAAGAAAAAAATAGAGACTTAAAGCTGTCTCGCCGTTCTCCTTATCTTTCATCCGCTAATGATTTAATGAAAATTCCTGGATGCTTAATTGCGTACTGGGTATCAAAAAAAACAATCAATGCCTTTGCTGAAAACAAAAAACTCGCTGACGTTTTGATTTCACGTGAAGGGCTTACATCTGGAGACAATAGCCGTTTTTTGCGGATTTGGACTGAAGTCAGTATAAGGAATATTTGCTTCGATGCATCATCAAACGACGATGCAAAAAATAAAGGGCGTCGATGGTTTCCCCATCTAAAAGGCGGTGAATATAGAAAGTGGGCTGGAAACACTGACTATATCGTTGACTGGATGAATGACGGATATGAGATGAAAAATTTCTCAGATCAAAATACAGGCAGAATACGATCACATAATTACAACGGGGAGTGGGCTTTTAAAAAAGGGCTCACGTGGTCAAGTGTGTCTAGCGGAAATTTCTGTGTCCGGCATTCAGAAGGTTTTAGCATGTTTGACACCACTGGAACAATGGCGTTTCCTCAAAAAATGGATGACTTAACAGTCATTGAAAGCTATTTAAATAGCAAAGTTTCTACTTATTTAATGACTGTTCTAGCGCCAACTATTCGTTTTCAGCCTGGCCATGCGCTGAATCTTCCATTTAAAGAGATAGTGCCTTTGCAGGAAAAAAATAACGGAGATCGCTGTATTGACATAGCGCAGAAAGATTGGGATTCCTATGAAACCTCTTGGGACTTCTCCGTTTTTCCGATGCTACAACCCGAGTTCCGCCAGCCCAGTTTTAAGGCTACTTATATCAAACTCCGCGCGTACTGGCGGGAGATCACTCTGAAAATGCAATGCCTTGAGGAAGAAAATAACCGTATCTTTATCGAAGCATATGGGCTGCAAGACGAGTTAAGGCCTGAGGTGTCGCTCGACGAAATCTCGCTGACTTGTAACCCACGCTACCGCTATGACCGCGATAAATCCGAGGTCGAGCTGGAATCCTTGTTGATGGCCGACACAATGGTGGAGTTCATCTCCTACACCGTTGGCTGCATGTTCGGCCGCTACAGCCTCGACAAGCCTGGGCTAATTTTAGCCAACCAAGGCGAGACTTTGGACGACTACCTGCGCGAAGTGCCGGAGCCGACCTTTGCGCCCGATGCAGATAATGTGATCCCGCTGCTGGATGGAGACTGGTTTGCCGATGACATTGCCGAGCGCTTCCGAAACATCTTGCGCGTAACCTTTGGTGACGAGCACTACGAAGAAAACGTCCAGTTCATCGAGGAATCCTTGGGCAAGAAAGGTAAACCGCAAAGCATCCGCGATTACTTCCTCAAGGATTTCTATACCGATCACGTCAAGCGTTACAAGAAGCGCCCCATTTACTGGATGTTTTCCAGCCCCAAAGGTAGCTTCAACGCTTTGATCTATATGCACCGTTACCGACCGGACACCGTGGGTGTGGTACTGAACGATTACCTGCGCGAGTTTCGCACAAAACTGGCTGCACGCAAGAGCCATCTGGAACAAATAAGCATCAGTGGCAGCGCTTCTGCTGGTGAGAAGACGAAGGCGCTAAAGGAAATCGAAATTCTGAAAAAGAACATTGTCGAGTTGGAAGGATATGAGCGCGATGTGCTTTACCCGCTGGCAACCCAGCAGCTAGAGATCAATTTGGATGGCGGTGTGAAGGCCAACTACAGCAAGTTTGGCGCGGCGTTGAATAAGAAGGTTGGCCTGGACGCGATTGAGGACTGAACATGGAAAATCGCATTGCCCTGGCGCTGGCCAAAAAATTTGAAGCAACTCGCATCGTCTTCTGGTACGACACCAAGGAAGAGTTGCGCTCCGACTTTGACGCGCTGGTACTGCCCGGTGTGCAGAAGCTGGAGATTGCCAACAACGAGTTTGGCATCAAGCACCTCATCTTGCGTGATGAGCCGGAGAACAAGTTCCTGATTTACAAGCCGGGACCGCAGCCGGCAGATTTGGACAACTGGCTGTTGGATGTGCAGCTCGCCCATGACGAGTTTCGTACCGATCAGGTGGCTTTGTGGCTGGCTGAGTTGGAACTGGGTATTGAGTTTGCAAACGTAGCGCAGGCGCATGTCGAGTTTTTTAAGGCCGGCAAACGCAAGGAAACATTGAAGCGATGGCTAAAGCCTGACGACACGCATGGAGAATTGCGCCTGAAGATGCTTGCCGTATGTACAGGTGCCGAGCCGCGCCTTGATTCGGTACTAGAACATCTGTTGGCCGAATTGGCAGAACACAAAGACGATAAAGTGAAACTGATCCACCGTTGCAGTTTGGACGGAATTTTGTGGGAGCAGATGAAGCGAGCCTACGGCTATTTATCTGAAACGCCAACCATCCGCGACTTTGTTGTGGAGTTATTTAAGTCGTGCTTTGCCTTGGGCACGGAGGGTAGCGCCAAGCTATCTGCCGATGCTTTGGTGTTTTTGAAGCGCTGGAAAGACAGCCGTCAATATGAAACCAGCTTTGAAACTTTGTCGGCGGAATGTGCCGATGCATTGAGCATTGAGCAAGACCTGGCGAAGCGAGACTTCCGCAGTTTAATGGAGCTGGATTACTTCCGTTTGATTGACCAGAAAATCATTTCCGACTTGGTCCAGCAGGTGACCGCGCGCACGGTGTCTGCTACTGATGTAGCGCAGTGGGTTCGGCTGCGTCGTCAGTGCCACTGGCACGCCAATTTTGCGAATCTTTATGGTGCACTTGAGATGGCGGCAGAGTTCATTCGCGCTCTTGATGAATCCACGCTGGCGATGGATTCCTTGGCCGATGGCGTTTTACGCTACAGCCAGTCTTGGTTTAGGTTAGACCAGCTCTATCGCAAGTTCATCTTCCACATTCGCAGCGCGGGCCAGGCCTCGCTGATGGCTACCCTCGCAGAGCAGATCGAAAACTTGTACACCAACAGCTATCTGTTGAAGTTGAACAACCGTTGGCAGGCATTTGTGGATGACGCGCGGCACTGGGATGCACCGCCTGTGCCCTTGCAGCGTAATTTTTTTTCGCGCTACGTTCAGCCATTTCTGGAAAAGGACAACAAAGTCTATGTCATCATTTCGGACGCGTTCCGTTACGAGGTTGGCGAAGAGCTTCTGACCTTGATCCGTCAAGAGGATCGTTTTGATGCCGACATTGAGCCAGCATTGTCCATGCTGCCTAGCTACACTCAATTGGGTATGGCAGCACTGTTGCCTAACGAGGAGCTGACGCTGACCGCAGACGAATCTGGCGGCGTACAAGTAGATCGCCAAAGCTCCCGTGGAACGGACAATCGGAACAAAATTCTAAATAAGATCGATGGAAAAATTGGGAAAGCAATTCAGGCCAAAGACTTACTTGAGATGGGTAAGGAAGACACGCGCACCCTGTTGCGTGATACCGATGTAGTCTACATTTATCATAATCTGATCGACAAGACCGGCGATACGCGAGACACCGAAGAGCGCGTGTTCAACGCCGCCGAAGAGACATTGCAAGAGCTCCTGCGGGTGATCAAAAAACTGACCAGTGCCAACGCCAGCAACCTGTTGGTGACGGCAGACCACGGTTTCATTTACCAAAACCGCACGTTGGCAGAAAGTGATTTTCTGGCAGGCGATGTAGAGGGTGATTCGATTCTTTACCGTGATCGACGCTTTGTGCTGGGCCGCGGTCTGAAAGAAAATATCAGTCTGAAGTCGTTCACGTCGGTTCAATTGGGTTTGACCGGCGACATCGAAGTGCAAATTCCGAAATCCATCCACCGCTTGCGTTTGCAAGGTTCTGGTAGCCGCTTTGTGCATGGCGGTGCCACCTTGCAGGAGTTGGTGATTCCGGTCGTCAAGATTAACAAGAAGCGGCAGAGCGATTTGTCTGTAGTTGACGTGGACATATTGCGCGGAACGACGTCGACGATCACATCCGGTCAGCTCGCTGTGGTGATGTATCAGTCGCAGGCCGTGACAGACAAGATACAAGCACGCACATTGCGAGCCGGCATCTACACCCATTCGGGTGACTTGATCTCCGATAGCCACGAACTGAAGTTTGATCTGGCGTCAGAGAACCCGCGTGACCGCGAGTCGCATGTTCGCTTGGTATTGACCCGCAAAGCGGATGAGGCCAACGGGCAAGAGGTTGTGCTGCGGCTTGACGAAAAGCTGGCTGGGACCAGCCATTACAAAGAATACAAATCGCTGCGCTATCTAGTGCGGCGCTCTTTCACCAGTGATTTTGATTTCTGAGGGACTGACTCCCATGAGCACACTTGACCAAAAAATAAACCAGCACTTCTCTGGTCTTGTGGTCCGCAAAGACCTTGTGAAAACGGTCAAGGGCAACGCGATTGTGCCATCATACGTCCTGGAGTACTTGCTTGGCCAATACTGCGCCACCAACGACGAAGCCACGATCCAGACCGGCATAGAAACGGTAAAGGACGTCTTGGCGAAACACTATGTGCACCGGAACGAATCCGGGCTAGTCCGCTCGACTATCAAAGAAAAAGGTCGCCATAAAGTCATCGACCGCGTCAGCGTGTCGCTCAATGACAAGACCGATGCCTATGAAGCTGAGTTTGCCAACCTTGGCGTAAAAAATGTCGTGGTTGATTCTGCCACCGTCAAGAAGCACCCTAAGCTCTTGGTCAGTGGCGTATGGTGCATCGCCGATGTGGAATATGCGTTCACGGAGGAAAAGACCGCCAGTCCGTGGATCATGGGGGCGCTGAAACCAATCCAAATGTCGAACTTTGACATGGATAGTTATCTGACAGCACGCAAGCAGTTCACCACCGACGAATGGATCGACTTGCTGATTCAGAGCGTAGGCTTTAGCCCGGAAATGTTTGGCAAACGGAACAAGCTTAGTCAGCTTGTGCGGCTGATTCCATTTTGCGAGCGCAACTACAACCTGATCGAGCTGGGTCCTAAGGGCACTGGCAAGTCGCACATCTATTCAGAGTTTTCACCGCACGGAATGCTGATCTCGGGCGGTGAAGTGACGGTGCCCAAGTTGTTCGTCCATAACGGTACAGGAAAAATTGGCTTGGTCGGATATTGGGATGTGGTCGCTTTTGATGAGTTCGCAGGCAAGCAGAAGCGTGTGGACAAGTCCTTGGTGGACATCATGAAGAACTACATGGCGAACAAGTCGTTTTCGCGTGGCGTGGAGACATTGGGCGCCGAAGCGTCGATGGTCTTTGTTGGGAACACCGAACACACGGTACCGCATATGCTCAAGCACACAGACTTGTTTGATCCGCTGCCCGAGAAATTTCATGACTCCGCCTTCCTGGACCGCATCCATTACTACATCCCCGGCTGGGAGATGGACATCATCCGTGGCGAGATGTTCTCCAGCGGGTACGGCTTCATCGTGGACTATCTGGCGGAAATTCTGCGCGCCCTGCGGAACCATGACTTTTCGGATCGCTACACGCAGCATTTTACGTTGGCGTCCGACATTTCCACACGCGACCGTGACGGTATTAACAAGACATTTTCTGGTCTGATGAAGATCATCTACCCGCAGGGCGAGGCATCAAAAGAAGAGGTTGAAGAACTTTTGCGCTGCGCTATCGAGGGCCGCAAGCGAGTTAAAGATCAGCTTATGCGGATCGACGCGACCTATTCAAAAGTCCGGTTCGTCTACGAAGACAAAGCCGGTAAGTCATACGCGGTTACGACGCTGGAAGAAAGCGAATATCCAGGGCACTACAACCGTGTTGTTGGCGATGGCTCAGAACCTACTGTCAATGATGAAGGTTCTCCGCAAGTCGGTGCACCAGCGCTGGAAATCATAGCGCCCACTCCGGCCAAAGTCGTCTCTGAAGAGCTGACCGAGCAGCATCTGACCTTTCAGGAAAACCAGCGTGGGATTTCGTTCGAACGCCTGTTTGGCCCATATCTACGGGGCGCCAAAACGATCACGCTAACAGACGCATACATTCGACTGTTTCACCAAGTGCGTAATCTCATGGAGCTGCTGGAAACCGTTGCCAAGGTCAAGAACAAGGAAGACGATATTAAGTTTCACCTAATTACCCGCGAGGACGAACTCAAAGGTGTGCAGCAGAGGGAGTACCTAGAGAAGATCACGGAGTCGTCGTCCTCAGTTGGCATTGAATTCACGTGGGCATATGACACGTCAGGTACCATCCACGCACGCCATATCGTCACAGACCATGGCTGGAAAGTCCTGTTGGATCGCGGGATTGATGTTTTCCAGCACTACGATATGAATGACGCCTTTGCCTTTGCTAACCGGTTGCAGCAGTTCCGCCAATGCAAGACGTTTGAGGTAACTTTTCTGAAAATCTCAGCCAATGAGTAGTTTGCGTCTATCGGCCAAGCTGCCGCCGCCCTATATCCCAGGTGACCGATGACCCACGGACGGTTGCAGCCACTTGTTGCCCTAACCGTTGCTCAACTACCGGCCGCCACGGCACAAGGCTGAAACCCATGCCGTCGTCCAGCATGGCGAAGCGACCGCTGGCGAGCTGGGCTGAGCGGTGTCAATCAGCGCGAAAAATTTTCCGGTTTTTGTAAAATTCAGCGCTATGGAAATATTTCACAATCTAGATACGGCGCGGGCTCAGGCCGATATAACGTAAGCGTACGGCGCAACCACCTGTTCAGGCAGCAGATTTGCTGTTAAGTGTGTAGCGGTAGAAGTTCATCGATGCGGTTATTTGGCCGTAAGCGTACGGCGCAACCACCTGTTCAGGCAGCAGATTTGCTGTTAAGTGTGTAGCGGTAGAAGTTCATCGATGCGGTTATTTGGCCAGGTTGGAAGTTTTTCCAGCGTGTCTTTGAGCCAGGCA
>Ga0302155_10001491_pt1 | contig 16925 bp, 14 predicted proteins | sample I_Bog_N3_1_FD_193508 | JGI IMG/M metagenome (GOLD analysis project Ga0302155, IMG submission 193508) | Peat permafrost microbial communities from Stordalen Mire near Abisko, Sweden - I_Bog_N3_1 | ecosystem: Environmental > Terrestrial > Soil > Wetlands > Peat | place: Sweden: Abisko, Stordalen...
TGATCGTCATTGGATCGAAGCTATCGGTCACCGTGATGTGCCCGGCAGGCCTGCGTTGTTTGCGACGACCAAGCGGTTTCTGGATGATCTCGGACTGACTTCGCTGGATCAGTTGCCGCCATTGAAAATGGCGACCCGGGAAGCTGAGAGTCCCGGCGCGTTACTCGAATTGCAGGCGCTTGAGGCCGGAATGCCGGTCTTTCTTGCGGCCGATCGCGAGGTGCTCGCTGAGCAGGAAAGTGCAAAAAAATACATTGAGAACGACGCGGCTGTCATTGTGCCAAGCGTCGCCGACTACGAAGAAGTGCCGGCTGAAAATCCCGCTTCTGCTGAAGAAATTCACACCAACGACCTCGCCTCCGGTCATGCAAATGACGTCGCGCCCGGTCTGAATAACCAAGATTCAAATAATGAAACCATCTAGTTCCAATGATGAGCCGCAGATTGATGTGACCAATGCTGCCGCCGACAATGCCGATACCGCTGTCAAGACGGTTCGTAAGCGCGTCAAGAAAGTAGCCATTGAGGCTGCGGTTGATGTGGTTGCGCAGGAGGCTGCGGTGGTCAAGTCTGTCAAGCCCAGGGCTGTAAGAAGCCTCAAGCCCAAGGCGGCCGAAATTCCTGCTGTCGAGCTGGCGCCAAGCAGTGAGACCGCGCCAGTCGAAGCTTTGGCTATGCCCAAGAAGCGTGCGCCACGTGCCAAAAAGCCTGCCGCTGATGATGTGGTGTTAGCGTCTGCTGCAGCCGAGCCAGTCGTTGTCGCCGTTGAGGCACCCAAAGTCATTGTCACTATTGGGGAGGAAGTCACTGCTGCGCCGGTGTTGCTCGATACCCCAGCCGAAGGCTCGCAGCGCGCCAAGCCGCCCCGTCGCGGTGTGCGTGGACCGCGCGCCTTGCGCAACAATCGTGCCGCCCAACGTGCTGCCGAGGGCGGTGAGGTTGGTATTGTTGGTGATGTGGATGTTGTCGCTGGTGCACCGGTTCCTGTGGCGGACCAGGCCATGGCGGAGTCGCGCGGTCAGGATCGGCAACGTCAGCAAAAAGGTGGCAAGCCATTCGTCAAGGCGGGTGGTAAGCCGAAAGCGCCACAACTTGGTTTGCGCAACCAAGATGCGGGCGACGAAGTATTTTCGTTTGTTACTTCCGAAGCGTACGACAAAGAAGATGGTGCGCGCGGCGGTGCGCGCGGTCATCAGTTGCGTGGCAAGAATGGTCGTCGCGATTTGACTTCGGAAGATGACGCCCCCAAGCTGCATAAGGTTCTGGCTGATGGTGGTCTGGGCTCGCGCCGCGATATGGAGGAGTTGATCGTGGCCGGCCGGGTATCGGTCAATGGTGAGCCGGCGCACATCGGTCAGCGTATTTTGCCTACGGATCAGGTCCGCATCAACGGCAAGTTGCTGCAACGCAAGGTCAGCAAGAAGCCGCCTCGCGTATTGGTCTATCACAAGCCTGCCGGCGAAATCGTCAGCAATAATGATCCGGAAGGTCGGCCTTCGGTGTTTGATCGTTTGCCCAATATGAAGGCGGCAAAGTGGCTGGCGGTCGGCCGTCTGGATTTCAATACGGAAGGCTTGCTGTTGTTTACAACATCGGGCGATTTGGCGAATCGATTGATGCATCCTCGCTACAACATCGAGCGTGAATATGCTGTGCGCACCTTGGGTGAGTTGGAGCAAGGCATGCGTCAGAAGCTGTTGCATGGCGTTGAGCTCGATGATGGCATCGCACAATTTTCCAAAATTGTTGATGGTGGTGGTGAGGGCGTCAATAAATGGTATCGCGTGACCATCGGCGAAGGTCGTAATCGTGAAGTGCGTCGCATGTTCGAAGCCATTGGCCTGACTGTTTCGCGTCTGATTCGTACTCGCTACGGCGCAATGAGCTTGCCGCAGGGGCTCAAGCGTGGTCGCTGGGAAGAAATGGAAGAAAATGCCGTGCGCAGTTTGCTCACCGCTTGTGGTTTGGAAATGCCCAATGCGCAAGAATCTGCGGGCAAAGGCAAGAGTAACGGCAACAATGGTAATAGCCAGCCGCGCAGCAATGCCAATGCCAATCCCATGCAGTCCTATGGGCCGCGTCGTGAGCCTTGGCAAGGCCAGGGTTCGCGGCAGGGGGCGGGTCAGGGGCAGGGTGCTCGCCAAGGGCAAGGCGGTCCGCGGTCGCCGGCCAAGAGTCGTCAGCCGGATCCGCTGCAAACGGCGTTGGGTTTTCCTGATGCTGGTCAGCGGCGGCAGAATCGTGCGCCGCGCACTGGTACTGCCGGGCAAGGGCCTAATAGTGGCTTTGCTGGCATGCCGCGTCGTCGGCGCGTATAACTCATTGATTGACTGGTCATTTCTTTGTTGAAAGGGCCGGGGCATTCTTGATATGTGGGGCAATCTTGAATTGCCGTGCATACCGTAATCGGTTATAATGCGCAAGTTATCGAGGCGCCCGCAGTGCGTTGCGGAGTCGCAAGCATTAAATAAACGATAAGAAAGATGGGCGGATGCCCATTTTTTTTTTGCTGAGCCAATTGGCGTTGTGACGTCAACAGTGCGGAGAATTTTCCTTGCAATTGCTGGATCTGATTGAAACCACCTTGTCTGGGATGGGGTACGAACTGGTCGACTTCGAGAAGGCGGCGCGCGGTCTAATGCGCGTCTATATCGATTTCCCGTTTGAGCATGCTGACAAGGGGCCGATCAATGTCGAGGATTGCGCAAAGGTCACGCATCAGTTGCTGCACGTATTTACGGTGGAAAACGTGGATTACGAGCGTCTGGAAGTGTCCTCGCCGGGGCTGGATCGGCCTTTGAAGAAGCTTGTCGATTATGTGCGCTTTGTTGATCAGGAAGCGATTATCAAATTGCGCCTGCCGATGCCTAGCGCGGCCAATCGCAAGTCCTTTCAAGGTATTTTGCGTGCCTCCGAAGGCGAAAACTTGAAGCTCGAATTTGAAGCAAACGATGGGTCGGCAGCGGTGTTGGATTTTACACTGGCCGATGTGGACAAGGCACGCCTGGTGCCGAAAGTGGATTTTAGGAGTCGCAAAGCATGAGTCGCGAAGTTTTATTGTTGGTCGATGCGCTGGCGCGCGAAAAGAACGTCGATAAGGATGTGGTCTTCGGAGCACTAGAGCATGCGCTCGCGCAAGCTACCAAGAAGCGTTATGAAGGCGAAGTCGATATCCGCGTGTCTATCGACCGTGAAAGCGGCGAATTTGAATCGTTCCGTCGCTGGCATGTGGTGCCGGATGAAGCAGGTTTGCAATTGCCTGATCAGGAAGTGCTCCTCTTTGAAGCCTTGGAACAGATCCCCGATATTGTCGTCGATGAATACATCGAAGAAGTGATCGAATCGGTCGAGTTCGGCCGTCGTTTTGCGCAAGACACCAAGCAAGTCGTACTGCAACGCATTCGTGATGCCGAGCGTGAACAGATTCTGGCGGACTTTCTGGAGCGTGGCGATTCGCTGGTGACCGGCACGATCAAGCGTATGGAGCGTGGTGACGCGATAGTCGAATCGGGCAAGATTGAAGCCCGCCTGCCGCGTGATCAAACTATCCCAAAGGAAAATCTGCGTATCGGCGACCGTGTGCGTGCCTATATCTTGCGTATTGATCGCAATGCACGCGGCCCGCAAGTGATTCTCTCGCGTACTGCACCCGAGTTCATCATGAAACTGTTTGAGCTGGAAGTCCCAGAAATCGAACAGGGTTCACTGGAAATCAAATCGGCTGCGCGTGACCCAGGTGTGCGTGCCAAGATTGCTGTCTACACAGCCGACAAGCGTATTGATCCTATCGGCACCTGCGTCGGCATGCGCGGTTCGCGTGTGCAAGCCGTGACAGGTGAATTGGGCGGCGAACGTGTTGATATCGTATTGTGGTCGGATGATCCGGCGCAATTCGTCATTGGTGCACTGGCCCCGGCCAACGTCAGCTCGATCGTCGTGGATGAAGAAAAGCACGCCATGGATGTTGTCGTTGACGAAGAAAATCTGGCTATTGCCATTGGTCGTGGCGGTCAAAACGTGCGTCTGGCAGCAGAGCTGACCAACTGGCAGATCAATATCATGACTGCCGAAGAATCGGCCGACAAATCGGCGCAGGAAACAGCCGCCATTCGCGTGCTGTTCATGGAAAAACTGGATGTCGATCAGGAGGTTGCCGACATTCTGGTGGAAGAAGGTTTCGCCAGCCTGGAAGAAATCGCTTACGTGCCCATCAACGAAATGCTGGAAATCGAGTCGTTTGACGAAGATACCGTCAATGAACTGCGTAATCGCGCCCGCGATGCGCTGGTCACTGAAGCGATTGCTTCGGAAGAAGGCCTTGAGGGCATGGACGAAAGCCTGATCAATTTTGAAGGCATGGATCGTGTCGTCGCCGGTAAGCTCGGCCTGGCAGGCATCAAGACAGTGCCCGCTTTTGCTGCACTGGCGTATGACGAATTTGGTGCCATTCTGGCCTTGCCGGCCGATCGTGCGCGCCAACTGATTGAGAACGAATTTGACGATGTGACCGACGATGAAATGAAGCTCATCGATGCAAAATACGACGAGCGTGCCAAGGCATTGCAAGCCAAAGCATGGAGTACGGTAGAAGCCAAGCAATGAGCTATCTGACCGTACCCACATCATCTGCCGAGCCACATAGAAAAGAGGACTGAATGGCAAGTAACAACGTAGCCCAATTTGCCACCGAGCTGAAAATGCCGGCGGATTTGCTACTGACCCAGCTGCGATCTGCTGGAGTTCAAAAGAGCTCCGAGTCCGATCCTTTGTCAAAAGAAGACAAGGACCGTCTCCTGGAGCACTTGCGTCGCGTGCGCGGCGCAGCACCGGAAGGCGACAAGAAAAAAATCACGCTCACACGCAAAGAAACGACTGAGATCAAGCAGGCGGACTCTTCTGGCAAGTCGCGCACGATTCAAGTGGAAGTACGCAAGAAGCGCACCTTCATCAAGCGCGATGAGCCGGGTGCTGACGAGGCGTCGGTCAAATCTGATGCAACGATTGGGGCGCCCGAATTGGACGCCGCCGAGATCGAGCAACGCGCTGAGGAAGCACGCCATCAGGCTGAGTTGATTGCACGTCAGGAAGCAGATTTGCGAGAAAAGCAAGAACGTTTGGCGCAACTGGAGGCGGAAAAAATCGCTCAGGCCAAGGCCGCTGAAGAAGAAGCGCTGCGTGTCGCACAGGAAGCCAAGCTGGCCGCTCAGGCGGAAGCTCGTCAGGCTGCCGCGAAAGCTGTTGATAAAACCAAGGTCAGCGCAAGCGCTGTCGTGGATGCATCTGCACCGGCGCCGGTACCGACGGTTGAAGATGCTGCAGAGGAAGAGAAGAAACGCGCTGCTGCTGAAGAAGCCAAGAAAAAGGTTGCCCAGGTGGCCAAGGAAGCAGGCGACCGTGCTGTTGCTGCTGAGCGCGCGCGCAAGGCAGTAGAGGACGAAGTTGCTCAGATCAAGGCCATGATGAGTGCGCCGCGTCGGGTGATCAAGGCGCCTGAGCCGGTTCCTGCACCTGTTGTCGCCAAGACTTCTGAAGGAACTTTGCACAAGCCAGCTGACAAGAAACCAGGTGAGAAGAAGGACGACAAGAAGGCTCCAGTCGCGGTTGACAAGAAGTCGATCAAGTCGGCCAACGTTTCCTCGACATGGCAAGACGACGCTAAAAAGCGCGGCACTGGCATGAAGACGCGCGGCAATACCGGTACTGGTGGTCGTGATGGTTGGCGCGCCGGTCCGAAGGGCCGTCGCAATGCGCATCATGACGATCATGAAAGTAATTTCCAAGCGCCTACGGAAGCAGTCGTCAAGGATGTGCACGTACCAGAAACGATTACCGTAGCCGAAGTTGCGCACAAGATGTCGGTTAAGGCATCCGAAGTCATCAAGCATTTGATGAAGCTCGGTCAGATGGTCACCATCAATCAGGTGCTTGATCAGGAAACTGCGATGATCGTGGTGGAAGAAATGGGTCATCGTGCTCATGCCGCCAAGCTGGACGATCCTGAGGCATTGTTGGAAGAAGGCGTCGAGCATATCGATGCAGAATTGCTGCCGCGAGCTCCAGTGGTGACAGTCATGGGTCACGTCGACCACGGTAAGACCTCGTTGCTGGATTACATCCGTCGCACCAAGGTGGCTTCCGGTGAAGCCGGTGGTATTACTCAGCACATCGGTGCTTACCACGTGGAAACTCCGCGCGGCATGATTACCTTCCTCGATACCCCAGGTCACGAAGCGTTTACCGCAATGCGTGCACGTGGTGCCAAGGCAACCGACATTGTAATTCTGGTGGTGGCTGCCGATGACGGCGTGATGCCGCAAACCAAGGAAGCGATTGCTCACGCCAAGGCCGGTGGTGTACCGCTGGTGGTGGCGATCAACAAGATCGACAAGCAAGGCGCCAATCTGGATCGTGTTAAACAGGAATTGGTCGCTGAAGGCGTTGTGCCGGAAGAATACGGTGGCGAGTCGCCCTTTATCGCGGTATCGGCCAAAACTGGCGAAGGCATTGATAGTTTGCTGGAACAGGTCCTGTTGCAAGCTGAAGTGCTGGAATTGACTGCACCGATCAACGTTCCGGCCAAGGGCCTGGTGATTGAAGCCAAGCTCGACAAGGGTCGCGGCCCGGTTGCAACGATACTGGTGCAGTCCGGTACTTTGAAGCGCGGCGATGTCGTGCTGGCAGGTTCAGCATATGGCCGCGTGCGTGCCATGCTCGACGAAAGCGGCAAGAGCATTACCGAGGCAGGTCCATCTATCCCTGTAGAAATTCAGGGTTTGACCGAAGTGCCGAGCGCTGGTGAAGAAGTGCTGGTCATGAGCGATGAACGCAAGGCGCGTGAAATTGGTTTGTTCCGTCAAGGCAAGTTCCGTGACGTCAAGCTGGCCAAGCAGCAGGCTGCCAAGCTGGAAAACATGTTCGAACAGATGGCCGAAGGCGAGGTCAAGAACCTGCCGATGATCATCAAGACCGACGTGCAAGGTTCCCAGGAAGCATTGGTGCAATCGTTGCAAAAACTGTCCAATGCCGAAGTGCGGGTGCAAGTGGTGCATGCGGCAGTGGGCGGTATCAGCGAAAACGACGTCAATTTGGCGGTGGCATCGAAGGCTGTCATCATCGGCTTCAACACACGTGCCGATGCATCAGCACGCAAGCTGGCCGAATCCAGCGGTGTTGATATCCGTTACTACAACATCATTTACGATGCGGTGGACGAGGTCAAGGCGGCGATGTCGGGCATGCTGGCTCCAGAGAAGCGCGAACAGTCCTTGGGTCTGGTCGAGATTCGTCAGGTGTTCCACGTCAGCAAGGTTGGTTCGATTGCCGGTTGCTACGTGCTCGAAGGTCTGGTCAAACGCGGTTCCTCGGTACGCCTGTTGCGCAGCAACGTCGTACTGTGGACCGGCGAACTGGATTCGCTCAAACGCTTCAAGGACGACGTCAAGGAAGTCAAGTCAGGCTTCGAATGCGGTCTGTCGTTGAAGAACTACAACGATATTCAGGAAGGCGATCAGCTCGAGATTTTCGAAGTTCAGGAAATCGCGCGTACGCTGTAATTGCATCAAGAAAGCCTGGGGCAGTGGCCACAGGCTTTTCGTCGACAAGAAGGGCGGACGTCTGCTGCAAACCTTGCAGGCGTAGGCCCGGGTTCATTCAGGTTTTCATCAATTCACCAGTAGTTCAATGCCGTATGCGTTCAGGTTTGACGACACGGCCGAGGTCAGTTTCCCAGCATGGCAAAACACAGCAAATCCATTCCCGGACGCGGCTTGCGCGTCGCCGATCAGATCCAGCGGGATTTGTCGGAAATTATTGCATTCGAGTTGAAAGACCCGCGTGTGGGAATGGTCACGATCACCGAAGTGCAAGTAACCCCTGATTATGCCCACGCCAAGGTATTTTTCACCACCTTGAAAGATGATAAGCAGGCAATTGCCGACAGTGTGACTGGTTTGTCAAAGGCGTCCGGCTTTCTGCGTGGTCAGTTGGGGCGTCGCCTGTCTATTCACACTCTGCCTGAGTTGCATTTTGTGCACGACAATTCGACCGTGCGCGGCATTGAAATGTCGCGTCTGATCGATGAGGCGAATGCAACGCGAGCCAAGGATGCGGATGAAAACTGACTGCCTTGTGCGGTCGTTGGCATTTTCTGATTTTTCTGTTCTGTAGCGTGTGACGTGCAATGACAAGGCATGCTGGTCAATGTCGTCGCCATCAAGATATTCTGGACCCCTCATTCATGGCGCCTTCTTCGCCTTTGCAATCACGGCCTCCCAAGGTCCCGCGCGTGCCGATACATGGCGTGTTGCTGCTAGATAAGCCAGTCGGCTGGTCCAGCAACGACGCGCTGATCAAGGCCAAGCGCTTGTTGCTGGCGCAAAAGGCTGGGCATACCGGTACGCTGGATCCGTTTGCCACTGGTCTGTTGCCATTGTGCTTTGGGGAAGCTACCAAGTTTTCTCAGGATTTGCTGGAAGCTGACAAGACCTATGAGGCGCTGGTTCATCTCGGAATTGCCACCAATACCGGTGATACTGAGGGTGAGGTGATTGCCACCAAGCCAGTTGATGTCAGCGTGCAGCAAATTGAGCTGGCCTTGCAAGCATTTCGCGGCGAAATATCTCAGGTGCCGCCTATGTATTCGGCGCTCAAACGTGATGGCAAGCCACTCTACGAATATGCTCGTGCAGGAATTACACTGGAGCGTGAAGCGCGCCGTGTCACGATTCATGAGCTTGAAATGCTTGATTATCAAGCGCCGTTACTACGCATCCGCGTGCTCTGTAGTAAGGGCACCTACATCCGAGTGTTGGGTGAAGATATCGGCAACGTGCTGGGTTGCGGCGCGCACTTGCAGCAATTGCGACGCACCGGCGTGGGGCCATTGAGTCTGGCTGGTAGTGTCACGCTGGATCAATTCATGGCGCTGGAAGATGCGCAGCGTACCCAGGCCTTGTTGCCTGTGGATGGATTGCTGCTGAGCTTTCCGGCAGTGTCACTCAGTGATGTCTTGACGGAGCGCTTTCTGCATGGTCAGCGCCTGGCGCTGGGCAAAGAAGGTGTGGACGTACCGGCAGCAGCGGGGCGAGTGCGGGTGTATCAGCAAAGCAACGCACGCCTGCTGGGCACGGGATTATTGCAGGAATTCGGCATACTGGCGCCGGAAAGGCTGATTTCGACTTTGTCGAACTAGCATGTTTATTGCAGTACTGGCCAGTGAGCTCGAAACGTACAGCAACTCTTTGAAATTGTTAGGCTTTTTAAAATTCATGCGTCGCAACATGCTATAATGCGCGCCTCCCCGGATTCGGCAGACCAACTCACATCAATCATGTCAAACAACAAACGCGCTATTCGCAACATCGCCATCATCGCCCACGTTGACCACGGCAAAACCACGCTCGTCGATCAATTGCTTCGCCAGTCCGGCACCTTCCGCGACAACCAGCAGGTTGACGCGCGCGTGATGGACTCGAACGATATCGAAAAAGAACGCGGCATTACCATTCTGTCGAAAAACTGTGCGGTTGAGTACAAGGGCACCCACATCAACATCGTCGATACCCCAGGCCATGCCGACTTCGGCGGTGAAGTCGAGCGTGTGCTGTCGATGGTTGACAGCGTGCTGTTGCTGGTCGATGCGCAAGAAGGTCCGATGCCACAGACGCGTTTTGTGACGCGCAAGGCACTGGCGCTGGGTCTCAAGCCTATCGTCGTGGTCAATAAGATCGACCGCGAAAATGCAGACCCGCAAAAGGCTGTCAACGCAACGTTTGAATTATTCGACAAACTTGGCGCAACCGACGAGCAACTGGATTTTCCTATCGTTTATGCGTCCGGCTTCAAAGGCTACGCTGGCCTGGAAGATACCGTGCGCGAAGGCAATATGGAACCCTTGTTCGATGCCATCCTCGAGCACGTTCCTGCGCGTGAAGATGACCCGGACGGTCCGCTGCAATTGCAAATCACCTCGTTGGAATACTCTTCGTACGTCGGCAAGATTGGCGTCGGCCGTATCCTGCGCGGTCGCGTGCGGGGCTTGCAAGACGTGATCTGGATGAACGGTCCTGACGACAAGCCAACCAAGGCACGTATCAACCAGGTGTTGACTTTCCGCGGCCTTGATCGCGTTCAGGTTGAAGAAGCACTGGCAGGCGACATCGTGCTCATCAACGGTATTGAGGAAATCAGTATCGGTTCCACCATCTGTGCGCCGGACACCCCTGACGGTTTGCCGATGCTCAAGATCGATGAGCCGACCCTGACCATGAACTTCATGGTGAACAACTCGCCGCTGGCTGGCCGCGAAGGTAAGTTTGTGACCACCCGTCAGATCCGCGACCGTCTGGACCGCGAGCTGAAGGCCAATATGGCGTTGCGTGTGGTGCAGGCAGAAAACGATGACTCCACCTACGAAGTTTCTGGCCGTGGTGAATTGCATCTGACCATTCTGATCGAAAACATGCGTCGCGAAGGCTTTGAGCTGGCCGTTTCGCGTCCGCGCGTGGTGTACAAGATGGTTGATGGTGTGCGCCATGAGCCGTATGAAAACCTGACTGTCGATGTTGAAGAAAACAATCAGGGCGGCGTCATGGAAGAATTGGGTCGCCGTCGTGGTGATCTGCAAAACATGGAGCCGGACGGCAAGGGTCGCGTTCGTCTGGAATACCGTATTCCTGCGCGTGGCCTGATCGGCTTCCAGGGCGAATTCATGACGCTCACACGCGGTACCGGCTTGATGAGCCACGTGTTTGACGAATACGCGCCAGTGGACAACAGCAAGGGCGAACTCGGTAGCCGTCGCAATGGTGTACTGATTTCGCAAGACGACGGCGCAGCCGTTGCCTATGCTATCTGGAAATTGCAAGATCGCGGCCGTATGTTCGTCAGTCACAATGATCCTGTCTATGAAGGCATGATTATTGGTATCCACTCGCGTGACAACGATCTGGTGGTCAACCCAATCAAGGGCAAGCAATTGACCAACGTGCGTTCGTCGGGCACTGATGAAGCGGTACGCTTGGTGCCGCCGATTGAAATGTCGTTGGAATATGCGGTTGAGTTCATTGACGACGACGAACTGGTTGAAGTGACGCCAAAGAGTATTCGTCTGCGCAAGCGTTTCTTGAAAGAGCATGAGCGTAAAAAGGCATCGCGCGACGCTTGATTTCGCGTTTAGTTGGATAGGTAGACAGGTTGTTTTGTGCGATATTTGTTTTGTGAATATCTGATATTTTCAAAATAAAGCAGACCTCGATGTTGCACTGCGATATAGTTACACCTGTCTCCTCCAATTTCCTCCTAAAGAATTGGATTTCAGCCCGCTACCGAAAGGTCAGCGGGTTTTTTTTGTCTGTAAAATTTAAGGAACTCCCTCGCTGTGGCAGGGCGATGGGAAACTGCAAAGAATGTGAGCCGAAAAGTGATGTCATTTTTCGACATATTGGTGCTAATTTCAATTTAGGCACTTAAATTGTGCGCTGCGAAATGACTATTGCTGATTTGTGGTGCAAAATCACTCCGCAGTATAAAAATCCTATCTCTCAAGAGGATAGAGGAGACACCAGCCCGCGGCGTGAAAGCGCTGTGGGCTTTCTATTTTGGGGTACAAGATGTAATGAGTGCGTGGGTTGGTCAGTGGATGCGAGGATCGACACCAACAGATGTATTGAGTACTTTGGAGTCTGCTTTGTTTGTGTCCAATGGATTGCTGCTATGCTCTTCTTATCGTGGTCCATGGCCGCTGCAAGTGTCTTGTCTGCTATGATACGGGCGTCCTGAAATTTGAGTGCCCGCATGTCAGCTTCTTGCTGGGAGGCCCATTCTTGAGCGCGTGCCTTTGTGTTGAACATCTCGCTAAGTGCGGGAAATCCCTTCCTCCGAATTCTTGCGCGCCAGCGTTTGCCCATTTTCTGAAAAGTCACCATTGAACTTGTCCAAATTTTGTCCAATGGCGAGTGATAAACCATTAGATTACGTGAGTTTTTGTGAGTTCTGACATTGTCCAAGATCCTGTGAAGCCCGCATCTGGCAGCGGTGTTGAGGTGAAATACGGCCCGCGCACAATATCTGTCGCGCCCATGATGGATTGGACGGATCGTCATTGCCGTCTGTTTCATCGGCAGATTACACGCCATACATGGCTGTATACGGAGATGGTCACCACCGGTGCTTTGTTGTACGGTGATGTCGCGCGTCACCTCGATTTCAATGAGGAAGAACATCCGCTCGCCTTGCAACTCGGCGGCAGCGAACCTGCAGATCTTGCCAAAAGCGCCAAGCTGGGTCAGCAGTGGGGTTACGATGAAATCAATCTGAACTGCGGCTGTCCCTCTGAGCGGGTGCAAAAAGGCGCCTTTGGCGCCTGCTTGATGGCCGAGCCGATGTTGGTGGCCGACTGCGTCAAAGCCATGCGCGATGCGGTGAGCATCGATGTCACGGTCAAGCATCGCATAGGCATCAACGATGTCGAGTCCTATGACTTTGTGCGCGATTTCGTCGGGACCATTGCTGCTGCCGGTTGCAATACTTTTATCGTGCATGCGCGCAATGCCGTGCTCAAAGGTCTCAGTCCCAAGGAAAACCGCGAAATTCCACCGCTCAAGTACGAGTATGCCTATCGTCTAAAACACGATTTTCCTGATCTGGAAATCCTGATCAACGGCGGCATCAAGACTGTTGCCGAGATTGATCAGCATTTACAGCATGTCGATGGTGTCATGCTGGGCCGCGAGGCTTATCACAATCCGTTTGTGATGGCGGGCTTCGATGCTCGTTATTACGGCACGCTGGCGAATGGTGTACAGGCTAGCCGCAACGACGTGATTGCAGCCATGATTGGCTATGCGCGCAGCCAGTTGGCCTTGCACGGTGAGGGTGGCAAGGGCTTGCGCCTCAATAGTATTACGCGCCACATGTTGGGTCTGATGGCAGGTCTGCCGGGAGCGCGTGCATTCCGCCAGGCATTGTCTGACTCCAAGCGCCTGGCGCAGGGCAATCCGGACTTGCTCCTGGAAGCCTTGTCACATACACAACTGGTCACGCTGGAATGAACCGGCGCGTGGCCGGATACTGCCTCCAGAGCGCGTAACAAGCAGCAAATAACACTCCCAAATCCTTTAAAATACGGGCCTCAAGAAGGAATTCCCTATGTCTATCGCAACAACAGAAGAAATCGTCGCCGAACTGCGCGCTGGCCGCATGGTGATCCTGGTCGATGAAGAAGATCGGGAAAATGAAGGTGATCTGGTGCTGGCCACTGATTTTGTGACCCCTGAAGCCATCAATTTCATGGTCAAGCATGCGCGCGGGCTGGTATGTCTGACGCTGACTGAAGAACATTGCGACCGACTCGACCTGTCGATGATGTCTACTCGCAACGGCACTCAGTTCGGTACCAATTTCACTGTCTCGATTGAAGCCGCCGAAGGTGTGACGACAGGTATTTCTGCCGCAGACCGCGCACGTACGATACAGGTGGCGGCTGCGCCCAACGCCAGTGCCGTCGATATTGTGCAGCCCGGCCATATCTTCCCGTTGCGCGCGCAAAAAGGTGGCGTATTGATGCGTGCCGGACATACCGAGGCTGGCTGTGATCTGACGCAGATGGCTGGTCTGACTCCTGCTGCCGTGATCTGTGAAATCCTCAAAGATGACGGCACCATGGCGCGACTGCCGGACCTGATTGAATTTGCCGCCGAGCATAATCTCAAGATCGGTACCATTGCCGATCTGATTCACTATCGCAACCAGCACGAGAGCATCATCGAGCGTGTTGCCGAGCGCGAAATGCATACCGTGCATGGTGTTTTCAAGGCGATTGCCTACCGTGACAAGCCGAGTGGCGGCGCTCACTTAGCGCTAGTGCATGGCGATATCACGCCGGAGCAGGAAACGCTGGTGCGGGTTCATCAGCCGGTATCGATCGTTGATCTGCTGGAAACCAAGGCCACCACGCACTCATGGAACATGGCGTCGGCCATGGCCGCCATCAAGGCAGCCTCTAGCGGTGTGTTGGTGTTGCTTAACTGTGAAGAGTCGTCAGAGCAATTGTTCGCCAACTTCGCGGCCCTGAACTGCGCTCCATTGGCCAAATCGGCTCGTGCCGAACGCATGGATTTACGTACCTATGGTATTGGCTCGCAGATTTTAAAGGATTTGCATGTTTGCAAGATGCAATTGCTGGCAAGTCCGCGCAAAATGCCTTCAATGGTTGGCTTCAACCTTGAAGTGACAGGTTATCGCCCCAAGCCGGAAGCCTGATCTGATGCCGTCAGTAATTGCAACAACTAGCAGATAATCAAGCGCCGCCTGGCGGCGCGTATTAACCTGAATCATCTACAACAGAAGCGCAAGTTTGCGTATAAGGAAAAGCCATGACAATAGGTACCTACGAATCGGATTTGACTGGCGAAGGTTTGCGTATCGGCATTGTCCAGGCGCGCTTCAATGAAGATGTCTGCCACGGCTTGCTGGCGGCTTGTCTGGCTGAGCTCAAGCACCTGGGCGTCAACGATGAAGATATTTTGCATGTGAGCGTGCCGGGCGCACTGGAAATCCCGCTGGCCTTGCAGAAGATGGCTGACACCGAGCAGTTCGATGCGCTTATCGCCTTGGGTGCCGTCATTCGCGGCGAGACCTATCACTTTGAATTGGTCTCAAATGAATCCGGTGCTGGCATCACCCGAGTGGGCCTGGATGCCGGTATTCCCATCGCTAATGCCGTGCTCACGACCGAGAATGACGAACAGGCCGAAGCGCGCATGGCAATCAAAGGCGCCGATGCTGCCCGGGTTGCAGTAGAGATGGCTAACCTGGCATTAGCGCTCGACGAATTAGCGCAAGTACCTGACGAAGAATAAAACGGTCGCGCAGTCACGGCCATGCCGTCGCCACTGCATCGATTGCGCAGCTCAATCATCGGTCTGCGCGATCGTCATGGTGGCACCTTTTTTGTATTGAACCGGTATCGTAATTGACCATGACTAATAAAACACCACACGCCAATCCCAGCAAGAATCGCACACCGCGCCATCGCGCTCGTGAGTTTGCCCTGCAGGGGCTGTATCAATGGCTGCTCAATAATGAAGATGTGAGCGCCATTGAAGCCCACATCCGTGAAGCACACGGCTTTGACAAGGCTGACGCCGAGCATTTTGATGCTCTGTTGTACGGTGCGATCAAGCAGGTAACGAACCTGCGAGCCGGCCTGGCGCCGCTGATCGATCGGTCCATCACCGAACTATCGCCGGTAGAGCATGCCGCCTTGCTGATAGGTGCATTCGAATTGCAAAATCACATCGAAATTCCCTACAAGGTGGTGATCAATGAAGCCGTTGAGCTGACCAAGTCGTTCGGCGGCATCGATGGTCACAAGTACGTCAATGGCGTGCTGGATCGTTTTGCTGCCAAGGTGCGGGACACTGAAGTGGGCGCTACGCGCCGCTGATTCTTGCGGGCTGATTGCTGCGTACCGCGTGGCAATCAGCCCGCCTGTAGCTGAATACGCTGCCAGCGACGTTGGCAACATGGTTTGAACTGCCGCCTTCTTTTTCCTGATTCTTTTCCTTCTCTACGCTTGAATATGAGCTTCAGCAATCTCGCCTCACGTTTGCAAAACATAGCGCCATTCCATGTAATGGAGTTATCCAAGATGGCTGCTGCCCTGGAGCAACAAGGTCGTAGCCTCATCCACATGGGCATCGGTGAACCCGATTTCACTGCGCCACCGGCAGTTGTTGCTGCGGCAACACAAGCCATGGCCGATGGCAAGATGCAATACACCTCTGCCACCGGATTGCCTGCCTTGCGAGAAGCGATTGCAGGCCATTATCGGTGCGTTTATGGTCTCGACATCTCGCCGACACGCATTGTCGTCACAGCGGGCGCCTCAGCGGCCTTGTTGCTGGCATGCGCGGCGCTGGTTGAGCCGGGCTCGGAAGTGTTGATGCCGGATCCGTCTTATCCCTGCAATCGACATTTCGTTGCTGCCTTCGAAGGACGCGCCAGATTGGTGCAAAGTGGCCCTGAGCATCGCTTTCAGTTATCGGCCCAGATGGTTCAGGAAAATTGGACTGCGGCAACCAAAGGAGTGCTGTTGGCGTCGCCCTCGAATCCGACGGGTACCTCGATTCTTCCACAAGAGTTGCAGAAAATTGTTGAGATAGTGCGTGCCAAGCGCGGCTTTACCATCGTTGACGAGATCTATCAGGGGCTGTCCTATGACGGCGCGCCATTCTCGGCCTTGTCGCTCGGCGAGGATGTGATCGTGATCAACAGTTTTTCCAAGTACTTCAGCATGACTGGCTGGCGCCTGGGTTGGCTGGTGTTGCCTGAGGCTTTGGTGCCGGCGGTCGAGAAACTGGCGCAAAACCTGTTGATCTGCGCCTCCTCGATAGCACAGCATGCCGCCATCGCCTGTTTCACTCCAGAATCGATTGCACTGTATGAGGAGCGTAAGGCGGAATTCAAGCGTCGCCGTGATTACATCGTGCCGCAACTGCAACGACTAGGCTTCAAGGTGCCGGTGGTACCCGACGGTGCCTTCTATGTCTATGCCGATTGCAGCGCCATCAGCGACGATGCCGATGCCCTCACGGTGGATATGCTCAATAAGGCGGGCGTGGTTTTGGTGCCAGGGCTCGACTTCGGCCCCTCTACCGCACATAGCTATATTCGCCTGTCCTATGCCACCTCAATGGCAAATTTGCAGGAAGCAGTGGCGCGACTGGAGCAATATCTGGCATCACGCTGACACGCACCAGACGCTAATGGATGACGTAAAAAAAGGAGCCGCCTGGCTCCTCAGACTGCTGATAAACCCCCGATTTTTCGGGGGTTTATCATTTCTAGGACACGCACAAGAAATAGTGGTCGTTGCAGCGAGTTTTCCAAGATTTGGGGAAATCGCTTCGCCATAAAGTGCAAGG
>Ga0302155_10001493_pt1 | contig 16921 bp, 22 predicted proteins | sample I_Bog_N3_1_FD_193508 | JGI IMG/M metagenome (GOLD analysis project Ga0302155, IMG submission 193508) | Peat permafrost microbial communities from Stordalen Mire near Abisko, Sweden - I_Bog_N3_1 | ecosystem: Environmental > Terrestrial > Soil > Wetlands > Peat | place: Sweden: Abisko, Stordalen...
GAAGATCATTCCCGACCTGCAACGCTTCGGCGACTGGCTTGCCAAAACTGGTCGCCCGGCCTTCGAAGCAGCGCTCGGGAAATCTGGCACGTGGGCCTACAACACTTGATTGGCTGATCAATGGCGGCCTAAGTCATACAAGGTGACTTAGGCGGACGCTTACGGTTAAGGCCTACTCCTGCGAGAGGTACATAAACTCTCCTACTTCTCTACTTTTCGGCCAGGTTTGGCTACTTTGGTTTGCCCACCTGTAGCAAGATCAAACTCGCCCAGATGTTTTCCCTGCCTGTCGTGCATTTCGACCGTCCGCTTTTAAAAAATCAGCGTTCCCCCAAGCCAGCACACCAATGAACATCTTTAAATTTGTTGGCAGTGCCTGCCCGATAAGCTCAGATATTTTCGCTAGCTGCTCCTTATCCAGCAACCATTCTGATGCAGACATTTCATTCAGGTTTTTATGGCCGAGAAGCTGCACGACTTGTTGGTTAAAACAGCTGTCCAAATCAAGCTCAAATTTGAGCGAATCATCATAGGTGCTTTCAGGTAAAAACCCACTGACACATAGGTACATGACGACCTTTCTCCGACTTCGGTGTGGGGAGCCTAATCTCTCACCACTCCAATAAATAGGTCCAAATCGCTGGGTAGCGGCTCTTTGATAACAGAAGCAATCTGCAAAATCTGATGATGGGTAAGCGGTAGTTCCCCATCACTTTCCTCCGCTAAGCTTTTCCAGCCCAACACATCCATGACTGCCTGTTCAAACTCAGGGGCGACATCGAGATTATATTTCAACGAATCATCTTCATGATCTTCCGATAAGAAACCAGTTATATACAGATGCATTACCGCCTCTCTTCCTTCAACATAAATCGCATGTAACAACCTGACGAATACGGTCAGGCACGACGTACGCCGATGAACAAATCCAATTCCGTAGGTAGTACTTCATTAACGACCGCAGCAATTTCTCTCACCTGCTCGGATGTCAGTAACCATTCACCGTCAGGACTTTTATCAAACCCATCCCAGCCAAGAACGCCCATTATTGTCTGCTCAAAATCAGGCTGAACCGTCAGGGAGTACTTCAACGAGTCATCCTCGTTATCGCCTGCCAAAAAACCGCTAATCCATAAATACATCATTAACCTCGCAATCTACTTAGGCGTGACTCGTCCTGGCTTTGCAGGGTCTATCTGCTCGCCCGTTTCGTGGTTGAACTCGCCGAGATGCTTACCTTGTTTGTTATACATCTCGATAGCCCCCGTTTTGCTATCCCACTCATAGATTCTTCCTTTGCGGTCTTTCCATCGTGCACGTTTCCCTCCTCCGCCCTGAACACTGCTTTTGGCTTTCACAGAAACGGCATCTGGAAATGCAGGCAACTCCAACGGCGGCATATGGTACTTCGCCCCTGTGCCACCAAACGGCTTCGAAAATACTACATAAATCGACTTCAACCCGGAGTTGATCGGAAACGTAATGATCCGGTCGCCGAGGGTGATGTCATCGGCTATAGGGTAGCCGTCGATCTGCGAATCCACCCCTTCCTCAATGGGATGCACGAGGATGCTGCCCATTGGCGCATCCGTATGTTCCGGGAAAGTCAGTTCGGGGGTAAGCAGTGGGCCACCGTTGGGTGTCCAGAGCAAGGTGATGCCATCGCCCAGATGGGCTTCCAGCGTGCGGCCGTCGGCCCGCCATTGGGCTTTGACAATACGGACGCTGTCGTCCCCGGAAGCCCCGGTGTGAATACCGTAGAGCTGCAACACCCCCTCGGCGTCGTGACGAAACTGGAAACGCACACGGGAGGCCGCAACTGCCATCTGGCGCAGTTCGTCGTCGCTGTACAAGGTGCCGTCCCCCAGGCGGGCGGGGAGCATGCCGGCGATAAAGACCGTGGCACCACCACCGGCGACCATGGCGCTGCGCAACATCCAGCGAAAGCCCTCTGGACGATACCGCCTCCGGCGATTCGACCCAGCGCCGCATCGGCTCCCAGCGTGGCGCCAAGTGCGGCAGCTCCCGCGGGAATCGCCTTGGTCTTCGACACCATGACCTTGCCGAAATGGGAGGCCGGCTCGGTGACCGTGCCCGCCTCTGTACAGCACCAGTTTGCAGGCTCACAGGACTTGGCAAAGATTGCGCCTTGTGACGGTTTCGGTAGAGGCCAGGACTCTTTTTGCAGAGGGATTTCCGGAGGCGTCGGGGCGGGGTCGTTCTGTTGGACACCACCGAAGCAACCCCAGCCTTCTGTCCGCCAGTCAGGCTCCTTACACCAGGAGCATGGCTGGCCGGGCCGACAGAAGAGGCAATCTTTTTTGTCGCGGCCGAAAAAATCGTTGCTCCATTTCAAACCCATGTTCCTTCGTACTGGTCTGGAGTACGAAGGAACATGAAGGAAGTTTTTACGGCGATAAAGCCCCTGAAGAGTGTTTACAAAATGCCCTTCAGTACTTACAGATTGGTCCTACTTCAGGCCGCCAGTCGACGCCCGACTCAAAGAGAAGGTGCAGGACGCCACCCAGCAGGCCTTGTGGATCAGCGTGCCTGGCTGAACCCGGTCCAGGATTCGTACTAACAGGATTACTATGAATGAGCGAGGCACATGATCTGATAAGGCCATCAGAAAGGGCTCGCGATCCCTCACAAAAGCCAGTCATTTCAGCGACTCGCAAGAGAACTCTCTTTCCATTGAGTGAAGTTTCCTAGAAAATCCTGACCGCTTGTTTGCGCCTGCTGTCGCGGCTAGGCTTCAACTCGTCACTGCTCATCAGTGATCGGGTTTGGTAGCCCGAGTGACTTCCAGGCGCATCGAGCGCTCATCTCCATACAAGCGAGCGCTTTTTTTGTGCCCGCCCTGTATGTGTTATGGCGGCTGTGCGTAGGGCGCTCTCGAGCGCGCTGGGTTCCTGGAGTCCCGGTCTACCAACCTGCGTACAGCCACCACCCCATCGTTTGGTAGCGATGAGTGATGGCTCCACTACCCCAGGAGCGTATCAATGTTCAAAGTGACCCCCAATCCACCTGCAACACCCAACGTGGAAACCATCGACCCTCGTATCGCCGACCGGGCTTTGTCTCACTACAACCTTGGTCCGGATGCAGGTTCGAAACTCGCCTCAAGCACTGTGCTGCATGGTCTTCTACCCGACCCCAGTCATCAGGAAGATGTCTTGGTCAACGTCTACTCCATTCTGCAATCCGCTGCGGCCACTGCCTATGAACACGCCGACAACCAAACCGGTTCGAACCGCAAGGTGGCGATGGGTGTGGTGCATCTGATTGAGTTGGCACAGCTGAGGATGGACTCGGTGCTTGATCGGCAGACAGTCGGCATCAGCGGCTGACAGCGCTCTGCAGATAAACGGGAAGCCTGGCTTCCCGTTTTGTTGATCATAAATCAGACCTTCGGTTGTTCGGTAACATTGGATATCAGCGCCGATCCTGAAAACAATGCATGCATTGTCGCTCGCCGGGTCTCAGTTGCCCGCCAAAGTCTAGAGCCACGGACCTCACCCTAGATGGCTGCAATCAGCCAGCAGTTGACGTTCGAGCTAGGCTGCTTTCTGCCACAAGCAACCAATCAAATGCATCTAGAAAGTTAGGGGGGACACCCAATTTCTGTGGTTCTGCCGGAACAATTCAAACTCAAGAAAAGGACGACGGTGGCGATACATTTTTGCGAAGCCACGCCATACTAGTATGCTCGTAACAGTTGATATCAAAAATTGGACATCTAAGAAAACAGATCAAGGAAGAAAAAATGCTCACAATCATTACTTTACTCATATTTTTTGGAGTGCTGCCTGCGCTATTCGGCTACATTTCCAACGTTCGCGGCTCGCATGAAAAACGCATGTGGTATTTCCAAAAAACTCAGGCAGTAAAAGCTTGGACCGCTATTGAATATGCACTAGCTGTATTCGTCGCTTGCACAGCGCTACTTTACACAGTCGGCTTTTTGGCGATGATTGGTATAAAGCTAAATCCTATAACATATGTAGGATTGCTTTTGCTTTCCTGCCTAACCGCGCTGATGTATCTCTGCTATTACTGGAAAATACCGGCAATCGTCGCCAGCTACGGAGGGGTTTTGAAAGTACTAATAGGCCCTATAGCAATTGGTGTAGCTACAGTATCAAAAATTTACTCGGACGCAGGCATTGCTGAGCTCACTGGGTTATCACCGCAAGATTTGCCCGGAGCTCAATTATTGCTTACCTTCCTACTCACTCCTACCATCTGGTTCTTGGGCTTGTCGTTGTTACTGGGATACTTAAGCTTGCCCGTGATGATCATTCTATTTTTCCGCAGTTTGTACCGTGACTTTCTCAAGAAAAAATTCAACAAAAAAAACGAATCAAGTCTGACTGACGTGACGGCGCTGATGGCTGTGGCTCTTTTTGTGATCATACTGCTTACGATGACCCAAAAAATAGCCAGTAAGAATTTTTATGAAACACGACTGAGACAAGCAATCGCATTTGCGTCATTCCATCTACCCACCACCTACTGTGGTCTCTCGGAAACAAAGGGAGTAGAAGTGGCACCAATGCCAAATGACAGAGCAGCAATTTCGATACCAGATGGAAAACTCGGTTACAGATTTGAATTGATCGACTGCAAGCCAAAAAGCAAGGCCGGTGACGAAATTAATGCAGTGCTGGAAAAGTACGATTCAAGTAAAAAAGGCTCAAGCCCGCTGAGTTCCGTTCAGGCGACGCTCAGCAGTAAGCAATAGGCTATGTCGTATGACTTGAATCGCCACTCAGTTCGGAAAAGGTGACACCCATTAGCCGGTCTCGAGTCAAGGCTAATGGGTGTCACTGTCTATCCCTGCCTCGGTGTGGGTTGTGCGTAGCACTTAATCTATCTCTCCAGCCACTACACCGATGAACAGTTCAAGATCGTCGGGCAACGATTCTTTGACAACAAAAGCAATCTGTTGGACTTGGTCACTGATTAGCGGCAATTCCACATCACATTCATCCGCAAGGCTTTTCCAACCCAGCACTTCCATGACCGCTTGTTCAAACTCGGGACGCACATCTAACTCATATTTCAGCGGGCTGTCTACAGAGTCGTCCACTAAAAAGCCAGTGATACACAGATCCATTACTGCCTCGTTTATTCTACTCTACGGCCAAGTTTTCAGGTTTGGTTTGTTCTCACGAGCCTCTTCGCTGGCAAGCCTGGCTTCTACAGGACTATCGGTTCAGTGAGCGATCTATAGCGCGTAGTCGCTCGCGCAATAGATTATGCCACGACACCAATGAACAAGTCCAAATCGAGTGGGAGTTTTTGCTTTATAACGGCGGAGATCTGTTGCACCTGCTCCAACGTCAGTGGCCACTCGCCCACGGCCATGTCATTGAGACTAGCGTGCCCAAGCAACTCAAGAAGCTCACTTTCAAACTCGGGTTCGACATCAAGGTCATACTTTATGAATTCATCATCATTACCTTCAGGCAAAAATCCGCTAATACAAAGATTCATAATTAAATCCGTCCTATCTGGTGTGCGCTTAAGCCTCCACACCAATGAGCATTTCCAAATCAGTCGGAAGCTCCTGTCCAATCAGCGCTGATATTTCTCTAACTTGTCTATCACTCAAATCCCACAGCCCCTCAGCCATTGCATTGAGGCTTTTATAGCCTAGCAGGCTCACGATTTTCTCGTTATACGACGGATCCAGGCACAGCTCAAATTTGAGCGAGTCATCTTCGTCATTGTTTGGCAAAAAGCCTGTGATACACAAATACATAAAAACCTCTACTTCTCTACTTTTCGACCGGGATTCGCTAGTTTGGTTTGCTCGCCAGTAATAGGATCAAACTCCCCTAAATGCTTACCTTGCTTGTCATACATTTCGACGGCACCATGCTGACTGTCCCACTCATAAATCCGACCTTTTCGGTCCTTCCAACGGGCACGTTTAGCCCCACCACCCTGGACTCGACTTTTCGAATTAACTTTAACTGCATCTGGAAAAGCCGTCAGCCTCCCAGGCGCTAAGTGATAAGAATGATCCCCTCCAAACGGCTTCGAATACACCACATAAATCGACTTCAACCCGGAATCGAGCGGGAACGTGATGATCCGGTCGCCAAGGGTAACGTCGTCGGCGACGGGATAACCGTCAATCTGTGAATCCACCCCCTCCTCAATGGGATGCACAAGGATGCTGCCCATCGGCGCATCCGTGTGTTCCGGAAAAGTCAATTCGGGCGTGAGCAGCGGGCCACCGTTGGGTGTCCAGAGCAAGGTGATGCCATCGCCCAGATGGGCTTCCAGCGTGCGGCCGTCGGCCCGCCATTGGGCTTTGACAATACGGACGCTGTCATCCCCGGAAGCCCCGGTGTGAATACCGTAGAGCTGCAACGCCCCTTCGGCGTCATGACGAAACTGGAAACGCACACGGGAAGCCGCCGCCGACATCTGACGCAGTTCGTCGTCGCTGTACAGGGTGCCGTCCCCCATGCGGGCGGGGAGCATGCCGGCAATAAAAAACGTGGCACCACCACCGGCCACCATGGCGCTACGCAACATCCACCGGAAACCCTGTTGGACGATACCGCCTCCGGCGATTCGACCCAGCGCCGCGTCGGCTCCCAGTGTGGCGCCAAGCACGGTGGCCCCCGCCGGAATCGCCTTGGTTTTCGACACCATGACCTTGCCGAAATGGGAGGCCGGTTCCGTAGCCGTGCCCGCCTCCGTACAGCACCAGTTTCCGGGGTCACAGGACTTGGCAAAGATCGCGCCTTGTGACGATTTCGGCAGCAGCCATGGATCCTTCTTGAGGGGGATTTCCGGAGGCACCGGGGCGGGGTCTTTCTGTTCGACACCACCGAAGCAGCCCCAGCTTTCGGTCCGCCAGTCAGGCTCCTTGCACCAGGAGCATGGCTGGCCGGGCCGACAGAAGAGACAATCTTTTTTGTCGCGTCCGAAAAAATCGTTGCTCCATTTCAAACCCATGTTCCTTCGTACTGGTTCGGAGTACGAAGGAACATGGAGGAAGTTTTTACGGCGATAAAGCCCCTGAAGAGCATTTACAAAATGCCCTTCAGTACTTACAGATTGGTCCTACTTCAAGCCGCCGGTCGACGCTCGCTTGCCCGCGAAGCTTTTAGCCCCCTCACCCAGCAGCCCCTGTGGATCACCGCGCCTGGCTGAGCACGGTCCAGGTTTCGTACGAAATGAATGAGCGGAGCACATCTATCTGACAGGACGGTCAGAGGGTGCTCGTGACCTCTCACGGAGGTCAGTTATTTCAGCCTCTCGCAAGAGAACTCTCTTTCCATTGAGTGAAGTTTCCTAGAAAATCCCAGCCGCTTGTTTGCGCCTGATCTGGCGGCTAGTCTTCATTCCGTCACTGCCAATTCAGTGACCGGGTTTAGTCGCCCGCTGGTTTGATCAGGCGCACAGCGCCACCTTCTACGAGGCGCTTTTTTTCAGCCTCCGTTTTATGGTGGTCGTGCGCAGGGCACTTCGGTGCGCCGGGTTTCCTGATCACCGGTCGACTAACCTGCGTACGGCTGCCACCCCCTCGTTTAGTCGCGAATGTGGCGGCTCCCTCAACAGATCGGGAGTAACCACTCTATGTTCAAGATCACCCCAAATCCACCTGCAACACCCAACGTGGAAACCATCGACCCTCGTATCGCCGATCGGGCTTTGTCTCACTACAACCTCGGTCCGGATGCAGGATCGAAAGCCGTCCCAAATACTGTGTTGCATGGTCATCTGCCTGACCCCAGGAATCAGGAAGATGCTCTGGTCAATGTCTACTCGATTCTGCAATCCGCTGCGGCCACAGCCTATGAACACGCCGACAACCAAACCGGTTCGAACCGCAAGGTGGCGATGGGCGTGGTGCATCTGATTGAGCTGGCGCAACTGAGGATGGACTCGGTACTGGATGGGCAGACAGTCGGCGTCAGCGGCTGACAGCGTTCTGCGGATAAACGGGAAGCCTGGCTTCCCGTTTTGTTGTCACGATTCAGATCTTCGGTTGCTCGCCAGGTTCTCAGTTGCAGCCGCAGACCATTGAGCCACTGATTTCATCCCAATGACTGCAACCGGCCAGAAGTAGTCAGTGAACAGACCAGCCGCCAATGAGTAGCGTCAAGCTGCCAATAATGTTATATCGGCGAACAATCACTACCATTTAAAGAGCCTAAAATGTCATTTGAGAAGAATCATGAATGGTTTTGACGACTCCGAAACTGCACAGCAACTTCTGGATGCCTGGAAAGCAATGAGAGAGGGGAAACTGAAATTTCCTCCATCGCTACAATCCCATGCAGATGAGCTATTAGCTGCCCCTTTGACGGCTATTGGATTGGTAGATACGAAAGGCATGTCCAGAGAGACTGTATTGATGGCGACGAGTTTTGGCGCAGCGCTGTCGATACAGGGAGAAAAACCGTTAAAGGAGAAACCTGATCAGCCATCAACCGCCATGAATGAAGTTCAAGTTGAACTATTTGCCCTTTTCAGCGCGCTATTTGCTGCATTGACAGGTCGTGCGGTCGATCTGGTCAGAGGCGTGGATGAGATCAAGCAACGGATGATGTGGCGTGCTGAACATCAGCCAGACGTGTTCGCCAACTCTGTAAACCAAGCAACAGAAGAGTTAGGTGAATTTTATAACCGCCACTCCATAAGTATTTACCAACGAGCAAAGAGTCTTGGTGGAATGAGATTGGTTACGGGTGGCCAGCGGCAATTTGGTCCATCCGCACTCAATGCCGTTCGCATAACCGGCCTTTACGCAGATACACAACTAGTCCCAGATCCTATATATCCATTCATAAGCTCAGACCTAAAACCAAACGCTGCACCTCTACAACTTTCTATTCAACTTTTCCATATACTGCAGTTACGCCCGTTAGTGGATGCAAAGCTTCCCGTACCAGCTGTTTTTATTTTCCCCAGTTTTGAGGAGCCATTGGAACGGAACGATGCACATACCAAATTGGGTCTTGAACAGTTGGCGATTCGCCTGATCTCCCCAATTTGCCGCGGACAGATTCAATCACTGGAGGAACTCTTCGACTATTCAAGTAAACAAGAAACTGCATTTCTTGACGCGCTGATGCCATCAGGCTTGTTTGTCCCTCCAGGAGGGAAGCCCGGCATTCAACTTAGCGCCAGCGAAGCGGCGAGCCAGTATCTCAAAGAGCTTGAGGGAATACGCTCGCCCCATGTTCTAGATCAAATGAAACGCATGCCCACCGGCCCACTGCTTCTCAATGGCGTTCTGGAAAGACTACGCCCCCAGTACCATTTATTTGAAAATTCCAGCGAATTTGGGGCGCAGGCACTTCTTTCGCAGCCTGTTCACTGGCACTATTTCGAGAAAATCGCCCAAGCAAATGCAAGAGATCTCCGCTCACAAAATGTGATTTCTGATCAAGCACTTCAGACGCTCCATGCAGTCCAGGATGACAGCCTATCCTGGCTGGCTAATATCCCCGTAACAACTCTTGTCCAGCTAATTTCGAATAACGAACATCGGTGGCTCCGAGAGGAACTCAACAAATACACAAGCCAACTGGCGTCCACAGGCCCCATTGATACGAATGAAATGATCAAAGAGGTCAGCCACGGTCTAGCTTCGCTGGTACAGCGGCAACGCAAAAGTCTTAAGGATATTGAGTTAAGGTATGCACCGAAGAAAGCAGCAGTCCTTACAGGCAGCATCATAGGCGCAGGCCTGGTAGCATCGGCAGTCATGCTTCCCTTACTCTCCCCACTCCTTGCAGTAGGTGTTCCCGCAGTTGCACTGGTAGGCGCAGCTAGCGGTGCACTCATTGGTTTTGGTAAGGAAAAAATAGGTGAAGTCGTTGAGAAGCGCCACGCGGGTAAATCCATGCTTGGAGTGCTCGCTACAACCCGACCTAGTTAATATCCAGATGTTCAGTATATGTAACGGACAGCACATCCACTGCTGTATCTAACTAGTTGGGGCGAGATGCCGGGGGCAGGTTGACCCGGCAAAGGCCCCAATACTGCCCCCTTCGGCTTTAGAGTGTCGAGGGCTTAAGCCTGGGCGCCACCGGTACTTTTATCCGCTACGTCTTGAGTGCCCTTGTCAAGCTTTAGATCGGACATTAGTTGGTTGGCCGTGAGCATGCACCAGCGTGTGTTTTTGTATAAAATCGAGAACTCTGTGATATATTTCCGTTTTTTCATGAGGAGGCAACTATTCCTGTATAACGTTTCGGTGTGGGGCAATGAAAGTTTTTACTGTGCCATGGTGTAATGCAACTTCTACCAAAAAACTCAGACAGACCAACACTTCCCGCGCTTGTGTCTGGACGGTGCCCGAACCCTGGCCTTTCAGGATGACCAGCAGCAGAAGCTGGCCGACAAACTGATCAAGGACGCCATCGCCCTCTACGACATGGCCATCCTGCGACAACGTTATCCCCCCTCTCCCGCTTCAACCAACACCATCAGCCTCAACGCCTGCGCCCATCCCCCCTCGGAAAGCCCCACCCCTTGGGACGAGCAATTCGCCCAGGAAATCGCCAGTGGCGGACGCTGCGCGGAGCTCTGGCTGGACCGACGCGCCACCCAGCCGTTGTGGTGGCAACTGACCCAGGCTCGCCGGGGCTATCCCGGAGGTGATCGACGCGACGCCTTCGAAGCCGGGTTCCTCCGGCATCTACAGCAACGCCTGATTACGGCGCAATACCGGACCTCACGCAGTCCACCGCCGCGCTGATCCTGGAGCCGGCAACGTTCGCGTTGCCGGCCTCTTTAGTCTGCGTGCCAACTCAACCAATGAAGAGTCGCTGACGAAGGTCGTTCAAAAGCCAGGTTCCAATCGGCCCAAGAGGCTTTTCACGAATATGCGCCGCATAGATCAACAGGCGTGTGCTGGGCACGACTTTTTGATCTTGGGTATCCAGAAGTATCAATCTTCCGTCATTCAACATCGGCTCTACGATGTGTTTCGGCATCTTGCACCAACCGAGTCCCGCCAACAGAAAATCAAGCCGTCGTCCATTGTCGACGAAACGCCATAGTCTCGGGCTGACGACGCCATAATTCGGTCCATCCTGGGCGACAGGATCAGATAAGACCAACTGAACATGGGCAGCAAAGTCTGCCGTTTCAAGCGGTCGGTCGAGCCTGGCCAACGGATGATCGGGAGCCGCAACGGGTAGCAGTTGCAAGTCCATCAATGGATACGCCATCAGGTCGTCAGGCACCGACGGAAGCAGGAGGCACACGCCCAATGTGGCTCCCCCTTCTCGTAGTCGGCGTTCGGCGCCCCCTAAACCTTCGGTCCGGAAAGTCACGGGAACGTCCATATAGGTCTCGCGCAAGGCACGCAGGCTTGCAATCAACGGCTGCGTGGGGATCAGCGGGTCGATTGCCAGGGGTAACTCGGTCTCCCATCCGGTGCGTGCCCCGAGCGCCAGGGATTCAAACCGTTGCGCGCTGGAAAGGACTAGACGCGCCTGATCAACCATCATGCTGCCAATCGCGGTAAGACGGGGCTTATGTGCACTACGGTCGAACAGGGTGACGCCTTGCGTGTGCTCCAATGTCCTGATCATTTGACTGATCGCCGACTGGACCCGCCCCAGACGTCGTGCGGCCGCTGAAAAGCTACCCGAGTCGGCAATGGCCACGAGCACTCTCAATTGATCCAATGTGAGCGAACCTATCAATCCATCACCTCAAATGATCAACATCATCACATTTTAATCACTTACACGAATATCCTACAGACTTTACGATCGGCGCCTCTTTATCTTTATTGGAGCCGAAAAATGACAAATCTTCTTATGATTGAGGCGAGCCCCCGCGGCAATAGCTCTGTTTCACGTCACATGGCCGTTGAATACATCGATGAATGGCAACGCGCCAACCCCAATGGGAAGGTTATCCAGCGCGATCTTACGAACACGCCCTTGAAGTTCACGGACGCCCCTTGGCTCACCGCGTACTTCACACCGCCGGACAAACAATCCGCTGAGATGAAAGACGCACTGAAACTCTCGGACGAGCTCGTCGAAGAGCTTCTGGGCGCTGACGTTATCGTCATTGGCACGCCTGTCTACAACTACAACGTCCCGGCCGTCTTGAAGGCTTGGTTCGACCATATCGTACGCAAAGGCATGACCCTCGGTTTTTCGGGTGAAGGACTTTTAAAAGGCAAGCGTTGCACGGTCCTGCTGGCCTCGGGCGGTGTCTATACAGAGGGTTCGCCAATTCGAGACCGGAACATAGCCACGCAGTGGCTTCGCCTCATCTTGAATGTTCTCGGCATTGAGGACATCGAATTTATAGCGGCCGGTGGCACAAAGGTGATCGATCTGGGGGAACAGTCTCGGTCCGAATATATGGCACCGATAATCCCGTTGATCCGAGAGGCTGTGTATCCGTAAGGTGTCAATTTAATCCTGGAGCGTGCGGGCAGCGTTGATTGCGCGCGTTCATTGCCCAATGGGATGACTGTACCGATCCTGGATGCGCTGCAACTCGCCCGAGCGACGCAGTTGCTCCAGGGCACTGGCCCAGGCGGCTACCAGTTTGTCGTCACAGTCGCGGCTGAAGGCGATGTACAGCGATGAGCGATAGAGCTCGACAGGAATCTGCCGCAGCGTACCGGGGGCGATGTTCAGCTGGCGACTGTAGTAAGCCACCCCCGCAGCGGTGTCACCGACGATGATTTCAGTACGCCCGGCTATCAGCATGCGATAGAGCTGTCGGCTCTCGGTTGCAATTTTTTCCAGATTGTTGAAGCCCAGCGGCTGCAGAACCGCAGGTATCAGGCCCGCCTGTCTCGTCGTGATCCGTGGGGCGTGCAGTAGCTGCTCCAGGGAATTCAACGGCTGCTGTGTATTGGCCAACTGATAGGGGTAAATGGACTCTTCCACGATGGGGCCGACCCACTTGTATAAGGGTTCTCGCTCCGCTGTTCGGAACAGGGAATACATTATCGTCTTGGGCCGGGTATTCAATTCGCGGGAGCTTCGCATGCTGGGCAGCAGCACCACCTCAAAGTCATCCCCGGTCAACGCCATGATCCGCCGAACGATCTCCGTGGAGATGCCGGTGAGCTGATTGTTCTCCTGGTAGTTGTATGGCGCCCACTCTTCCGTCACGACCTGATACTGCTCGGCCCTGACGGGAGTTCCGAGCAATAGACAGAACAGCGCTGCAACAAGCGTCGAATATTTCACGTGTTCTGCCTGATTGACTGCGCGGTGATCAAGGGCGGCACCGACTTAAAAGGGCAAAAGCAGTATAGACCCTGACATCCGTCTAACGTTTGATGCAGTCCCGTAACCCGTCAACACGGGGATTGGAACCCGCCCGGAACATCAAGAACGCAGTCGCTTTTTCACTGAGGCATGGCCGCTCCTGTTGAGCCCAAGGTAATGCTCACGAATCACCTCGGCCATATCCAGAGCCGCCGGATGCGCGTCTTCCGCCACCCTCAGCTGGATTGCAAAGTCCAGCAACAGGGGCAGCCCGGATTCGCTGCCAAGCTCGCGCAGATCATCAGGTACCAGCGAGCGCAACCACGGCGTCAGTGCCAGCTCGCTGCGCACGGTTGAAAGCGTAGCCTCCGCCGAGGCGTTTTCGAAAACGACTCTCCAGCGGATATCCGCTTCGCTCAACAATGAAAATGCCGTGCTGCGGAATGTGCAGGTGGGGGTGACAAAACACAGCGGCAAAGGCCGCTGGCGGAAAAGCTCGCCGGAACGACCTACCCACACCAGAGCCTCCACTGCCAAAGGCTCACCCTCGGCTTCACTCATTGGGCACTGGTTGATCGTCAGATCAACCAGACCTTTGCCGTAATCCTGCATCAGGTCCACCGACGAGCCCGTCACAAGGCTCACCTCTACCTCGGGATGGCGTTGCGCGTAGGTCTTGAGAATCGGCGCGAAATGCGCGCCGGCCATGTCATAAGGCACACCCAAGCGAACTGTTTTCGGAGTCGTCGCGCCGAGCATTTCCTCGCATAAATGATCGTTGAGACCAAGCAGACGCCGAGCATGGGGTAACAACCCCGTCCCCCGCTCAGTCAAGCGACTGCCACGGACATCACGCTCCACCAGCACGCAATCGAAAAAGGCTTCCAGGCGCTTGATCTGCTGGCTGATGCCGCCTTGGGTGACATGCAAACGCCGAGCAGCAGCACTGATGCTGCCCGCTTCCGCCACCCCGACAAAGGTCCGCAGCAGAGTGAGATCGATAGTGCGATTTCTGGACATTGTCGAGCCATTACGAATGCTAATGCCGGCATTATAGACATTCGATATTCCCCGTCACCCGGCCGATGTACTTTGCCCTGCCAACCCTGACGGAGCCCGGACAATGATCATCGCCAACAGCACCATCAACTTCGAAGCGGCCTTGGAGAACGTGACCCAATACTGGTCGCCTCAAGTCATCGGCCGCGTCAATGACCAGTACATCAAGGTGGCCAAACTCAAAGGTGAACTGCTCTGGCATGCCCATGCCGACGAGGATGAAATGTTCCTGGTGGTCTATGGCACCTTGAAGATTCAGTTGGAGCAGCGGGATGTGATCCTCAAGGCTGGCGAGTTTTTTGTCATACCCAAGGGGGTCAGGCATAACCCGGTGGCTGACGAGGAATGTGGCATCGTGCTGATTGAAACGGTCACGACGCTGCATACCGGCGATGAGATCACGTCCAGAAGCGTGCCTATCGAGGCGCAGCTCGCACGGTAATGCTCTCTCCCACCGCCCTCAGACTCGACGCCTGATGACGGCGCAAGGCCGAACATGTAACCCCCTCCCCTGACCGACCGCAGGCTTTCCCTTTTGCTGGGAGCGGTCGCTTGACAGAAAACCAACCTACTAGTAGGTTTACATCATCTCACAGCCTATTGGCTGACTCACCCCATCTCCTGGGGCCGAGCACATCCAGCGTTGCGCGGTAACTTTATGGAATTGTCTATGACCACAGAACTGTCTCCGAAGGCGACCGAGATTGCCGAGTATGCCCAGTCATTGCTGACAATCGGGGGCTACAACAGCTTCAGTTATGCTGATATTGCTGAGCGGGTAAGTATCACCAAGGCGACCATTCATCACCACTTTCCCAGCAAAGCAGCGTTGGTCCGGGTCGTGGTCGCGCGGTATCGCGAGCAAGCGCGGGAAGGCCTGGCGGCGCTCGGCCGACAGATTGCCGATCCATTGGCACAGCTCAATACCTACGTCGATTACTGGTCCACCTGTATCCGTAGTGGTAGCTCGCCGTTCTGTATTTGCGCGATGCTGGCCGTCGAACTGCCGACGATCCCAGAAGAAGTCGCGGCCGAAGTTCGCGGGCATTTTCAGGACCTGACTGACTGGCTCACATCGGTCCTCGAAAAGGGCGCCGCCACGGGGCAGTTTCAATTGCAAGACAGCTCGACGATCGAGGCAAAGGCTTTCATGGCTGGCGTGCATGGAGCCATGCTGGCCGCACGAGGGTTCGGCGATCCCGGCACCTTCCAGGCGCTTGTTCAGTTGTCCATCAGCAGGCTGACTTCGGCTCGCTGATCCGTATTGAGAAGACCGGTGCAGGCCGGTCTTTTTTTCACCCTTACACCCAACCAACTAGTAGAGAGACATCCCATGACTCACCCTATATCGCCTTTAGGCGCCATCCATACCGTTATCAGCCTGATCCCCGTGATTGCCGGCGCCTACAGCTTTATCCGCTATTACAAGATCGACCCGAAGACACGCGCCGGCAGTCTCTACCTCATCAGTTTGACGCTCACGGTCGCCACGTCCTTCGGGGTCTCCAGCACCGGAGGTTTAAATGCCGGGCATGCGTTTGGCATCATCGTGCTGCTTGCCGCCTATGCCGGTGCGTGGGCGCCAAGGATGAGTTTCCTGGGGCGAGCCCGGTCGTATTTGAGCGCATTTGGGCTGTCGTTCAGTTTCCTGCTGTCATTCGTGCCTGCCACCAATGAAACCCTGACCCGACTACCCGTCTCGCATCCGCTGGCCGATCATCCGATGGCGCCTGTGGTGCTGAGCACGCTCGTGGTGTGGCTAGGCTTCTTCATCGTCGGGTTTGCTGCGCAATGCCGACAGATTTATTCGCGGAACAAGGCCCTGGTACAAACATAAAGCGGGATCATCAGACGGTTACGCGGCTCAAGCACGGTATTCCCTCGGCATCAGTGCCAACAGCAATCCCAGCGAGCCGCATACCAGCAAAGTCAGGCCCAACGCCTGGGACCACGCCGCCAGCAGCATCCCCACACCAATCAGCAAGTAATACAACAAGCCGAACAACGCACCGGCGGTACCCAATCGATCACCATAGTTCGACAGGGCCGAGCCGAGGACATTGGGGATCGCCATGCCAAACGCCAGCACCACCAGCAGCATCGCCAACACAAACAGCACACTGTCCTGCAGAAGCCACACGCCAACACCGCCGGACAATCCCGACAGCGCAGCCACACGGATCAACCGGGCACTGGTCAATCCACGGCGTAGCAAACGCTTGTTGACCCAGGCGCCAAGGCCCGACCCCAAGGCCAGGATCACGCCGCTGTAACCGAACATCCGGCCACTCAACCCCAGCCTTTCAAACATGAACGGTGCAAGGCTGTAGTAACTGAACAGGGCAATGTTGAACACCGCCACCAATAGCGCCGAACGCCAGAGGTCCAGGTCCCGCAGCATACGCCACAGCGTTTCGAACAGACCGGCAGTGGCCAGATGCAGCGGCCGGGTTTCCGGCAACGCTCGCCAGGACCACAGGGCCAACCCCAGGGACAACAGCAACAGGCAGCCCAGCACGCCTCGATAACCGAAGGACTGCACCAGGCTCGCCCCGCCGAACAGCCCAATCGCCGGGCTGGCAGCCAAGGCAATGCCCACCAGCGAAAACACCTGCGCCAGTTCCGCACCACTG
>Ga0302155_10001495_pt1 | contig 16914 bp, 16 predicted proteins | sample I_Bog_N3_1_FD_193508 | JGI IMG/M metagenome (GOLD analysis project Ga0302155, IMG submission 193508) | Peat permafrost microbial communities from Stordalen Mire near Abisko, Sweden - I_Bog_N3_1 | ecosystem: Environmental > Terrestrial > Soil > Wetlands > Peat | place: Sweden: Abisko, Stordalen...
CTTGCCCATGCGTTCGACGAGCAGGGCTTGTCCCAGGCAGTTGTTGATTTTGTGAGCGCCAGTGTGCAGGAGGTCTTCGCGCTTGAGATAAATTTTCGCGCCGCCTAATTTCGCGGTGAGGCGTTGGGCGAAGAATAGAGGGGTGGGACGTCCGGCGTAGGTTTTAAGAAGAAGATCGAGGCGTTGCTGAAATTTTGGATCGCGCTTGGCTTTGTCGTATTGGCGTTCGAGTTCATCGAGCGCCGCCATGAGGGTTTCGGGGACGTAGCGTCCGCCGTAAACGCCGAAACGGCCAGGTGCGGCTTGGGGCGGAAGCTTGCCGGCAACTTTTGTCGCTGACTTCGCGGTTCCTTGGGTACGAGATTTTCTGGTTACGGCGACGGTGGCCATGATTTAGCTTACCTCTTCCATGGCTCGAACCGCCTTTACGAAGGCGCGGACTTTTCGCGGATCTTTCTTGCAGAGTTCGCGTTCGACGCCCGTGGAAACGTCGACGCCCCAGGGATGGAGCAGGTGAATGGCTTCCTGCACGTTGCCGGGACGCAGGCCTCCAGCGACGATAAGTTTGCTGATGCTGTTGATGATGCCGGCCCAGGGCTGGACGCGCTCCCAGTCGAAGGGCTGGCCGGTGCCGCCACGATTTTCTGCCGTCGAGGAATCGAGGAGAACGCCGGAGATTACGCCGGGGCGGAAGCCGTGAGTTTCGAGGAAGAGATCTCCGTTTTTGGCGACGTGAATTTTGTGGACGCGTTTGCCTTTGTAGGCATCATCTTTTTCGACCAGTCCGACGGCGACTGGGTCCCAACCGACGGATTGTCCGGCAGGAGCGTCGAAGATTCTTGCCGGCCAGCAGCGGAAAATCGTGGGGCGATGACCGGAACCGTTCGCAAGCCCGCGGAAGAGGGTTTGACTGAATTCCGTGGTTTCATCACCGTGTAATTGCACCGCGGTGAGGCCTATCTCTTTCACCGCATCGCGCACGGCTTCGACGGTTTCATTGACGAATACGCCGACTTTTTCAACCGTCGAAGGAGTCTTGGCAACAATCGCTTGCGCGGCTTCGCGCGAAATGTAACGCGGACTTCTAGAATGGAAGACGAAGCCGATCGCATTCGCGCCTGCATCGGAGGCGAGCAGGGCGTCATCGAGGTTCGTAATTCCGCAAATCTTGATCCACGTCATAGGGACAGCCGTTAGCGATCAGCTCTCAGACTTCGGTTCACTCAACTACCTACTGGGTACAAGTTTGGCGTCTTCCAGCAACTTTGCCAGGGTTTCGCCGGGTCTCTCTGCTTTCATTAGTGATTCTCCGATCAGGAACGCTTCATAGCCGACAGAACGCAGGCTTGTTATGTCTGAGGCGGATTGGATGCCGCTCTCGGCCACGCGGACGCAGGAAGCGGGAATCTTTTCTGCCAGGCTTAATGCGGTTTGCAGATCGACGTCGAAGGTTTTGAGATTACGGCTATTGATGCCGATCAGGTCGCATCCGGCACCGAGAGCGCGCTGCAATTCATCGGCGTCGTGGGCTTCGCAGAGGATGTCGAGGTTGTGGGATCGGGCGGTCTCCGCAAGCGAATTTAGTTCTTTTTGAGAGAGTGCGGCGACAATGAGCAGGATGGCGTCGGCACGATGGGCGCGAGCTTCGACGATTTGGACTTCGTCGACGATGAAATCCTTGCGCAGGCAGGGAAGCGAAGTGGCCGACGAGGCATCGCGGAGGTAGTCGAGCGAACCCTGGAAAAATTCTTCATCGGTGAGGACAGACAGAGCGGCGGCTCCGGAGCGTTCAAGGTCGCTCGCTAATTCGGCGGGTCGAAAGTCTTCGCGGATCAATCCTTTTGACGGCGAAGCTTTTTTTAATTCGGCAATAACGGCGAATCCGTCGTGAGCTACACGGCGGAGTTGGTTCCTGAATCCCCGAGGAGTGTGCGCGGTTGCCGCGTCTTCCAAAGCTCGCAGATCGTCGGTGCGCCGGGCCCGAGGAAAACGATCGGCGATGCGATGGCGAGTGGCAGCGACAATTGTTTCCAAGGAGGCTGGCATAAGCGTGGTTCAATTATACGGAAGTTCGTGCATCAGGCAGAGGGCTTGATTGGCGCGGGCAGTGGAGGCGATCGAATGGCTGGAGTGGCCAGCGAAAAGAGTGGCGCTGTAGTTTTAGCCGCGTTCTTGTGGGAAGAACCGACCCAAATGTGGGTGATGGACATCATTGACCCGACTTCCGGCAAGATGCTATAAACGAGTGCTTTGTGCCGAGGTGTGGAGTGGCAGCAGTGCTTTCATCGAGGCGCAGGTTTTCGGACGCGGCCAAATCGGCACTCCTATTATTTTGATATGCCTGGCGGTGGAAGCGTGTTCGGAGCGTGTTCGGAACTGGGTGGCGGCTGCGTCTCGTCGTAAGAAGTTTCGCGGCGGACGGTATGCGCGCTTAAGCAAAACACGCGCCATGACCCCTGAACAGAGATCTCTTGGAGGATTTTTATGCGCACTTGTAACGGCAAGCTTGCGTCCGTAGGACGCCGGTTTGCGAAAAGCGGTCTTGCGAAAAGTCTAGCAACACTCACGTCTCTACTGCTGTTAATGGCGGGCCACGCGCTGGCGCAACCAGCGGAGGAAGGTGGTGAGGCGGCGCTAAAACTGCCCGACCTTTCTTCAGTTTCTTTTCTTGGCGTGGATGGGCATAAGCTGCTGCTAATTGGACTGCTGTTCTGTGTATTTGGACTAGGCTTCGGCATGGTCATCTTCATGCGGTTGAAGAACCTGCCGGTGCACCGGTCGATGCGCGAGATTTCGGAACTGATTTATGAGACCTGCAAAACGTATTTGTTGACGCAGGGTAAATTCCTGATGCTGCTGTGGGCGTTCATAGCCGCCATTATCGTGCTGTACTTCGGCGTATTGCGGCACTTTGAGATTCCACGGGTAGTGATCATTCTGGTATTCAGCCTGGTCGGGATTGCGGGCAGCTATGGAGTGGCGTGGTTCGGGATTCGCGTGAACACGTTCGCCAATTCACGAACGGCCTTCGCTTCGCTGCCGGGCAAGCCGTACCCTGTGTATCAGATACCGCTGGAAGCCGGCATGTCGATCGGCATGATGCTGATTTCGGTCGAACTGCTGATCATGCTTTTCATCCTGCTATTTGTGCCTGGCGATTATGCCGGACCGTGCTTCATCGGGTTTGCCATTGGCGAGTCGCTGGGCGCGGCGGCGCTGCGGATTGCGGGCGGTATCTTTACCAAGATTGCCGATATCGGCGCTGATCTGATGAAGATTGTTTTCAAGATCAAAGAAGACGATGCGCGCAATCCTGGAGTCATTGCGGACTGCACGGGCGATAATGCCGGTGACTCGGTCGGACCCTCCGCTGACGGTTTCGAAACCTACGGCGTAACTGGAGTGGCGCTGATTACGTTTATTTTGCTGGGTGTGAAGGAACCGACGATTCAGGTGCAGCTGCTGGTCTGGATTTTCGTGATGCGTATCATGATGCTGGTATCGAGTGCGCTGGCCTACTTCATCAATGGGGCCATTGCGAAAGCGCGGTTCGGTCATGCGGACCACATGAACTTCGAGACGCCGCTGACGACGCTGGTCTGGCTCACGTCGATCGTTTCGATCATTGCGACCTACATTGTTTCGTACTTTATTATTCCGAGGCTGGGCGAAGGCGTGGCGAGCATGGTTCCCGATCCCTCGCAGTGGTGGAAGCTGGCGTCTATCATCTCGTGTGGAACGCTCGCGGGAGCGCTGATTCCTGAGTTGGTGAAGGCATTTACTTCGGTGGATTCTCGTCATGTCAACGAAGTGGTGACCTCGGCAAAGGAAGGGGGGGCTTCGCTGGGAATTCTGTCGGGACTGGTCGCAGGAAACTTTTCGGCCTACTGGCTGGGTCTGGCGATGGTGGCTCTGATGTCTGTCGCATACTTCTTTAGCGGGATGGGACTGGCGGCGGCCGCGACGATGATTGCCGCGCCTGTATTCGCTTTCGGACTGGTAGCCTTCGGCTTCCTCGGTATGGGCCCGGTCACAATCGCGGTCGATTCCTATGGGCCGGTTACCGATAATGCGCAGTCGGTCTACGAATTGTCGACGATTGAGCAACTGCCGAACATCAAGGCGGAGATCAAGAAAGACTTCAACATCGATGCTAATTTTGAACGCGCTAAGGATCTGCTGGAGGAGAACGACGGTGCCGGCAACACCTTCAAAGCGACGGCGAAGCCGGTGTTGATCGGGACAGCCGTGGTCGGCGCGACAACGATGATCTTCTCAATCATCATGGCGTTAACTAATGGGCTGACGACCAATGTGGAGAAACTTTCGCTGTTGCATGCTCCATTCTTTCTCGGATTGATTACGGGCGGCGCGATGATTTATTGGTTCACGGGCGCTTCCATGCAAGCAGTGACTACTGGAGCGTATCGTGCGGTCGAATTCATCAAGGCGAACATAAAACTCGAGAGCGCCGAGAAGGCTTCGGTATCCGATAGCAAGAAGGTGGTTGAAATCTGTACGAAGTACGCACAAAAGGGAATGTTCAATATCTTTCTGGCGGTGTTCTTTGGAACGTTGACCTTTGCTTTCGTCGAGCCGTTCTTCTTCATCGGCTATCTGATCTCGATTGCGATCTTCGGGCTTTACCAGGCTATTTTCATGGCGAACGCCGGAGCCGCATGGGACAACGCCAAGAAAATTGTAGAGACGAGACTCAAGCAGAAAGGAACTCCTCTGCACGACGCTACGGTGATCGGCGACACGGTAGGCGATCCTTTTAAGGACACGTCGTCGGTGGCAATGAATCCTGTGATTAAATTTACGACACTGTTCGGATTGCTGGCGGTGGAGTTGGCAGTCTCGTTGACGAAGGATCATCCGGGGAACTTGACGCACATTCTGGCGATCGCGTTTTTTGCGGTGTCGGTGTTCTTCGTTTACCGGTCGTTCTACGGGATGCGAATCAGCTCGGAATAAGCGAACTGCGAGAAGATTTGGGAGAAGTTAGTAGCGGGGAAAAAAGAAACGCCATCCAGTCAATGACTGGATGGCGTCTTGTTTTGTTGGTTTATCTTCTACTGCTGCAGGGAAAAAGTCGAGTTATCGGAGTCGCCGTCACAGTTTCCGCCGCTAACCGAATACGCTCCCGTCATACTTGAAGGGGAAGCCGGGTTATTTAACAACACTTGGTAATAGGAGTAGGTTCCACCGTCATCGGTGGCACCGTTGACTATGAGATAGGGACCGGCGATGAACGCGCCAGTGATCGTGGCAGTGTTGGAACAACTCGAGTTGGAGAAGACTCCGCTTCCAGTCAGGGCAAATGTTCCATCGGACGACGCGGTCGTGGATTGGGTCAAGGTAAGGGCAAGCGCGGCATTCGGACCGCCTTGGCTGACGCCCCCCGAACTATAAATAGGGCCACTCCAAGTGCCGCTGATGGCAGGAACCGGCGTGGCAGCGAGCGTGCCCGTGTCGCCGTCGCAGCTGTTGCCGCCGGTGATGGCGTAGTTGCCGCTAAGGGATGATCCGGAGGTTCCGGTGGCGGTGAGAGTAATGACTTCTCCGCCGACGCTGTCGGAAGTGAGGGTCACGTTATCGCCCTTTACGGTTCCGGTGAAGGTCACGGTCTGCGACGAACTGTAGCAGGGAGAATTGACAATCGACATAGTTCCTGCCAGGTTTGCCCCACTTTGCGTGAGGTTGCCGCCGACATAGAAAGTGGAGTTGGGCGTGGCGCCGCTCCCGGTTTGGTTGGCCGTCATCGACCAGTTGCCTTGGGTTAAGGCCAGATTGCTGCTGGAACCGCATCCGGTAAGGGCCAGGGCGAGGACACTGGCGAAGAGCGGGAAGAAAACGAACTTGGAAACGCGGGTGAACGACATAAAGCCTCCTGGGGGACATGTCCTATGGGACTAGCACCTCCGAAATGAATTTCAACGATGCAAGTAGCTTTGGGTAGATTACGGAAGTACTCTTGGGACGGTGAGGGCTGACGAAGGTCACTGGGCGGCAAAGAAAAACTGGAGACACGCCGGTGACTGTCGATTCAGATTGGTGCTCTGGCGAGGGGGACGATGAACTGGATACCGTCGACGTGCTTACCCTGGAGTCTTTCATCGTTGGTAACGAAAAGATCCGCGTTCGCGCTGGCGGCGCAGGCCAGCTGAATGCCGTCGGGGGCCTTGATGGATCTGTCCAAGCGCAGGGCCGCATACAATTTGGCCGCTTTGACATCAAAGGAAATCAAGGTTGCGGTGGCCGCAATTGCGTTTTCGTACTTACCGCAAAGCTCAAAGTCGCCGCGCTCCATGGGCTTCACGAGAATCTCGCCGAGGGTGAGTGTTGAGGTGAGCAGCTGATCGCCACGGTCGAGCATCTTGGAACGAAGCTGCCCGACGGCTTTGGAGAGCACTCCATAGTCCTCGAAAAGGTAGATGAAGAGATTGGTGTCCCAGAAAACGCGACTCATTTCCAGCCTTGACGCAGGCGGCGTACGTAATCGTCGGCATGTTCGTCCGCCCAAAGGCCCTTGCCGGAACCGAGCAACGCAAGCAACGGATCTTCTTTTAAAGCGTTGTCAGTCGCAACCGCTGACCAGCCGCGATACCAACTGAGCAGGCCGTTGTAGCCGTACGGGACATTCTCGCGCTCTGGCGTGATCTTTGCGCCCTCGCGGTCCGGATGGTACGAATCACCTTTGCGGAAGAGTCGTCGACGGCCGGGGCCGGTTTCGAACAATATCCGGTAGCGGGCTGGATTGGGGGGCCGATTCGCGACGCAGTGCTGAATGACGTGAACATAGACTCCCCGCCGGAGAGGTTTGTGCAGCCCTTCCCGCTCTGCCCGTTGGACAATCTCCTCAATCGCAAAATCTGGCACTTCGGGATGCTCGCGATGCAGCAACGCAGTTGCTATCCAAACCTCGTCGGCTACCTTCAGTACGATTTTGGTCGCTGTAGTCGCCATAAACGTCCTCTCCCTGATCTCAATATTACCATGTAACAATGTAATATCACTTTATCTATATTTACATCTTGCAGGCCCACGTCTTTCGCTGCCTAGGTTTTCTTTCCCCCAAAAAAATAAGGCGAGGACCGAAGTCCTCGCCTGTTTCAATCTTCACGCTACGCTAACGCGATCCTACAGTTGGCTCATCTTGGCCAAAAACTCGCTGTTGGTGTTGGCTTTGGCCAAGCGCTCGATCAGCAGTTCCATAGCTTCGACGGGAGACAGTGGGTTCAGCACCTTACGCAGCACCCAAATACGCTGCAGGTCTTCTTTCGGAATCAGTAACTCTTCTTTACGCGTGCCGGAGCGCTGAATATCGATCGCGGGGAATGTCCGCTTGTCGACCAGTTTGCGATCGAGGATGATTTCGGAGTTACCGGTGCCTTTGAATTCTTCGAAGATGACGTCATCCATGCGCGAACCGGTGTCGATGAGGGCGGTCGCGATAATGGTGAGTGAGCCCCCCTCTTCGATGTTGCGCGCGGATCCGAAGAAGCGCTTCGGGCGCTGCAAGGCATTCGAATCGACGCCGCCTGAGAGAACTTTTCCGGAGGGCGGAACAATCGTGTTGTAAGCGCGCGCCAAGCGCGTAATCGAATCGAGCAGGATCACTACATCGCGCTTGTGCTCGACCAGTCTTTTCGCTTTTTCGATCACCATTTCGGCAACCTGCACGTGGCGGGCGGCGGGTTCGTCGAAGGTGGAGGAGATGACTTCGCCCTTAACCGAACGCTGCATATCGGTGACTTCTTCCGGCCGCTCGTCGATGAGCAGAACCATCAGCACGACTTCGGGATGGTTGGTGGTGATCGAGTTGGCGACGTTTTGCAGCAGCATGGTTTTGCCGGCGCGTGGCGGAGACACGATCAGCCCGCGTTGTCCCTTGCCGAGAGGGGTGAGGAGGTCCATGACGCGAGCGCTAAGGTTTTCGCGAACGGTTTCGAGCTTCAACCGCTCCTGGGGATACAGCGGCGTCAGGTTGTCGAACAGAATCTTGTTGCGGGCTTCGTCGGGCGATTCGAAATTGACAGCTTCGATTTTGACGAGCGCGAAATATTTTTCTCCCTCGTGCGGGGGACGGACCTGGCCGCTGATAGTGTCGCCGGTTTTCAGGTCAAATTTTCGGATCTGCGACGGGGAGACGTAAATGTCGTCGGGGCCGGGCAAGTAGTTGTAATCGGGCGAGCGAAGAAAGCCGTAGCCGTCAGGGAGGATCTCCAAAACACCTTCGGCGAAGATGTGTCCTTCTTTTTCACTTTGCGCCTGGAGGATTTTGAAGATGAGGTCTTGTTTGCGGAGTCCGCTGGCGCCGGGTAGCTCCAAGGATCGGGCGATCTTGGTCAGCTCGGTAATGTTCTTTTCTTTCAGTTCAGCAATGGTCATATGAGCCTATTGGGTTGTTTTTCTTCGGGAGGGATTTTCTTTTCTCTCGCGGGGATGGGAGTGCTTTGCCGCCGTGCGGGGCACACGGCGGAGCTGCTAGGCAGCTCGCCGCTGTGCTTCGGCAAAGTTCTCGGGTTCGCTCAGGATGTCGTGACGTTCCGCGTCGGCGATCTTGTCAAACACCTGATTCATGGTTTCCTGGATGCGGGTATTCGGTTTGTGAAACTTGCGCGTTGCCTTGGAAGCTAGCTGGCAAAGCATGTACCGGTTCCGCAAGGTATGTAGAGCATCAAAAACGCGATCAGATCGCATGTTAGGTAGTTCTCCTTTAAAAGGAATAATTTAGGCCGTGGTCCCATCGTCCGCGCACGGGGTGATGGTTGAATACGACTATCCAAGCAGCAATTCAGGCCGGTTCAAAAGGGATTTTGCCAGAATTACCCAAATAGATGCCCCGCCCACCCTGAAAGTTGCTCAATTCTTTAAGGAGGTGCAATAAAGCGGGCGGTGGTTCGCCGGGACCGGTTAGAACGAGCTTTAACGTCCTGAGAACGGCCTAAGTATAACAAACCGCTAGGGGAGGTCAAGAGGAATTTGAAACCTTATCCGCCCCAGACCGATTACTTTCCGAGTACCTGTCGCAATCTATTTCAGTGCGTTGAGACGGGCCGACAGGCGGGACTTGTAGCGTGACGCCGTGTTCTCGTGCAAAACACCCTTCTGGATAGCTCTATCGAGCGCCGAGACGGTGGCGCGGTAAGTCTCCCCAGCGGCGGTTTTGTCGCCTTTTTCCAGGCTCTCACGCAAGCTCCGGAGAGCGGTGCGGAGTTGGGAGGCGTTGGCTCGATTGCGTGTGGTTCGTTTCGTAGTCTGACGGGCGCGCTTGAGCGCCGAAAAATGGTTTGCCATGCGACTTGATTACCTTTGTTTGTCCTAGATTGCGCTAGGGAGATATCCGGTAGGAACCGAAGCTGTATTCTACGGGAGCAAGTCACGCCGGGTCAACTAGATATGAATTCGCCGCAAAAGCCGCCTGCAACTTCGCTGGTCAATACGCTTCAAAGCCCTCTCCAAAGGGCGCCGCTTCAACCCGGGCCTCAACCTCTGGTGCAAACTCCGGTGGAGCGCATGAAGATTCTGATTAATTCGTCGACTCCGATCGTGATTATGGAGACGGTCGAAGAAATGCGCGCGCTGGCGCTAGTTCGCGCTGCGTGTTCAGAACTGAACATGGCGGTCTTTGAATGGACGATTGCGGATGGGTTGGTCCGATCAGGAAGTGGAGCGTCAGTCGCACAAACGGGCGCTCAGAGTCACGCTCAGTCAGTTGGACAGTCGTATGCGCAGACGCGTCCGAACTCGCTTCCGCAAGGGAACAGTGAAGGCGAACGGCTGATGCGGTCCGTAATGTCGTCGGTGGTTTCGGATGACGGGGCTGGAGCGGGCCCAAAAACCGCGATGTATAACACCTCGATGTACAACACGAGCGACCCGGTGCAGGCCTTGGCGAACCTCGAGAGCATGACGATTGAAGCAGTGTTCGTGTTGAAGGATTTCCACCGGCACATGGACAATCCGGTTGTGATCCGGCGGTTGAGGGATGTGGGGCAAAAATTTTCGGCAAATCGGAGAACGCTGGTGCTGACCGCTCCGGCGATCGAGATGCCGCCGGAGTTGGCAAGCCTGGTGGAGTTCGTGGACTTGCCCTTGCCGGACCGGCGACGGTTGCGGGAAATCATAGGCGAAACTTTTAAGCGAATGTCCGGTACGCACACTTTAAAACTGCAAATTGATGCCAGCGGGGTGGATGCCATGGCTGGGAATCTATCCGGCTTAACGGAAGAGGCCGCCGAACGCACCATTTCGCAAGCCGTGGTGGGACGTCTGGCGCTTTCGCCGGACTGCATTACCGATGTCCTCGACGCGAAAAAAGCTTTGCTGAAGCGCAGCGAAATGCTGGAGTTTGTGGACTCGACCGACACGATGGCGAATGTTGGAGGCCTCGACAATCTGAAGCAGTGGCTGCAACAGCGGCGCGGGGCGTGGGATGAGGGAGCGGCTCAATTTGGGCTGGATGCTCCGAAGGGAGTAATCATTTTAGGGGTGCAGGGATGCGGGAAGAGTTTGTGCGCCCGCGCTGTCGCGGGAGAGTGGAAGTTGCCGCTGGTGAAATTCGATACGGCCGCGGTGTACGACAAATTCATAGGGGAAACGGAGAAGCGGATCCAGAAAGTATTTCGCGTGGCAGAGGGGTTGGCGCCGTGCGTTTTGTGGATCGACGAATTGGAAAAAGTTTTCGCGGGAAGCGGTCCGGATTCGGCATCGGCGGACGCGGGAGTTTCGTCGCGGTTGCTAGCCTCGTTTTTGTCGTGGATGCAGGAGCGCAAGCCGGCGGTGTTCGTGGCCGCGACTTGCAACAATGTGACGGTGTTGCCGCCGGAGTTGATCCGCAAGGGGCGGTTCGATGAACTGTTCTTTGTGGATCTGCCGAGTGAGACAGAAAGAAGGCAAGTTTTCGCGATTCAACTGGCAAAGCGCAAACGAAATCCTGCCGACTACGATCTGGGCAAAGTCGCGAAGGCGGCGCAAGGATTTTCAGGAGCGGAGATTGAATCGGCGGTGCAGACTGCGCTGTATGCGGCATTTGCGGCGAAGCGAGAACTCAGCAATGAAGATCTGTTGACGGCGTTGTCTTCGACGGTGCCACTATCGATTACCCGGGCGGAAGAGATTGGCGAGTTGCGCGAGTGGGCGAAAAAGCGGGCAGTGTGGGCTTCGAGCGCTTCGGAAGCGAACGGTTACGTGGGCTAATCGACGCTTCGCAATCTTCGGATGGCCGGTTTGCGAGCGTGAGTCTTTTTGGCAGAAAAATCGCAGCCAACGCTCTTGACGAATGGGCAAGTTCAGTGCATTCTGCACACGTTTACCACTCCCTTCCCGGAAGAAGCTAAAGACCGTTGTCAGAAAAATCGGGGAGATCTGCGAATTCTCACAGGAGGGAAGACCAATGAAAGTCGCCGGGGTTGTCATCCAGGGTGTAAGAAGGGCCTCGTTTAGCATGCTTGGCTTGCTTACATTGTGCTATTTGCTGCTTGTGCTTGCTCCTTCCGCTTGTGCGCAGAGTTACGCGCCTCTATACGAGTTTCAATGCGTTCCTAACCTTTCAACTACTCAAGGCTGCTTTCCAAAAGACATTGGACAATTAACGGTTTGGAGCGATGGCAGCGTTTATGGCACCGCATATGCTGGCAGCGCAGTTTACGACGAGGGATGCGGCACCATTTTCAACCTAAACTCCGGTGTCTACACCGACGTGTACTCTTTTGACCCCTTTGCTGTTGGCTCGAAGCAGCAGTGTTCCCCGGCGGCAGGACTTACCCCGGCCTTTGACCCGAAAACCTCGCAAACCTATCTCTACGGCACCACCTCCCGCGGCCTGGCAAAAACTGCCACCTTGTTTCGTTATGACCCGAGCGGCGGCACGATGACGATCTTGCACAACATAGCGAAGCCCGATGACCTCCAGACGCCTCCGACGGTTGGCAAGGATGGAAACCTGTACGGCCTCACTAATAATGGCGTTCCCTACCAGCTCAATATTCAGACCAATGCCTTTAAGGAATTCTCCCCTGACGCACCGGGTGGGCCCAACGGTCCCTTGTATCTGGCTTCGGACGGAAACTTCTACGCCGGAACTTGCAGCGCCGTTACGAATTCTTTGTTCAGTATGACAGTAGCCGGAGTCATCAACCCGTTTTATTCGTTTGCCACCGCGGATTGTCCCGTCGGCGGTCTTACCCAGTTAACCGGAACGACCAGCAACCTCTTGTTTGGAGTGACGAGGGTTGGAGGTGCGGACGGTAATGGATATGTCTTCAAGGTCGCGCCCGACGGCAGTGGATTCCAAGATCTGCACGATTTCGGGCCCTTATCACCCACCAATACCAACGCTGACGGCGCCAATCCCCTCGCGGGCCTCCTGTCTGCGACAGATGGGAATCTCTACGGAACTACGAGCTTTGGCGGCGCCAATGGCTTGGGCACCCTTTTCGAACTCGTTCCGGCTGGATCCAGTTGGTCCTTTGTGAAGCTCTTCGACTTTACCGGCACAACCGGAACTGTTCCCGGGGACGAGACTCAGTCGTCTCTCCTGGAATATCCCGACGGTTCATTTTACGGGACCACTTACTATGGAGGGATATCTGATCCGCCAATCCTCTCGGGTGGACAAGGTGTGGTTTACCGGGTGACGCCCTTCAACCCCTTCAGCATCGTTACCCTCTGTTGCAACAATTTCGTCGTCCTCGATCAGCCGGTGCAGATTTTTGGCATTAACTTAGAGGAAGTTGAATCGGTAACCTTTGCCGGGGCGCCCGCGCAATTTCAACAGAACTCGCCCACCTATCTCACGGCACAAGTGCCAGCCGCCGCCGTCGACGGACAGGTCATCGTCACCGCCATCAACTCGGCTGGCGAGCAAGAACAAGTCGAAAGCTTTCAAACGTTGCACATCCTGCCCACCATCACCAATTTCGATCCGCCTCGCGGTGCAGTTGGCTCGCAAGTAAACATTGCGGGCGGCGGATTCGCCAATACCACGCAGCTTGCTTTTGACGGCATTCCAGCGCCGAATTTCAGCATAGAGGCGCCAAATTTGATCGTGGCTACTGTTCCCGCTGGCGCTAAGACCGGGAAGGTCACCATCACGACGCCCAACGGCTCGGCCGCGAGCAAGAAGGCTTTTCGCGTCGTAAGCGGTCAACCGTAGGCCTTGCTTTTGTAGTGCTGAACTTTTGCGGCCCCGGCAACAGGTCGATGCGAGCGGTACTGTCTAGAGGGGCGATTTCACCGGATAAGAAATACGTTCACGCTAAGTGTCAAGTCGGTGGCTGTTAGTCCACTTGTTTTCACCCCGTAAGGGAAAAAAGCGCGAATTGCGATTTCTCCCCATTGACTCCCCCGTCCGCCCGCGCTACGCTGATTGCAAATGGTTGGAAACCGCCCCGTAGTTGGGGTGCGCAATCCGGTTGTCTCCTCTTCCTCAATCAGCTTTTTGCGTGCAAAAAACAAGGGCGCGAGTGGGTATGGAGGCGGTTGGATAGGGGCCGAATTAACGAACCGCGTCAAGAAATTACTTCCTCATACAACACTTCCCGGTAAACCACATCTGAAATCTACTGCAAGAGTAACGAGTGAGCCCAGTCCGGCTGCTGGAGGCGGCATAACAATCTCATCCCAAGCATGAAGAAAAATATTGCACTCAGCCCAAACATCGAGACCCTGTTCGGCACACGAGATGAATACCTGCACGTGCTGGAAGACGGCCTGAATATCAACATCGATCTACGCTCAGACAGCATTGAACTGGAAGGCGCACCGCGCGATGTGGCGCGCGCCGAGCAGTTATTCGCGGACTACGAGCATCTTCGCAAATCGGGGCACCAGTTCGTCAACGGAGATTTGGGAAGTATGTTGCGGGTGGTGGTCACGGATCCGAATGCAACGCTTCGCGGATTGGCGGAGGCAGGGCGGCAGCGCTCGTTCGGCAGGAAAACGGTGCAGCCGAAAAGTCCGAACCAGCGGCGCTATCTGGAAGCCATCGAGAAGCATGACATGGTGTTCGGAGTCGGACCGGCGGGAACGGGCAAGACTTATCTAGCTGTGGCGATGGCCATCTCGGCGTTGCTGAATAAGCAGGTTAACCGCATCATTCTGGCGCGTCCGGCGGTCGAGGCGGGAGAGCGTTTGGGATTTCTTCCGGGCACGTTGCAGGAAAAAATTGATCCCTATCTACGGCCGTTGTACGACGCGCTGTTTGACATGATGGATCCTGAGCGGGTGGAACGGTATCTGGAAAAGAACGTGATTGAGATTGCGCCCATCGCGTTTATGCGGGGGCGGACGTTGAACGATTCGTTCGTAATTCTTGACGAGGCGCAAAACACGACCTCGGAACAGATGAAAATGTTCGTCACGCGTCTGGGTTTTGGCTCAAAAGCGGTGATTACGGGCGATGTAACGCAGATCGATTTGCCCAACGCCCGGCGCAGCGGGTTGATCGAAGCGGTTGACATTCTGCAAGGGGTGAATGGAATCAGCTTTGTGCACTTCGACGAGAGCGACGTGGTCCGTCATCACCTGGTGCAAAGAATCATACGGGCGTATGACGAACACAAGTCGCGTTTAGCGGAGCAGCAGTTGTCGCTGCTGGAGCCAAAGCCGGTGAGATCTCACGTCTTGCCGGAAGAACCGCCATTGCGAAATTAGGGTAGTTTCGGACCGACACTCTTTTCGGGGAAAAGCGAAAGTAATGTCAAAGGCCGCGGGCGAGGGCGCCCGCGCCACACATTTGTTATCACCATGGAGCGTGCATTCGCGGCGCAATGGTCATCTTTCAAAAGCGCGTTGCGGGTCTGACGGAGTTAGCGCTTGATCGCTTCGTCACGCGCGCCCGGCGCGCTGCCGGATTGAAAGGCGTAGTCAACGTGCTGCTTACCGGCAGCGCGGAGATGAAGGCATTTAATCGGCGCTTCCGAAAAAAAGATAAGGCCACCGACGTTCTTTCTTTTCCAGCGGCACCCGAAATCCGCAACCAGTTAGCGGGGGAGATTGCGATCTCGGTTGAAATCGCCGCGAAAAATGCACGGGCACTTGGGCATTTACCCGCGGAGGAAATTAAAATCCTGGCATTGCACGGGATGCTCCACCTGAGTGGCTACGATCACGAGTGCGACAATGGAGAGATGGCGAGGCGGGAAAAACAGTTACGCGCGACTCTCCGCCTTCCGCTTGGATTAATAGAACGGGCGGGTGAGCGAGAAGATAAGCCGATGACGGGCAGGAGAAAATCGCACAAGGTGGTCGCTGCGCACGGGCGCGGCAATAGAAACAGGAAGCCCGAGCGATGATCGGCGTCAGCATAGCTTTGCCGCTGCTTTTTGGACTGCTGACGCTTGTTTCGTATGTCGACCGTCTGTATCAGGAGATCGGCAAATTCCTTTCTCGCGATTTTCAGGACAACATCGACGCCTTTGAGCAGATCGTTGAGCCGCGCCTGGGGGTAACTCGGCAGCGCGCTTCGCTATCGATGGCGATCCTGACTCAGTTAGTAACAGCCGCGATTGCCATGATCGTCGGTTTCACGGTCTTTCGCGATCATGCGTGGAGCATTTACGAGGTGCTTGAGGCCACGCTGAGTCTGATCCTGATCATCATCGTTTTTAATCGATTGTTACCCTTCGTTTTTTTCTCGCGGACTGAGGGGCGCTGGCTCAATCACTGGGCATTAGTTCTTCGCGGCCTGATCTATCTGGTTTTGCCAGTAACGTTGGTGCTGGGATTCTGTCAGTCGGTTGCCGCACTTACTCGGGAACACGCTGATGCGCAGCCGGAGACATCCTCGGAGGCGGTGGATGCGCTGATTGAAGCTGGACAGGAAGAGGGCATCATTCAGGAAGGCGATCGGGAGCTGATTCAATCGGTCGTGGAATTCAGCGGCAAGACGGTACGGGAGGCTATGAAGCCGCGGCCGGAGATGGTGGCCGTCCCATCGGATACCACCGTGGAAAAGGTCGTGGAGTTGCTCAAGGCGAGGCCGCTCTCGCGGATTCCTGTGTATGAAGGTTCGATCCACCATATCAAGGGGATTTTGCATACACAGGATGTGTTACAGGTTCCTGATTCCGAAGCGCAGACGCGGACGGTTGCGTCTTTGATGCGACAGGATGTCTACTTCGTCCCGGAAAGCAAGTTAGTAAGTGACTTACTGCGCGAGATGCAGCGGAGCAATATACGCATGGCGATCGTGGTCGACGAATACGGCGGAGTCGCCGGCCTTGTAACCATCGAAGATCTGGTGGAAGAAATCGTGGGCGAAATCGGAGATGAACACGAAAAAGGGCAGGTCGTCCAGGAAAACGATCACTCTTATATCGTTCCCGGCAACATGGACGTGGATCGGCTGGATGAGTTGTTTGGCCTGCGCCCGGAGGGGCATGAGTCCTCAACGATTGCGGGGTTGGTGAGCGAAATTGCTGGACGCATTCCAAAGCGAGGCGAGACCGTTGAAGACGAGGGCTTAAAGTTCGAAGTGTTGGATGCGACGGACCGGCGAGTGGAACGGGTGCGGATTACAGCAGAGGCGCCGAAGCAGCTGAGGTTGCTGGAATAAGCCGGGGGTAAAGGCGCCCCACTCTTCGCCATATGTTGCGCAAATAAGTGGGGCACCGCGGGTTTTACTGTTCTCCGACGATCTGCACAAATGCCTGATCGTTGGTATTTACGGAAGTGCTCCAGACCACGTCGCTGGCGGAAGAAGTCGTCGTACTCCACACCACATTGAAGCCCGGTGAGTTCTGGATTCCCCACACGACTGAAGTGCCCCAAACAACGGACGAGCCGGACATATTTCCACCCCAGACCACAGACGTTCCCCAGACGTGCGATATTCCCCAGACGACTGAACTGCCGGCGATCTGTGAATTTCCGTTGGAGACCGTCACCCCATTCGTCCTGGTGTTG
>Ga0302155_10001501_pt1 | contig 16862 bp, 15 predicted proteins | sample I_Bog_N3_1_FD_193508 | JGI IMG/M metagenome (GOLD analysis project Ga0302155, IMG submission 193508) | Peat permafrost microbial communities from Stordalen Mire near Abisko, Sweden - I_Bog_N3_1 | ecosystem: Environmental > Terrestrial > Soil > Wetlands > Peat | place: Sweden: Abisko, Stordalen...
ATGCGCAACGGCGAGCTGTTGAGTCCCTTGTCGATGCCATAGGCGGCATGCAATTTGAACGAACCGAAATCATACGTCGCACCCAACAAGGTATTGCGTGCGGTAGCAGTCTGCGTCGTTGTCGTATCGTTGTTGCGATCATGAAAACCCAGACGCACGTTCAAAGGACCCGCTGCATAACCAATAGCTGCACCGATCTGGCTGGATGCCTGAGGCGCACCGGCCACTTCGCCGAAGCCATAGGCCAGTTCAGCCGTGACGCCGTTGAAGTTGGGCGAAGCGTACTTGACGGTGTTGTCCATACGGCTGGCGCCATTGCCGGTGTTGGGCATGAGGTTGGCGGCGTCGCCCGCGTAACCGGTACCGAACGGATCGACCATGGCCATTACCAGATATTCCGGCGTGTACTGACGACCCGCTGTAACCGTACCAAAATTACCGCCCAGACCAACATAGCTTTGGCGACCAAACAACAGACCGCCCTGTCCGAGGGCTCCGGTATCGTTCTGGAAACCGGTTTCCAGCAAGAACATCGCTGACATGCCGCCACCCAGATCTTCCGATCCCTTGAAGCCGATCCGCGAACCGCCACTGATGCCGCTGGTCAGTTTGAGGACATGACCACTGTTGCCACCGCTTTCAACCACCATGCCGGTATCGACCAGGCCGTAAATCGTCACCGACGACTGGGCCAAAGCAGGTACTGCCTGCATGCCGGCGACAGCCGTGAAGACTGCCGCTGCCAAGACTTGATATTTCATTCTGATTCCCCGTTGAAGTAAAAATGCGTCAAAAACAAAAATCGCGTCACCGCCCAGTGTTGCGCGCGTCCTCCCCTTGACGGTGACACTGCTGCTCCCCGACTGCGGCGTGACAAAAGCGCCGCCGCCATCAGAGAGAACTGCCGGACTTGCAGCGCGCTGCTGCAGATCTGGATTGCGTACCACTTCTCTATGTGTTCATCGATGTCGCCTGTCGCTGCTGCGGCCATACCAGCTTGTCGCTCCTGAACTCGCGCAGAAAACGAAAATCCCTGCTGCTTTCCGCAATGAAGCCGAACGCCGTATCCAATACGGTGGGAGACAGCCATGGATACGGCAGGAAAGACTGCAGCGTGGTCAGCAGATCACCGGCGATATCGGCCACCAGCATCATGTGATCGATGCGGATATGCATTTCACTGACCCGCCATTGCTGCTGCGGATGCCGTTGCAGTTGCCAGTGGTAATAGCCGCGCCCCACGCGCAAGGAAGCGCAAGCCTCTTCACGCATGAGCACCAACCAGGGCAAATAGGCAATCCGATCATCATTGACTGCCAATTGATCGCAGACATAGTAGGTACGGCACTGCGTAAAACGCTTGGCGAAATCGCTCACCAGCGTCTGTGCAATGCCTTCGGCACCGACCACCAACGGTGGAAATGTCACCGCGCTGGCTGCCGTCGAAATGCTGAGCAATGCATTCGGTTCGTAGATCTCGTGGATCAATGCAGGAGCGCATGTGTCTTTGGCACAGACGTACGCCTCCAGCAACGATTTATGCGTCAACATAAAATCATCCTTGGTTGATGACAGGCAAGCCTGTCGCTAGGGATTGCTGACGGTCATATGGCACGCCGTCAGGGTCGCGGCGCCTGGCCGCCGGGCTCTATTCGTTAAGGCGATCGGTGACGAACATCTTGCCGGGCGCATGGGTAATGCAGAACGGTAGTCGGCTCATCTCGGCGACATACTGTGGTGTCACGCCGCAAGCCCAAAACACCGGCAACTCATCGTCCATGACGGCAACCGCATCACCAAAATCAGGACGCATCAGATCGGTAATATCCAACACCTGTGGATTGCCGATATGCACCGGCGCTCCATGCACTTGCGGCAGACGCGCCGTAATCTCGACCGCACGCGCGATATCGCGGCTTTTGATCGGCCGCATGCTGACCACCATATTGCCGCTGAACCGTCCGGCCGGAACGCACGGCAGATTGGTCTTGTACATCGCCACATTGCACTGCTGCTCCAGATGACGCAGCGCGATGCCGCCATCGACCAGAGCGCTTTCGAAGGAAAAACTGCAACCGATCAGAAAGCTCACCAGATCATCGCGCCAATAGGCCGAAATATCGGTCACTTCCTCCTTGAGCACACCGTTTTCGAAAATGCGATAACCCGGCACATCCGTGCGCAGATCGCCATCACTGGCACAGTGCGGTGCAAAGTGTCCCGGCTCCAGCACTTCCACCAGCGGGCAAGGCTTGGGATTGCGCTGACAAAACAACAGAAAATCGAAGGCGTATTCTTGCGGCACAATCATCAGATTGGTCTGCACATGATGATCCGCGTAACCGGCAGTGGGTCCATCGAAGCTGCCGCTGCGGCACAACGCACGCAGTTCGGCGGCAGAGAGGTCGGCACCGGGGTCGGAAGACAACAGCATATTCATCTCACATCCCTCCTAGATAAGCCTTCTTGATATCGTCGTTATGCAGCAATTCACTGCCTGTGCCTTGCATGACAATGCGGCCGGTCTGAATCACATAACCGTAATGTGCAATGGCCAAGGCCTTGTGCAGGTTCTGTTCGACCAGCAGAATCGAAACGCCCTTCTGATTGACCAGCTCGATCGTGTCGAGCACCTTGGTGACGAACTTCGGTGCAATGCCCCAGGATGGCTCATCGAGCAACAACAAGCGCGGCTTGGCCATCAGACCCCGTGCAATGGCCAGCATCTGCTGCTCGCCACCGCTCATGGTGCCGGCCAGTTGATGACGGCGTTCCTTGAGGATGGGAAAGGTGTTGTACATATCGTCGATGGAGGCTGCGATTTCCTGCTTGTCGCTGCGGGTATAGGCGCCCAGTTCCAGATTGCGTTCCACTGTCAGGCGACCGAACAGACGCCGCCCTTCCGGCACCAGCGACAAACCCAGCCCAACGCGGTCGAATGCAGGGATCTTGCCGATATCGCGTTGATTGAACATGATGCTGCCGGCATCGACCTTGTTGAGACCGGCGATGGCGCGCAAGGTGGTCGATTTACCATTGCCGTTGCCGCCCACCAGCGCCACCAGACTGCCCGGTTTGATATCAATATCGACCTTGGACAAGGCCAGCACGCCGTCATAGCTGACGCGTAGATTGCTTACTTGCAGCATTATTCGTCTCCCAGATAGGCTGCGATCACATGCGGATCGGCGGATACTTGCTGTGGTGTGCCGTCGGCAATTTTCTTGCCGTAATCGAGCACCACAATCTGGTCGGCAATCGGCATGATGCCTTCCAGTACGTGCTCGACGATCAGGCAAGCAATACCCTGCTCGCGGATCTTCAGGACCACCTCGACGGTTTCTCGCACTTCGGTCGGATTGAGCCCTGCCATGACTTCATCCATGAGCAGCAACTTGGGTCGTACCGCCAGCGCACGCGCCACCGCCAAGCGGCGCTGCTCGCTGATGGTCATGCTGCCGGCGGGCCTGTCGGCACATTGGCCGAGATTGACGAACTCCAGCAATTGCCGGGCAGCCTGGCGCGCAGCAGCAACACCACGCGTATGCAGGAACACGCCGACCATGATATTTTCCAGCGCACTCATGCTGGTAAAGGTGCGCGCAACCTGGAACGTGCGGCCGATACCAACCTGGGCACACTGCTCCGGCGTCATGCCGGAGATCTTGATATCCTCCAACCAGATGGCACCGGTGGTCGGCGGCGCATAGCCGGCGATGCAGTTGAACATGGTGGTCTTGCCGGCACCGTTAGGACCGATCAGGCCGACGATTTCACCAGCCTGTACCGTGAAGGAAATATCCTGATTGGCGACCAGACCGCCGAATTTTTTATAAACGTTTTCTACGCGTAGCAAACTCATTTGCTGTCCTCCTGAGCGGCTTGATTCTTGATGGCCCGACGACGCGCAAATGTGCTCTTGAGATAGCCGAGGATGCCGTTCGGGTAATACACCGCGATGATGATGATCAGTGCCGCATAGATGATCAGATCGGTGCCCCGACCTGAACCGCCAAACAAGGTACGCGTGCCTTCTTCAATCGCGGTCAGCACCCCAGCACCAAGCAGCGGCCCGAACAAGGTACCGACGCCGCCAAGGATGGCAACTAGCGCCATCTTGATCGACATGCCGGTACCCAGCACCGAAGCCGGATCGATATACAACTCCTTTTGTGCGTAAAAGCTGCCGCCCATGGCGGTCAAGAAACTGCTTACCGCAAACGCGATCTGCTTGTACTTGCCCAGATGCACACCGAGACTGCGGGCAGCGTCCGGTTCATCCTTGATGGCGCGGAAGTAATAACCGAGGAAACTGCGCTCAATCAAAAAGTTAGCCAACAGGGTCAACAGCAATAAACCCAACGCAATATAGTAGTAAGGCAACTTGCCGGAAAACACCATATGGGACCAGCCTTCATCGCCCATGGGAATAGTCAGGCCGACGGCTGCACCGGCGAAGTCCCAGTTGGTGAAAATGATCTGGATGATTTCGGCAACGGCAATCGTGGCCATGGCGAAGTAATGCCCTTTCAGGCGGAAACAAGACCAACCGATAACCACGCTCAGCAACGCCGCAATCAAGCCTCCCGATACCATGGCCAGCCAGGGATTGATGCCATAGGCGCCGAACAGGATGGCAGAGGTATAGGCCCCGATACCATAGAACGCGACATGGCCAAGCGAAACCTGGCCAGCATAGCCGCCGACAATATTCCAGGACACGCCGATCTGCGCCGCCATCAACATCAGAATCGCCAGGTTCTGCTGCGACGGATTGGAAACGTACAATGGCAAGGCCAACGCCAGCACCAATAGTGCCAACAGGAGCAGGTGGACCTTGCGCAGACCACTCACCGATGGCGGTGCCAGCAGCGGCAAACGGGAAGTATTTTTAAACATGTGTTTTCTCTCTGTAGATAAATGAGGGCTCAGAACAACTCAGGCTTGCGCCTTGCCCATCAAACCCTGTGGACGGAACATCAGCACCGTCAGGAACAACACCAGTACGATCGCCATCTTGTATTGCGGGCCCAGAAAAAATCCGCCCATCACTTCGATCACTCCGACCAGCACACCAGCGATTAGGGCACCCACCACACTGCCGAAACCACCCAGGTTGACCACCACAAAAGCGATCAGGATGAAATTGGCACCCACCTCAGGAAAAATCGGGAAAAAAGTCGACAACAAAGCACCGGCGACACCGGCACAGGCCGCGCCAATGCCCCAGGCCAGGGCAAACATTTTTTGAGAATCAATCCCCATGAGCTGAGCCGCTTCTTTATCGGCGGCAGTCGCCTCCAGAGCGGCTCCCAGTCTGGTTTTCGTGAGGAAAAGATAGATCACGGCGGTGACGATGATGGCGCCGAGACCGGCACTCAATTGCGGCGTACCGATCTGAATTCCACCCAGCGCCACATGACCGCTGACCATGGAATTTTCTACCGTACGAAAATCTGCCGTCCAAAAAAATTGAGCGATGCCACGGAACAGAATCATGAGTCCGAAGGTGGTAAAAATCTGCGACACCATCGGCGCATTGGTGATCTTGCGAATCACCAGTTTGTACAACAACGCCCCGAGACCGAACAGAAACAAGGCCGTCAGCGGCAGCGTAAAAATGGGATCCAGCGCAAACAATGCGAACAGCCAGAAGCTGGAATACATCCCGAACATCAGAAACTCACCGTGCGCGAAGTTGACGATATCCATGACGCCGAAGATCAGCGTCAAGCCAATTGCCACCAACGCATAAATCAATCCGAGCAATAAGCCCGACACCAGCGTTTGAATCAAAATTTCCCAAGACATGACATTCCCCTTAGCGAACGGCTTACGTCCCATAAGCCGCCGCGTAAATTAAATCTGCAAGCCATTGCCACTTTCATGGCAGCGCTGCTGCGCTTATTTGCGCTGATCCCACTTCGGCATCGGCCAGACCACATCGCGGGTAGCCATATCGAACGGCCACACGGTGTAATACTTGCCATTGATGATTTGCAGCAGGATGCCGGAGCTTTCGGTGTTCTGGCCGTGCTCGTCGAACTTGACACCCTTCCACGGCATGATCAGCTTGTTGCCGGGAATATCGGTTTCCACCAAAGCCTTGCGGATCGCCTCGGCGTCGGTCGAAGCTGCACGGTTGATGGCATCGGCCAGGGTCATCAGTCCGGTGAAGGTGCGCGAAGAATTGCCGGTGAAATTGATCTTGAAGCGAGCATTGAACAAATCGTTGACTTGCTTGATCAAGGGGTTCTTGGCGGCCAGATCGAGCGACCAGACGTCACGCGTGATGATGAAGTCGGCATCCTTGCCGAGCGTCTTGACGAACTCGGTGTCGATGAAGCCGGCATCATTTGCCACAATCATGTCGGGAGTGAATCCCAGTTCCTTATAAGTCTTCATCGACAGGATCGCGTCACCCAGATAAGACGATTGCAACACCACCTGCGGCGCCGCCGCTTTGAGCAACTGCACTTCGGAAGTGAGCTGGGTGCTCTTGGCCGGGTACACGATGGTCTTGCTCAATTCATAGCCACGTTCACCGGAGAGCTTGGTTTCCAGCTTGGTGGTCTCGTTGCCCCACAACGTGTTTTCATTGAAGGTGGCCAGCTTGCTGACTTTGATGCCCTTCTTGGCTTGCAACTCTTTGAAGAACTCGTAGAAGTTACTGACAAACAAATCGTCATGCGCTGTGGTGCGGAAGAACCATTTGAAGCCACGCTGCGTCAACGATGCCGAGGAAGATTCCGGATTCAGGTAAGGCACCTTGTAACGTTCGGCCACCTGACTGGTCGTTGCCGTGACGTTGCTGAAATAAGCACCGACCAGAGCGACCACCTTCTCTTGTGTGATCAAACGTTCCGCTTCAGTAGCGCCAACCTGCGGGCTGCCCTGCGAATCGGCAAAGATCAGCTTGATTTTGGCACCCTTCAAATTAGGCAAACCACCGCCGCTGGAAAACGGCAGATTCGGTACGCCCTTGGCACCGTTGTTGATGATGTCGGCCGCCAATTCCAGAGCGTCCTTCATTTCCGCACCGGTGGAAGCGGCCGCGCCGCTAAGCGGGTAGATGACGCCGATCTTGATTTCCTGCTGCTGCGCATGCGCAGTATAGGCAGTCATACAGAACCCGACGGTAAGGCAGATTCTGCCTACGCTTTTAAGACGTTTGAAAACGAGACGTAACATGAGGAGCTACTCCTTATTGTATTGATGAACAACATCCAAAAATCTCCCGAGGTATGCCTCTTCCAACGGGAGCTCCCTAAAAACACCGAACAAAACACCGCTTGCAGCGTTGCACCTCCTTGCCGTACGCCGTACTGCCTGCGTCGGTACGTCTTGCCATCGGCGTTTTGTTCGGTGCTCTACATCACCTGCCGCACCGCCCCAAATCAAAGGCTGAGCCGATCCACTCCAGAGCACATGACAACTGGACGATGCTGCAAACCGACGTGATGTGAAACCGCCTCCCGGAGGGGATACACGTACACAACACGGTGTTGCGGTAATGCTTTTCTTGTTGCTGGTATTGCTGATGCTGCTGTTGCCGGTATTACCAAGGCTGCCAATAGCGGCCTTCACGACTGCACACTTCAGGATTCGCAACGCTTGGTCCTGCTGCGCGCCGGTAGATCGATACCGGCATCAAGGACAAGCGTTTCAATGGGGGTAAGGGACGCTGCTGCGCTCCTCACTGAGTTACTTCTGGTTCCTCATCCATTTTTTGTCTCCTTTATTTTTTTGTTGAATCCTATATGTTTCATCGATAATATGTCAATAAATTATTAATAATTAGAAAAATAAATGATCTGCAAATCATTAACGATTCATTAGCAAATCGCGTGCCTGATTTTTTTAGAATCGACACTTTCAGACGAAATCCAGATGCAGCAAGGCTTTGAGAAGCAATAGGCAGGTCTCGCCGAGAATCACAGACTTGATCGGCAAGGACTGGCCCGCACGATTAATGTGCAAAACATCGATAAATTATCAATAAACCGCACCAAAAATTAACTTGAAGAAAGGCAACACACCATGAATCAAGAACAGACCACACTCGGAGAACAACGCTGGCAATTTTGGATTGATCGCGGCGGTACATTTACCGACATCGTCGCGCGCAAACCGGACGGCAGCCTGCTGACCCACAAGCTGTTGTCGGAAAATCCTGAGCAATACAAGGATGCCGCAGTCGCTGGCATCAAGCGTCTGCTGGGGCTGCGTGCAGACCAGCACATTTCGCCGGAACAGGTCGAAGCGGTGAAAATGGGCACCACCGTAGCGACCAATGCGTTATTGGAAAGAAAGGGGGATCCGACCGTACTGTTGATCACCAAGGGATTTCGCGATGCCTTGCGCATCGCTTATCAAAATCGGCCACGCCTGTTTGACCGTCATATCGTGTTGCCGGAACTGCTGTTCGAAAAAGTGGTGGAAGTCGACGAACGCATCGGCGCGCATGGTGAAGTGGTGCAGGCACTCGATGCCAGTGGTGCGCAACAGCAACTGCGCACGCTGTATCAGGATGGCTATCGGGCTGTAGCCATCGTGCTCATGCACGGCTATCGCTACACCGCCCATGAAAAACAGCTGGCCGAGCTGGCCGCTGCCATCGGTTTTACCCAGATTTCGGTATCGCATGAAGTCAGTCCGATGATGAAGCTGGTCTCGCGCGGCGACACGACCGTGGTCGATGCTTACCTGTCGCCTATCCTGCGTCGCTACGTCGATCAGGTGGCTGGCGAAATGGACGGTGTACGCCTGCTGTTCATGCAAAGCAATGGCGGCCTGACCGACGCGCATCGTTTCCAGGGCAAGGATTCCATCCTGTCCGGCCCGGCCGGCGGTATCGTTGGCATGGTACGTACCGCTGAAACTGCCGGCTTCGACAAGATCATCGGCTTCGACATGGGTGGCACTTCGACCGACGTCTCCCATTACGCCGGTGAATTTGAACGTGAGTTTGAAACCCAGGTAGCCGGGGTGCGCATGCGCGCGCCAATGATGAGCATCCACACAGTGGCCGCTGGCGGCGGCTCCATCCTGCATTTCGACGGTAGCCGCTACCGGGTCGGCCCCGACAGCGCCGGTGCCAATCCCGGCCCGACCAGTTATCGCCGTGGCGGCCAGTTGGCGGTGACCGACTGCAATGTCATGCTGGGGAAAATCCAGCCCGCTCACTTTCCCAAAGTGTTCGGTCCAGCCGCCGACGCGCCCCTCGATCGTGACGCCGTGGTACAAAAATTCACGGCACTGGCCGAGCGTATTTTTCAAGAAACCGGTAATCGACGCACCCCGGAAGAAGTCGCCGAAGGCTTCATCGAAATCGCCGTCGGCAACATGGCCAATGCCATCAAATTCATTTCCGTGCAGCGCGGTCATGATGTCACCGACTACACCCTGACTACCTTCGGTGGCGCCGGTGGCCAGCATGCCTGTCTGGTGGCCGATGCCCTGGGCATGACCCGGGTCTTTGCGCACCCGTTCGCCGGCGTGCTGTCAGCCTACGGCATGGGACTGGCCGATCAGACTGCGATGCGCGAGCAAGCCATGGAACTGGCTCTCAACGAGGCCTCCGCAGACATTCTGGCGACGCAACTGAACGCCTTGGCGCAACAAGCCAGCCAGGATTTGCTGGCACAGGGTGTGAATGCGATCCAGATCAATGTCATCAAGCGTGTGCACCTGCGCTATGACGGTACCGACTCGGTGATCGTGGTGTCTTTCGACGATATCCCCGGTATGGTGGCGCAGTTCGAGTCCGCTTACAAAAAGCGCTATTCCTTCCTGATGGCAGACAAAGCGATGGTGATAGAAGCCATTTCGGTGGAAGCTATCGGCGTCTCTAACGATCGCGAAGAAAAAGTAGAACAACTGCTGCCACGCAACGGGCCTTTGCAAGCTAGTGAAACCGTGCAACTGTTCTCCGGCAGTCAATGGCATGCCACCGCGCTGTACCGCCGCGAAGACATGCGCCCCGGCGACGTCGTACAGGGCCCCGCCATCGTGGCCGAAACAAATGCCACCAATATCGTCGAACCCGGTTGGCGGGCAGAAGTGACACCGCAAAACCATCTGGTGATGCAACGTTACCTGCCCCGTCAACAGCGCAAGGCCATCGGCACCAGCGCCGATCCGGTGATGCTGGAAGTGTTCAACAATCTGTTCATGAGCATCGCCGAACAGATGGGGCTGCGTCTGCAAAATACCGCCTTCTCGGTCAATATCAAGGAACGCCTGGATTTCTCATGCGCCCTCTTCGATGCAGTCGGCAATCTCATTGCCAATGCGCCGCACATCCCTGTGCACCTGGGCTCCATGGGCGAAAGCATTTGCACCATCATCCGTGAGAACGCCGGCAAGATGCAGCCTGGCGATGTCTTCATGCTCAACGATCCCTACCACGGTGGCACCCATCTTCCCGACATCACCGTGATCACCCCGGCCTTTGCCAAAGACGGCAAAGAGATCCTGTTCTACGTCGGTTCGCGCGGTCATCATGCCGACATTGGTGGCATCACCCCCGGCTCGATGCCGGCCAACAGCACCGTGGTCGATCAAGAAGGCATCCTCATCAACAACTTCCAGTTGGTCCGTCAAGGCCGCTTCCTGGAACAGGAAACCATCGCGTTGCTGAGTTCAGGACCTTATCCAGCCCGCAACATTCCACAAAATCTGGCCGATCTGCAAGCCCAGATTGCCGCCAATCAAAAGGGCGTCGAGGAATTGCTAAAGATGGTCGATCACTTCAGTCTGGAAGTGGTGCAAGCCTATATGGGCCACGTTCAGGACAATGCCGAAGAAGCTGTGCGACGCGTCATCACGGCCTTGAAAGACAGTGCCTACACTTACCCGCTCGACAACGGCGCGGTGATCCAGGTCGCCATCCGCGTCAATCATGCCCAGCGCACGGCCGACATCGATTTCACCGGCACTTCGCCCCAGTTGAACAACAACTTCAATGCCCCCAGTGCGATTTGCATGGCCGCCGTGCTCTATGTGTTCCGCACCTTGGTGGATGACGAAATTCCGCTCAACGCGGGCTGCCTGAAACCGCTCAACGTCATCATCCCGGAAGGCTCCATGCTCAACCCACGCTATCCGGCGGCGGTAGTGTCGGGCAATGTGGAAACTTCCAGCTGCATCACCAACGCCCTCTACGGTGCACTGGGCGTGCTGGCGTCGGCGCCGGGCACGATGAATAACTTCACCTTTGGCAACGGCGAACATCAATATTACGAGACCATTTCGGGCGGCTCCGGCGCCGGTCAAGGGTTCCATGGCACGGATGTGGTGCAAACGCACATGACCAATTCGCGCCTGACGGATCCGGAAATTCTCGAATGGCGTTACCCGGTACGGCTGGAAAGTTATGAAATCCGCCCAAATTCAGGTGGTTCCGGCCAATGGCATGGCGGTAACGGCGGCGTGCGCAAGATTCGCTTCCTGGCGCCGATGACGGCGTCAATCTTGTCCAACAACCGTATCGTTGCCCCCTTCGGCGCGGCCGGTGGCGACGCCGGTGAATGCGGCCGCAACATGGTCATCCGCAACGACGGCAGCCAGGAAGAGCTGAGCTTTGTGGCCAGTACCGAGATGCAAGCCGGTGATGTCTTCGTGATTTCAACGCCGGGCGGCGGCGGCTACGGCAAGGCGCCGCAATAACGCAGCCTTTGATGTCGTGTCTCTACGGCATCGCTGTCGCTTTAGTCTGGCGACAGCGATGCCGTTTCAGCGCAAGCCCAAAATCCCATAAATCCATGTCTTTTTCCTGTTTTCATGGAATTTATCCGTGCTAAGATTTTCAACCATACGGCACAGTATGCTTCCGCAGCCGCAATTCCAACATAAGGCGACTCTCCGTGCAAACTCTGTCCTTGAAACAAAAGCTGTGGCTACCATTGATTTTCTCCTGGATCGCGCTGCTGGCCTTATCTCTGTGGAACATCTATGAGACCCGCAACCTGCAGATCGCCGATCGCCAGCACACCTTGGTCGACGTCACCGAAATGTCCTACTCCGTCATTGCCGGTCTGCAACATCAGGTTGCCGACGGCAAGATGAGCGTCGAAGACGCCCAAAAATCGGCCATCTCCCGCGTCGCCGATCAGCGTTATACCGGCAGCGGTTACATCACCTTAGTCGGTGCCGACTCGGTGGTGGTCATGCATCCGATGAGCCCCAAGCTCAACGGCAAGAACATGATCGATTTCAAGGATGCCAAAGGCAATGCCCTATACCAGATGATCGCTGCCACCGGCTCCTCGACAACTGGTGAAGGCTTCCTCGAATACTGGTGGCCGCGCCCCAATGAAGACAAGGCCAGCCTCAAGATGGGCTTCGTCAAACGCTTCAAGCCCTGGAACTGGGATTTGATCGCCAGCGTCTACCAGGACGATATCCAGGCCGACTTCTATCGTTCCCTGATCCGCGCCGGCGTGGTGCTGCTGATCCTCGGTGCCGTCATGTCAGCCATTGCGCTGGCAGTGGTGCGCAATATCTATCAATCCATCGGCGGCGAACCCAGCCAGGCTTCACTGATCGCCCGCAAGATTGCCGAAGGCGACCTCACCGGCATCATCACCGTGCGCCAAGGCGATCAGACCAGCCTGGTGTCGTCCATCGCCTACACCCGTGACCGCATGGTCGATACCGTCAACAACATTCGCACGGCAAGCGCTTCGATCAAGCAGTCGGTCGATGAAATCGCCAGCGGCAACATGGATCTGTCCAACCGCACCGAGCAGCAAGCCGGCGAACTGGAAGAAACCGCCTCGGCCATGGAAGAATTGACCTCGACCGTCAAACAGAACGCCGCCAATGCCCGCCAAGCCAGTGAACTGGCCATCTCTGCTTCAGGGGTAGCGCAACAAGGCGGCGAGGTCGTGCAGCGCGTGGTACAGACCATGGACTCGATCAATGCCTCCTCGCGCAAGATTGTCGACATCATCAGCGTCATCGATGGCATCGCCTTCCAGACCAATATTCTGGCCTTGAATGCGGCCGTCGAAGCCGCGCGCGCCGGTGAACAAGGCCGCGGCTTTGCGGTGGTCGCCTCGGAAGTGCGCAGCCTGGCACAACGCTCAGCGGCCGCCGCCAAAGAAATCAAAGCGCTCATCGACGGTTCGGTGCAGGAAGTGCGCGCCGGCGCCGATCTGGTCGGCCAGGCCGGCACCACCATGAGTGACGTGGTCGGCAGCATCCGCAAGGTCAGCGACATGATCAAGGAAATTGCCGTTGCCAGCCAGGAACAAAGTCAAGGCATCGATCAAGTCAGCCTGGCCATCACGCATATGGATGAAGTTACGCAGCAAAATGCTGCGCTGGTCGAAGAAGCGGCAGCGGCCTCGCAGTCGATGCAGATGCAAAGCGACAATCTGGTACAAGTGGTCAACGTCTTCAAACTCTAAACAACGACCGCACGCGACTGACAAAAAAGCCCATGGCGATCCGCTCATGGGCTTTTTTACGACCAGTGTGCAAGACTCAATAGGGCCCGCGAATGGCCGCGTGAATCTTGTCCCGATACAGTTGCGCCAACGCTGTATGCAATTCAGCAGACAACGGCGCCAATGCCGCTGCGCCGGTATTGGCCACGACCTGAGCCGGCGAACTCGCACCTGGAATGACGACCGAGACGGCATCGTGGTCGAGAATCCAGCGCAAGGCCATCTGCGCCATGCTCATGCCGGCCGGCACCAAGGTCGCGATCTCTTGCGCCAGTGCGACGCCGGTGGCGAACTCCAGGCCGGCAAAGGTTTCACCGACATTGAATTGCTGGCCATCTCGATTGAAATGGCGATGGTCGTCCGGCTTGAAGACGGTCTCACGCGTCATCTTGCCGCTCAACAGACCACTCGCCAGCGGCAGCCGCACGATAATGCCAACGCCCCGCGCCTTGGCTTGCGGCAGCAATTGTTCCAGCGGCTTCTGGCGAAAGATGTTGAAAATGATCTGCAGCGAACTCATGCCTTCCTGCTCCAGACAGAGCAAGCCTTCTTCCACGGTTTCCACGCTGGCGCCGAAACGACGGATCAAGCCCTCATCACGCAACTCACGCATCCAGTCAAAGATATCGCCGGCACGCAGCACCGCCGGCGGCACGCAATGCAATTGCGTCAGATCCAGTTGCGCCACGCCTAAACGCTCCAGCGAACGCAAGGTCGCGCTGCGCACCGCCTCACGCGTATACGCATGGGGATACATCGCACCGCGGCCGAGCTTGGTCGCCACGCTCAAGCCTTGATGCTGCTTGAGGAATTGACCGATAGACAACTCGCTGGCACCGTCGCCATACACGTCAGCCGTATCGATGAAGCGCACGCCGGATTGATAAGCCTGCGTCAGCGTTTGCTGCGCGACCTCATTATCCCAATGCGCACCCCAACCGCCACCCAGTTGCCAGCAACCAAGGCCGATTTCAGGGACCGTCAAACCATCAACGGCAAGTGTACGTGTCTGCATTTTTTCCTTAGCAATGAGCAAAGTGCCGGCAGCGCCATGCGGCCGGAGGCCTTCCATAGTAAGTCTGCCAGCGTCCGGATTCCAATGAAAAAATCGCAGTAAAGCATGCCGATTCGGACATCATTGCCGATACACAAAAGACAAGAGGCCGGACAATGCCGGCCTCTTCTTATCTTCCTGCCCAGAAGAGCAGAGGATATAACTCAGTGTGAAAAATAAGCGATCACGCCATAGACAAAACCGACCAGCGGCCCCAGTACCACGAATGTCACCAGCAACACTTCGGCCAAGACATAAGCCGCAATCATCGTCACCAGACTCCACACATAGGCCGATACACCCATGGCGCCGGGCGTCAACAGATTGATCAGCAGCAGCGCCAACGCGCCAAAGCCCAGGCCGACGATTACACGGAACGTGGTCGGACGTAGCGGATTGAGCCAATGGAAAGGCGGGATCTGGCTATTGAAGTGACTATTGGACGATGTCGACATGGCAGAATAGGCGCGGCGAGCGCAGGAAGGCAGTAATGCCTTGCATTATAGACCTTCCGGAAAACGGAAAAAACCCATGTGGTAACACAGCTTGTCAAACAAACCATAACAAACCACAACAAGCGCCGCCATCCTGGCCAACAATGGCCCTGCGATTAACTGTACTTGTCGCCGCGCTCCATTACAATTGCCCCTTATTCTCTGAAAGGCAATCTATGCATATCTCATATTGGTGCATCCTGCTGGCCGGTCTGCTGCCAATACTCACGGTATCGTTGGCCAAGAACGGCAAAGCCGATTTCGACAACCACGCGCCGCGCGCCTGGATGGAAGGTCTGACCGGCATGCGACGCCGCGCCGATTACGCCCATCGCAATCACTTTGAAGCCTTCCCATTTTTTGCCGCCGCCGTGCTGGTAGCGCAACAAGCCGGCGTGGAACAAGGCCGCATCGATGCCCTGGCCATGGCCTTCATCCTCATTCGGATACTCTACACGGTACTGTATCTGCGCGATTTACCCAGCCTGCGTTCGCTGTCCTGGATCGCCGGCTACGCCTGCGTGCTGGCCCTGTTTGCCGTCACCGCCTGGCACTCCTGATGACTGACACTATTACTGCCATGTCCCATCCCAGCATACAAATTCTGCATGACGCCCTCAACGACTTGCGCGATGAGCATACTGACATCACCGCCTTTTGCCTCACCTGGCGGGCCCAGGAAGACTTGCTGCAACGCCTGCCGCCGCGCTACGCCGTGGTCGCCGAAGACTTGCTCGGCCGGCTCGAAGCCGGCAGCCTGTTTACCGAAGAAAGCTGTTCGTTCAGCCAGGAAGATCTACTCACCAACCTGGCCGTATGGCTGGACAAAGCCGAACGCACCTTGAATTGAATACCATTTTTACTCTGATTTGAAAGCAACTATGCAACACGTGGAATTTGAACTGCAAGGCCCCTACGTCGAACTCAACCAGCTGCTCAAGCTGGTTGGCCTGTGCGACAGCGGCGGTGCCGGCAAGGCCATCGTCGCCGACGGCCAGGTCAAGGTCGACGGCAAGACCGAGCTGCGCAAGACCTGCAAGATCAGCGCCGGTCAAACCGTAGCCTTGGGCGATGTCCGCATTCGCGTGGTAGCGCAGGCAGCATGAGCACCCTGACCGGTATCACCGACATCCTCGACTTCTGGTTCGGCGCCGCGGCTGACAGCAACACCGTCGCCGCGCGTCAGTCCGCTTTGTGGTGGAGCAAAGATAGCGCCATTGATGCCGACATCAAAGCACGCTTCGCCACCACCATGGAAGCGGCCAGCAACAACCAGCTCGATGACTGGGCCGACACCCCCGACGGCATGCTGGCGCTGATCCTGTTGTTTGACCAGTTTCCCCGCAACAGCTATCGCAACACCGCCCAGGCCTTCGCCTTCGACGAACTGGCCAGACAATGCTGCCACCTCGGCCTGGCGCTCGGTTTCGACCAGCAACTGTCGCTGTTGCAACGGGTGTTCTTTTATCTGCCGCTGGAACATTCTGAAGATCCCGACGATCAAGACCATGCCGTCCACCTGCTCAACACACTGGCAAGCACCGCGACCAAACAGGACCCCACAGTCAAAGCCTTGTTCGACAACTTTGCCAATTATGGCCGACGCCATCAACACATCATCGCCCGCTTCGGACGCTTCCCTCATCGCAACGCCATCCTCGCCCGGCCATCGACAGCCGAAGAAGTCGCGTTTCTGCAAGAGCCCGGCTCCTCCTTCTAAGCACCTCGCCACAGCCTGATTTTTTACCGCCGCGTTTCCGTACCTATCCTATGGAAATCGCGGCCCGCCCGTCCTAGCATCCTAGCTTTCTCCAGGACCTCGGCGGCACCATGCAAGCAACTCAGAGCAAACAACCACGC
>Ga0302155_10001507_pt1 | contig 16836 bp, 14 predicted proteins | sample I_Bog_N3_1_FD_193508 | JGI IMG/M metagenome (GOLD analysis project Ga0302155, IMG submission 193508) | Peat permafrost microbial communities from Stordalen Mire near Abisko, Sweden - I_Bog_N3_1 | ecosystem: Environmental > Terrestrial > Soil > Wetlands > Peat | place: Sweden: Abisko, Stordalen...
GAACCAAGAGTCGCCTTCGCTAGGACCGCCGAAGCAGAAAAAACCATTACTAGTCCAAACAGGACCAATAGCAACACCATACTGAATAGCCATTTATCTACTCCGACCCTCTTCGCCATCTTTCACCTTCTCATTCAGGCATTTTACAAGTTCTTTGAAGATGCGACCCCGATGTTCATAGTTATCAAATTGGTCGAAGCTTGAGCACGCAGGTGCTAGTAAGACGATATCGCCCCTTATAGAATTCGAAAAAGCATAAGATACAGCACGCTCCAATGTACCTGCCCTCTCTATTTTCACTATCCCTGTGAGTTGGCACTCAATTTTCTCTGCTGCTGAACCAATCGTGATAACAGCCTTCACTCTGTCTCGCAGTAGTCGAGAAAGAACCTTGTAGTCCGAATCCTTGTCCTTTCCCCCTAATATCAACCAGATTCCTCCCGAAAAAGCCTCCAGCGCCTTCACAGTAGCGTCTACATTCGTTGCCTTCGAGTCATTGAAATAGTGAACTCCATTGATTTCGCAAACAGATTCCAAACGATGCTCTACTGCTTTGAATATAGATACTGCTTGCCTAATTACCTTCGATGAAACCCCGGCGAGTCTTGATGCGCATACTGCGGCGAGAATGTTTTCTATATTATGCGCCCCCTTAATTGGTATGTCGGTCACTGACATAACGATTTCTGGCTCCGAAGTACCAAATAACTTAAAGACGATATGTCCGTCTTCAACAAATACTCCCTGATCCACACTGCCACGTGAACTAAATAAATAGTTACGTGCATTCGTCTTCGACGCAATCATACATGCCGTTTTATCATCCCTATTTACAATAAGATAATCATGTTCAGTCTGCCGTCTAGTGATGTATGACTTCGCATCGGCGTATGCCTCGAACGAATGATGTCTATCCAAATGGTCAGGTGTAATGTTCAATACGATCGCGATATGAGGACGAAAGGTCTCTGTTGTTTCCAACTGGAAGCTTGATACCTCTACAACGCTCCACGTATCACTTGTGCTGAGGTCAACTATATCCGATAACGGTGTACCGATGTTACCACCCAAGAGCGTACTCCCAAAGTTAGACTCTAGTATTTGCGCAAGTAGAGTCGAGGTGGTGGTCTTACCATTCGACCCTGTTATCGCGATCATTTTTCCTTTGAGATAATTGAAAGCTAACTCTATCTCCCCAATGATATGTACACCCCCTGTGCGGGCTGTCACAATTTCAGGGATGTTGAGCGGTATGCCGGGGCTTACTACAATCAGATTCTGCCTACAAAATGTCAGAACTCCGTGACTCCCGCGTTCTACAATAAATCCTGCATCTTTAAGTCTAGCTAAGTTACGGATGGACATAGATGCCATTCCATCACTGAGCGTCACTCGAGCCCCTTTGTCCTTCAGTAATCTAGCAGCCGAAATACCACTCCGGCCGGCCCCGACAACGAGTACCTGCCTACCATAAATATCAAGCATTCCCGATACTCCGTCTTGTCGATTTCACCTCAGTTTCAACGTAGTCAATGCAAACAACGCAAATACAAGAGCCATTATCCAGAATCGTACAATCACCTTAGATTCGCTCCAGCCCATCAACTCGAAGTGGTGGTGGAGTGGGGCCATCCTAAAGATTCGTTTCCCTCCACGCAATCTGTAGCTTGCTACCTGTAGCATCACACTAATCTCCTCAAGTATAAACACTCCCCCTATGAATGGTAGAAGTAGCTCCTGTTTGATTATGACCGCGACTGTAGCAATAGCACCACCGAGTGCTAATGATCCCACGTCACCCATGAATATTTGAGCAGGGTGCGCGTTATACCACAGAAATCCGATGCTCGCACCAACCATTGCGCCTCCGAAGATCGTCAATTCACTAACCAATGGCATTCTCTGCAATTCAAGATAATCACTGAACACTGAGTGTCCACTCACATATGTCAATATTGTAAGAGCCCCGGCTGCAATTATCGTACAACCAGCTGCTAAGCCGTCTAGTCCATCAGTAAGATTTACCGCATTGCTAGAGCCGGTAATGACTAACACCACAAAGATAACAAACGGTAAGAATGCTAACGGCCACATGTATCGTACATGCAGAAGACTATCAATGATAAGGTCTGGTCGAACATCTTTCGCAAACGGTACTATTAGTCGTGTCGAATATTCTCCCCTGTCACGTAAATTCAGTAATATCATTGCTATTAGCGAACTGGACGCTAGCTGTAGAATTAACTTCTCTAGAGAAGATAGGCCACGATTTCTTTTATGGATTATTTTCTTATAGTCATCAACAAATCCAATTACCGCGAAAGCTGTCGTGGTGAACACCATAAGCCATACATAGGGATTTGAAAGATTGCTCCACAACAGAGTGGGCACTAAAATGGAAATGCAGATTAGGACACCACCCATCGTCGGAGTGCCACCTTTTTTAATGTGGGTCTGTGGTCCCTCCTCACGAATATATTGACCTATTTGAAATTGACGAAGGCGTTCGATTACAAATGGGCCTAGCAGCAGCCCAATAAGCAATGCCGTTAGGCTCGCGAATGCGCAACGAAATGTTACATATCGAAATACCCTGAAGATCGGGATGAAGGGATATAATTTTTGATACAGTAACCAGAATAGCACCGGACAACGCCTCACTCGCTCTTACATAATAATGCATACATCGTATTTGCTTATCGTAGGTTATAGCGGCGCAATCACATAACACTCGACGCCATTACGTGAATTTAAGCTCCTCCAGTGCTCGCTCTAAATGGACACCGCGTGAACCCTTAAGCAACACTACATCGCCAGGTTGAACATTTCCTGCTAGCCATTTGCCTGCCTCCTCGGGTGTCTCCACAAACTCCGCTCTTACTCCCTTCCCTAAAGCAGAAGCTACCAACCTTTCTGCTTTGCCCGCCACACCCAGCACAAATGTGATTCCCGCCTCCGCAGCCGCCTCACCACACTTAGCATGTAACACGGCACTCATAGTCCCAAGTTCAAGCATCTCACCAGCGACCAGAATCCTTCTTTTCGCACCAACGCAAGACAACGACTCCATCATAGATATTAGCGCAGCTGGATTTGAGTTGTAACAATCATTTATGATGCGTGCGCCATTCCACTCTGAAACATGACCTCGCGTGTAGCCTGAGGTAGCCTTCGACAATATAGAACAGCATGTCGAGAGCGATAGGCCGCTTTGTAGCCCGACTGCAATTGCCGCCAGAGCATTCAGAATATTATGCCTGCCTAACATGTTCATCTTCAGAGCGTGACGTAAACCGCTCGATTCAACAACAAACTCTGTTCCCGCTATTCCAAGATCTTTAATCTCTATAGCACGAACATTAGCTGAACGCTTGGTACCATAAAGAATTGCCCGGTGAGCCATACCATTTCTAAATTTACAGACACGTGGGTCGTCAGCATTCAGGACAGCGATGCCTTCCGTAGGGAGAGCCTCCACTAGTTCATACTTCGCACGGGCTATTCCTTCTAGCCCAGCAGTAAAATGCTCAATATGCGCTTCCGAAACGTTTGTAACAACTCCCCAGTTTGGCGCCGCTATTGTAGCTAAAGCACGGATTTCTCCAGTATGGTTCATCCCTAATTCCAATACTGCAACCTCATGCTCGGGCTCTAACCTCAACAACTGTAGCGGCATTCCAATATAATTATTACGGTTTCCCTCGCTACTCAGGACATTATATCTGGCACCTAACACCATAGCAATAAATTCCTTAGTAGTCGTCTTTCCGGCTGATCCAGTTACACCGATGATTTGGCGACCCCATCTGCGTCGAACCTGTCTAGCTAGTTGCTGCATTGCTTGTATTATGCATTCTCGGTCACAACATCTTAATCGGAGTACCTTTTTCTCAGACACAGATGCTGGTTTCATCCAATCCGCCACTACTACCGCGGCAACAGCACCATTTATTAGGGCATCCTCAACGTAATCGTGTCCGTCGAATTGCTTCCCTCTAATCGCAAAGAACAGGTCTCCGTCAGATATCGAGCGCGAATCTATTGAATATCCTATTGCTTCTGCAAGCGGATCGAAAGATCCGTCTGCATCTATCCATTCCGCTATTTGCCCTAACCCAAGTTTCATTACTGTACCTTACCTCTTAACTTTTTAAGAAGTAGCGCTGCATGTTCCACATCGTGGAATCTAATGCTATATTCTGAAAATATTTGATTTGATTCATGTCCCCTTCCAGCTAGCAGAACAATGTCGCCTTGTTTCGCTGCTCGTAGTGCAATACAGATTGCTGCATGTCGGTCTGCCTCTACGACGAACGCTGTGTCCGTAGAGGCAACACCAACGATAACTGCCTCAATAATGACAATAGGATCTTCACTGCGTGGATTATCGGTAGTAACTATTACGAGGTCACTTTCAGAGCCAGCCACACGTCCCATCTTCGGACGCTTGCTCGGATCACGATCCCCACCGCAGCCAAACATCGTAATCACATGTCTATCGCTCACATATTCAAGACTGCGTGCGATTAATATCAGGTTTCTTATGGCGTCTTCAGTATGGGCATAATCTACAACAACCGTAAAATCTTTATCCTGCGAACCTGGCACTATTTCGAATCTACCTGGTGCGTGCTTAAGACTCATCGTTGCTTTATCGATTTGTTCAAGCGTGCAGCCTAGAACATAGGCTGCACATGCTGCAGCTAATAGATTATAGATGTTAATATGTCCCACCAACGGAGATTGCAAGAGCATCTCACCTATCGGCGTTTGCAGACGAAACTCAGTGATGCCAGCTCTCATCATAATGTCTACTGCTCGCCAGTCACCTCCTAAAATCCCATAAGTCAGCACCTCGCAATGAGATGCTGCAGCAATCATACGCTCTGCGGCTACATCATCAGCATTGATAATTGCAATCCTTGGTGCCATCGCACCTATACCTGCAAATATCTTCTCTTTCGCTTGCGTGTAAGCCTCCATAGTACCGTAATAGTCGAGATGGTCCTGAGACAGATTGGTGATAATAGCCACATCCAGCGGTAACCCCCAGATCCGCTCTTGTGAAATTGCGTGGCTGCTAATTTCTATAATCGCCTCGCTGCAACCCCTTTCGATCCCTTCGGAAAATACTGATATCAAATCTCGACTCTCTGGCGTTGTATGCTCACTCTCCCGTTTTTGGCTTGCCACATGGTTCTCAATTGTCCCAAATAAGATACACTGCATTCCTGCGCTCGCCAACAGATTTTCCAGTATACATGTTGTTGTTGTCTTTCCGTTGGTTCCAGTTACCCCACTTGTTAGAAGACGCCTCTGTGGCTGGCCATAGATCATAGAACTTATTTCAGCTAGCGCTCTACGCCCATTCGTGGCTAATGCCAACGTCAACTCAGGGCACGACCTTGATAAATTAGTAAATGTAACTCGAGAGTCTGTCACTACAGCTAGTGCTCCCTTGGAGATCGCACCATCGATGTATCTACTTCCGTCTGTCGTTCCGCCTCTCATTGCTACAAAAATGTCACCATATTTCACACGTCGCGAGTCATAATGAACGCCGAATACTTCTACTTCTTGACTGCCTGATAGTTCAGTTATACATGCGGTCGCGATAGCTTCATTCCATTTCATGGTTTAGATTTTACACTCAGTCTTGGATTTAATCGATCGGCAATTTTTTCTGTGGCCTGGGTATCGTAGGATTGACTGTTGTTTATATTTGCGATCTCGTAGATGAGCTTAGCTGTTACGCAATTAATCATCACGTTTAGTCCCGTTTTTGCTATCATATCGTCTCTCCTTCAGGATTCATGACATATTTTGAAGAGAAAGACAGTGTGTCTGATTTATTTTGCGGGATTTTCGCTCTAATTTTGTTTGCGACGGGTCTGTGCATTAAAGACGTTCGCGATCTTCTCCCAACAGGCCAAGTACAGAGTATTACTCCACATTGTGCAGAGTCTAGAACCTGTTTACTTCGAGGATTTACTCGCACATCGATTTTGGAATCGTTACTGATCAGCATTCTGCACTAGCGGCCTGACTCGTTTGTCCGGCACGGCTTGACACACAGTGAATCAGATAATGTAACACCAAGTCATCTCCGACTCATTATCTGGGGCACTGTCTCAGAGCGGAGCTTATCGATTAACATCCACAGTACTCTCGACACAGAGCCATTACTGATATCCATGTAGGCGTGCAGATCAAGGACCTAGTGAGTGAATGCGTCCGCCAAGCTCAGGATGTGCAACAACCGCAACATCGCAATACCCGAGAATGCAGTCAACCGCCTCCTGCCGTTTGAATCGGTTCGGCCCAAGCTGTGGCGCGCTCCCCTAATTGACGCCTTGCCCATTCAGACGAACAGTCAGATTTTTCAATACACAATCGCAAGAGAATTTACTTATTTACTTATTTACCTATTTGCTCGGCCGTCTATAACAGCATGCTGGATCTGATAGCTGGAGGAATTTTATTCTAATCGAGCTCACCGAACTTAGATCACCACTTTGCACTACGGCCTGCTTGGTTTCATATTAGCAGATCGACTTGTGCGTGTTATCTAATTGTTGCATGTACAGGCGATCAACTCATTCACGACCTAAGCTGAAACAATTGCCTTGCAAACGTAAACCCGAACGTAGATTCGGCTCGCGATCTTCAGCACTGCGCCATACATGGTTGGTTTCGTCCTAAGCATCCGTATCCTTCGGGTCACCGTCCTGCCAGATTCTTAGACGCTGCACCTCGCATGCGATAGTGTGGCCGAAGATCTAATTATAGCCTAATGTCGACTCGCGAACTATAGAATAGTCGTCGCCCCTTACCCGTGTTCGCGGCCCAACACCGTCCGATTTCATCCCGACCACATACCTTCATTTCCTACCGATCTGCTGCTTCACTAACTGTATCTGGTTATCGCATTAGCCATCCGGCCACAATACGGGGCAATTCGAGCTAACATTGGTTGACGTTCTTGGTACACTTTGATCAAGCACTGATATCTGCTTGTTCGATTAATCTACTTTAAAGTAAGAATATATTTTTACTTAGATAAATGACTTCTAGATGTAATTTTACCTTCAACTAGCGTGGCTGATAATAAATTATCGTATTGCGGTTGCTTTTTTTTCGTGGTGTCCTGGCATCATAACGTGTTCACCCGACAAGTTTTTTTTCTGTGGGTATAATTGGTTTAGCGCCGCCTCACGTCTACCTAACAGTGGACGATCGTGTGGAACTCCCAGATATTCCAGCACCTCTTGCGCAACCTCACGAAATACTGGAGCACTCACTGATGAACCATAGAGATTCCCGACAGTCGGCGTATCTATTACCACTGTCACCGATATAGCCGGGCTACTGACAGGCGCAAATCCTGCAAAGCTTGCCACAAGCTTTGTATGCGAATATGACTTATTACTCTCATCATACTTTTGAGCAGTCCCCGTTTTCCCCGCGGCACTATAGCCATTCAGTCTTGCAGCTGTGCCAGTACCTTCCTCAACGATTCCCTGCATCATCCCACGCATTTTTGCTGCGGTTAACTCAGATATCACACGGCGTACTCCTTGCGCTTGCAGGTGTAATAATTGTGAATTATTGTCGTAGGGTTTTGCCTCTAAGGGTGGGGATCCGCTTGTCTCGTCGCCCACCCCGAGTAAGAGGTGTGGTGCTATATAAATTCCGCCATTGGCGATTGTGGAGACCATTGCAACTAACTGAACCGGCGTCACGCCGACCTCTTGTCCGATGGCCAGAGAACCAATACTACTTGATCCCCAGCGTTCTGGCGGTCGGAGTATTCCATGCGACTCACTTGGTAATTCTATACCCGATCGAGATCCAAACCCAAAGGCTTTTATATATGAGTAAAACTTATCCGGCCCAAGTTCCAGTGCTAACTTCACAGCTGCGACATCACTAGATTTTTCAAGAGCACGCCTTACAGTTACTTTGCCCATACCCTTATCCGACTTGTCATCATGGATAGTACGTCCAAATAGCGTTATAGAGCCGCCTTGGCAATCTATAATATCAGTAGGTTCAACACCGATGGCATCAATTGCCGCCGAGTAGGTGACTAATTTAAAAGTTGACCCTGGCTCATAGACATCACTCACTGCGTGATTTGTCAGTAAATCTTGGTCGTATTCCAATGATGCATTTGGATCAAACCTGGGTGACACAGCCAAGGCTAATATCTCCCCCGTGCGGGGATCCTGAACAATTACGCTGCCATGCGACGCCTTTACTTTTAGCATTTGCTTGTCCAGCGAACGCTCGGCCATGTATTGAATGTTAGAGTCTATGGTCAATTGCAGGCTCTTTCCTGGCAATGGATCCGTCTCCTCAGAAGCCATGATATGTTGCTTTGCGTCTATTGCTGTATATACGTGTTCTACATCTCCATGAAGTACAGTGTTGAACTTTTTTTCTAGCCCGCCCAGTCCATCATCGTCGATACCTACAAAGCCAATCATGGGTGACCCGAGGTCCGCACCAGGATAGAAGCGTTTGAACTCTTTTTGTATATAAATTCCCTTTAGGTTCAATGCCCGAACTCGACCTGCGGTTCCTTGGTCCAACTTCCTCGCTATCCACACGAAATTGTGCGATGCATTTAATCGACCCTCAATTTGAGACTCGCTAGTGGAAATATCTTCTGGATTTGTTTGCAGGATACCTGAAAGGAGTAATGCATCTTTAGTCTTATTATTTGCCAGTTCAATGGGAACGGCATACACGCTATCTACCTGCATGGAGGCGGCCAATTCACGCATGTTTCGGTCGTAGAGAATCCCACGCCTCGCAGCGACACTAAACATACGTTGCTGTTGCAGCTTTGCGCGCTCTTGTAATTCAGAACTTCTTATAATTTGGAGCCAAGCCAACCTACCAGATATCAGAATTGCCCATGAAGTAAAAAATATTACGACATATAAGAACCGCATTCGACGAATTGGCGTGACCAGAACTTGCTTTATTGGCTTGTACACTGTAAACCACCCTGAGCAAATGCTCCAACATAAATATTCCCCCGATGCACATCAATCTTCATTCGTCAGGCAACGACCGAGACTGTCCTTGAGCAACTATATTCCCATTGGCTTCGTCTTGCCGAGTAACTTGGTCAGTCCGCGGGTCATTCATACCCAACTGCTTAGAAATATTATCAATCCTTCTAGGATCGCTCAGTTCTGCCTCTGATATCCTGAGCTCTTGGTTTTCTTCTCGCATCTGCTCAACCTGTAACTTCTGCGCCTCTACGTTGTACCCAATCTCTATAGCCGAAAAGTGTTGCCATACATAAATCATAGTCAATGCAAAGAGGAGAGACATTACTAGGGTAAAGCTGACCATTTCCCTGCGACGCACTGGGTCATCCGCTTTGATCAATCGGGTGTTATCAATATGTTTGGCGATGAACATCTCCGGTGTCGGACCATGACGTCGAGCATGCTGCCGCTCAAACTTTTCACAGTTATTTTTAGAAACTTGGTCTATTCGAAGTAACTTCTGGCTTGTATGCATTCTTTCTGTATGCCGAGTTCCTATTACCAATGTTGCCATTACTCCATCTCCTAGATTGCCCTGTGATCCAAATACAAAATTAATGGATTGGCTTACATTCTGTACGCGGCTCTCAACTTCGCGCTGCGCGACCTCGGATTTTGCAATGTCTCTTCGATGTTTGCTGTTATCGGCTTCTTAGTAAGAATGGTCAGCAAGCCGTGCCGTGAAGCTTCCATAAAGCCGTCTTTTACCAAGCGATCCTCAAGTGAGTGGAAGCTAATAAAGACTACCCGCCCGCCAGGCTTCAGTAAATCTACAGCGGCTCGTACGACTGACCGAATCTCATCCAGCTCGTCATTCACGCGAATCCGAAGCGCTTGAAAGGTTCGGGCGGCAGGATGAATCTTCTCACCTTTTATTGGCGATGCCTCGACCGATACGATTCGAGCAAGCTCTGCTGTTGTCGTGATCGGCCGGGCCCGCACAATAGCTCTGGCGATTCTCCGCGACCTCCTTTCTTCTCCGAATTCGTAAATCATGTTGGCGAGGTCTTCCTCGTCAGCCTGATTTACCACTTGTTGGGCCGTAAGCTCGCTGCGCGTATCCATTCGCATGTCCAGCGGCCCGTCGGTCCGAAAACTAAACCCTCGCTCTGCGTCATCTAACTGCATGGAACTCATGCCGAAGTCTGCGAGCAACGCATCCAGCGTTCCCTGCCCTACCACCTCGGCTGCCTCCGAGAAGGGGCGTGCCACAAACTCCACGACCGGCATCCGGCTGCCCAACTCCTCCGCCAATTTTTCAAAGTTGGTCTTCGCAACGGCCATGGCCTGCTCATCCCGGTCGAAGGCAATCAGCCGGCCCGATGCTCCTAGCAGCCTGGCGATCGCCATGGAGTGGCCGGCTAAACCGAGCGTTGCATCTAGCACCACACTACCGGGACGAATATTGAGAAGCTCAATACTCTCTTCTAAAAGAACGGGGACATGTTGCGGGTACGCCATCTCTTCCGCCTCATGCGTCCCACTGAGGGACTCAAACTGATAGTGCCAATCCCTTGCTATAGTCCCGGGATCTTCAAGATCGCCAGGTCTTCGTCCGTCAGCGGATGCGCTTCGAGACTCTTGTCCAGCACCACTGCATCGATCACCGTCAGGTGAGTCTGCATCCCTAACACCGCGGCATCTCCGGTCAGGCCAGCCTTCTTGCGCAGGTCCTGGGGAATCAGCAAACGTCCTTGGGCATCCATATCCGCTGCCTGCCCGTATCGGCTGACCGCAAACAACAAGCGGTTCTTCTCCGGCCCTGCCATATCCGCCAGTTGCGCTTCAATTTTTTCCCACTCCTTCATGGGGTAGACCTCCGCGCGCAAGCCGTCAGTGCTTGTGATGTAAAACTGGGGCCCATACAGTTCATCGCAGGTGCGTTTGAACTCGGCCGGCAACTTCAATCGGCCCTTCTCGTCAACACGCGCTGGATGATTCCCGCGAAACATCGTTCGACCTCAATGGGTACCTCCCCGGGGACTCGCAGACTTGTTCCCGATGCCGTACCATCGTGATTGAAGGAAGGCTTGGTAGAAATGGTGGACGTGCTCCATTTCTGACCATTTTGCTCCCCTTCATTCCAACTAAGAATGGCGCGGAATTGTCCGTGTGGCAAGGACTAAATTGGCCTCCATTCGCCCATTCTCCACTACGGGTGTGGATAATCCAGCATGTAGTTCTAATTTTTAGATCGACCACAACCTATTGTGTTAACTTCGCTGAGTCGTCTCTATCCTTCCACTTGCGCCAAGGGTGTTACTTGCGATAATAGCGCACAAAAGGCGAAAGTGGTGGCGTGTAAAAGATCAGCCCCACCATGTTGATCAGCGAGAACGGACTTTCATCTCCTCAGCTTTCTTCTTCTTCAGCACCAAAAGGAGATATAGCAGAACTGCGAAGTTTAGCAGAAGAAGCCACAATTTGAAGATTGTATACCGCTCCAGAACTTCGAATCCCTCCCAGGGCATGGCAGCAGCCGTGAGGATGACGGTGAAATACTCCGCCCATACCTTTCTCAGTATTAGACCAGTTCCTTCGATCAGACAAAGCAGCGAATACCCAAACGAAACCAAACTGGCCTGGCGGAGTTGTTGGCCACCTATCAAGTCTGCCCGGTCGAGGAGAAGACTCGCGAAGTGGCCCTCCGGATCAATAATCTTGACCTCAGATACCAGACGTAGCACTATCTCACCTAGATTGCGGTGGACCAGATTTAGTGCTCCGGCACCGAGTGCCCCAAAGAAAATGGCTTTGCCTAGTTTGTAGAGACCAATGACCAGCAAGCCGCGAGCATGTCCGTTCTTATTTGCCGATCCAAGAGACTTGCGTGGCCGTGTCTCTCTGCTGCCAGTCTGACTCTCTTCAGCCACGGCCTTCGCCTCCGTCGCCTCATTATCTCGAGCACTCATCCGTATCAGTCAGTTAATGGCTAGTACGGTTCTTTGTCAACGTAGGACGAACAACCAGTTTCGCCAACTTCTGGTAGCTACTGATGAAACTTCACCAGCTGTCTCACAAGTAGAGGCCCGAACGATCACGCATATGACTGGATGGGTCGCGAAGCAATCCGAATCCGGCCGTTCTGCGTAAATACTGTGTACGTCCCTGGAGTAGGGGACGGAGCCAATCGGTTTATGTCGATCAAATCATCTTGCAACATAAAAGGGAGAATACATAATGAAGAAGACTTTGCTTACCATTTTGGCTGTCAGCACTCTTGCGATCACTTCGATGACAGCCATGGCTCAGAAGGATCCTGACGTTGGCGGAGCACCGATGTTCGCCAACAAGAACATCATCCAGAATGCGGTTAACTCGCCTGTCCACAAAACGCTGGTCGCGGCTGTAAAGGCTGCGGGGCTTGTTGACACGCTCGAAGGCACTGGTCCATTCACGGTCTTCGCGCCAACCGATGACGCCTTCGCCAAGTTGCCCGCAGGCACCGTCGATAGCCTGGTCCAGCCGGAGAACAAGGCCACTCTGGTGAAGATCCTCACCTACCATGTCGTTGCTGGCAGGATTTCGTCAAAGGATCTAAAGGCCTGGATCAAGAAGGGTCACGGTACATACGTAGCCAAGACAGTTGAGGGTGGTTCACTTACCTTCTCAGAGGAGATGGGCAAGATCAAGATCACCGATGAGAAGGGCGGTTCGGCATGGATCACTACTGCTGATGTCTTCCAGTCGAACGGCGTGATCGACGTGATTGACAGCGTTCTGATGCCCAGCTAAAGGGCACTATCTACTAAACCTGAGCCACGAGAAGGCGTCCTTCGGGGCGCCTTCCTCTATAGATCAGGACGTTCTAAACTCCAACAGGCTTCCTGAGCATGGGCCGGACGCGCTCAAGGGCGGCTTCTGCGGTAAGGCCATACTTCGACCTCAGGTTCTCAACCTTGCCATGCTCGATGAACTCATCCGGCCAACCAACCCGCACTACATTCACATCTATCTCCTGCGCGTTCAGGCACTCCAGAACAGCGGAACCGAAACCAGCTGCCAGGACATGGTCTTCCATGGTTATCAACAGACCGCAACGCCTCCCAAAGTTAGCGATGCATGCAGAATCTACAGGCTTGGCGAAGCGCGCATTGATGACTGCAACGCTCTGACCTTCTGCGGCGAGCAACGTTGCCAGCTTCTCCGCCTCAGCAACCATCGCGCCCAGGGCGAAGATCGCGATGTCGCTGCCGTCCTGGAGAACCTCTGCGCGACCGATCTCCAGAGCAACTGGCTTGTCCTTGACCGCCGTTCCAGGTCCTATGCCGCGCGGATAGCGAATCGCGCTCGGACCCTGGTGATTCAGCGCGGTCAGCATCATGTCCTGTAGCTCATCCTCATCCTTAGGATCCATGTGGATGATGTTCGGAACTCCGCGCAGGTAGCTGATATCGAACAGCCCGTGATGTGTTGGTCCATCATCGCCGCTCAAGCCTCCGCGATCCATGCAGAAGACCACCGGAAGATTCTGTAGAGCTACATCGTGTACAACCTGGTCATACGCGCGCTGGAGGAAAGTTGAGTAAATAGCGCAGAACGGGCGATAACCTTTGGTCGCCATGCCAGCGGCAAAGAGGACTGCATGCTCTTCCGCGATGCCCACATCGAAGTATCGGCTTGGATGATGCGGCCGGAACAGGTCCAGAGCCGTTCCGTTGGGCATTGCTGCCGTGATCGCAACGACCTTGTCGTTGGTGTCCGCAAGTTTGGTCAGGCTCTCGGCGAAGACCTCGGAGTAGGTCTTCTGCGCAGCAGGCTTGGTCTCGCCGGTCTCCGGGTTGTACGGGCCCAAACCGTGAAACTTCTTCTGCTTTTCCAGTGCGGGCTGAAAGCCTCGGCCTTTCTGCGTCAGTACATGCAACACAACAGGCTTATTCTGCTGCTTGAGGAACTTGAAGGTCTCAATCAACAACTCGAGGTTGTGACCATCGACAGGACCATAGTAGTTCAGCCCAAACTCCTCAAAGATCATGCCGCGGCCGACGATTCCTTTGGCTGCTTCCTCCGCCTTTCGGGCGATATGTCTTGCTGCTTTGCCTCCGAACTTCTCTACCAGTCCAGCGGCGCGGTCGTGGATGTTCACATACATCGGGTTGGTGACGATCTTGTGGAAGTACTCCGCAATGGCTCCGACGTTCTTGTCAATGGACCATTCGTTGTCATTCAGTACGATGATCATCCGCTTGGTCTGCGCCATGTTGTTCAGCGCCTCATAGCTGATGCCATTGGTAAAGGCAGCATCGCCTGCGAGCGCAACGATATGCTCGTCGCCGCCGCTCATGTCCCGCGCAACGGCCATTCCCAGCGCGGCGCTCAGCGCGGTTCCGGCGTGGCCTGCGCCGAAGCAGTCGTGCTCACTCTCGGTACGGAGCATAAAGCCGTTCAACCCGCCAGGTTGGCGAATGGTGTCAAAGCGCTGCTCGCGTCCGGTGAGCAGCTTGTGGACGTAACTCTGGTGGCTGACATCGAAGACGAAGCTGTCTTTCGGGGTATTGAAGACGTAGTGCATGGCGATGGTCAGTTCCACCACACCAAGATTCGGTCCGATGTGACCTCCGGTCTTGGCAACACCTGTGATGAGGCGCTCGCGAATCTCCTCGGCGAGACGTTCCAGTTCGATGATGCCGAGCCGCTTCACATCCAACGGCGACTTAATCCTGCTTAGATACTCGTTCATGCTTTGGATTCCCGGTCAGTCCGCGAACATGGTCGCGGAGCCAATGCCATGTTCAGAGTGTATCAACGGGCTGCGCAGGCCTTCGTTTGTCCGGTGCAAAGCTAGGTGTTTGCAAGACAGAGTTGTGACCGCACCAAAATATGCGTCTTGGCGGATATTGACAGGTGCAGAAACTCCTCTATTCGGCTTACTATGTTGCGCATGACTTCCTGGCCTCGAATTCGCCTGTTTTCTCCCTTCCTGCTGCTGGTCATCGCGCTTGTCTCCTCTGCACTGCTCACGCCGGCTCGAGCTCAGCAACCGATTGTGCCATTGTGGCCGCACGGAACTCCTGAACCGCCGCAGACCAGCGAGCCCGAGGCTGACGTCACCAAGCCGACGGATCCGCTCTCCAATGGCCATCACGCTGTCCGACTCACCAATGTCACGGTTCCGACGATCACGGTGTACAAACCTGTGCGTGACGGCAACGGGGCCGCTGCGCTGGTCTTTCCCGGCGGGAGCTACATTCGGCTCTCCTGGAACGCCGAAGGCACCGACGCTTGCCAATGGCTGAACTCGATCGGCGTGACCTGCCTTCTGGTCAAGTATCGTGTTCCGCAGCCGCCCGGCGACGCGGGACACTATCCGGCTGACCCCGCGGACCTGGAGGATGCGCAGCAGGCGATGAGGATCACACGCGCTCATGCTGCGGAGTGGCATCTGGACGCCAATCGCATCGGCGTCATCGGCTTCTCCGCCGGAGGCAATCTCGCCGTGCTGATGTCCACGCATCCGGACGACAACCACGTGCAGAGCACACCCGCAGCGGGAGATGTTCCCATGCAGGGCGGAGCGCCAATCGATGCTCGGGCCAACTTCGCCATCATCGTCTATCCGGCTTATCTTCCCATTCCACCAGCACAGACCGAACTCAATCCCGTCTACACGCCCAACGCCTTTACTCCGCCGACGTTCCTGCTGCAGGCCGAGAACGATCGCGCCTTCGGGAAGAACGCGCTGGTCTACTTCCGTGCGCTGATGGATACAAACCATCCAGCGCAGCTTCACTACTACGCAAGCGGCGGACACGGATTCGGCGTGTTTCCCACCGGCTCGCCGGAGGAACACTGGACCGATCTGGCAACGATCTGGCTGCGCGAGATCCATGCGATTCCAGAGCGTCATGGTCCGGTTGACTCCGGAGCAGGAGCCAATGCGGTTTCGCCGGTTCCCTGCACTGCGCCGCAGACGCCACAACCTGGCCAGCTGCATCCGAATCCCACCGACACGAGCACAGCGAACCAGCAGCCTTGCTGGTAGCTGTTGAGCGTGCTGCGAGACGTACAATCGCTTGCATGAGTTCCGCAGGCAAGTACCGCTTTGCTCTACCGTTGCTGCTCGCCGCTGTGCTGGTGGCTGCAAGCAGCGTCGCCCAAACGCTCACTCCGACGCCGCAGACCGCTGCGCCACAGTCAGCCGATCCGCTGAAGGCGCAGCAACCAACGCTGAATCCGCTGACGTTGCCGACGCTCTCGCCTGGACAACTGGAGCTGGTGAAGCTGGAAGGCGAGTTCTGCGACGCTGTAGCCAAAGGCGGAGGCGCTGCGTTTGCCGCATGGTTCGCAGACGATGGCGTGACGCTGCAGAACGGCAAGTCTCCGGTCGTTGGCCGGGCAGCGATTGCTGCCGTTGCTACGTGGGACCCAAAAGGCTACCAACTGAGCTGGTATGCCGAAGGCGCGCAGATGGAGCCTTCGAACGAGACCGGTTTCACATGGGGTCATTACGATGCAACCACGACCGACGCAAAGGGTCACCTTGCGACGGTCTCAGGCCGTTACATCACCTTCTGGAAGAAGGTTGACGGCAAGTGGAAGGTCGCAATGGATGCGAGCGCGGATGAGGCTCCAATCGGCGGCGATTGCTGCGTTGTGCCAAAGCCGTGAATCGGCTCGCAGAGCCCTCTGACTGGAGGGGTACCCCCTACTATGATTTTCCGGAGGATCTTTGGAATCAGCGGTTTAGCGGGTGACCTCGGGGGCAAAGTATTGGTTCGAGAGACTTTATGGTCAAAGTATTCATTCTCCTGGGGTTAGGTGCGGTTTCTGT
>Ga0302155_10001511_pt1 | contig 16801 bp, 9 predicted proteins | sample I_Bog_N3_1_FD_193508 | JGI IMG/M metagenome (GOLD analysis project Ga0302155, IMG submission 193508) | Peat permafrost microbial communities from Stordalen Mire near Abisko, Sweden - I_Bog_N3_1 | ecosystem: Environmental > Terrestrial > Soil > Wetlands > Peat | place: Sweden: Abisko, Stordalen...
CTACTTCGATAACCGCGCCAAGGACAAACAGGCACTGCGGCTGATCGACCGCCTGAAAAACCTCGGATTCGAAGTGCAAATCAAGCCATTGGCAGCCTAAGCGCGGAGCAGTTTCTTTTTAGGGCACGACTTCAGTCGTGCCGCAACATACCTTAAATGAGAGAGATGGGGCTTTAGCCCCATGCCATCACCCTCGGTTCGCCCAGAATCAGACCTTTGTCCGCAATCTGAGGAATGGGCGCTGTGAGGCTCCGCGATCGCTACTTTCCGCCAAACGGATCGCTCACCGGCTTCCCGCTTTCAATCCAGGCGGTATAGATCATGTCCCGCAGCATGGATGCGCCGGCTGCAAGCCGGTCGGCCGTAAAGTCACGCGACTCGGCCGAGCCCGCGCCAGAGAACCCTCCCGCCCTCTCCAGCTGATAGACCTTTTCGACATAGGTTGCCGAGTTCCGCAGATACGCCACGTAGTTGTCGAAGATGTCGCCGTCAATCGCTTTGGGCGCGGTCATGCGGGCGCGCACTTCGGGTTCGTGCAGGTTGGCGGCCACAAACGGCCCCTCGAACTGCCAGTGAATCTGGTGAGCCGCGGTGTAGCCGTTGGGATTCGGTCCCACCCAGCCGTTGTACTTGTCCGTGGTGTGCAGCGGCTGCGAACCGTCGCCGACGTAATGGCCCAGCCAGCCCGCGTAGAACAACGCAGCCGCTTCCACGCCGCGCGTGTCCTGTTTGGCTGCGGATAAGTTGCGGTACTCGCGCAGCGCAACCTTCAGGCGCTCCCACACTTCCGTCGTCTGCCAGGGCTGCAACCCGATTTTTTCCGGACGCTGGCTCGCGGCAAAAACCTTGGCCTCGAAGTCCAGGCGATTGCGCGGCAGCGGCCCCAGCGCATCGGCCGGTTCCAGGTCGATAAAGTGCTCCGGAGCCTGTGCGGCAACCAGCTCCGCTTCAGCATGGTTGCGCCAGCGATCCGGTTCGGGGCCCAGGTACTCAATCTCATTGACGGCTGCCTCGGACCGCAGGAAGGCCGGAACCTCGGCCGGCAGCGTCATGGCCGCAAGCCGGTTGATCAGCCGATGTCCCTCATTGCCCCAGGCGCGGGTTGCAGGCGGCTGAAGGATGACGCAGATGAATGCAATGGCTGGCAAGGCTCTTGCCATCAGGCGGGGAAAAGGCGACAGGCGCAACATGGGCTCAGTATACGATTCCCTGCGGATTGCAGCACCTGAACATGGTGTGAACTCAGAGCAATTGCATTTGAATTTTCATTGCGATCGAACCTCTCAGGCTGCCGTGCATACTCCATCGAAACGAGCTTTGTAACAGGGCACGACTTCACAGCTTGCGGAAAAACTCCACCTTGACGTAGATGTGCGAAGGGGCACGACTTCAGTCGTGCCATAAGCTGTTTAAAATGAGAGAAGGGGCTTTAGCCCCTACGCCATTTCCTCCGAATTCAACCCGAAACCAGGCCTTTTTCCGCAGCCTGTTCAGCCGGGCCGCAAACGCTCCCAAAAGGAAGTTGGGCTTCAGCCCCTGCCGCATTCCGAGCCGCTTCCAGCCCCTCCTCCATCTTTCTCCGTGCCTCGCAAGCAGCTTTTCGTCTAGATCCCAAGGCATGCTTTTCAAATGAGATTGTCCTGGCAGGGAGTGGCGACCTTCGAAAAACTCGCCTGGACACCGGTACTCTGGTTTCGCTCTGGTCACCGCGGCCTTCCTCCCCTGGGCCGCCGGTTTCGATTTGGCTAGAGACTCTCAAGGCAAACGCTTATACTACCTCCAAATCGAGAAAGAGAAACACGCGTGTCCCAGGGAAGGGATACGGTTTTTGCGAGCGATAGCCGGGTTCCGAACACGCTGGGGAACAGACCCTGGGGCATTCAGCAAGGAACGGCTCGACCGCTCTGGAGGAAGCATGCAGGACCGGTCCAACGCGGAGGGGACGATCGGGGACGGGCGCTCCGCGCCGCGTGCGCAGAGCTATTCGGCGCTGCACTGGCTTCCCATCACGGCCCTGATCCTGGCTTTGGCAGCCATGATTTCCCGTCTCGTGGAGGGCCCCAGGGGCGACGGCCTGCTGCTCTTCTTCTGCGGAGCCTCGGCGGCCATGCTCGCGGTGCGCCTGCTGGTTCAGGATACCTCCAGCATGAATTCGATTACGCCCCCTAGCGAGCCCTTGAAGGAACTGCTCGACTCAGCCGGACCGATGGTCATGTCTGCAGGCCTCGACGGCCGGTTCACCTATGTCAATCCAGCCACGGAACGGCTGCTGGGCTACCACGCGGCGGAACTGCTCGCCATGCCCTCCGCGGGCGACATTCTGCCTCCCGGCGAAGGAATGCGCCTGATTACGGAGATGCAAAAGCTGGCTGGCATATCCCGGTCCGAGGAGCCGACGCCCAGCGACGGGCTGGCCTTCTATCTCGATTCCCTTCGTTCGCTGCCTCCCAGCCAGGTGCCCTGCTTCCAGACCCAGCTGCGCCAGAAGAATGGCGGCCTTTTCCCCGTTACGCTTCACATCTCATCGCAGCGTGACAGCAACGGCACGCTCACCGGGATGCTGGCGGTTGCAGTGGACCAGAGCGCGAATGTGCACCAGGAGCAGGCACTGCGCGAGTCGCAGGAGCGTTATCGCGATCTCTTCGAAAGTTCAACGGAGATGATTGCCACGCTCAGCCCCGCGGGACGGTTCCTCTATGCCAATCCCGCCTGGAAGCGATGTTTCGGCAAGGAGACGTCCGCGCTGCTGGCTCTCAATTCGTTTGAGGAGCTGTTCGGACCCACCTGCCGCGGCGAGGTGGCCGCGCTCTTCAGGCGCGCACTCGATGGCGAAGTGGTAGATCGCGCTCCGCTGCGTCACTTCACCCACGACGGCCGCGTGCTGGAGCTGGAGTTGAGTCTGAGCCAGAGGCAAAAGGCCGGCAATCCCCTCGCCATCCGCTGCCTGGTCCGCGACGTCACCCAGCAGCGCCAGCGCGAACACCGCCTGGCCCTGCAACTCGTAGTCAGCCAGATTGTGGGCGAGAACGCTTCCACGGTGGTCGCGGCCACCCGCATTCTTGAAGCTCTCTGTGTCTCCCAGGGTCTCGACGCGGCCTTCAAATGGGAGGTCAACGCGGAAGAAAACCAGCTCGAATTCTGCACAGCCTGGGCCGCGCCAGGACGCCGTGCCGAGGCGCTCATCCAGGAAAGCGTGAGCCTGACACTTGCCAAAGGCAAAGACCTGCCCGGAAAAGCCTGGCAGGATGGCCGTCCGGTGTGGATCTCCGACCTCGCGGCCATGCCCCGCAGCCCGCGCATTCAGATGGCGCTTCAGCAGGAGATGGTTTCCGGCTGGGCAGTCCCTGTGCGCGTGGGCGCCAAGGTGCTGGCGGTCCTCGAGTTCTATTCCCACCTGGCCCTGCGTGAAGACCGCGAGGCCCTCGCCGCAATTGAAACAGTTGCCGCATCGCTCGGCCAGATGATGGCGCGTTCCCATGAACAGGGCCGTGCCGAAGAACTCTCGCGGCAGCAGGAAATTCTGCTCGATTCAGTGGCCGACGGCATCTGCGGCGCAGACCGGCACGGCATGGTCAGCTTCGCCAATCCCGCGGCTGCCCGCCTGCTCGGCGCAGCGGCCGCCAACCTCACCGGCAAGCCTGTCCACGACCTGCTGCACGGCGCCGCGCCGCCCAACCGCCAATGCGCCGAGGATTGCGTGCTGCTCCGCGCCACCAAAAGCCACGCCCCCGAGTCCGGCGAAGACACCATCTACCGGACCGACGGCTCCTCGTTCCCTGCCGAGTACTTCCTGACCCCGATCCTCGACCAGGGCCGCTTCTCCGGCTCTGTGCTCAGCTTCCGCGACATCAGCCAGCGCTACACGCTGGACCGGCTCAAGGACGAGTTCATCTCCACCGTGAGCCACGAGCTGCGCACCCCGCTCACCTCCATCCGCGGAGCCCTCGGACTGCTCTCTTCCGGCATCCTCGGCGAGGTAAACGACAAGGCCGCCAACCTGCTTCGCATCGCCCTCACCAACTCCGACCGCCTCGTCCGCCTCATCAACGACATTCTCGACCTCGAGCGCATCCAGAGCGGACGCGAGCCCCTGGCCTTCCGCATGGTGCAGTTGGCAGACATCGTCCGCCAGTCCATTGACGGCATGGCGCCCGTCGCCGAGGCTGCAGGAGTCCAGTTGATCCACGACACCACCCAGGTCGAGATCGCCGCCGACCCCGACCGCCTGCTCCAGGTGCTCACCAACCTGCTCTCGAATGCAGTCAAGTTCTCTCCGCCCAACTCCACCATCTCGGTCATGATGCGCCCCGGCGTCAACGGCGTCACTCTCTCGGTCATCGACCAGGGCCGAGGCATTCCCGCCGACAAGCTCGAAGCCATCTTCGGCCGCTTCCAGCAGGTCGACGCCTCTGACTCGCGCCAGAAGGGCGGCAGCGGCCTCGGCCTGGCCATCTGCCGCACCATCGTTCTCCAGCACTCCGGGCGCATCTGGGCGGAACGCAATCCGGTGCGCGGCTCCACCTTCCGCGTCTTCCTCCCGTACCACCCTGTCCCCGTCGATACCCCCGGCTCCGTCTTCGACCGCGAAACAGGCGAAGGCACCGTCCTGCTGGCCGACGCCAACGGCGGCACGCGTCCGCAGATTGCCGCGCAACTCACCCGCCACGGCTACCGTGTGATCGAAACTTCGACTGTCGAGCACACCCTCGCCGCGGCTCACGAAGGCGTGCAGGCCATTCTCCTCGATACTTCGCTGGATGGAATGAATGGCTGGGAGATTCTTCCCCTGCTGCGCAAACTCGACCCCGAAGCCAAGACCCCCGTGGTTCTGCTCAGCCTGGACAACCGCCAGGAGCCCGGCGAACTCGTCGCTCATGCCGAGGGATGGGTTGCCAAACCGCTGGATGAAGGCGCACTGCTCGGCGAGCTGGCGCGCGTCCTCTGCGGCCCGGGCGAGAAAGCTCGCATCCTGGTGGTCGAGGACGACAAAGACCTGGCTCGCGTCATCGGCGATGTCTTTGCCGGCGATTCGGTCACCGTCAAGCTCGCTCACTCGCTTCAGGAAGCTCTGGATGCGTGTTTTTCCTTCCAGCCTCACCTGCTGGTGCTCGACATCGGCCTGCCCGATGGCGACGGCTTCAACGTGGTCTACTGGCTCCGCCAGCATGAAAATCTCGCCCGCCTGCCGCTGGTGGTTTACTCCGGTCGCGAGCTTTCACAGCCCGAGCGCCGCCAGCTCACCCTCGGGCCCACCCACTTCCTCACCAAGGCCCGCGTGCAGCCGCAGCAGCTCGAGGCGCTCATCTTAACCATGTTGCGCAGCTCGCGTCAGATGGAAGAGGCTTTACCGCCTGAATCGCCGATCTCTAATCCGCGATCGGATTGAAATAGATCTTATTCACCATTGCCGTTTCAAATGCACTCAAACGTCAAAGAAAAAGCTTCAACCCGAAAATAGAATCTGGTGAGCCGTGCCAAGACGTATTTTGATCATTGACGATGAAGACGACATTCGCGAAGTTGCCGCACTCAGCCTGGAGACCGTTGCCGGCTGGGAGGTTGAAACCGCCAGTTCCGGCTCCCTGGGCGTGGCCCGCGCCATCGACTACCAGCCAGACGCTGTGCTGCTGGACGTGATGATGCCCGGAATGGACGGCCCCACCACCTTCCGTGAACTGCGCAACAATCCCGCCACCTCTCATATCCCCGTCCTGCTTCTCACCGCCAAGGTGCAAAGCAACGACCAGCGCCGCTTTGCCGACCTGGGCGTGGAAGCAATCCTGTTCAAACCCTTTGACCCTCTCACGCTCGCCGCGCAGATCTCCACCGTGCTGGGCTGGGAATAGTTCACCACCGATGTTGCCGCCCCACGGGGAATGAAACTGTGCCCCATCCATCGAGCGTTTTTTGCTCGATGGGTGGGAAGCCACAAAAGCCAAATTCAATCTTGTTTCTTCCTGGGAGATGAGAGGACCATGGAAGCCGAGCAATCGCCCAATCCGGCCCAGGATGCGCTCAAGCAGGCCCTCGATCGCATGTGGATCCAGTTCCTGCCCATGATGGTCGAGCGGGTCGCGATTCTTGAGACAGCGGCCGCCGCCGGCCACCTCTCAGCCGAACAGTTGGAAGCCGCCCACGCCGCAGCCCACAAGCTCGCCGGTGCGCTGGGAACTTTTGGCCTGGCCGAGGGCACCGTTCTGGCCCGCGAGGCTGAGGCCCTCTACGCAGTCGATCGGGAGAACAGCATCCTAAACCACCCACGCCTCGCTCAAATCGCTGCGCGGCTCCGCGACCTGATCGAAAATCGCAGGTAAATGAGTAAGAGCTTATCCGCGAATAGCGAATGTTGTAGCGCCGCTCTCCAGAGCGGCTGTCGTGCGGGTCTCCAGGCCCGCACAAATCGCGTCTGGCGGCTACACAGGCTGCGGAAAAACTCGATTCCGGCCTCGTTCCTTGAAAGGGCACGACTTTACAGCTTGCGGAAAAACTCCACCTGGAAGTAGATGTGCGAAAGGGCACGACTTCAGTCGTGCCATAAGCTGTTTAGAATGAGAGAAGGGGCTTCAGTCCCCGAGGAATTTTTTCGCTAAATCAGGATAGAACCAAGAGTTTTCCGCAGCTTGATAGCGCCCGCGCCGTAGGCGCAATGGTTGTCAGCCCCGCGCTTCAGCGTGGGGTTCGCGTCAACAACAATGTATCCGGAGTCCCGAAGGGACGGCGCTCACGCTCAGCGACCCTCTGACGCCTTTGCGCATGGAATGCAAAACAAAAACGCAGACCGGGAGCGCCCAGCGCAAATGGCAATCTGTGTGCCACACCGGCACAGCCGGGGTTTCTCCTTTTCCTCATAGCAACTTTTGATTTCGAACTGTGCCGCCAAATCAGCCCCAACCGCTTTGAAGTGAAAAAGATCGTTCCATTCGAGGCGCGGGAATCGGTATAGTGCGAATAGCGGTCTCCCGCAAGAAGAGGATTTCTTTTGCCAGGACGGAACCACGTCACGTGCCTCTGTTTCCTGCTGCTCTCAAGTTGCGGCTGGGCCTCTGCTCAGACTGCGCCCGCAGCGGAAACCGGGACGCCAATCGTGGAATTGGGCCACGCAATCGTCCCCCTGAACGGCCCCTGGCGCCTCCAGATCGGGGACTCGCCGCGCGATCCCGCCACCGGTGCAACACTCTGGGCGGAGCAGGAATTCGACGATTCAAAATGGGAATCGCTCGATCTCACTCCGAAGGTGGGCTCCTACGACCCATGGAACGGGGATGCAGGGTACATTCCAGGATGGACGGCCAACGGCCACCAGGGCTACGCAGGCTACGCCTGGTACCGCATCCATGTGAAAGTGGAGTCGCGACCCGGCCAGAAGCTCGCGCTCGCCGGCCCCGCCGATGTGGACGACGCATATCAAGTCTTCGCCAATGGAAGACTCGTGGGCAGCTTCGGCGACTTCCGCGGCAAGACGCCAATTATTTATTTCGCTCAGCCGCGGATGTTCTCGCTGCAGCAAGTCACCGGCAATGCAGGCTCTCTTGACCTGGTCCTCGCCTTCCGGGTTTGGATGGGAAAGCACTCGCTGCTGCAGCAGCCTGAGGCAGGCGGACTGCACAACCCGCCGCTTCTGGGAGACGCCGGCGCCATCGGCGCCAATGATCGGCTTCGCTGGCAAAAGCTGCTGGGCGCTTATTCGCCCCTGGCCTTTGAGGCCCTGATATATGCACTGCTGGCGATGATGGCCTTCAGCCTGCTGCTCTTTGATCACACTGACCGCGTCTATCTCTGGGCCGGGGCCGTGCTCGCCCTCACCGCCATCGATTTCGCGCTCTCCGCCATCACCTCGTGGACCACTTACCTCAACTTTCTGCTGCCTACCATCCTCCGCGACAACTTCCTCACACCGCTCGTCTGCGGTGGCTGGGTCATGCTCTGGTGGGTTTGGTTCAGGCTGCACCGGCCCCCGTGGCTGCCCCGTGTCGTCGACCTGCTGACCATCCTGCTCATCGTCGCCAACTCCATCGGCGGAGAGCTGCTGCTGCCCTTCATCCCGCACTCGGTTGCCGTCGCCTTTCTCCCCGTTGCGCTGGTCATTCGAGTGCTCTTCTTTGTGCTGCTCGCGTGGGTGGTTTGGCTAGGAATTCGGCGCAAACGGCTTGAGGGCTGGCTGGTCTTTCCGATCCTGGTATTTCGCGGCATCGGGCAGTTTCAGCGTGAACATTCCGCCCTGCATATCCAGACCAACGCCTCGCCCCTGGGTCTGGACATCTCCATCAGCCAGATATGCAACCTGCTGATGGCGTTGACCATCGGTGTGCTGTTGCTGCGCCGGCTCCTGCTCGCCCTGCGCCAGCAGCGGCTCATGGCCCAGGACATCAACCAGCGTCTGCTCAAATCAGGCCAGGACCAGTACCTGATGGCGATCGAAGTCAAACAGGCGCAGGAGGTGCAGCAGGTCATCCTGCCCGAAGCACGCACCCAGCTTCCCGGCCTGCTCATCGAGAGCGAATACCGCCCCGCCCGCGCCGTCGGCGGCGACTTCTTCCAGATCATTCCCCGCCCCATCGACGACAGCCTGCTCATCGTCGCCGGCGACATCACCGGCAAGGGCCTTAAAGCCGGCATGCTGGTCGCCTTCCTCGTCGGTGCAATCCGCACCACTGTGGAGTGGAGCGCCGACCCAGTCGTCGTTCTGAAGGCGCTCAATCGCCTCCTCATCGGGCGCAAGGACGCGCAGGCCACCTGCATGGCCCTGCGCATCAGCGCGAATGGCGATGTAGTCTTGGTCAACGCCGGGCACATTCCGCCTTATCTCAACGGAGAAGCCATGCCCATCGAGGGCGCTTTGCCCCTCGGCATGCAGCCAGATTCAGATCTCACCATCACCCGCTTCAAGCTCTCTGAAGGCGACCGGCTGGTTCTCATGTCAGACGGCATTGTGGAAGCAATGGACGCGGCCGGGAACCTGTTTGGCTTCGAGCGGGTTCAGGAGCTGGTGCGCAAATCACACTCCGCCGCCGAGGTCGCCGCCGCCGCGCAACGCTTCGGTCAGGAAGACGACATCAGCGTCATCTCCGTCACCCGCACCCCTGTCTTGAAGCCTGCAATGGCGCGGTAGGTCGGGCATTGCCAAACATAAAGCCACCTTTCGATGCCCTCAAAAGGACCACACTAATTCCGAAAGCGCTCTAGCCTGCTTACCCCGGGAAATATTCCAAATGGGACACGGCGATTCGCCTCCCAAAATCTCCATCCCCACTTTGGACATTATTTCTTCCTTCTGGCGCACAATAGAGAAAGATTGGGTGCAAGAGCGCTGCCTCTTGCACCAGGAAATCCAGCCTTGTGGCGAAAATGCATATGTCTTTTTGGCGTTTTTACTCTATGCAATAGACAATAAACACGTTACATCAACTTTGTCCATTTCACCCCATTGATCTAAAGGAGTTACATCCATATGGTTTTCGGGATTATTCAAATACAAAGAACTTACATCCCATGAGCAGCACGCAATTGCACAAGAAAAAATTGCGCTTCACCTACCTCAGACCACTCCAATTACACTTTGAAGGGAATGCTTCGACCCGACCCACTTCTGCCTCAGCTCGGCCTCAGCTTTGAAGAGCCGCAGCGCACGCGCCGCATCTGGCCGGTGCGCGAACTGGTGGGTTCGGTGCGCGAGCTGGTGGAGCAGGAGTACGGCGACGTCTGGGTCGAGGGCGAAATCTCCAACTTCCGGCCTGCGCCCTCCGGCCATCTCTACTTCACCCTCAAAGACGCTGAAGCGCAACTGCCCGTCGTGCTCTTCCGCCGCCAGGCCATGCTCCTTCGCTTCCGCCCTGAGGACGGCCTCCACGTTCTGGTGCGCGGGCGTGTCAGTGTGTATGAGCTGCGCGGCCAAATGCAACTGGTGGCCGAAACCATGGAGCCGGTGGGCGCAGGCTCATTGCAACTGGCCTTTGAACAGCTCAAGGAACGGCTGAAGGCCGAGGGCCTTTTCGACGCGGCCCGCAAGCATCCGCTGCCCGCGTTTCCACGCGCCGTCGGCATCGTCACCTCGCCCACCGGCGCCGTGATCCGCGACTTCCTCAACATCGTCGAGCGCCGTCATTCCGGCCTGAGTGTGCTGCTCTTCCCGGTGTCGGTGCAGGGCGACCAGGCGCCGGCCGAAATCGAAGAGGCGATCGCTGCGCTCAACAACTCCGGCCTCGTGGATGTGATCGTGCTGGCGCGCGGCGGTGGGTCGCTTGAAGACCTTGCCGCCTTCAACAGCGAGCGCGTGGCCCGCGCCATCGCCGCATCGCATCTGCCCGTCGTCTCCGCCATCGGCCATGAGACCGACTTCACCATCGCCGACTTCGCCGCCGACCTGCGCGCCCCCACGCCCTCCGCCGCAGCCGAACTGATCACAGAAGCGCAACACAAGATCGCCGAGCACCTGGCCCACCAGGATCACCGCCTCGAACGCGCGGCAAGATTTCAGTTTCTGCAGGCGCGCCAGCGTCTCACCCGCCTGCCCGTGAGCCGCGCGGAAGCCCGCATGGCCGCGCTGTTGCGCCGTCTGTCCCAGCGCCTCGACGAGATTGCCTTTCGCCAGGAAGACGCTCTCAGGAGCCAGTTGAGCCACCGCCAGCGCCACGTGGCCTTGCTCGCTGCCGCCGTCCTGCAGCACAATCCGCGCCAGGCCCTCGCCAATGCACGCGAGCGCCTCATCGCCTGCCGAACACGCCTTGACCGCTCGCTGGAACGTACACTGCAGCGAGCCGCGGTTCACCTCGGCGCTCTGGACGCGCAGCTCACCTCGCTTTCGCCGCTCGCCGTGCTCGATCGCGGCTACGCGCTGGTCTTGAGCGCCGAGGGCGCCCTCATCCGCTCCGCCGCGCAACTCACCGCCGGCGACCAGCTCACCACCCGCCTCTCCGACGGCAACTTTACCAGCCGTGTGGAAACCACCGCACCGCGCACCACCGCTTCCCGGCAAAGCGCCGCAAGGAAGAAGCAGAAGAATTGAGATCATGAGCACAACAAACGCACGTAAACTTTTCGGAACGGACGGCATTCGCGGCGTCGCCGGCGAACCGCCGCTCGATCCGACCACCATCTTTGCCACCGGCCTGGCCCTCGCGCAATCTCTGCGCAAGACAGCCGCCGAGCCCCGAGTTCTGCTCGGCCGCGACACCCGTGAGTCCAGCCCCTGGATCGCCGCCACTCTCGCCGCCGGTCTACGCGCGGCCGGCGCACTCGTTCAGAGCGCCGGCATTGTGCCCACCCCCGCCGTCGCATTTCTCGCGCGCACGCATGGCTTTCAAGCAGGCGTGGTTCTCTCTGCTTCGCACAATCCATGGCGCGACAACGGCATCAAGCTCTTCGGCGCGGACGGATTCAAATTGCCCGATGCGGTGGAGCTGGCGATGGAGCAAGACATCCTTCATCATGCCGCGACCATCCACAACGCGCCCGATCCTGCCACCCTTCCCCGCGTCGAGGACAACCCGGTCCTCCAGGCCGACTACATCCAGTTCCTCATCGATTCCGTCCCTGGACTCTCGCTCGCCGGCCTCCGCATTGTCGTGGACTGCGCCAACGGCGCCGCTGCTGCTGTCGCGCCAGAACTCTTCCATCGTCTCAACAGCGATCAATCGGCGGATATCACGCTGCTCAATATCGCGCCCAACGGACGCAACATCAACGACAACTGCGGCGCACTCCATCCAAAGTCTGTTGCCGCGGAAGTAACCGCGCGCGGTGCAAACATCGGGCTCACCTTTGACGGCGACGCCGACCGCTGCATGCTGGCCGGTGCACAGAACAACGTCATCAACGGCGACGCGATTCTGCTGCTGGTCGCGCGCGACCTGAAATCGCGCGGGCTGCTCGCGGATGATCTTGTTGTCGCCACCACCATGTCGAACATGGGCCTTGAAGCGGCCCTCAAACGCAGCGGCATCCGCATGCTGCGCGCTCCGGTGGGCGACCGCTATGTGCTCGAGCAAATGCTTGCACATCACGCCGCTCTCGGCGGCGAGCAATCCGGTCACATTCTGCTGCCGCACCTGGCCACCACGGGCGACGGCCTGCTCACCTCGCTGGTGGTTCTCGATCTGATTGCCCGCACCGGCAAGAGCATCGAACAGCTGACCGCGGATTTGAAGGTCTTCCCGCAGGTGATCGTGAATGTGAAAGTGCGCGAGAAGAAGCCGCTCGAATCGATCCCTTTGATCGCCGCCGCTATTCGCGCGGCCGAATCGGCGCTACAAGATTCCGGCCGCGTGGTCATTCGTTACAGTGGAACGGAAGCCCTCGCACGCGTGATGATCGAAGCTGAATCCGAGTCATTAATGGAGCACCACGCCAATGCCATCGCCGACGCCATCCGCCAGCAACTCGGAGTTTAAAAAGTTAGCTTCGGCCGACCCGTTCCAGGTTCACCCGCATCTTAGTTGCAGGGAGTTTCGCATGGCGCCGAAACAAGAACATGCAGGTGCTGCGACCGGCGCCGGAGTGGAACGCAGCGGCCGTGCAAATGCGGCTCAACCCGCAACGCCCTCTGCGGATGCTCAGACAACGGCGCTCTCCCCGACCAGCAAGAGCCTGCTGCCATGGCTGGTTGCGGTGGCCATGTTCATGGAATCGCTGGATACGACGATTCTCAATACTGCCGTTCCCACCATTGCAGCTGCTCTGAAAGTCGGCCCGCTCAGCATGAAGGCCGTTCTTGCCAGTTATACCCTCAGCCTGGCTGTATTCATCCCTATCAGCGGCTGGATGGCTGACCGGTTCGGCACCAGGCGCGTTTTTGCATCCGCCATCGGGATCTTCACTCTTGGCTCGCTCCTGTGCGGAATCTCTTCCAATATCCATCTGCTCATCGCCTGCCGCGTTCTTCAGGGTTGCGGCGGAGCCATGATGGTGCCGGTCGGCCGTCTCACGCTGGTGCGCGCCTTCTCCAAGTCGGAACTTCTCAGCGCCATGAGCTTTATTTCCATCCCCGCGCTGGTCGCCCCGATGCTCGGCCCCATTGCCGGCGGCCTCATCGTCGGCTACCTTCATTGGCGCTATATCTTCTTTCTGAATATTCCCATAGGCCTTGCGGGGCTTGTGATGGTCTATCTACATCTTCCTGACTATTACGAGGAAGATGTAATGCCGCTTGACGTAGTCGGTCTCATTCTCTTCGGCTCCGGCATCGCGCTCTTGTCCTATGTGCTTGAAATATTCGGCGAACACACGCTCGGCGCAATCGAAGTCGCGGGACTTCTGACGCTGTCACTCATTCTGCTCACAGGCTACGTGCTCCACGGACGGAGTACTCCGTTTCCGCTTTTGAACCTCTCGCTGTTTCGAATTCGAACCTACCGCGCCGCCGTAAGCGGCAGCTTCTTTTCGCGGCTCGGGATGGGCGGCATTCCCTTTCTTCTGCCGCTGCTTTACCAACTCGGCCTTGGCTACACGGCTATTCAGTCCGGACTCCTGATCATGCCCCAAGCCCTGGGAGCCATGGGCATCAAGGCAATCATAAAGCGCGTCCTGAACTTTCTTGGCTACCGCGGCGTGCTCATTTCAAACACCATCATTGTCGGCATTCTGATGATGCTTTTCGCCACCATCGGCCTCCGCACACCCGTGTGGCTCATCGTGCTTCTCGCGTTTGGCTACGGTGCTTTCTCTTCCCTGCAATACACCAGCATGAACACCCTTGCCTATGCCGACACCACCGAAATCGAAGCCAGTGGCGCCAGTTCCATCGCCAGCACAACGCAACAGATGTCCATCAGCTTCGGAGTCGCCATTGCAGGCCTGACCACGGCATTCTTCCTTCCGGCGACACCCCATTCTCAGCCGCTCGAAGTCATCCGCGGGCTGCACAGAGCGTTCCTGCTTCTCGGCGCACTCACCGTTCTCTCCACTTTTGTCTTCCAAAGCCTGCGTAGTGGCGATGGGGACGACGTGAGCCGCCACAAAGCGATTCACTCCAGCGAGTAATCGCCTTCCACAGGATGATATTTGCCTGCGACAGGACTAAAATTGAGTCTGAAGCAGCATGTTCTTGCGTCCAACCAACACGCGGAATGATCTGTACGCGCAATTCGGAGAAACCACATGGCACTGATGAAGACATCCAATCCGGCGCTCGGCGAAAACACGTTTCGCGACGTCTCAGGCGGGGGATATGGCGGCATTACCGATGTCGCCAACCGCATGACGCTGAACGGCACCGTGAACAAGACCGGGATACTGCTGGTCTGCGCCATCGCCACCGCGGCGTGGACCTGGCACACATTTCTCCAGTCGCGCGATATCGCCGATGTGGCCCCGCTGATGATCGGCGGTGCGATCGGCGGATTCGTCTTCGCCCTCATCACCATCTTCAAGAAGGAGTGGTCGCCGGTGACCGCGCCGATCTACGCGCTGCTGGAAGGCCTGGTGCTGGGCGGACTTTCTTCGATGCTGGAACTGCGCTATTCGGGCATCGCCATTGAAGCAGTGAGCCTTACCTTCGGCACCCTCTTCGCGCTACTGCTCGTCTACCGCACCGGCTTGATCCACGTGACGCAGAAGTTTCGCATAGGCATCATCGCCGCCACCGGCGGCATTGCGCTGTTCTACTTGCTGGAGATGGTGCTCGGCATGTTCGGCATCCGCTTCGCTGCCATCAACGGCTCCAGCCCCATCGGCATCGTCTTCAGCCTGTTTGTTGTCGCGATTGCCGCATTGAACCTCGTGCTCGATTTCGATTTCATCGAGCGCGGCGTGCAATACGGCGCTCCCAAATACATGGAGTGGTACGGCGCCTTCGGCATCATGGTCACGCTGGTCTGGCTCTATCTCGAGATCCTGCGCCTGCTATCCAAGGTGCGCAGCAGAAACTAGCTACAGGTCGCGCCAATTTTCTCCGAATGCCAGGTCGGCCACCAGCGGCACGCTCAGCTCAACCACGCCTTCCATCTCCGTGCGCACCAGCGACTCAATCGCGGCGGTCTCATCGGTCGGCACTTCGAAGAGCAGCTCATCGTGAACCTGCAGCACCATGCGCGTCTTCAGGCCCCGCTCCGTCAGCTTGCGGTCGATCGCGATCATCGCCAGCTTGATCAGGTCCGCCGCGGTCCCCTGCAGAGGCGTATTGACCGCAGTCCGCTCGGCAAACCCGCGCTGGTTGGGATTGCGGCTCTCGATGTCGGGAATGGGTCGCACGCGCCCAAACAGCGTGCGCACCGAACCTTCGCGCCGAGTGGCCTCCAGAGTCTTCTCAATAAATGCGCGGACGCCCTGGTAGCGCGCGAAATAGCGGTCGATGTAGGCGCGCGCTTCCTGTTGCGGAATGCCCAGTTGCGCCGCCAGCCCAAACGGCGAAATGCCGTAGACGATGCCGAAGTTCACGGCCTTGGCGCGATTGCGTGTCTCCTTGTCCATCGCATCAGCGGGCACTCCAAAGACTTCGCTCGCCGTCATCGTATGAATGTCGATGTCCTCCGCATAGGCCTTCTTGAGCAGCGGATCGCCGCTGAAGTGAGCAAGAAGACGCAGTTCGATCTGCGAGTAATCGGCGGAGAGCAGTTGCGTTCCCGGCGCGGCAGTAAATGCGGCGCGAATCTCGCGGCCCAGTTCCGTGCGGATGGGAATGTTCTGCAGATTCGGATTCACCGACGAGAGCCGGCCGGTAGCCGTAGCTGCCGCCATAAATGTCGTATGCACGCGCGAGTTTGCATCCGCCAGCAGCGGCAGCGCGTCAATGTAATTCGACTTGAGCTTGGACAGATGACGGTACTCGAGCACCAATCGTGGAACTTCGTTCTGTTCGGCCAGTTGTTCCAGCACATCCTGCGCCGTTGAGACCGCTTTCCCCTTGCCGCGAATGGCCGGCGCGGGCAGCCCAAGATGCGTGAAGAGCACTTCGCCCAGTTGCTTGGGCGAGTTGATGTTGAAGCGGCGTCCAGCCAACTCAAAGATGCGCTCGCCCACGCGCCCCAGTTCAATTGCAAATCGTTTCGACAGCCCATCGAGAACGCCGATATCGATGCGCACGCCGGCCTGCTCCATCCCGAAGAGAACCGGCGCGAGCGGCAGATCGATCTCGCGATAGACACGCTCAACGCCAGACTTCTCAACCTCAGCTTGCAACGCGGGAACGAGCCCATGAATTGCAGCCGCGCTCGCGGCAAGCGTGGACGGTGCAAGCTGCCCATGCCGAGCAGCCACATCGGCAAGCGCCTGCGTGGCATGTGTGGGATTAAGCGCATACGAGAGCAGCATGGTGTCTTCGACCGCGCCGTGCAACTCAACGCCAAGGGCGCCCAAAACATGGAGCGCCAGTTTCCAATCGTGGAGCCGCTTAGGCACCGACGCATCTTCAAGCAGGGCTCGCAACTCAGGCGTCAGCGGAATGCGGAGAGCTGTCGCAGGCTCCGCGCAAACACCAACACTGAAACGGGTTTTCTTTTCCGCAGCCTCTAGCGCATCCAGCAGCGAGAAGTTCATGGGCTGCTGAGCTTCTTCGTCTTCTTCGTTTGCCTCGGACTCTTTGGCGTCGAGCGCGAAGGCAAAGCCTTCTGCCCGCGCAGCGGAATAGAATGCAGCCGCCTGCTCATCCGTCGGCTCTTCAATCAATTCAACAGCGGGGCCGGTTTCAGAGGGCGCAAGTTCGCGCAGCATGGACGTGAATTCAAGCTCGGTGAAAAGTTCGCGACAGGCCTCAATGTCAGGCGCTTGTGTCTCCATCGCAGTCAGGTCGAGCGTGAGCGGCACATGGCTGTCAATCGTCACCAGTTCCTTCGAAAGCAGGACCGCCGCGCGATTCTGCTCCAGCGACTCG